>Ga0184626_10000604_pt1 | contig 11508 bp, 11 predicted proteins | sample PLM3_60_b1_FD_133142 | JGI IMG/M metagenome (GOLD analysis project Ga0184626, IMG submission 133142) | Groundwater sediment microbial communities from an aquifer in East River, Colorado, USA - PLM3_60_b1 | ecosystem: Environmental > Terrestrial > Soil > Riparian zone | place: USA: East River... | reverse complement strand
TGAAGTGGACATTCTTACCACGTGCGCGCGCGACTACATTTCCTGGAAAAATGAATATCCACAGGGCAGAAGTATTCTGAACGGAGTCACAGTCTACCGGTTCCCAACCGTCAGGACACGCGATCTGGATGCATTTAACAAGTTTTCGGAGGAAATCTACTACAAAGATCATACTACAACTGATGAACTGCAGTGGCTCGAAGACCAGGGACCTGTTTCACCCGGATTGATCGAATTCCTGAAATCGATGCATCACACGTATGAGAGACTGCTCTTTTTTACATATCTTTATTATCCCGCATACCACGGATTGCAGATCGCGCCCGAAAAAAGCGTGCTTGTTCCCACGGCACATGATGAGCCTGCCATCCGGTTGCGGATCTTTCAGGAAGTGTTCACGCGTCCGTACGCCTTGATCTACAACACCCACGCGGAAAAGGAATTCGCTAACTCCCAATTTGGACTGGCGCAACACCAGCAGGTAGCGGGCGTCGGAGTGGATATCCCGGCACACATCAACAGACGCGCTTTCCGTCAAAAACAGGGATTGATGGAGGACTACTTCTACTATGGTGGAAGAATCGACGCGGGAAAGGGGTGTCAGGAGCTGATCGATTTTTATTTGCGCAAGAAACAGGCGAATGTCGAGTTGCCATTGCTCTTTCTGTCCGGTCACCTGAGTATGGATCTTCCCCGCGATCCGGGGATTGTCTATCTCGGATATCTCAGTGAGCAGGAAAAGAAAGAAGCGCTGCAAGGCGCTCTTTGCGTTATCATACCTTCTGTCATGGAAAGTCTTTCTCTCCTTCTGCTGGAAAGTTTTGCAGCTAAGACTCCGGTGGTGGTACGGGAACAAAGCGCAGTACTGAAGGACCATTGCATCCGGAGCAACGGCGGCATTTACTACAGTGACTATTTTGAATTTTCAGCCTGTGTCGATTACCTTCTGGAACACCCTCACGCGCGTCATGCGATGGGAAACAATGGACAACGTTATGTCGAAAACAACTATACCTGGCCGCGCGTGCTTTCCATTTACGAACAGGTACTTCATTTGAATCCTGCGTATCCTCAAAAAAATGCGGCTCTTTAATACGCTCGGTTCAAAGCTCGAAGAACTCCGCACGCGGGAACCGGGGAAAGTGCGAATCTATACATGCGGTCCTACAGTCCATGATCGCGCCCACATCGGCAACTTCCGCACATTTCTTTTCGAAGACATCCTCCGCCGATATCTGCTTTATAAAGAATTTGATGTAGAGCACATCATGAACATCACGGATGTAGATGACAAGACGATCCTCAAAGCTCGAAAGCAAAACCTGAGTCTTCGCAATTACACGGAAACGTATACGCAGGCCTTTTTTGAAGACCGGGATGTATTGAAAATTCTACCGGCTCATCACTATCCGCGGGCGACGGACCACATCCCGGAGATGATCGAAATGATCCGGATCCTTCTGGAAAAGGGGTATGCGTATCAGAGCCGCGATTCCATTTACTTTCGCATTACTTCCTTTCCCGGCTACGGCAAACTTTCCGGAATTGACACATCCGAATTGATCGACGGCTATCGCGTAGACTCCGATGATTACACGAAGGAGAGTCCTAAAGATTTTGTTCTCTGGAAGGGACGAAAGGAAAACGAGGATTTCTGGCCGGCTCCGTTTGGAGAAGGACGACCGGGATGGCACATCGAATGTTCTGCGATGTCGATCAAGTATCTCGGATATCCGATCGACATTCATGCAGGCGGTGTGGACAACATCTTTCCACATCATGAAAATGAAATCGCGCAAAGCGAGGCAGCCCTTGGACAGCCGTTTGTAAACCACTGGCTTCACAGCGCTCATCTAATCGTGGAAGGCGAAAAGATGGCAAAGTCCAAAGGAAATTTTTTCACCGTGCGCGAATTGGTAGAGCAGGGCCACGATCCTCTCACATTGCGATATCTGCTCATGTCCGTTCATTACCGCAAACAGCTGAATTTCGGCGAAGACACGATCATGCAAGCCAGAGGTTCGCTGAACCGTCTCAAAGATTTTTTGTACCGCCTGAAAAATGATTCCTTCTCCGAAGGAAAGTCCATCGAGATTGAAGCGCTCGTGCAGAGAGCCACGCAGTCCTTTGAAGAATCTCTGGATGACGACCTCAACATCTCCGGCGCGCTGGCCGCTGTATTTGAGCTGATCTATGAAGTCAACAAGCTTGCAGATGGAAAGAATGTCTTTGCACAGGACATTCCCGCGATAGAAGCGGTTATACGAAAGATGGACGGTGTGCTGGGGATTGCAGTGTTTCCCGAAACTACGATCTCTGCAGAAATTGAAGGCTGGATTGAAAAAAGGAACGAAGCGAGGCGGAAAAAGGACTTTCGCCAGGCCGACGAAATCCGCGACATGTTGCTAAAACAGGGAATTATTCTCGAAGATTCGCCCGCAGGAACCCGTTGGAAAAAAGTTTGAAACCTGCTGATCTGGCCCGTTTTGGCGAAGAGGAAGCCTGCCGTTTTTTACAAAAGAATGGATATAAAGTCGTACAACGGAATTTCCGGTGCAGAAAAGGCGAAATTGACATTATTGCCAGATCGGGCAAAATGATAGTCTTTGCGGAGGTGAAGGCAAGATCCTCCGCAGATTTTGCGCAGCCATGGGAGGCAGTTGCTTTCCGGAAACGAAAGCATCTGCGCGAAACTGCGAAACTCTACATCCTGCAGAATGGGATCCATGAGTTTGAATTCCGGTTTGATGTATTGAGCATCATTGTAAACGACGGCAGTCAGGCAGAAATCGAATGGATTCAAAATGCATTTTAGTCAGAGTGTCTTGTAGGGGCGCACGGCGTGCGCCCGTGAAGTGCTTATGCCAGAACTAAGAAAAGATCCGATCACCGGCCGTTGGGTCATCATCTCTACAGGGCGTGAGAACCGCCCTTCCAGTTACGGGAAATATAAGATTGAAAGCAAGGGAGGTTTCTGCCCGTTTTGCGAAGGAAACGAGCAACATACTCCCTCCGAATTGCTCGCCTACCGAAACGGATCGGAGCGCGATACTCCAGGTTGGACGCTTCGAGTTGTGCCAAACAAGTATCCCGCTCTGTCTATTGAAGGGGAGCTGGTGCGAGAAGGCGAAGGTATGTTCGATAAAATGAACGGGATCGGAGCACATGAGGTCGTGGTGGAGACTCCCGATCATACGGTCACGCTTGCCTCGATGCCCCAGGAAAAGATCAAGAACATCCTGTGGGCTTATCGCGAGCGGGTTTTGGATCTGAAGAAGGATAAGCGTTTTCGTTACATTCTGATTTTTAAGAACGAGGGAGAGCCTGCGGGAGCGACACTCGAACACAGTCACTCGCAAATCATTGCCCTACCGATCGTACCGAAACTGGCCAGCGAGGAACTCACAGGAGCGCGATCCTATTTCAATTACAAAGAACGCTGTGTTTTTTGCGACATCATCACTCAGGAAAAAGAGGAAAACTCACGTTTGATCGATGAAAACAGCGATTTCCTGGCCGTATCTCCCTTTGCGCCCCGCTTTCCATTTGAAACGTGGATCCTTCCCAAGAAACATCGCGCCTTCTTTGAAGACGCTGAAAGCCGGGAATACGAATCGCTGGCAACGATCCTGAAACGGCTCTTGATGAAAATGAATAAAGGCCTTGCGGTTCCGCCTTACAACATGATCATCCACTCCTCCCCCTTTTATGAGAACACCCAGGACTATTATCACTTGCACATGGAATTGATTCCCAAACTGACCAAGGTGGCTGGGTTTGAATGGGGAACAGGCTTCTATATTAATCCCACATCTCCTGAAGAGGCGGCCAGGTTTCTGCGCGAAACCCAGATTTCATGAAGCCGCTTTATTTTACTGTATTCATCCTAATCTATTCAGCACTTCTCTGCCCCGGCGAAGATTTGAAGGAACTGCGGGTGGGCTTTCTTGCGTTGCAGCATGTCTACAATTCGGAGCTGATGGCCCCATACGATGTGTTTCATCACACGGTCTTTCATACAAAGCCCGGGATGCGCGTATTTACTGTGTCTACGGACGGAAAAGAGATTACTACCTTTGAGGGACTTCGACTGCAACCGGATTACACGACTCGCAACGCTCCGCAGATCGATGTTCTGGTGATTCCAAGTGCCGAACACAACATGGATTCCGATTTGCAAGACGAAGCGCTCCGGGAGTGGATCCGCAAGACAGCCGAATCCGCAGAATATGTGGTGACCCTTTGTGACGGCGCATTTATGCTTGCCAACACCGGTCTTCTGGATGGTAAGAAAGCTACGACATTTCCAACCGATGTGGCCGCATTTCGAAAGCAATTTCCAAAAGTGGATACACTCGAAGGATACAGCTTTGTGCACGATGGAAAGTTTCTTACATCCCAGGGCGGCGCAAAAAGCTATGACGTTGCCATGTATCTGGTCGATCTCCTGTATGGGGAAAAAGCAGCTGCCGGTGTAGGCCGCGGTCTGGTCCTGCAGTGGAAGAATCCCACCTTGCGTTTTTATCGCGCAAATTAAGATTTAGTAACAATCACCATAACTCCCGGGATTGGCGACCTTCTACTACACTTCAAAGCGCTCCCAGGACTGTCTGACCTGTTCCAGAATTTGACTAAAGCGTTCCTCGCCACGAAGGCTAGAAAGAAATGGACTGTGTTTGGCGAGGTAGGGATAGTTTAAAAAACCGAGCCGGACGTCTTTCTCCAACCAGTCCATAGCTTCCTCCTTTTCATCAATGAGGGTGTAAAATTCAGATAGAAGTCGTGAAACGAATTCGATCCGTTTTGCCGCTATCACAAGTTCTGTGGTAACCGCGGCCAAAGCACGATCTTTTTCTCCCCGCAGGGCATGTTTGAAAAATAGGCCTAGATCCGTGAAGATTGTTGGGGGCATCTCTTTCGTCAGGGAGTCAAGGATCAGTAGCGCCTCTTCCGTGCGCTTGTTGGCAGCAAGACACCATGCATAGAATAGGCATAGGGGAGGGCTTTCTCTCCCGAGCTCGTATGCTTTGCGATAATGAACAAGACTCGTCTCAAAGTTCCCATCAAGAAATTCGATGGCTCCCTTAACGCCGTGATTCAAGGGTGTCAACGGATCAATTTCCAGCAATTTGTCCACCAACGGCCTCGCTGACGATGATTTGCCTGCGAGCACATAGAAATAGGAAAGCGACATTAGAATATCCGGGTTGTTGGGAGTCAACGAGAACGCTCGCTTTAAATCCCTGATGCTCTGCTGAAGGTTCCCTTGCCTGTAATGAACGAGCCCCCGCAATCCGTACCCATAAGAGGACTCCGGATTGAGTTTGAAGACAATTGCTGCGCACTCTTCCCCCTTGCGTTGATAATCTTGATCAGATAGCCCTGCTTCCACCGACATGGAGTACACGGACCCCAGCGTAGCGAATAACAATTCATTTTCACCGGCGATGCTCAGTGCCTGGAGGAGTTCGCGTTCTGCAATGGCTAGAGCGTCCTGCTTCAGAGACCAGATCGCATGCCGGGCACGAAGATAGCTTTCATAAGCAACTGGATTCTCAATAGGCCGTTCGGCAAGACGCTTGGTTTGTTGCGGGCTCAGGCGGAGGTTGAGCGATTCTACAATCGATCTCGATACCTGCTCCTGGATGTCAAATACATCATTCAGAGTACCCTTATGCTTGGTAACCCACAGATGAGTGTCGGTGGCAGCATCAATCAGTTGAGCAGTAATACGTAGATTGCTGCCGGCTTTTCGAACACTTCCTTGCAGTACGTAGTTTACCTTCAGCTCGCGCGCAATGGTCTTGATGTCCTTTGTTGTTCGTTTCAAAGTCATAGCAGAGGTACGAGAGATGACTAACAATTGCTCGATCTGCGAAAGGTCTGTGATGATCTCATCCGTCAGGCCGTCACTGAAGTATTCGTTGTCCCTGTCTGGACTAATATCTTCGAAGGGCAAAACAACGATCGAAGGCTTGAGAGGCGGAACCGATGCGTCAGCAGGAGATTGCAGATCCCGTTGCAGATTGCGAAGATCAGTCTTGATTTCGTGAGCGGACTGATAACGCCGCTCCGGATTTTTTTCTAAACACTTCCGAATAATGCGATCCAGTTCTGGCGGGATATTGTAATTGAATCGCGCAATCGCTTCCGGCTGACTCAGCAGGATGCGCTCTATGATTTCCGCGGGCGTTTGACCGGGAAAAGCGCGACGTGCTGTGGCCATCTCATAAAGCACCGCGCCAAAACTAAAGATATCGCTGCGCACATCCACTGCCTGGACGCGGACTTGCTCCGGGCTCATATAAGGAACGGTACCTAACACGACTCCGAACTCTGTTGCAGAAGCCGTGCTCATTTCTGTAGAGCCGCTTGTCTCCGCTGCATGAATGAATTTAGCCAGGCCAAAGTCCAGAATCTTCACCTTGCAGGGAGGGGTGATGATGATGTTTCCCGGTTTGATGTCGCGGTGGATGATTCACTTGGAGTGCGCCAGTTCCAGCGCATCCGCTATTTGAATGGCGATCTCAAGAATCTGTGTTTCCTCCATGGGGTGATCCGAGATTTCAGATGAAAGAGTCTTTCCTTCCGCATACTCCATGGAGATGAAATGAATCCCTTTTTCTTCTGCTATTTCATAGATGTGAGCAACATTCGGATGGTTCAAAGCAGACGCTGCCCTGGCTTCCTTAAGGAAACGGCGCATCCGTTCCGGATCTGAAGAAAACCGAGCAGGCAAAACTTTCAACGCCACCTGGCGATTCAGAGTCGTATCTAATGCCAGGTATACTTCTCCCATGCCGCCTGCGCCCAACTGGGAAAGGATGCGATAATGAGAAATCGTCAAACCTGCACCCAGCGTTGAGGACATGCATTCTCCGTTGCGCGAAAAGAGTCTTAAAGTGATTATAAACTACTGTTCTTTCTACAACCACAGAGACAGGATGTGTTATCCTTTTTCAAATAGAATCTTGCCGGTTATTAGTCTCTACAATATTAGAAAATGCTAGGGCTTGTTTCGTGGACGATCTCCTGTATGGGGAAAAAGCGGCTGCCGGTGTAGGCCGCGGCCTCATCCTGCCATGGAAGAATCCGGATTTGCGTTTCTATCGCGCCAACTAGCGCAGTACGTCACACACTTTGCTCCTGGTTATGCGATCATCACGGGTCAAGAGCGATGCTCCCAGGACACGGGCTGTGGACACAATAATTCTATCTGCCGGATCCCGAGGAAATGTGGAGGGGAGCGATCTGACTTCTGCAGCGACCGCCGGTGAAATGGGGCAGATCTGCACAAGGGGCGGTGCCGTAGCACGCTCTAGCCATTCTCTTAAAGGTATGGCCAACTCAATCCGTCCCAGTTCGTAAAGAGTGGCGATCTCCCATAGACTGATGTCGCAGACACGAAGAGGGTTATCAGGTCCTGCCGCCGCAATCACCTTCTTGTAGTTATTGGGTAACCGGGATTCAGCCTCAAACCACCATAACAGGATGTGCGTATCCAGAATGGCCTTCATCTCTTTCTCTTTTCGACTTCCCAATGGTCCGCCGGAAGTACCGGACCGGTCACGTCCCCAAGAATCTTCACGGTGCCCGTAAGCGTAAACTGAGGGTACCCTTCTTCTCGTGGAACAGCAGGGAGAACCTGGGCCACGGGTTTTCCTCGTTTCAGTATGGTCATGCCTTCTCCTGTGCGTGCCACTTCGTCCAGCAGGAATAAACACTTGGCCTTAAAGTCGGAAGCGTTCATTGTCTTCATATGACCAGTTTATCTGACTGGTTATATTGTGTCAAGAACATGCCCAGGGGGAACCCGACTCGCTCGGTAGTGAATCCTGACTAGAATTGGATTCCGGCCAGTAAGATCACCGTAAATTCGCGGTTGTCATCAAATTCTTTCTGTCCCTGGAATTCCACAACAAAGGCCACACGTCCGGGAGCGCCGATTTCCAATCCTCCGGTGAAGTGAAAGCCGAGATTGCTTTCGTTGTCGCTTTCTCCGGCAAAACTCACGAATGTTGTCAAAACACCAATTCCGGCTTTTCCAAAAGGTCTCAATCCTTCGGTTGGCGGCGCAATCTTCACATTTCCCCAGACGTTGAGAGGAACGATGTGGAACGTTTCAGTGCCGAAATCCTCGCTGTAGTATGCGGTGGCAACTTCCCATCCGATACCAACAAAATCTGCTACGAAATAGTCGCTGCCGAAATCAATCAGATAACGATCTGAAAGATCAATGTCTTCCGATGGTTTTAGAATCAATCCACCCTTGACATAGGCATCCCCGGCATGAGCAGCGCCGGTCATCAGCGCCAATCCAAGAAAAACCACACAGACGGTCCCAAACAACCTCATTCTTCTTACCTCCAGTGATGTTCTAATCTGTTAGAACTTTGTTTTATTTGCGTAGAATCATATCATGGGAGGCAATATGGGCCGCAGGCTTCCAGCCTGCGAAGCCGGCAGAATGCCGGCGGACATTTATGCCGGCTAAAAGCCGGCGCTCATCTCGAGTTGCGATAGATGAGCGCCAGCCTCTGGCTGGCAGGACATTTACAGATTCTTGTAATTCGGGCCACCGCCACCTTCGGGCGTTACCCAGTCAATAATCTGGTAGGGATCCATGATGTCGCAGGTTTTGCAGTGAACGCAGTTGCTGGCATTGATGCGGAGGCGCTTCCCCTCACCCGGTTTTTCTTCCACCATCTCGTAGACATTGGCAGGACAAAAATGCTGACAGGGATTTCCATATTCGTGGACACAGCGATCATGACAGATGTTTAGATCAAGAACCTTCAAATGGACGGGCTGATTCTCTTCATGCATAGTCCCGGAGTAGTAGACGTCGCTAAGCTTTGTGAATGTCAGTTGCTTGTCTTCTTTTACTTTGATTGCAAACGGATCCGGCACCGCGCTTCCAAAATAGTCTTCTATTTTTTCCATGCGTTCATGGCCCGTGCCTGCCTTCCAGGGATCAACAAGACCCCGTCCGCCAGTGAGAAACTGTAGCCCGGTGTGGAACATCCCGATCCACAGACCCTTGTCGTAAGGCTGATGAAAGTTTCGAACTTTCCAGAGCTCCTCTTTGATCCAGCTATTCTCCACTTTTTCACGAAAGGACTGCAGCATCTTTTCCGAGTAGTCTTCTTTTTCCAGTGCTTCTAGAATTGTTTCGGCAGCAAGCATTCCGGATTTCATTCCGAGGTGGATTCCCTTCAGACGCTGGCCGTTCAAGAACGAAGCGGAGTCGCCGATGATTAGAAAACCATTCCCGTAGGACTTTGGAATTGAGTACCATCCCCCTTCCGGAATGGCTTTGGCGCCGTAACTCTGGACTTTGCCGCCTTTCAGAATGCCGGCCACCAACGGATGTGTCTTGTATCTTTGAAATTCGTTATGCGGATCGAGGAACGGATTCTTGTAATCCAGACCAACAACAAACCCGACGGAGACAAGATTGCCTGCCATCCCGTAGATGAATCCGCCTCCAAAGGTTTCGCTCTTTAGGGGAAAGCCCATTGTATGGATGACCCGTCCGGTTGCGTAATTACCTTCCGGCACTTCCCACACTTCTTTGACGCCGACCGAATAGACTTGTGGATTGAGTCCCTGCAAATTCCACTTGCGGACAATTTGTTTGGTCAGCGTGCCGCGCGGCCCTTCTCCAAGGACAGTAACCTTCGCGCGAATATCGATACCCGGTTCGTAGTTGTTCTTCTTGTTTCCGTTCCGGTCAATCCCTTTGTCTCCCGTGCGCACCCCGACAACCGAATCACCTTCCATCAAAAGTTCCGCACCCGGAAATCCGGTAAAAACGTGTACGCCTTTATCTTCTGCGCGCTTTGCAAGCCACTGGACCAGCTTGCCAAGAGAAACGATGTAGTTCCCGTGATTGTTCAGAAAGGGTGGATTGACAGGAAACTTGAATGATTTTTCACCGGTTAGAAAATAGACATGATCTTCCTTTGCGGGAGATTCCAATGGAGCTCCTGCCTCCGCGAAATCCGGAATCAATTCCCGCAAGGCGCGAGGATCAAGAACCGCTCCTGAGATTCCATGCGCTCCCATCTCCCTCCCCTTTTCAATCACAGCTATGGTCAGATCTGCTTTGCCTTTTTTGTTCAGAAGATCAGAGAGATGGAGGGCGCCCGCAAGCGACGCTGGTCCGGCGCCAACAAATAACACATCTACTTCCAGTATTTCCCTTTCTTCGGTCATTTCGATTGCAAAACCTCGATCAGGTGAAAGATATGTCAAATCAATATAGCACGGCCACTTCTTGTTTTTTTGGAGCGGCGGGCGTCCCTGCCCGCCGGATGGATTGTTCCAAAAAGCGGGCACGGAGGCCCGCGGCCCCAAAAGCTTTTGTGTATAATGATCCGCATGAAACTGATGATCGCGGCGATCTTAATGTTCGTAAGCCAGACATTTGCGCAGGATGCAACAGCCATCCTTCGCGAAGCAGAACAGCATTATCAGCAGCGCGAAACACCGGATGAAATTGCGAAGGCAATTGAAGCATTTGAGCGCGCCGCAGCCGCAGATCCAAAATCCTACGAAGTGGCCTGGAAGCTTTCGAAAGCGTATTGGTATCAGGGGAATCATTCGCCCAAAGATCAGAAGGCTGCGTGGTTTGAAAAAGGGATTACCGCAGGATTGAAAGCAACGGAGATCAATCCAAAAGGATGCGAAGGCCATTTCTGGCTGGGGATCAACTACGCCATGCTGGCCGAGAATAGTGGGAAGATGAAAGCGCTCGGATTGATCGATGATGTAAAAAAAGAGATCAATGAAGCGATGGCGATCAATGAGTCCTGTGTATGCGGAGGACCTCAGCGCGTTCTTGGACAATTGTATGCGAAGATCCCGTGGTTCAAAGGGGGAAGCAAATCAAAATCCATTGAATTTTTGAAACGATCGATCGAATTGTGTCCGAACGACACTCAGTCCCGGGTCTTTCTTGCCGAAGTGTATGTAGATCAGGGAAAGTCCGCCTTGGCGCTTGAACAGCTGAACCTGGTAATGAAACAGGAACCTGATCCGGCGTGGATTCCCGAGACAAAAGAGAATAAAATCATAGCTTCTAAAATGATAGAACAACTGCGAAAATCGAAACAGGAAGGGTCATAGGAAAATGTTTTCGAAAGCGGGCCAAAGAATCTTCCTCAGTCTGCTTCTCACAATTCTCCCTGGATGGTGCATGGCCAGCGGCTTCGCCCAATACGAAATGAGCGCGGCAGCAAGCGCCATGTCTCATGCCTACATCTGTCGTGTGGAAGATCCGTCTGCTGTATGGTACAACCCTGCCGCGCTGATCCGGCTCGAAGGTAATCAGCTGTATCTAGGGACTTCAGTCATTCATACAGACGGCGATTTCACACCACGTGGAACCGAAACACTCATCGATGCCAATCGTGTCACCTCCTTTCCCGTGAACTTGTATTTTTCGCATAAGACTTCCGAGGATGCAGTTTTTGGATTCGCTATATACAATCCCTTTGGATTGAC
>Ga0184626_10000603_pt1 | contig 11513 bp, 13 predicted proteins | sample PLM3_60_b1_FD_133142 | JGI IMG/M metagenome (GOLD analysis project Ga0184626, IMG submission 133142) | Groundwater sediment microbial communities from an aquifer in East River, Colorado, USA - PLM3_60_b1 | ecosystem: Environmental > Terrestrial > Soil > Riparian zone | place: USA: East River... | reverse complement strand
CTCGTAGAATCATTTGCCATCCGGAGGATGCGGGTGATTGCGCCATAACCCTGGAAACAATCCGATCTTCGAGACTGCCTGGAGGGGAAATCTCCTGCGGCAGTGAACGGACGCTTTCCATGTAATTTTCTTCGAAATCATCGGGCTTTTCAGGATCCATGTTTTTCTCCTACCGCATGTTTCACGCGGTCAAAACCAAGCCAGTTTCGCAAGAGCCGGCGCGCATGAAATAGCTGGCTTTTTGAAGTGCCCTGCTGGATTTCCAGCAGATGGCCGATTTCTTCGTGCGTATATCCTTCCACATCGTGGAGCACCAGTACTTCTCGATAGCCTGCAGGCAAACGGCTGATCAATGATTCCAGATCTATACTTTCCGCGCGATCGGGAATCAACGGTTCGCTATTTAGCGGTATTGCCGGACGGCTTCGCGAAATGAGCTTGCGGCTGCAACGGATTGTAATCCCGCACAACCATGTGCGCAGACTGGATTCCCACCGGAATGCCGACAGATTTCGTATGGCCTGGATCCACGCTTCCTGTACTGCATCCTCCGCATCGGGCTGATTCCCCGCCAGACGCAATGCGAGCAAATAGAGTTTGGGCGTGTGACGCCTGTACAGGATCCGGAATGAGGATTCATCGCGTGTTTGTAGAAATTGCGTCACCAGATCGCGATCGTCCTGTTCAGGCAAAACGAACTCTCTCCTGTTGCAGGACCAGAGGCCTGCGCCCCATAATGCAGGCGGGGACGCCTGCGCTCATCGCCCGCAAAAGACTCCAGCTACATTGTATCCTTTGACTGCGGTACCACGATGACATACGCAGTTGGGGTCCCTTCATTCAGGACCCACGGTTGTGTGGTGCTGCCAAAATGTTTCGGAAGAGCCCCGATATCCTGGTTCTTCATATATGGAACATAGAACATGACATGCGGTACGAACCGCGAATATTTTCCCGTTTCCGGATGATAGAACTTGAGCTCTGGTGACAGCATGTATGCGATTCCAGGCTTTTGAGGCGCCTGAAGCTTGCCGGACTCGTAGTCTTTCTTGATCCGGGCATCAATCTGTTCATCACTCAATCCCTGTTCACGAAGCCGTGTTTTTTCCAGGACTGCCGGTAGAGTAGTCCGGCTTCCTTCTGCATCAAAACAGATCGGCTCCACACTGAGCGGGTGATCGTGTTCCACAAGACACGTAAACCCGTTTGTCCCCTCCCGAGCGCGCACATATCCGCCGCGCTCCAGCGCATATACAGCCGCTTCGTTTCGAAGATGTTCGGGGCCGGCACTGAGAGCTAGCCGGATCTCGTCTTCCCGCGGAATCAAAGGCGTCAGATTGGAAATTTGCTCTGCATAGATCCAACTGGTAACACTGGCCACAATCACAATGAAGAATTTCTTTGGATGCATGTTGTTCTCCTTTCGAAGTGAGTGACCTGTAATCGTTAAAAGGGTTGCATCAGGAAGAGAAGGGTGCTCCAGTGGAGCGCAGGCTTCCAGCCGGGCTTCCAGCCTGCATTACGGACCGCAGGCATCTTGCCTGCACCAGAAAATGTAGAAACTCTAGGGCGGGCAGGATGCCCGCGCTACAACTCAATATGAATTTGCTTTGATTTGCGTATAATAACGCCCTGGAATGCAAAAATTTCGTCACTATCTCAAGCTAGCTCGGCCGTTTACTCTGTTGCCTCCGCTGCTTGGAATTGTTTCCGGTGCGATCTGCGCATACGGCTCAGTGCACAATCCAAATCCCAGAATTACATCTTCTCTGATACTCACGATTTGCCTTGGGTCGATTTGTGCCGCTTTCTTGAATGCAGCGAACAACGCGATCAACCAGATTTATGATCTGGAGATCGATCGACTGAACAAACCGGACCGTCCGCTGGTTACTGGTGATCTCACATTGCAAGAGGTCTGGCGGTTTGTCTGGATTTTCAATGTGCTCGGTGTTCTTCCCACCTGGCTTGTTGTAGTGTATCCGTATGAAAGTTTCTGGGCGAAACTCACGGCTCCGCTAAAGTATCACCAGTGTTTTTTCATTTATCTGATTGCCTTGATTTCCACCTTTGTCTATTCTGTGCCGGCACTGGGCCGCACCAAGGCGCGCGGTATGCTGGCAAATATAACGATTGCGATTCCGCGCGGCATGCTGCTGAAAGTCGCGGGCTGGGCGATGGCGGGTCTGGTGTGGCATGTGGAGCCCTGGTTTATCGGCGCAATTTTTGCGCTGTATTTGCTGGGCGCGGCATCAACAAAAGATTTTGCCGATATTGAAGGGGACCGGGCTGGTGGATGCAAGACCCTCCCGATTCTTCACGGCGTTCGCAAAGCTGCATGGATCATTTCTCCGTTCTTCATCTTCCCCTGGCTGTTGATGCCTGTTGGCGCTCTTCTTCCCGATCCGCAAAATCCGGCGCACAAGATTCTTACCGGTGATCCGTTTCTTTTGACGTCGCTGGGTGTGATTCTGACTTTATGGGGTATTTACACGGTATATTTGATTGTGCGGGATCCGGAAGAACTGGCTCGGGTAGAGAATCATCCTTCCTGGAATCACATGTATTACATGATGATGGCGGCTCAAGTAGGGTTCGCGCTCGCGTATATCATTCGTTTGTAAAGATTAGCTCGAATATCGAATATCGAACAAAGGAACTCCGAATGTCGAAGTGAGGACTTCAGTCTCTAGTCCTTGGAGCTTCCTTTTGCGGTTCTAAATTCCTTTGTTGGATATTCTGCGGTTCTAAAACTTTCGGAAAGCAGATTTAAAGTGCAGCTTTCAGGAGCTCGATCAGCACAGTATTCTTATTCCGGGTGGCTTCGCTGAGCGCAGTATTTCCCTGATTGTCTTTCGCGTGAATATCCGCGCCTGCAGCAATCAGCGCGCGCGCAATATCAGTAAAATTTCTCGTTGCTGCATTGATTAGCGGCGTTTTTCCATTGTTCTCAGTTTTCAAATTCAGATCAGCGCCTGCCGCGATTAACGCTTTTACGATCTCCTGATTTCCTTTGTAGGTTGCCTGATTCAATGGTGTGACTCCATACAGACCGGCGGCGTTTACATCGGCGCCTGCCCGGATCAATGCGTTTGCAACATCCGGGTATCCCCAGGTTGCCGCTTCGATCAGAGGCGTCGAGCCGAATTTGCTTTTCACATTGAGATCGGCCTTTGCCTCAGCCAGGGCTTGCACGGCTGCGGCATGACCAAATGCAGCAGCGCGGTGGAGCGGTGTAAATTCCTGATCATCGCGTGAATCAATCTTTGCGCCTCTTTCTATCAGGAAGCGGATCACTTCAGGATGGCCGGCTACGGCGGCATCGGTCAGCGCAGTCCATCCGCGGCTATCGCGCGCATGTAGATCCGCTTTTGCGTCAAGAAGTGTTTGTACACATTCCAGGTATCCGCTTTCCGCTGCCATCATTAAGACTGTCATCCCCTGGTCGTCCTTCAAGTTGGGATCCGCGCCGGCTTTCAACAACTCCTGCACAATTTGGATCTGGCCGGACGCAGCAGCCAGCATCATGGGAGTGATTCCGGTCGAATCGTGCTGGTTTACATCAGCGCCGTTACGGATCAATGTACGGGCTTGTTCGAAGGAACCGCTTTTCAAGGCATCCAGAAGCGCGGTTCCGGGGGGAGGGGTTTGTCCTCCGAATAAAGTAGTAGAGAGGAGAGCCAGCAGGCAAAGGGTGGCTAGGGAACGGCTAGCTGTGCAGGATTTCCTCTTCCTTTGCTTTCGCCACGTCGTCGAGTTTTTTGATGTACTCATCATGGAGTTTCTGGACCGTATCCATGCCCTTCTTCTCTTCATCCTGAGAGATCGTCTTTGCTTTTTCCTGTTTCTTCAATTCCTCGTTTCCATGACGGCGGATTTGGCGGATCTCATTGTGACCGTGCTCAGTAACCTTATGGAGATGTTTGGCAAGCTGCTGCCGGCGTTCTTCGGTCAGAGGCGGGATGGGGATCCGGATCAGTTTGCCGTCATTGGCTGGGTTCAATCCGAGGTCGCTTTTCCGGATCGCTTTTTCGATTTCACCTACGATGCCGATGTCATAAGGTTTTGCCGTAATGAGATTCGCTTCCGGCGTGCTAAGCGTTGCAACCTGATTTAAAGGTGTGGGCGTTCCGTAGTATTCAACCAGAATTCCATCAAGCAAACTGACATTTGCTTTTCCTGTCCGCACTCCTGCAAGCTCCTTCCGGTGCGCCTCCACAGCTGAATCCATTCTTCTGCGCAGATCCTTGATGAGTTGTTCAAACATGTTTCACCCCCGGATGATCGATCCGATCTTTTCTCCGAAAATGACTTTCTTGATGTTTCCGCCCTGTTTCAAATTGAAGACCACGATGGGCATGCGGTTGTCCATGCACAGCGAAATCGCAGTCGAATCCATGACCTTGATGCCCCGGTTCAGGAACTCCATGTAGTTGAGCTCATCCAGCTTGATTGCATCCGCATTCAGATTTGGATCTTTATCATAAATGCCGTCCACTTTGGTGGCTTTCAACAGAACTTCCGCCTTGATTTCCATCGCTCGCAGCGCAGCCGCCGTATCGGTGGAAAAATAAGGATTTCCTGTTCCAGCAGCAAAAATGACGATCCGTTTCTTCTCCAGGTGACGGACTGCTCTGCGACGAATAAATGGTTCGGCAATTGTACGGACTTCGATGGCGGATAACAGACGCGTGACCATGCCAAGCTTTTCGAGCGCATCTTGAAGGGCCACTGCATTGATTAATGTGGCGAGCATTCCCATTTGATCGCCGGCAACACGGTCCATCCCCTTTGCGCTTGCTGCAATCCCTCTGAATATGTTGCCACCGCCGATTACCAGCGACAACTCGATATCCAGTCGCACCACATCTTGAATCTGTTCGGCAAGATAACTCACAACCTGAGGGTCGATTCCAAACCCCTGCTCTCCCATGAGAGCTTCACCGCTCAGTTTCAGCAGCACCCGTCGGTAAGCGGGAAATTGATTGAGGGCCTCGCTCCTACCGGTTTTCATAGGTTCCGCTATTCCGCGGACTCTCCGAGTTTGAAGCGCACGTATCTCCTGACAACAATATTTTCACCAAATTTGGCGACATGGTTCGTGATATATTGATGCATTTTCAGCGTGTCGTCTTTTACAAAAGGTTGGTCCATGAACACACTTTCGGTATACCATTTTTCAAGCCGGCCTTCCACAATTTGTTGTTTTACTTTGTCCGGCTTCCCGCTGTCCGCCAGCTGGCTTAGCAGAATTTCACGCTCACGGTTGAGCAGATCCGCAGGCACATCTTCGCGTGTCTTGAATTTTGGATCCATGGCCGCAATCTGGACGGCGATTTCATGAGCAAAATCCTGGAATTCTTTTGTCCGTGCCACAAAATCAGTTTCGCAATTGACTTCAACCAGTACACCAACGCGATTGCCCGGATGAATATAAGAAGTGACGACACCTTCGGACGCAGTTCGTCCTGCTTTTTTGGCCGCGGTGGCAATGCCTTTCTTCCGAAGTGCAGTAACGGCTTCCTCGTAGTTGCCGTTTGTCTCCTGAAGCGCAGCCTTGCAATCCATCATGCCCGCGCCGGTTTGTTCTCTAAGTCGTTTGACTTGATCCGCAGTAATACTCACTGAAAAAAATCCTCCTTCCTCAACGTGAAAACTCTTCCTCTTCATCGCCCTCCGGCACTTCATCGGAAAAACCGGGTTTGGTAATGTTCATTTCCAGCAGTTCCTGATCCAGGATTTCTGCTGCATGTTCAATTTCTTCGGACCCAGCCGGAGTTTCTTCCACCATCGGCATCGGGACACCCGTAGAAGCAAATTGATTTTTTCCTTCAATGACGGCGTCGGCAATCCGGGAAGCGAATAACTTGATCGCGCGGATCGCATCATCATTTCCGGGAATGACATGGTTGATCATCTCCGGATCGCAATTGGTGTCCACAACGGCAACGACAGGCACGTTCAGTTTTTTTGCTTCGCTGACCGCGATGTCTTCCTTTTTAGGATCAATTACAAATAATGCGTCTGGCGGATTCTCCACATCTTTGAGTCCGCAAAAAAGTTTTTCCATCTTCTTATATTTCTTTTCCAGCTTCGATGCGTCTTTTTTGCTAAAGTGCTCGAAATCGCCGTCCACTTTCATTTTTTCAAGATCTCTGAATTTCTTAATGCTCTTCTTCAAAGTGGTGAAGTTGGTGAGCAACCCGCCAAGCCAGCGTTGATTGACGTACGGCATTCCCGCCCGCTGCGCTTCTTCAGCAATTGCATCCTGGGCCTGTTTCTTGGTTCCTACAAACAGTACAGTTTTTCCCTGTGCGGCTGTGTTGCTCATGAACCGGGACGCTTCATCAAACAGCTTGATCGTTTGCTGCAGATCGATGATGTGAATCCCGTTTCGCTCGTTGTAAATATACTTTTTCATTTTGGGGTTGCGTTTCTTGGTCTGATGACCGAAATGCACACCCGCTTCCAGCAATTCTTTTAAACCGATCGTAACCAATGTCGTTTACCTCCTTGTAAGCTTCTTTCGCGCGTCTTCTAACGCATCTGCGAAAGAAATGAGTTTCGCGCCGTCTGCCGTTTCGGCAGACTTTGCGTAATGTTTTACCGCGGAAAACGCGGAATTCGCAGAGAATGTTTGTTCCGCGCTCTCCGCGTCCTCCGCGGTAAAAATCCTTAACGTTTTGAGAACTGGAATTTCTTGCGTGCGCCGGGTTGACCGTATTTCTTTCGTTCTTTGATGCGCGCATCGCGTGTTAGAAACCCTGCATCTTTCAATTTCTTTCGAAGTTCCACATTGAACTTCAGCAAAGCGCGGGCAATTCCAAGCCGGATCGCTTCCGCCTGTCCGGTGATTCCACCCCCGAGTGTGAAAACCCGGACATCAAATTTTTCCGCGGTTTCTGTGATTAACAGCGGTTGTTTTACAACGATTTTGAGCGCTTCATCGGGAAAGTAATCTTCCAGCTTTCGGCGATTCACGGAAAAGCCGCCTTGTCCCGGTTTCAAATAGACCCGGGCAATTGCCTTTTTCCGTTTTCCCGTGCCGTAATACTGAATATTTGGCACCTGTTCCTCCTTCATGACTTCTTTTCTCTTGCTATACCTCAACCGGAACGGACTCAAAAATCAGGATCAAGCAAGAGATGATTAATTTAGCGGGGAGAAAGGGCTTCAGGGCTTTGCGCCAGGTGCGGATGATCCGTGCCGGCGTAAACCTTGAGTTTCTTCAGGTAGACAGTTCGCAGTTTGTTTTTCGGCAACATGCCGGAGACTGCTTCCAGGATCACTTTCTCAGGGTTTGTCTTCTGCAATTTTTGATAGCCAACGCTCTTCAGACCACCGGGATAACCCGAATGACGGTGGTAAACTTTTTGCGATGCTTTCTTTCCGGTAACCTTGATTTTTTCTGCATTGACCACCACAACAAAATCACCTACATCAACATGGGCGGTATATACCGGTTTTACTTTGCCAGTCAGGACATTGGCCAAAAATGTGGCCAGTCTTCCCAGAATTTGACCCTCGGCGTCAACCAGATACCATTTCTTCTGGATTTCTCCCGCCTTCGGGAAATAAGTACGCATAGTTCTCCTCTATGGGCGAAAATTAATAGACACATAAGATACCCGAATGCGTCCTCGATTGTCAAGAAAGAGGGTAGTCCCTTATTGTCTGATATAAATAGACAGGAGTTGAGATTGCAGAATCTGATCGGTCGCACGATAGCGGGGTACTACATCACCGGGCAAATCGGATCGGGTGGCATGGGTGTCGTGTATCGCGCTAACGATGGGACACGCACTGTTGCAATCAAGGTTCTACCGGCTGACAAAGCAACTGACCAGCGTTTGATGAGGCGGTTTTCGCGCGAGGCAAAAGCATCTGCCGCGCTGAGCCATCCGAACGTCGCGCAAATCCTGGAAGTGGGAGAGGAGGAAGGCATCCGGTTCATTGTGATGGAGCACGTGAATGGCCAGTCATTGGATACAAGAATGCGCCGGCCTTTGGATATTTCGGAGGTGATGCAGATCGGACTCCAAGTTGCGGAAGCGCTGGATGCAGCTCATTCAAAGGGGATTGTCCACCGGGATATCAAGCCGGGAAATGTCATGATTACACAAGAGAGTCAGGTCAAGGTACTGGATTTCGGCCTTGCAAAATTGATGGAGCCATCGCTGGTAGATCCTCGCGGTGAACTGGGGCTAACCACGCAAACCGAAATGGGAACGACGATTGGTACCGTGTTCTATATGAGTCCCGAACAGGCCATTGGCGCGCCGGTCGATTATCGAAGCGATATTTTTAGTGTTGGCGTTTTGCTGTATGAAATGACGACCGGGAGACGTCCGTTTGCAGCAAAAAGTGTCGTAGAAACAGTTGAACAGATTCTCCATTCGCAGCCTGAAGCGATTGCCCTCTTTAATGCTCAGGCAGGTGCCGCGATCGAACAAATCATCCGCAAATGCATGGAAAAGGACCCGCGAAAACGGTATCAATCCGCTCGCGCCCTGACGGTGGATCTCCAAACAGCCATGCAGGGTTCAGATCTGCAGCCCGTACATGCCCAGGATCCCGCCCCGAAAAAGAAGCCACCGCGCACACGCATGCTTGTTGAAAACGCTTTGCTTTTGTTGCTGCTGCTTGCAATCGTGCTCTATGTGGCGAAATGCTGATCACGACTTATCTACGGCTTTGGGGTAGTGAGTTTGTACACTTTCGCTTCGACAAACATCTGGAAGAGGTCCGCGTCGAGCTGTCCCGTTTTCACTTCGTGGGAAATGATATCGAGGGCCCTTTCGGATGGCACGGCGCGTTTGTACGGACGATCCGATGCAGTGAGCGCATCATAGATATCAGAGATGGTCATGATTCTTGTTTGGGGTGGGATGTCATCCGCTTTCAAACGATTCGGATATCCGGTACCGTTCAATTTTTCATGATGACTGTATGCAATTCTTGGCACACGTTTCAATTCAGAAGTCCAGGGGATTTTGCTGAGAAAGAGAAACGTGTGTGTGACGTGTGACTGGATCTCGATCCGTTCACGATCATTGAGATTTCCTTTGCGGATCGAAAGCAGTTGTACCTCTTCCGGTGTGAGTAACGGCCCTGACGATCCGTCGGGAATCAGTTCTGTCGAGGCCGCGATTTTCAGTAATCTCTCAAAGTTTCCATCGGGCAGCACAGTCGGTTCATTGCTTGCGTCAATTGAAGAAAGATAATCGTCAAGCGCATTTATCTTATTTTTGAGGACCAGATCCAGTTCTACAGACTGCGTGGCGAAATCCTCCTGCCCCATGGTCAGAAAGAGAGCGAGTTTTGATTTGTAATATTCCGCTTCCCACGCTTTTTTCAAATATGCAAAACGGTTCCGGATAATATCCATCTGAAGCGGATATAACTTTTTTGCCTTTACGAGAACATTTTCCCGTACTCCGACTTTTCCAAAATCGTGAAGAAGAGCGGCATAACGCATCTCTTTGATTTCGTCGGCAGCGAAGCGCACATCGCGAAATTTTCCGCTTTCGACACGATCGACAATTTCGGCCAGCGCCACTGTCAGATCGGAAACTCGAAACGAATGACCGGATGTTGTCGGATCGCGGGACTCAATGGCAGTCACGGATGCAGTAACAAATCCCTCGAACAACCGCTCAATGCTTTTGATCAGCGTGCTGTTTTCGAGAGCGACTGCCGCCTGCGAAGCGAGTGAGTTGATCAGCTCCACATCGTTCTGATCAAACGACTGGACAAGATACAGATAGTTCCCCGTTGTGACCTTCGCCTCAAAATCCTTTTTGCGATTGATCAGCTGGATGATCCCGATAATGTCCCCCTGGTGGTTCCTCATGGGAGCCGAGAGCATAGAGGTGCTGCGATATCCGGTACTCGCGTCAATCTGGCGGTTGAACTTGTATTCCTGATCAGGATCGATGCGATATACATCCGGGATATTCAACGTTTCACCGGTCGCAGCCACATATCCCGCGATGCTTGCTTTGCTGATCGGCATAGAAAATTCTTCGTAGTTCATTGCTACGGAATCATTTTGTGAGATCTTGAAACGAAGACGCTTTCTGGATTCATCGTCCCCTTCAACGAGATAGAGACTTCCCGCATCTGCGGATGTAATCTCGCGGCTTTTGGAGAGGATCATGTTCAGCAGTTTCACCGGATCTTTTTGTGTAGAGAGTGCGATCCCGATCTTGTTCAATTCTTTGAGCCGGTGAAAATGTGCGTCCCGCTCTTGCTTCATCCGCTCAACTTGCTCCCGCAAGTCGGTAGTGTCGAGATCCATGCGTCCATCATAATCGGCATGCGCTCACTGCGTCAAACCTGGAGCGCAGGCAAATGGAGCGCAGGCGTCCCCGCCTGCAATACGTTCTGACTGTCTTATAATGAGATCATGATTCGCTTTCGTTGTCTGATCGCTTTCATGCTCCTGTCGATCTCCTTTCAAACGGCATATTCGCAGGGCAAGATTCAAATGACGGATTTACCGAATTTTGATCTACTGCGGGAGCAGTTTGAAAAGGACACCGGGAAAGTACGACTGATCGCACTTTTATCGCCGACTTGAATGCGGTGCCGTCAGGGGTTCTCTGACATTCAGAAAGTGATGAAGCAGGTTCGCGACAAGCGATTGCGTGTATATATCGTTTGGATGCCGATTCTGGAAACGGACAGCCGAACCTCAGCCCTGGAACTGAGCAAGGAATTTTCAGACAGCCGTGTGTCCTACTATTGGGATGAGAAGCGCATCACCGGTCCGTTGTGGCAGGAAGTGATGAAAATTCCTGCATTTGCATGGGATATCTATTTTCTATACGACAAAGAGGCGCACTGGACAGCCAAGCCCACCGTGCCCATATTCTATATGCATCAACTTCGCGGAGCACTCGAGGGTCCGATGCTCAATGTGCCACAGCTTGTGGCCACGACAAAGGATCTGCTTGCGAAATAGATAAGCTTTCATCGCAAGGGGAGAATGGGATACATTACATTTTCGAGAGAACATTGTCTTTCCGTTAGAAGTGTGTGTATAATCAACCTTTTATAGTTGATAGCATTTATAACTGTTCTCATTTTACGCTCCTGGACCAGTTCCCGGAGCCGGGAAGAACACGAAAGATGATTATTTCTTTCGAATCGACAAGGAGACTCATATATGTATCCAATCATGAAGTATGTGGATCACGGTTTGACCCTGGTGGGGAAAACCCTGTTCAACAGCATCCAGTTTTTCAACAAGTACAACCCCGCTCCGGCGTTCACACCTAAATGGTCTGAGAAGCCGCTTTTAAAATCCTGGCAGAAGACAAAGCCAACCCTTGGCTGGCACCGCACGACCGATTCCCTCTGTCCGATCTGCGTCCGCGAAGCGCGCGCCAAAATTCTTTCCGGTGAACAGGATTACCGGACGCTGATCAACGAACATGTAGGCGAAATCAAGGCGGATATTATCGAACGCAACGGACAAGTTTGGATGGTCAAGGAATGCCCGCAACATG
>Ga0184626_10000602_pt1 | contig 11521 bp, 9 predicted proteins | sample PLM3_60_b1_FD_133142 | JGI IMG/M metagenome (GOLD analysis project Ga0184626, IMG submission 133142) | Groundwater sediment microbial communities from an aquifer in East River, Colorado, USA - PLM3_60_b1 | ecosystem: Environmental > Terrestrial > Soil > Riparian zone | place: USA: East River... | reverse complement strand
TTGAGGGAGTGCTGCGGATTGCTCATCGAGAGATCCACTTCTGCTTCGTATTGCCGGCTGTGTTCCATGCATTTGCTGCAAAGATGAAATTCGCTGGTTGTGCCGGCGCTTTCGCATTGAATTCGCAACAGGTATCCCGATTTTCCGGGAACATCCACTCCGCAAAATGAACACGGAGCAGCCGATGGTTTCATGTATCTGCCGAAATTCACTTTGATGATTGGAGCTTCATCCATGATTCCTCCGAAAATAACCACGAAGACACGAAGGCACGAAGAAATCCCATTTTTTCTTTTCGTGTCTTTGTGTCTTTGTGGTTATTCCTATTCTACTTTGATTTCGAGCGTGCCCTGTGTTTTGGCGCGATGCTCATCATACACCGTAACCTGGATCACCGCCGTTCCCGTAGTATTTGGCGAGGTAAAGGTCGCCTGTTCGTTTTGACCCAGCACGACTGCGCCGGAAGGTCCCTGTGCCACCCGGTATTCGTAATTGAGCAAACCCGCTTCAGGATCTGCAGCTTTGACAGTAATGATGCTATTTGTATTACGCACGATCGGATTCGGATACGCGGTCATGGATAGAATCTTTGGCGGATCGTTGTAAAGAAACCCGCCCGTTAACGTATCCCGTTCGCCCTCTTTATCCGTCACCGTTACATCGATCGATCCATTTTCTCCTCCGGGCGCAATGGCAGCGAGAGTGTTTGGATTGACAAATGTTGTTTGCGCATACTGCGACCCAAATAGTACACTCGATCCTTCTTCAAAGTCATTTCCGGAAATGGTCACCGTATACCCGCCTTCAGGACTTCCCATCCGCGGTGAAAGGGAAGTGACCTGTGGCGATCCTTTGTAGCGAAAAGCGTTCGGTAACACGATACTTTTTCCATCGGGGTTTACTACTTCCAGCGATACAGATCCCGACCGTCCCGGTGGAGTGACTGCAAGGAGCACTTCGCCGCTTGCAAACTTTGCGGCAAGTTGCGCACCATTCCAGCGCAACGTTGCACCGTTTTTGAAATTGCGACCGCGTATATTGATTCGGGTTCCTCCCCTGGACGGGCCGTTTTCGGGGTCCAGTTCCAGAAGAAACGGCGCTTGCGATTCATACCGGAATGCCGATTTGAGTCTTGCTCTCCGCTTTCCGTTGAGGACTTCCACATCGACCGGTCCTTCAGAATGCGCCGGCGCCACGGCAACCAGCGCATCCTCCGATTGTCTGCTTCTTAGCGCAGGCACACCACCAAAACGTACGGAACTCGATTCGCTGAAGTTTTCACCTGCAATCGTAACGATGGTCCCTCCCATGGGATCTCCCGCTTTCGGATCAATAGACCGGATCAACGGTGCGCCCTTTTGATCGGAATCCTTCTCACTCGTGAGACCTGATCTCGGATTCAAGTGAATCATTCGGATCTGCAAGTCACTCTCTTCACCATCATATTCCACCTGAACCAGTCCCGATACTTCGTCGATCACATCCGGATAACGTGAGCCAATTTCTTTCAGGATCTCGCGAACACGCAAAAAGCGACTTTCCCCTGAAGGGATTTCCAGATTCCCCGGGTACCGGTAACTGTTGTCTCCGAAAATGAGCCGCGCGGCGATCTTCCGGGTTTTTTCGCCTTCGTTTGTAATTTGAAGGATTGAATCATTGTTTCCTTCGGACGTCCATGAAAAGTTGCGTTTGATCAAACCGGCGGAAAAGAGGAAACCACAAAGGCACAAAGACACGAAGAGAAGGAATGAGGGAGGAGCGAGTCGTGTCTTAGAGGCGTTGTACTTCATTTTGAACTTCCTGGATTGCTGCAAGCATTTGCTGTTGAATGCGTCCATTGCTCGCAGCGAGCTGACGCTGGTAAATAGAAAACGGACGTCCGTCGAAATCCGTGATTTTGCCGCCTGCTTCCAGCAGAATCAACATTCCCGCTGCGGTATCCCACGGATTCAAATGTACTTCAAAGAAACCATCAAACCGTCCCATCGCAAGATAACACAGATCAATTGCAGCCGATCCAAGACGGCGTACTCCCTGTGCGCGTTGAATGAGCGCATTGAAATACGGAAGGCTTCGTTCCGGATGATCGTGGACATCGTACGGGAATCCTGTAACCAGCAGGCTTTGCTCCAGTTTTTGCGTTTCAGACACGGCAATCTTTTTGCCATTGTACGTCGCGCCATGCCCCTTTACTGCAAAAAAGAATTCCTCATGAACAGGATTATAAACCCCGCCGGTCGCGATTTCCCCATCAATTTCCAGTGCAATCGAGATGGAAAAAATAGGAAGGCCATGCGCGAAGTTGGTGGTGCCGTCCAGCGGATCAATAATCCATCGACGTTCCGCATCCGCTTTTTCGATCTCACTCTCTTCTGCAAGGATGCTGTCATCGGGAAATGCCTTGCGGATCTTGTTTTTGATAAACACCTCGATTTCCTGATCCACATTTGTAACAAGATTTGTGATTGAGCCCGCTTTGTAACGGATCGTCCGAACCCTGCCGTATTGCTTTCGCAACCGTGCTCCCGCATCGAACAGCAGCTTGCGCAAAAACGTTTCTTTTGATGCCATCCTGAGGATCAACCTTAGCACAGACAAGATTGTCCGTGTAGGGGCTGAGCATTTTCCATTCGTAGTTTTGTTCCGGCTGTTATTGAGCATGATCTCATTTTTCTCTGAATTTTGTTCGTAGTTGAAAATGCTCAGCCCGTTAGGGCGTGTGAATTGTTCCGCCACGAGCCGGGCTGTGCATTTGCGTTCACTTAAGTGATCCAAAATTGCTTTCCAGGAACACCACATTGATGATCGGCTGCTGCACACGGCAAATGCACAGCCCCTGCAAAGACGGCAAATGCGCAGCCCCTACGAACAGATAACAAACAATTCTGCTAAAATAAGGTGGGTTTTTTGAGGATAAATTTAAACTTCGCTGGAGAGAAGACTCCCATGAAAAGAATACAAAGTTTGATTCTGTTACTGTTTATTTCGACATCCACATTGATGGCAGCAGAAAAACTCTCGACAGAAGCGCTTCTGCAAAACTTGAAGAATTCCGATCCGGGTGTTCGCGAAAAAGCGGCAAAGGAGCTAGGTGATCGCGGAGAAAAACTCGGGATGGACGCCTTGATTGACGCAACCTCTGATCCGGATCAGCGAGTTCAAATGGCGGTTGTGCGGGCCATTGCGAATATTCCTGATCCACGGCAGGTTACCGGCTTGTGCCAGGCAGTCCGGAACACCCAGGGAAAAGCGCAGAAGGAAGCCATCCATCTTCTGACGCAACACTATGTTCCTTCCAAGGATAATAATGCGCTTCAGGAGCTCTGGGACTCACTCGAGAGTCTGTTTAACCCGCCGCATCCGATCGTTGCGGAACCAGGGATCCGGGTCGATGATGAAGCCGTAGATGCCCTGATTTTCGTTCTGGATGATAAGAATTCCGAAAACCGTCTGGAAGCTGCTGCAACTCTGGGAATTCTGCGCGCCGAACGCGGATTACCCCGATTGAAATTCTATTTGCAGTCTCCGAATGAGCAGATGGCGCGTACCTGCGTTCGCTCGATCGGCTACATCGGAAATACGGAAGCGGGAGCGGATCTGATTCCGTTGCTCAAGCATCAAGACGAGAATGTAGCTCTGGACGCGTCCCGTGTCCTTGGTCAGTTTCGTTACAAGCCGGCGCTTCCCGAATTGCAGGAATTTCTTGATTACAGAAGAGACAAAGATCACAGACGTGTGATCCTGCAAGCGATCAGCAGAATTGGTGATCCATCTTCAGAACCGGTGATGACAAAGTACGTCAATGATGACGATAAAGAGATGCGCCAGTATGCGATTGAGGGATTTGGACGGATGGGTCTGGTCCAGTACAAAGATTCACTGGCAAAACAATTTCAGCGGGAAGAGAGCAAACAGATCAAGCTGGCTCTGTGTTTCAGTCTGTTCGCTCTGGGGGAAAGAGCTTATATTGATACTCTGGTTCTATCCATTGACGAACGCGGTTACAGAGACCAGGTCCGTGAATACTTTGTGGAACTGGGCGACCGGGCGATTCCGGAATTTACTCCTTATTTGCAATCGGGAGATAAGCAAACAAAGCTGAAAATTATCCGGCTTTTGGGGGACATGCACAGGCCTGACGGGATTCCTGTTCTGGAGCCATACTTAAAACATCCGGATATGGAAATCGCACAAGCGGCCACCGACTCCATTCGTGAATTGAAGAGAATAAATTCATAGCGGTGATTCTTTTTCGCTCGTCGCTCAGAATTCATCGCTCCGTTTTCCAGCTATGGCATATCGAGATCTTCGTCACTTTGTAGAAACTCTCGACCGGATGGGAGAGTTGAAGCGCATTCAAACTCCAGTCGACTGCAATCTGGAAATCGCAGAGATTACCGACCGTGTCAGCAAGCAGGGCGGCCCGGCCCTGCTATTTGAAAATGTCACCGGTTACAACATTCCGGTGCTCATCAATGCGATGGGCAGCAAAAAGAGAATGCTTGCTGCACTTGGACTGGAATCTTACGAAGATTTCTTTCAGAGATATTTTGAGTTGCTAGAAAAGCCATCCAGCATGATGGATAAGCTGAAGTTGCTGCCGCGTTTGACCGAGATCGCTCAGATGATGCCGAAGACCGTAAAAACCGGTCCGTGCAAAGAAGTGATTTTGAAAGACAATCCATCCCTTGATTTTCTGCCGATTCTGAAATGCTGGCCAAGAGATGGCGGACGCTACATCACGCTCCCGCTAGTCTTCACCGTAGATCCCCGCAGCGGAAAACACAATGTGGGTTGTTACCGCCTCCAGGTTGTGGATGATAGGACCCTGTTGATGCACTGGCAGTTGCATAAGCACGGAGCGGCCCATCACATGAAGTATGTCGGAGAAAAAAAACGAATGGAAGTGGCCATCGCCATAGGATGCGATCCGGCTCTTACTTTTTCAGCGATTGCTCCTCTTCCGGATGATCTATATGAAATGTTATTTGCGGGCCTGCTACGGGAAAAAGCTGTCGAGATGGTTGCGTGTGAGACTGTCGATCTCGAAGTCCCGTCTCATGCAGAAATCATCCTGGAAGGATATGTCGATCCTGAAGAAGATCTTCGTGTGGAGGGGCCGTTTGGCGATCATACGGGATACTACTCACTCGAAGATCTCTATCCCGCATTGCACCTGACCTGTATCACGCATCGAAAAGATCCTGTCTATCAAACGATCATCGTCGGACCTCCGCCGCAGGAAGACGATTATATGGGACAGGCCGTCGAGCGTCTCTTTTTGCCGGTGATCCAGAAACAGTTTCCGGAAATTGTGGATATGCACATGCCGTTTGAGGGAATCTTTCACAATCTTGTGCTTGTGAGCATTCGCAAACGATATGCCGGTCATGCTCGCAAGATTATGCACGGCATCTGGGGGCTTGGACAGGCGATGTTCAGCAAAGTGATTGTGATTGTGGATGACGATGTGAATGTCCAGAATGTCGGCGAAGTAACCTGGAAAGCGCTCAATCATATTGATCCGGAGCGCGACATTGAGTTTGTGATGGGGCCTGTGGATGTGCTGGATCATTCGTCCCGTTTGATGGGATACGGATCCCATATGGGCGTAGATGCCACCCGAAAATGGAAAGAAGAAGGGTTCACGCGACCGTGGCCGGATGAAATTGTCATGAGTCCGGAAATCAAGGCTCTCGTTACCAAACGCTGGAAAGAATACGGATTCTAGAGATTTTGGATTGCGAATTTCGGATTGCGGATTGAGTTCCGCAATCTGAAATCCACAGTCCACAATTGAATTATGCCTGATTACATTCGCGAAGCGCGCAAAGCCGCGAGAGAGGGGGACTATTCCAAAGCAGGTGACATGTTTTCCCTTGGCGGGGATGAGAAAAGTGCCAGGGATATGTACCTCAAAGGAGGACATTACGCACTCGCTGCACGGCTGGTTGAGAAAAATCAAGACTGGAAGAGTGCCGCTAAATACTACATTCAGTGCGGCAAATTTAGAGAAGCAGCAGAGATCTATGGCAAGCGGCTAAGAGACTACCGCATGGCCTCTGCCATGTATGAGAAAAGCGGTGACATGCTTCATGCATCGGCTATGGCCGAAAAAGCGGGAGAGATTCCAAGGGCTGCTTTTCTTGCGGAACAGGCAGATATGCTCGATCGCGCGGCTGCATTATATGTGCGAGTACAAAAATATGAAAAAGCGGCAGACGCATATTCTCGAATCCTCAAACAGCTTCTTGCGGAAAAGGAAGAGAAGGGCTTTTGGAAAGCCATCGAAACCGGCTGGCGCGTACCGGCAATGCAGCCGGCGGGCTCTATTGCCGTTTGAAAAAGTACGAGAAAGCGGCTGTCTCCTATGAACAAGCAGACAACCTCAATAAAGCTGCTGAATGTCTGAGCCTTGCCAAGAAACCTCTGAAAGCCGCCGAAATGTACTATCGTATCGGTCAATATGAAAGCGCCTATGACAGTCTAGCCGGTCTCGATCCATCTGCGCAGAACAAAGAGCTGCTGGCAGATGTTTGTTTTCAGTTGAAACGGTTTGAAGAAGCGGCCGATCTCTATTTGGAGATCAACCGGATCCAGCGTGTTGCTGAAACCTATGAAGAAGCGCGTGACTTCTACCGCGCCGCACTTTTCTATGAAACGCTGGACGATTCTATCAAGGCGGCCGAACTTTATCTCAAGCTGAATGAGATGGAAAAAGCGGCCGAGTTATACGAGCGGGCAAAGAACTTTGATTATGCGGCGAAACTGTATGAAGAAGTCGGCAAATTGGACCGTGCAATTGTTTGCCTGACACAAGCGGGACAACGAATTCGCGCCGCCAAACTGATGGGTGATGGGAAAGACTCTCAGAAAGCGATTACGCTGCTACAGCAAATCACACCCGAAGACGATGACTATCTGGAGTCTTGTGTTCTGCTCGGACAGTTGTTTGCTCGAATGGAAATGTATTCCGTTGCTCAACAAAAATTTTTAGAGGCAATTGGGGACGAGCCGATTTCACCTGACAATATTGAAATCTTTTACCATCTTGCGCGTCTGTACGAAAGATCTGCTCAGTATTCAAAGGCGCGGGACGTTTATGAAAAGATCCTTTCTGTGAACCTCGGCTACAAGGATGGCTACGCGCGTCTTCAGAAAATTAAGGAATCGAATCTGCTGGATGGAATGTCCGATGAAGTGACTCCGACATCCGTAAAACGAATCCTGGCAGGCCGTTATGAACTCTCCGAAAAGATAGGCCAGGATGCGTTCGGCCTTCTGTACAAAGCTCATGATACAACGCTGGGACGGACGGTAATGATCCGTCGCTTTCCGCAGCAGGACAAGAACATTACGGGCAAGATTTTCGAACAAACCAAAGTGGTCTCGAATCTGAATCAGAGCAACATCGTTGCGATTTACGACAGCGGTAAAGACGACGATCATTACTTTCTTTGCATGGAATATGTGGATGGACCGACGTTGCGTCAATATCTTTCCCGCGGCGCGCTGGAGGTTTCCGAGATCTGCGAGTTTGCTTCGCAAACCTGCCTGGCCCTGTCGTACGTGCATAAAAGAGAAGTCGTTCATCGCAATCTCTGTCCGGAAAACATCTACATTGGAGCGGGCAATCAAATCAAGATCGCAAACTTCGGAATTGAGGCCCGCTGGGAAAAGGGAAGCGCGGTCATCGCCAAAAGATACGGCAGCCCCGAACAGGTACTCGGCGAGAAAGTGGATGCGCGTTCTGATCTCTATACCTTCGGTGTGGTGCTTTATGAAATGGTTTATGGCGTTCCGCCGTTTACAGGGCAAGATGTGGAGCTTCAGCATCTAAAAAAGATTCCATCTTTTCCTGAAACATCGAAATATCCGGTGCCGTTATTTTTGCTCAAGATCATGCAGAAGTGTTTGAGAAAGGACAAAGGGCGGCGGTATTCCAGCGCTAAAGATATTCTGGAAGAACTCGAAGTCGCGGACATTGTGACTGGTATGGTGTTGAACGAGCGTTATGAGATCCTGCGCGAAATCGGAGCGGGTGGGATGGGTCATGTCTACCAGGCTAAAGATCGTGACCTGGATGAAACGGTGGCGCTCAAAGTATTGCGGGCGGAGTTCAGCGCGGATGCATCCATTCAGAAACGGTTTCTTCGTGAAATCAAACTGACGCGGATGATCACGCATCCTCACGTCGTCAAAGTGTTTGACACGGGCAAATATAAAGGAAACCGGTATATTTCGATGGAGTACATCGAAGGGACCAGCCTAGACGAGTGGCTGCGGAAGGGTAAACGAGATGTCAGAACACTGCTGGCAATTGTTGCCAAGATTCTGATGGGCGTGCAGGCCGCACATTCCCAGGGGATTGTTCACCGGGATCTGAAGCCGCAAAATGTCTTGTTGGACCGCTCGCAAAACCCGCATGTCCTGGACTTCGGGATTGCGCGGGCTTCCGATCACGTGGATGCTACCAGCGGACAGGTGATGGGATCACCCAAGTATATGTCGCCTGAGCAGATTCAGGGAAAGGATCTCGACAAGCGTTCTGATGTTTATGCCCTCGGCGTAATGATGTTCTATTTGTTTACCGGCGAGGAGCCGTTTACAGGAGAAGATCCGCGTTCGATCATTATGAAACATCTCACACAGCCGGTTCCTTCCATGCGACATATCAACCCGTCCGTGCCTCACTGGCTCGAGAAGATTGCCATGAAGGCACTGGAAAAAGACCGCAATCAACGTTATTCTTCTGTAAAGGAAATACTCGACGATTTAAAGAAAGGTTACGAAACAGAGAAAACGTAATTTCCCGTTCTGTGTGGAGTGCCGGGCCTCCGTGCCCGTCAAATATTTCCCTCGACACGATCCGGCGGGCAGTGACGCCCGTCGCTCCAAGCTGCGGGATAAGGAGAAATTTCATGAATAAGATTTTGTGTTTACCGGTCCTGATTTTGTTCTGCACCGTTTGTTTTGCGGATATTACAATTGTTCAAAAGGTCGAGGCAGGCGCGATGATGGGGCAACCCGCCAAGAATCTGACCATGAGCATGTATGTCAAAGGAAACAAAGCACGGATTGAAACAAAAGAAGCGCAGAACTATCAGATTCTGGATTTACAGACAAACAAGATATACAACGTAAATCCCGCTGAAAAGAAAGTCGTGATCATGTCCATGGATCTAATGAAACACGCGGGAGACGCGATGGGAAAGATGGGTGAGATGAAGACCGATGTCAAGAAGACCGGGGCTACCGCGCAAGTAAACGGTTTCAAATGCGAAGAATACGTAGTCACAATCACCGGTCCCATCAACGGAACTACCACCGAATGCGTAACAAATGATGTGGACACCACTGAATTTGATAGATACCGCGATTTTGCGATGAATTTCGCAAAGATGATGGGATCCGCCAAAGCGCCGGAAATCAAAGGGCTGCCGGTTCGAACCGCATCGAAAATAACTATCATGGGAGCCAATATGGAAACCAAATCAGAAGTGCAAAGCGTCTCCACCAAGCAGATCGAGGATTCGAAGTTTGTAGTGCCTTCTGATTACACGGTTCAGGACCTTGCCGCGCCGAAAAAGTAAATAGTTTCATGACAGAGAAGATTTTCTGGCAGGATTCGTATTGCACCGAATTTGACGCAACGATACTGGACCAGTTTGCTGTTCCCGGCGGTCATGCAGTAATTCTCGACCGCACCTGCTTCTATGCGACTTCAGGCGGACAACCGAATGACCTCGGCACTTTGCAAAGTGTTCCCGTGCAGGACGTTCGCATCGAAGGCGAGCGGTTCTGCCACATTGTCCCTTCGTCGTTCGATACGTCTTCCGTCCATGGCGTGCTGGACTGGACCCGCCGGTTTGACCACATGCAGCAACACACCGGACAGCACATCCTGTCTGCTGCTTTCTTCCGACTCTTCCAGGCGGAAACGTCGTCATTTCATCTAGGGGAAGAATATTGCAGCATCGAACTGGATAAACCAAATCTCAAAGACGCCCAGATTCGCGATGCCGAAGACCTTGCCAATCAGGTGATCCTCTCTGCAACGCGGGTCGACTCCTTTTTTGTGGATGCTGCCAGAGCAAAGGAATATCCGTTACGAAAGCAGTCCGATCTCGCTGAAGCATTGCGTCTCATACAGATTGGAGATTTTGATCTCTCTCCATGCAGCGGAACTCATGTTAGAAATACGGGCGAAATCGGCATGGTGTTTGTGTATGGTTTTGAAAAAATGCCCCAGACCCTGAAAGTCCTGTTTCTTTGCGGAAATCGCGTTCGAACACAATACGGCAAAGATCTGACAACCTTAAAAAAACTTTCGAAAAGTTTGACCACTTCTTTTGAGTTGCTTCCCGAATCCGTGGATAAACTCCAATCTCAAATCAAAACCTTGAGAAGAGAGTGTAACCAGTTGATGGAAGAACAATTGAAAAATGAGGCACAACAGATTGCGAAGAGTGGTTTTCCCCTGGTGCTCGTGGGGCAAAGGCCGTACAGTGATTTGCGCGTTCTTGCGCAGAACCTGTCGAAATCGCCCGGCGCGCTTGGAGCGCTCGCAAGCGCAATGGATCATCGCGTTGTATTTTTCAAGAATCCTGCCGTAACCGCGGATCTAAAGGCAGTCTTTCAGAAGTTTCAGACTACAACTTCAGCAAAGGGCGGTGGTGCGCCCCACTTCATAGAAGCAGGCGGTTTTCAGGTGGATGCCGGCACCGAAGCTCTGCTGCGTCAAGTGCTGGTATAATAAGCAGATACTGGCATTTACACGCGCTAAGAAGTCAGCTTAACCTAGCGTTTCTTTTCTGATTTACTTATTTTTATTTGATATTTGATTTTTCATATTTGATATTTTATGGGTGGAAGCAATCCGTACATCAAGGCAGTCGACATTGTTCTGCCGAAGACAAAGTACAAGATCCGTTTTGAACCGGAGGATCCATCTGCTGGAGAACCGGTAACAGTAGAAGTGGATCCCGACAAGATTCCCTATGGTGAAACGGGACAACCGGGAAGCATTCTCAGTATCGCGCTGGCAAACGGCATCGACATCGAGCATTCCTGCGGCGGTGTTTGCGCGTGCTCCACATGTCACGTATTTGTCAAAGAAGGTCTCGAGACTTGCAATGAAGCCACAGATGATGAAGAGGATCAGCTGGAAGAAGCTCGCGGTCTGACTATGAATTCAAGACTTTCCTGTCAGGCCGTTCCCAATGGTACAAAAGATGTCCGTGTTGTGATTCCCGCCTGGAACGTGAATCTGGTTAAAGAAGGCAGCCACTGATTCACCGCAGAGACGCAAAGTACGCAGAGAACGGAAAAGGTACCAACAGTAAACTGCTTTTTTGAGTGGGGGCTCGAACCGCAGAATATCGAACGGTAAAATTCCGAACCGCAGAAGTACGTAGCAAAAGTCTTCCTCACTTCTGCGGTTGGGCGTTCCTTGTTGGACATTCGAACTTCAAGCCCTTTTTCAACAACCAGATTCGAACGATTCATTACTTCAATCGAA
>Ga0184626_10000600_pt1 | contig 11540 bp, 12 predicted proteins | sample PLM3_60_b1_FD_133142 | JGI IMG/M metagenome (GOLD analysis project Ga0184626, IMG submission 133142) | Groundwater sediment microbial communities from an aquifer in East River, Colorado, USA - PLM3_60_b1 | ecosystem: Environmental > Terrestrial > Soil > Riparian zone | place: USA: East River... | reverse complement strand
CGGCCCGACAATACAAGACCAGACCTGGCTTTCCCGAGGGCCATCGCATTCGGAGTCGCGATGCAAGTTCACGTTCCCGACCCTTCCTTTACAGACTCCGAGAGCACCCGCGCTGCGTTTCGGCGGGGTGCGACGATCGCTGTCGCGTTCGTCGCACTGATCGTGGCAATCCATTTGGTCAATTGGGTGCTCGGCCTCGGTCTCCAGCGATTCGGAATCCATCCACGCCAACTGGACGGTCTGCCCGGCATTGTCCTCGCGCCGCTGCTTCATGGCGATTTCGCCCATCTCGTCTCCAACGTACTGCCGCTGCTGGTCGTGGGCACGGCGATGCTGCACCTGTATCCGGATTCGGCGCGCATCGTGTTGCCCGTGGTGTACGTCGGACCCGGAATCGCCGTATGGTTGTTCGGCCGGGACTCGATCCACATCGGCGCGAGCGGATTGGTCTACGGGTTGGTGACCTATGTCTTCGTTGCGGGGCTGCTCCGCCGGGACCGGCGCGCCATCGCGGCGTCGTTGCTGGTGGCCTTCATGTATGGCGCGCTGGTGTGGGGCGTGCTGCCGATCCAGTTGGGCGTGTCCTGGGAAACGCATCTGGCGGCCGCGCTGATCGGCATCGTCTTGGTGCTCTTCCTGCGCCGTCGTGACATTCCGCCGCGCAGGCGCTATGCATGGGAAGGCGAGCCTGAGCCGGACGAGGGGACGCTGATCGGCGATGACGTTCCAGGCAAGGGTGCTGACGTCGCCGTGAAGCCTACCTTGCACTGATCAGGCGCTCACGGTCTCGTCATCGCGCTCCGTCACGTCGGCGCCCGGGTCGGAGATCGGGCGCAATTTGTCGCTGCGGCAGTAGAAGATTCGACTCTCGAAGCGCACGTCGTAGTAGATGCCCGGCAGGTAAGTCCAGTCCGGGGCTTCGTACGGCAATGACACGACTTCGACGATTTTTCCGACGGCGCAGCGCGACGCGGGGCTCGCAAGGCAGCTCGAGACAACGTAGCACAGCGTGCCGATCCTGATCATCGATCGATCCTCCACCTCATTTTCACCTCAGTTGCCACCTCATTTTCCACTTGCTTCGCCGGTCAAACCTCCGAAGCGATCATAGAACGCGGCAGTGGCCGGTGGAAAGTCTTCGCCGGGTGCGGCAAGCGTGGCGGCCAGATGTTGCTCCGCCGAGCGGTGTGTCAGCCTGTAGAAGTCGCGGCAAAGCGCATACGCGGCGGCGCCGGGCCAGTCGAGCGGCAGCAGCGCCGCGGGGAGCAGCGGATCGCGCAGCAGCACGCGCCGATACGCGTGAATGAGCATCGTGCGCACGACAAAGCACTGCGCGGGGTCGTGTTCGCCGTCGGCGCGGAATCGCTCGATGACGGCGCCGAAGCGCTGCAAAAAGCGCCGATAGTCGGCCGCGAGCGTGCGCAGATCCCAGGCGCGCTCCACCTCTGGCGCCAGCGGACGCTGACCGGGAAGATCGCTCGCCTGCGCGACGACGATGCCTTCGTTCGCGCCGGCCGCCGCGAGAATCGACGGCAGCGCGCGGGTGGAATCGAAGGGGCGGATGAAATTGGCCGGCCCGAGCGCGCCGAAACCCGCCCACGCGAGCTCATCGCGCAGCGCCCGGCGTTGCAGCGGCGTGACGGCGTTCACCAGCACGAGCTCCCATCGACCGCGCCAATCTTCCGGCGGACGGTCGTAGATGCGGCGATACGCGTCGTCGAACCGGCGCGCGCCGTCGCGCGTGAGCCGATAGCGGCTTGCGCGCCCGTGACTCGATGCTTTGATCCAGCCGTCGCCCGCCAGCCGGAACACGCTGGTGCGGACCGAGCGGTCGTTGATTCCGAACGGCGCCATCAACCGGATCAGCCCCGCCAGCCATACGACGCCGCCGTGCGGCGCCAGCGCGTCCCCCCACACGGTGACGATCAGCGATTTCGCGCGCGGCGGGTCGGCAACGAGCGTACGCTGCACCCAGCGGGTAACGACGGGGTCCGGCTTGGGCGTGACAGGGCGCCGGGCCCGCCGATTTGATACGTTTTGTTCTTGACGCATCAGAAAACTGTATCATATGATGCTGGCGTTGCGCTATCCCCGCTATCCCCGCACGCGGGAGGTCGCGAAACGCGAAGGAGGAAGCCGATGTATGCGCAATTGGTCGAAACAGGCTTGAGCAAGCTCCAGGCACGCGCGGACATGGCGCCGGACGAACAGGCGTTCCAGGCGCGCATCGACGCCGACATCAAGGTCGAGGCGAAGGACTGGATGCCCGACGCCTACCGGAAAACGCTGGTCCGGCAGATCCAGCAGCATGCGCATTCGGAGATCGTCGGCATGCTGCCGGAAGGCAACTGGATCTCGCGGGCGCCGTCGCTCAAGCGCAAGGCAATCCTGATGGCCAAGGTGCAGGACGAAGGCGGCCACGGCTTGTACCTGTACGCGGCCGCGGAGACCCTCGGCGTGTCGCGCGACCAGCTCATCGCCGACCTGCATGCCGGCAAGGTCAAGTATTCGTCGATCTTCAACTATCCGACGCTTACGTGGGCCGACATCGGCGCCATCGGCTGGCTGGTCGACGGCGCGGCGATCATGAACCAGATTCCGTTGTGCCGCTGCTCGTATGGCCCGTACGCGCGGGCGATGGTGCGCATCTGCAAGGAAGAATCATTTCATCAGCGACAGGGCTACGACATCATGCTGTCGCTGTGCCGCGGCACGGCGGAGCAAAAGGCGATGGCGCAGGACGCGCTCGATCGCTGGTGGTGGCCTTCGCTCATGATGTTCGGGCCGCCGGACGGCGAGTCCGTGCACAGCGCGCAATCGGCGCAGTGGAAGATCAAGCTGCTGTCCAACGACGAGTTGCGCCAGCGCTTCATCGACCAAACGGTGCCGCAGGCCGATTACCTCGGTATCACGATGCCCGATCCCGATCTCAAATGGAATCCGGAGCGGGAACACTACGATTTCGGCGCCATCGACTGGAGCGAGTTTCACAATGTGCTCAAGGGCAACGGCCCGTGCAATCGCGAGCGCCTCGCCGCGCGCGTGAAAGCGTGGGAGGACGGCGCGTGGGTGCGCGAGGCGGCAGTGGCGCATGCTTCGAAGCGCGCCGCTCGAGCGAAGCGGGAGGCGGCATGAGCACCGAATGGCCCCTTTGGGAAATCTTCATCCGTTCGCAGCACGGCCTCGCGCACAAGCACGTGGGCAGCCTGCACGCGCCCGACGCCGAGCTCGCGGTCAAGAACGCGCGCGACGTCTACACGCGGCGCAACGAAGGCGTGTCGATCTGGGTGGTGAAATCCACCGACATCACGGCCTCGAGCCCGGGCGACCGCGAAGCGCTGTTCGAGCCCTCGAACAGCAAGGTGTACCGGCACCCGACTTTTTTTCCGATGCCCGACGAAGTGAAGCACCTGTGAATCGCGAAGAGGCACTCTTCGAGTATCTGCTGAGACTTGGCGACACCGACGTCGTGCTCGCACAGCGACTGGGCGAGTGGATCGGCCATGGGCCGGTATTGGAGGAGGACATCGCGCTGGCCAACGTCGGCCTCGACCTGATCGGCCAGGGCCGCCTGTGGCTCGCGCTTGCGGGCGAGGTCGAAGCGCGCTCGAAGGGCGCGGGGCGCAGCGAGGACCAGCTCGCGTTCCTCCGCGACGGCAGTGCATTTCGCAATTTGCAGCTGGTTGAAATGCCCAACGGCGATTTCGCGATGACGATGGCGCGGCAGTTTTATTTCGATCATGCGCATCTGTTGTCATTGCGAGCGCTGGCGCGATCCACCGAGGCCCGCATTGCGGAGATCGCAGCGAAGGCCGTGAAGGAAGTGACCTACCATGTCGAGCGCAGCGCCGATTGGGTGATCCGTCTCGGCGACGGCACCGACGAATCGCACGCCCGGATGCAAAAGGCGCTCGATGCGCTGTGGCCGTATACGGGAGAGATGTTCGTCACCGATGCCGTCGACGTCGCGCTGATCGATGCGGGCATTGCCGCCGATGCGCGAACGTTGCGCGAACCGTGGCTCGCTGCGGTTCGGCCGGTGCTCGACGAGGCGACGCTCGCGCTGCCCGCCGGCCAATGGATGCAAGGCAGCGGCGGTCGCGGCGGCAAGCAGGGTGTGCATACCGAGCATCTCGGCCACTTGTTGACCGAGATGCAACACCTGCAGCGCACCTACCCGGGCGCCCAGTGGTAATGGACATCGCGGAACCGTGGGCGATCGCGGCGGCGGCAGCCGGCGCGACAACGCCTGCGCTCGACGTAGTGTGGGACGCGCTGTCCACGGTGCCCGACCCGGAGATTCCGGTGATTTCGATCGTCGAATTGGGCATCGTGCGCAACGTGGCGTGGAACGACGGCCGGTTGCAGGTCGATGTCACGCCGACCTATTCCGGTTGCCCCGCGACTGAAATGATCGCCACGCTCGTCCGCGAACGACTCGCCGCCATCGGCGTGCACGCTGTCGATCTGGTGCAGCGGCTGTCGCCGCCGTGGAGCACCGACTGGATCGCGCCGGAAGCGAAGGCGAAGCTGAATGCATTCGGCATCGCGCCGCCGCATGTGACGGTCGGTCGCGTCGACGTTAGCGGGATCAGTCCATTGCGGCACGCGGCCAAGGCGATCCCGTGCCCCCGGTGCGGTTCCACAGAGACGAAATTGCTCTCGCAGTTCGGTTCGACCGCGTGCAAGGCACAGTATCGCTGCACGGCGTGTCTCGAGCCGTTCGACTATTTCAAGCCGCATTAGGCATGGGTATAGAAGATGCATGACATTCTCTCCGTCATTCCCGCGAAGGCGGGAATCCAGCGTCTTTGCACGCCGCTGGGGCGCGCGCGAACGCGCGTGCGCCTCCGCGGGGACGACGGAAGTTTTGCGAACGGCGCAACTCAACTCGTTGGTCTTCAGTAATGAGCAAGTTCCACCGGTTGGCCGTAGCCAGCGTCGAACCGGAGACGCGTGACGCCGTCGCCATCACGTTCGCCGTGCCCGAAGCGCTGCGCGACCAGTTCCGCTACGCGCAGGGGCAGCATCTGACCTTGCGCGCCGACATCGGCGGCGAAGACGTGCGCCGCTCCTATTCGATCTGTTCGGCGGTGCAGGACGGCGCCCTGCGCGTCGCGGTGAAGAAGAGCCCGGGAGGCGTTTTCTCGACGTGGGCGAACGAGGCGCTCAAGCAGGGCGACACGATCGACGTCATGCCGCCGCTCGGTCATTTCAATGTGCCGCTCGACGCGACCGCAACGCGCCACTACCTGGGCTTCGCGGCCGGCAGCGGCATCACGCCGCTGCTGTCGATCGTGACGACCACGCTGGCGGAGGAACCGGGGAGCCGCTTCACGCTGGTCTACGGCAACCGCGCCTCGGGCACTGTGATGTTCAAGGAAGAATTGGCGGCGCTCAAGGACACCTACCTCGGCCGCTTCAACCTGATCCATGTGCTGTCACGCGAGGCGCAGGACATCGAGCTGATGCACGGCCGCATCGACCGCGCCAAGGCCGATGCGCTGCTCGCGCACTGGGTGCCGTTGGCGCAAATCGACACGGCGTTCGTCTGCGGTCCGGAAGGGATGATGGAGGCGGTGATCGCGGCGTTGAAGGCGCGCGGCTTTCCCGATGCGAAGATCAAGATCGAACGCTTCGCCGCGAGCATCCCCAAGCACACGCACATTGCGCAGGCGCAGCCGGTCGCCGGCCACAGCGAATGCGAAGTGACGGTCATCATCGACGGCGCGACCCGCACGTTCCTGCTGGAGAAGGCGAAGGACAACATCCTCGACGCCGGCTTGCGCAATGGGATCGAGCTGCCGTACTCGTGCAAGGGTGGCGTGTGTTCGACCTGCCGCTGCCGGTTGACCGAGGGCGAGGTCGACATGGACGTCAACTTCGCGCTCGAAGACTACGAGGTCGCGCGCGGATTCATCCTGGCGTGCCAGAGCTATCCGGTCACCGACAAGGTGGTCGTGACGTTCGACGACACGGGCACGGGCTGACTGCTAAATGGGGTCGGAGACGACTTTCCTGTGACGTCGTTTGATTGTCGGTAAAATCGAGGGGAAAGTCGTCTTGAGACCCCGTGGAGGAACGAGTCGTGCCGCATTCCCTTTTCGAACGCCATCGCGCCATGCTCGAACGTGCGGTGCAAGCCATCGGCGAGCGCAGCTATTGGAGCGCCTATCCGGAATCGGCCAGTCCCAAGGTCTACGGCGACGGCGCTGCGGAAGCTGGCAAGGCGGCGTTCGACGCGCTGCTCGGCAGGCGGTTTCCGTTGACGCAGCCCGCGACGATGGGGGAGGTCGGCGGCGAGAAATCGCCGTACGGCATGACGCTTGGCGTCACCTATCCCAGGCCCGACATCGATGGCCTGTTCGCCGCGGTCGGCCGCGCACAGGACCAGTGGAAGAAGGCGGGCCCGGAGGTGTGGGCCGGCGTCAGCCTGGAAATCCTGGCCCGCATCAACAAGGCGAGCTTCGAGATCGCGAACGCCGTCATGCATACGACGGGCCAGGCGTTTCTGATGGCGTTCCAGGCCGGCGGCCCGCATGCGCAGGACCGCGGGCTCGAGGCGGTCGCCTATGCATGGGACCAGTTGCAACGCGTGCCCGCCAAGGCGCAGTGGGAAAAGCCTCAAGGCAAGAACGAGCCGATCCGGATGGAGAAAACGTTTCGGGTCGTGCCTCGCGGCATCGGGCTCGTCATCGGCTGTTGCACCTTTCCAACGTGGAACGCGTACCCGGGGCTGTTCGCGAATCTCGCCACTGGCAACGCGGTGATCGTGAAGCCGCATCCCGCGGCGATCCTTCCGTTGGCGATCACGGTCAGGATCGCGCGCGAAGTGCTGGCCGCGGCCGGCATCGACCCCAACGTCGTCACGCTGTTCGCGCACGAGGCGGGCGGCGACGTCGCGCAGAAGCTGGCGCTGCGGCCCGAGGTGCGCATCATCGACTTTACCGGCAGCACCGCGAATGGCCGCTGGCTGGAGGAACACGCACGGCAGGCGCAGGTCTACACGGAAAAGGCCGGCGTCAACCAGATCATCATCGACGGCGCGGCCGATTTCAAAGCCGTGGCGCGCAACATCGCGTTCTCGCTCTCGCTGTACACCGGGCAGATGTGCACGGCGCCTCAGAATATCTACGTGCCGAAGGGCGGCATCGACACGGCCGAAGGCCCTCTCGAATTCGACCAGGTGGCCGAGGGCATCGCCGACGCCGTACGCAAGCTCCTTGCCGATCCGGCGCGCGCGGTCGAAGTCCTGGGCGCCGTGCAGAACGACGGCATCGTGCGCCGGCTCGAAGCCGCGCGCTCGCTCGGAAAGGTCATTCTCGACACGCAGGCGATCGCGCATCCGGCATTCCCGGACGCGACGATCCGAACGCCGCTGATCGTCAAGCTGTCGTCCGCGGATCGCGCGACGTATCTCAACGAATGGTTCGGTCCGATCGCATTCATCATCGCCACCGAATCGACCGCCGAAAGCCTGGGCATAGCGCACGACGCCGCGCGCGGACACGGCGCGCTCACGATGTCGGTCTATGCGACCGACAATGCCGTCATCGGCCGTGCGATCGACGTCGCCGAGGACGCGGGGGTGGCGCTGTCGATCAATCTCACAGGCGCCGTCTTCGTCAACCAATCGGCGGCGTTCTCCGACTTCCACGGCACCGGCGCCAACCCGGCGGCCAACGCGTCGCTGACCGATGCGGCCTATGTCGCGAACCGGTTCCGCGTCGTCCAGCATCGCGCGCATGTTTGATGGTGAGTCATCATGACCTACGAATCGATTCTGTTGCAAAGCGCCGACGGCATTGCGCGCATTACCCTTAACCGGCCCGATCGGCTGAACAGCTTCACGTCGGCGATGCACGCCGAGCTGCGCGAAGCGCTCGCGCAGGTGAGCGGCGATCGCCGCGTGCGCGTGCTGCTGCTGACCGGCGCCGGCCGGGGCTTTTGTGCGGGTCAGGATTTGTCCGATCGCGCCGTCGCGCCGGGCGGTCCGCCCGTTGACCTGGGCGAGTCGATCGAAAACAACTATCGGCCGCTGGTGCTGGCGCTGCGCAATCTGCCGCTGCCGGTGGTGTGCGCCGTCAACGGCGTTGCCGCCGGGGCCGGTGCCAACATTGCGCTCGCGTGCGACATCGTCATCGCCGCGGAGTCGGCGAGCTTCATCCAGGCGTTCTGCAAGATCGGCCTCATTCCGGATTCCGGCGGCACGTATTTCCTGCCGCGCCTCATCGGCTCGGCGCGCGCGATGGGCCTGGCGCTGCTGGGCGACAAACTGACGGCGCAGCAGGCGGCGGACTGGGGCCTCATCTGGAAATGCGTCGCGGATACGGAATTCGCGTCCACCGTGGACGCGCTGCTCGCGCAGTTGGCGCAGGCGCCTACCCGCGGACTCGCGGCGGCCAAGCGCGCGCTTCACGCGTCGGCGGGCGCGACGCTCGAAGCGCAGCTCGACCTCGAACGCGACCTCCAGCGCGAGCTCGGCAACAGCGCCGACTATCGCGAAGGGGTCGCGGCGTTCATTGCGAAACGTCCGCCGCGTTTCACCGGCGAGTAACAGGCCTAGGCAATGGCGAACGCATTGCCGCTGGAGGCGGAAGTCGGCGTCATCGGCGCCGGCGCGATGGGCGCCGGCATCGCCCAGCTCGCCGCGCAGGCGGGCCATCGCGTCCACCTCTTCGATACGCGGATGGGGGCCACCGACCAGGCGACGGCAAAAATCGGCGAAATGCTCTTGGCGCTGGCGACCAAGGGCAAGCTGGCGCGCGCGGCCGCCGATGCCGCGATCGCACGAATCGTACCGGTGCACGCACTTGGCGACCTCGTGAGCGCGAAGCTGGTGATCGAAGCGGTCGCCGAGGATCTCGAAGTCAAGCGCAAGCTGTTGCGCGAGCTGGAAGTGGTGGTGGCGCCCGAGGCGATCCTCGCGTCCAACACGTCGTCGTTGTCGATCACGGCGCTCGCGGCCGGCCTCAAGTATCCCGGCCGTGTCATCGGCATGCATTTCTTCAACCCCGCGCCCGTGCTGCCGTTGGTCGAGGTGGTGAGCGGCCTCGCGACACACTCCGAAACAGCCACCGTCGTCTACGAAACCGCGAAAGCGTGGGGCAAGGTGCCGGTACATGCCGCGTCCACGCCGGGCTTCATCGTCAATCGCTGCGCGCGTCCGTTTTATGCCGAGGCGTTGCGACTGTTGAACGAATGCGCCGCGGATCCGGCGACCGTCGACGCCGTCATGCGCGAAGCGGGCGCGTTCCGGATGGGGCCCTTCGAGTTGATGGACATGATCGGCCACGACGTCAATCTCGCCGTGACCAGGAGCGTGTGGGAAGCCTATTTCCACGATTCCCGCTTCACGCCGTCGGTCCTTCAGCAGGAGCTGGTTGCAGCCGGATTCCTCGGACGCAAATCCGGCCGCGGCATCTATATTCATGATGCGAATGCGCCAAAACCTGCGCCGCAGACGGAATCGCTGCAAGCGCGGCCCGCGCGTATTCGCGTTGCCGGTGACTCGGCAATGACGAAAGGTTTGGCCGATCGATTGATGGCGTCGGGATTCGCTGTAGAAAAAATGGCCTCCGATGCGGCGATCGCCCCGAGTTACCTGGTCGTCGGCGACGCCTTCGTCGTCCCCTGCGACGGCCGCACCGCCACGGCGATCGCCGTCGGCGGCGGACAGCCGAACGTCGTCGTGTTCGATCTCGCGTACGATTACCGCACTTGCACGCGGATTGCGATCGCGCGCGCCGACACGTGCAGCGACGAGGCCGCGGCGGCCGCGATTGGCGCGTTGCAGGCCGCCGGCATCGCGGTGTCCCGCATCGACGACGTGGCCGGTCTTGTCGTCATGCGCACGGTGGCGATGCTCGCCAACGAAGCGGCCGACGCGGTGACGCAGGGCATCGCCAATGCGCGCGACGTCGACGTCGCCATGCGCAACGGCGTCAACTATCCCTGTGGCCCGCTCGCGTGGGCGGATGTGATCGGTCTTGGCCACGTCTGCGCCGTCTTGCGCAACCTTGCCGCGCATTATGGCGAGGACCGTTATCGCATTTCACCGCTGCTCGCACGCCGCTGCGCCACCCACGCACCTCTTGGCGAGTGAACGATGCATGCAGATGAAGTGGCGTTGTCTCCTGCGGACGCCCAGGCGCTGGCCGAGCGGGTGGCGGCCGGCATGTTCGCGCGCGACCGCGCGTCGCGAGGGCTTGGCATGCGGATCGCGAAAATCGGCCCCGGCTTTGCCGAGCTGACCATGACCGTGCGCGATGACATGGTCAACGGTCACGCGATCTGCCACGGCGGATTCGTGTTCACGCTGGCCGACAGCGCGTTCGCCTTCGCGTGCAACAGCTACAACGCCAACACCGTGGCCGCCGGCTGCGCGATCGAATTTCTCGCACCTTCGCGCGAGGGCGACGTGTTGACGGCGACGGCGCGCGAACGGGTGCTGGTCGGCCGCAACGGCATCTACGATATCGACGTGACCAACCAGAACGGCGAAACGATCGCGCTTTTCCGCGGCAAGAGCACGCGGATCAAAGGTCACGTGGTCTGATCATGCCCGCGAGAGCGCCGCGTCCCGATGAACTGGAGCCGATCGAGCGCGCGAGCCGCGACGAATTGCGCGCGTTGCAGTTGCAGCGCATGCGCTGGTCGCTCGGGCATGCGTACGACAACGTTCCGCACTATCGACGCGCGTTCGATGCGAAGGGTGTGCATCCGCGGGATCTGCGCGCGCTCGAGGATCTCGCAAGGTTTCCGTTCACCGTCAAGACCGACCTGCGTGACAACTATCCGTTCGCGATGTTCGCGGTGCCGCGCGAGCAGGTCGTGCGCATTCACGCGTCGTCGGGCACCACCGGCAAGCCCACGGTGGTGGGCTACACGCGCAACGACATCGAGACGTGGGCGACCGTCATGGCGCGCTCGATCCGGGCGGCTGGTGCGCGGGCCGGCGACATCTTGCATGTCGCCTACGGCTACGGGCTCTTCACCGGCGGCCTGGGCGCCCATTACGGCGCCGAGAAGTTAGGTTGCACCGTCATTCCGATGTCCGGTGGGCAAACCGAGAAGCAGGTGCAGCTGATCCAGGACTTCAAGCCGTCGGTGATCATGGTGACGCCATCGTACATGTTGGCGATCGCCGAGGAAATGGAGCGGCAGGGCATCGATCCCTTGACGTGCTCGCTCGAGATCGGGATATTCGGCGCCGAGCCGTGGACGCCGACGATGCGGGCGGCGATCGAGGCGCGGCTCGCCATGGACGCCATCGACATCTATGGCTTGTCCGAAGTGATCGGACCCGGTGTGGCGCAGGAGTGCATCGAAACCAAGGACGGCCTCACCGTATGGGAGGATCACTTCTATCCGGAAATCATCGATCCTGCGACGGGCGAGGTGCTGCCGGACGGCGAAAAAGGCGAGCTAGTGTTCACGTCGCTCACCAAGGAAGCGCTGCCGATCATTCGTTATCGCACGCGCGACCTGACGCGCCTGCTGCCGCCCACGGCGCGCGCGATGCGCCGGATCGAGAAAAT
>Ga0184626_10000599_pt1 | contig 11547 bp, 14 predicted proteins | sample PLM3_60_b1_FD_133142 | JGI IMG/M metagenome (GOLD analysis project Ga0184626, IMG submission 133142) | Groundwater sediment microbial communities from an aquifer in East River, Colorado, USA - PLM3_60_b1 | ecosystem: Environmental > Terrestrial > Soil > Riparian zone | place: USA: East River... | reverse complement strand
CTTTAGTATAGCCCGTGTCAGGCAGCTTTTATACCATATAAATTTATGAGTAGCCCCTATTACCCACTTAAAATGTCAAAAAGAAGATGTATAGGATGCCCACACATAGTGCCGCATCCCCGGCCCCACCAGAAGGACCTCATCCACTGGGCTTCATTGTTCCTAGGGATATCCCTTTTCCAGCCATTCTGCTGGATTGACTTGCACGCCTCCAGCCCAAACCTCCCAATGCAGGTGCGGCCCAGTGGTGCGGCCTGTTGCACCGCCTAGACCAATCAATTGACCAGTCTGAACCAAATCATTAACTTGTACCAAAATTTCGGAGAGATGGTCATAAGCCGTGTACACCCCCCACCCGTGATCAATCACCACAACATTTCCACGCACAGTTAACAAACCAGTATAAACCACTCTTCCTATTGCCGTAGCATACAACTCTGTACCAACTGTTCCACAGAAATCCAGACCCGCATGAAAATAATCATACGCGCTCCCATTGTAAGACCGCCGGTTACCAAATAGAGAGGGCCAACAGTTGGTAAATTCTGGGGGCACCGGACTCGTAAACATTCCGTTCCACATTTTTTCCGGTGTCGCAGTGGCGCCCAGAGATGCCCATAACTCATTCTCGGGTTCTGTTACTACCGGGTCTACTGTGACCGGATCCACTGTTAGGCTCGGGTCATAGGCAAATTTGGCATCGCGAATAAGCACATTTTGACTAAAGGCAAAAAACTTTCCATCGGATAATTGGCCCTGTAATGTCAAAGGGTAAACACCCGGTGGTGTCATGGCATGAATACCCTGTAGACCAACATAGCCATAGCTTTCAGGGAAAAAATTAAGAACGTGATCGTCCAGATATCCACCCATTAGAATTCCAGGCGGTGCCATTAACTTGATCACTGTTGTCCCGCCTTGAAGCATAACCAATGGTTGCACCGCGATCTCTGTAATAACCTCCGGTAATCCAAGCGGAGCTTTTGGCTGAGAATCATCACCCGCGACTCCAAGTACATCGCCTGGCAGACCTGCCCATGTGCCAGGTAAATTATTATCCTGAGTTAGCGACCAAGGATCACCGCCAAGCAAGACTGCCAGCTCCAGCAAAGACTGGCCGGAACCGAGATTTGCGCGGCCGGCAAGTAGGAACTTTTGATTTTCTCTCACCGGAACAATTAAACTATATCCCGCATACAATTCAGCTGGGCTGACCAGGCGGTTTAACCGAATAAGAACCTCTTGTGAAACCCCATAATAACGGCTTAAGCTTCGCAGTGTATCGCCATAATAGACCATGATCACAGTTAACTGACCATCCACATCTTGCAAACCAGGGATGATTAGCCTGGTGCCTACAGTCAGTTGACTTGCATCGCGGATGTTATTTTCCTGCATCAGGTCTTCAATGGCCACACCAAAGCGCGCCGCAATCTGCCAGAGCGAGTCTCCTTCCTGAACGATATAGTATGGTCCATTCTGTTCACCCTGGGCCCCTGCCGAGGAATAACTAAGGATGGAAACTATGATTGCGATGGATAAAAATAAACGTTTTTGTTCAAACAACTCTTTTCCTATTTGGCGGATTTTACCAATCGAGATGAATGATTCTAACCTTTTGCGAAAAATTATCAGCTTAATAAAGAGCGTGTCGCCCCGGTAAAAACATGGGGCAACACGGGAGATGGGATAAGAATATTCTTCTATCCCGGGTCAGTTGTGCGTAGCAACTGACCAGTTCAATGTTTGGCAACTTCAGTATAGTCCTTTTACAAAAGGAGATCATTAAAAGCCAGTTAGAATTATGACTGACAATGACTGAACCAGAGCTTACGCTACATTCAGTGGATGTTTCACCGCGCCCGACATGAAAGGATCAGGATCCAACAAAAAAGCATCAAGACAAGCCTGGGTGCAAAAATAAATCCGCTCGCCGCGATAGAACGCGCGTGGAAATTTAGATGTGTCCTTTATCTTGCCGCCGCAAGCGGTTTTAAATTCTACCTTGGGGGTTGATTCAATCTTGTTCTGATCCATTGCTTTCTTTATCCTTGTTGAGTTCTTGATTCTCTTTTAGTTGCTTGATAGATATAAATTTTATGCTTCTTATGATTTCCTCCCCTGCAATAGCGCCAATGTACCAAAGACAGTTGAGAATTCAGAAGTTTTGAGTACAGAAAATTTTGCTTTGACGAACATTTTAGGGATTTGTCCGTTGATATTATCATCCACGCGCTCAAACCTGCGAATGAGCGAACTGACAATCTTTGCATAAATACCATGAGGCGTACCAAAATCCGCCAGGTGCAGTTCACCATCGGGCTTTAATACTCGATATATTTCTGCGAGTGTCCTCTCCTTATCCTGAGTGGTCAAATGATGAAAGACCATGCTGGAAAGAACACGATCAAACGAGGCATCGGGATACGGCAATTGATAAGCCATGCCTTCCTCAAAAGTGATTGGCGCGCCAGCCTGTGCTGCTTTATGGCGCGCAATTTCCAGAATCTGAGGGTCACCGTCCAGCCCGGTAACTTCGCTATTTGGATGTGCCTGCTTGACCATTAAAGTCAGCGTGCCAGTTCCGCAACCCAAATCAAGGACGTGCTGGCCAGGTCGAATCTGAGCCTGCTCAATCAAACTTCGCTTGAAATTTTCTTCCTGCATTGTCAATTTGAAGAATGTATCGTAAAAGGGCGTCAGTACTTTCCAGCTCAAAGCGGGAATATATTTTGGTTCATTTTGCGTCATAGTCAAAACTCAACTTTCCTATCTAATTTTCTCGTTATATTTTCACTTTGCGTAGTCGCAAACTATTGCTTATCACAAACACACTGCTGAACGCCATCGCCAGCGCGGCAAGCATCGGATTCAAGTATCCAAGCGCGGCGGCAGGAATCAGCACAACATTATAGAAGAATGCCCAGAACAAATTCTGCTTGATCGTGCTGAGCGTCTTACGTGAGAGAGAAATCGCACGAGCTACACCGCGCAAGTCGCCGCTGATCAACGTTACGGGAGCGGCAGCCATCGCAACATCAGTACCTGTTCCAATTGCAATGCCAACGTCCGCCTGTGCGAGCGCGGGTGCGTCATTCACGCCATCACCGACCATCACAACCACGTTCTTGCCAGATTGCAGCTTTTTGACCTCGGCCGATTTTGCTTCAGGCAGGACTTCAGCGAGTACATCATCGACACCGACTTGTTTTGCAATCGCTTCCGCGGTCTTTCTGTTATCCCCTGTGATCATAACCACCTTCAGGTCCAGCTTGTGCAGTTCGGCAATCGCTTCCTTCGAACCGTCTTTCAACGTATCTGCAACCGCGACCACGCCCTCCACTGTTCCATCTACGGCAACAAGCATCGCAGTCTTCGCTTCAGATTGCAAACGCGTCACTTCGGATTCGAGTCCATTCAAGGAGAAGCCGCGCGAGTTCATCATGCGGATATTGCCTACGGCAACGCTTCTTCCTTCAACTTCAGCCTCAACACCGTGACCCGGCTCCGCCTTGAACCCAGCCGCTTCCGCTAAACTCAGATCCCGCGCAGTTGCTTCCGCCCAAATTGCCTCACCCAGCGGATGCTCGCTTCCCTTCTCAACAGAAGCCGCGAGTCTCAACAACTCCTCATTGGTTACTGATGACTGATTACTGATCACTGTATCGGTAACCGCAGGTTGACCTTTTGTGATCGTCCCTGTCTTATCAAGAACAACAATGTTTACTTTTCCCGCGCGCTCCAGTGCTTCACTGTTCTTGAAAAGCACGCCAAGTTCCGCGCCTTTGCCCGTTCCCACCATGACGGCAGTCGGCGTAGCGAGCCCCATTGCACATGGACAGGCAATTACCAATACAGCCACCATGTTGATCAATGCGCGAGTGAACTGGTCTTCAATTTGTGGAGCAAGGAAATACCATCCTGCGAACGTAAGCAACGCGATCGCAATCACAATGGGCACAAACACAGCCGAGACTTGATCAGCAAGTTTTTGGATCGGCGCTTTGCTCCCCTGTGCATCTTCCACCAATTTGATGATCTGCGCAAGCGCGGTCTCTTTGCCAACTTTCGTCGCTTCAAATTTCAGCAATCCAAGCTTGTTCAACGTTGCGCCAATCACCGCATCGCCCTGTTTCTTTTCAACAGGAAGTGATTCGCCCGTCAGCATGGATTCATCCACCGCGCTTCGACCTTCGATCACCACACCGTCCACGGCAATCTTCTCGCCGGGTTTTACGAGAACGACGTCACCCACGCGGACTTCGTCTATGGGCACTTCAGTTTCAAGGTCTGCGCGAACGACGCGCGCGGTCTTCGCTCGTAATCCCATTAACTTTTTGATCGCTTCGGAGGTTCGTCCTTTGGCGCGCGCTTCCAAAAATTTCCCGAGTCTGATTAGTGTGATGATTACGGCGGCTGTCTCGAAGTAAACGTGCCCTGCGATGACACTAAGCGCGACAAAGATCGAATAGAAATATGCGACCGATGTGCCCATCGCGATAAGCACATCCATGTTGGCAGAGCCATTGCGAAGGGATTTATACGCGCCCACATAATATTGCCAGCCGACATAGAATTGAACAGGCGTTGCAACCAGCCACATGGCATGATGTACCCATTCTGCATGCGCCCATGCGCCTAGAAAGTTAAAGTCACGCAACATGGAAAACGCAAACAACGGGATCGTAAAAATCAAACCAATAATCAACAAGCGCCATTGTTCATTGATCTCATGCTCGCGCGCTTTGGCTTCTGCATCATCCGCTTCGCCGCCGAGTTCCACGGCTTCAAAACCGGCCCTTGCAACTGCGCGGCGCAACTCGGCCTGCGTGATGATGGTAGGCACGTATTTCACGCGCGCCTTTTCGTTTGCATAAGTCACTTGCGCTTCCAACACGCCCTCGAGTTTGGCAAGCGCCTTTTCCAAACGACGCGCGTCATTGTCATCAGATAATCGCTGGATAATTAACTCCGCTGCACCTGTTGCAACTCCATACCCCGCTCGTTGCACGCGTGCGATCATATCGGGGAGTCCAAGTTTTTCGGAATCAAAATCTACCATCGCACGCTCGGATGAAAGATTAACAACCGCTGTGTTCACACCGTCAAGTTTTTTGAGATTGCGCTCAACGGTCGCGACGCAGTTCGCGCAGGTCATACCTGTGATAGGTAAAGTTAGTTGTTTCGTATCGCTCATTTTCAACTTTCAACAAATATGTCGGACAACAAGTCCGACTATGCAAACTACAACGTGATCAATCCCTCGGCGGGATAATTGATCTCTGAAAGCAGAGCCTTGATCTTCTCTTCGCTTGCAGGGGTATCGAATGCAATCTGGACTTTCTTGGTTTCCAAATCTGCTTTCACCGACTGGATACCATGCAATTCGCCGACCTCAGTCTCAATGGTGTGGGTGCAATGCTCGCAGTGTATCGCAGGTACAGAATACGTTACAGTAGTCATAGAATAATCCTTTCAAACATTAGATTTAGTTTATTGACACCCATTTCTTTCTGGGTGCGTTTCACGAGAGAATTTACGTTTCCAAGGCAACAACTGCCTTGCGGGTTGCGAAAATCGCAGGCACATTTGCCCGCTTTAATACCCAGATTAATGGAGTATGTCACGGTTGTTTTGCCAGTAACATGGAATTCTTCGCGAATACTGGCAGGCGTATGTCGAAAACAATAACAAACGAAGACGTCATCTTCATCGATGTGCTTTTGATATACCCGCTCACGCAAATCTGACTCTGCAAAAGTCTGGGCACCATCTGCGCTGTAATAAACAGTTTGACAATCTGCCTCGCGGCAAAAATAATATTGTGTATTACGAATTTCCGTTAACGGCAGCGCCAGCATTGCCTTGACAATTTGTGTCTCCACTAGTTTGCCTGGTTTTCCGTTTGTGGGGCAAACCACCGCTCCACGCGGCAAAACACGTAATTCACAAGTCGCAGAGCCAGCCTCGGCAGAGCATTGACAGGAATCAGACACAACTTTCTCCTTAATTTTCAACACCCGAAACAATCAGTTCGCCAACCATTCCTGCCTCCTTATGCCCCTCGATGGAGCAAAAGATTTCATAAGTTCCAGGCTCCAGGGCGGTAAACTGCAGGGCGGATGTTTCTCCTGCCTTGGCGAAAAAATGCAAATCATATTCAGGCTGGTCCATCTGATGATGTTCGGCGGGACCGCTGTCACTTGCTTCAACATTGGCTACATTTATTTTATCAATCACAAAATCATGCTCGACCTTCCCTGTATTCTTAAGTGTCAACGTAACAGGCTGGCTGGCGGGAATTGTGATCGATATAGGGCTATAGGCGAAGTCCACGGCCTCCACTGTGAGGACCGTTGCTGGTTGTGAGGCTCCAGCGCATCCCGTCAGCAAGATTGTAAGAATAAGAATGAAGAATATCGTTCTTGACATCGCTCAATCTCCTTCTATTAGAATTACACCTTCGCAGACATCTCGAATACTTCGGTGATTTCCTTCAACACGCGTTCGCGCTCTTTGGGGTTATTTCCCTTAATGGCCGTGATGACGCACGAATTTAGGTGGTTCTCCAAAATTTGCGTGCTGACCTTGCTCAACGCGGCGTCAATCGCCTGGATCTGACGGATCACGTCAATACAATACGTATCCTCCTCCACCATGCGAATCACGCCGCGCATGTGCCGTTCGATGGTCTTCAAACGTCGGAGAGTGTTTTCGTTGTCCATTTTGCCTCTGACTTTCTGATACGGGTCCGTTACCGGATCTTACCCTGCCCAGGGGGGTAGGGATAATATAAACTTTGTTATTATACTTGTCAAGAAAAATTGCGTTCTATAATGCTCTAAAATCAAACTATGAACTTTTCGCAGAGAGACTTAAGGCAAGTGAACGTGCTTGCTGAGGAAACAGACAGCCACCTGGAGAAGATCGTTCGAAACGGCATCGAGCGCTTTGTGGAAGAAGGCTCGCAGGGTTCTGTAGGCGGCATGGACGCCGCCTGGATTATGTGTCTCCGAAAAGGCGAGAAAGTAGCGTCGCAGAATATCCGGGGTAATTTCCTGAATGAACTTCAACGAGTTTGCGTTGCAATATTGAATGAAAGTACGCAGGAACTCCCGATAGAACTTGAGCGTGTGTCGAGATAGCTCTCTTGCCTGGCGGTCAACCAAAAATGACTCGGCTGTTACGCTGATATAATCCCCTTGGGAAAATTCAAGAATCGTCTGCTCATGGGTTTTACTCGAAAACATAATGGTTTTTCCTTCCTGAACAGCCCACTTGTAGAAGGAAAAACCATTTATTGACCTGAGCCACCGATGGGAGTTGAACCCATGACCTGACGATTACAAATGTTGTGGAAAGATGTTAGTTTATATAAACCCACATATCAAGATATATCGACTTCATCTTCGCATAGTCAAGAAGGCGGCCGAATTTCTAAAGTTAATACTTAGATCAACATCCATCGTATTTTTGTGCGAGAGGTATCATCGACTGTTTCAATACACCCAGCGTCATCTCAAAACTGATGATGTGTCACTAGATAGGATACCCCCTAGAAAATGAGTTTATGATGAGCAAGAACGGAATGCTATATGCAGTTAAATAAAAGGAAGAAAAGATGACCACACAAAATCCTCATCTTTCGAGAGACAAAGTTTTCACGATACCGGAAGTTGCTGCGTACCTTAAGATCTCAAAGTCCAAGATTTATTATTTGGTATCACAAAAGCAAATTCCCCACTTGAAGGTGGGGAGGAATGTGAGGATTAGGGAGTCAGATCTTCTACAGTGGATGGAACTTCAAACTGAGAAAGTAACACTTTAGTATTTAGCGATAGAAGGTGGATATTCCACTCGGCAGCAGCACTGCAGACCAAAGCGAATGCTGCGATAGATGAATTGGCGGGATTCGCATCGCTAAAAAGGAGTAAACTACGCATAAGCCATTTCCGTTACATTGGCTTGTCTCGTCCCACCTGCAGGTAACGCAAGCTGGTCGGCGCACCAAATACGCTAAATAACATGGGCTACCCATTTCCGCAATCTCTCATAACTGCTAAAGCCAAACTTATAGATATTTTCATCAACGAGGCTGCGCACCTCGGAATTAGCCAAACAAATGCTGAGCGTCTCTTTAAAATGCTTCCTGCGTCAGTCAAGTCTACAGCAGCTGTGACATTTGTATTTGGCCCAGATTGGCGCTATGTGTTTGGTAATCCATTCCATCTTAGTGGAGACTCACACGGCTTCGGAATTCCTCACCAAGCGCCTCTCGTTGTCAGCCTTGTTCGAGCAACACTTGTAGCAGAACACGCACTTACCTCCTCGAAACTCCGCCGCTCTTGGTGGCTGCAGCTCGATAGACCATCGAAGCATCTCGATGCGATAGTGGAGATGCTTGCTGTTACTAATGTAACTCCGGATCACAGCCTTGCTTATGAGCAGGAAGGATTAGGAATTGGCTCCTACCGGATTGATTGGTTATTGAAAACGAAAGAAGATGGCGATTTTTTGCTCGAGGTCAAGAATAGGCCAGGACAATCAGCACAAGAATTGGCGCGAATTCAGACAACTTCTAAAGAAGGTGTTACGAAATTGAATCCGGACGAACCCAGTACCAACTTCGATGCTCTATTCAAGAGCACCTTTAGTAAATTTCTTCCCACGGCCGTTGCTTCTTGCACGCAGGGTGTCATATTATTTCTGGGAATTAAGGTACCTGCGGCACAGTTCGACCACTTTTACGATGACCATCTTCAGACCAATCTTCATTTTGTCGCACTCGGCAAAGAGGACAAAGAATCTGGTGTATCCGTCAATCTTTTCGCAACGTCTGCGGAAATTGAGAGCCGTACTCTTTCCGCATTCAGTTGGCGTAAAGATGCTGACCTTATATACTGAAATCTTATGGATTGTGACTAGCACCATCAACCGCTGAGCAAAATGGTTGGGCGGTTGCTTGCCAAATTGTTGAGAACCACCATGAAGAATCAATTCTTCCGACAGGGATCTCGCGGTTGTTTCATAAGCCTAATTATTATATTGATAGCAATCTTCGTGATGGCTATCTCTACAAATTACCAGTATCCTGATCATCCGCCTTGTGGAGGAATGTTGGGAGCGGGTTAATAAGTACTCTTCATCTGTGATGATTGGGGAGGAGGATTACCTACAAACAGTTGGGGGAAGATTACTTCTGTAGACGTTCCCAATGGATGGATTAGACCAACAAATTTCCTTATGGATTTTCTGTTTTATACCGTACTGATATATGGATCCTATGCTTATTAGCCGCCGATATCTTGCAGAAACGCATAAACCATAATGATTTATGGTGGATAGCATTTATTAGCCTTGCATTTATGTCGGGTTTCCTGTGTGCGTTTTTGACATTTCAATCGAGCAGTTTATATCCTGGAGATTCTTAATACCGAACTTCACCTACTCCAATACTTCCATCCCCAAGCCCTGTTGAACCATGCCATCGATAATAACACCAATCTCAACTCGTGGTCCTTGATGCGAGAGCAAGAAATCTTTGTAGAAACATAACTTTTTGGGAGATACGATAATCCCGTCCAACGTCATAGGCCAGTCACACAAACAGTTCCACGTATTAAACCTTCTGATGCTCAATGTAGATTTCTTATGGAAGTTGTCACATTTGATTCCCCTTTCTGACTATTTATTTCACTGTTACCACTTTTTCCACCCTTAAAAAAGGCTCTCCACGTTCAGTGTCCATTTCCATAATTCCCGTTAGTAGAAAGGGTTTGGTTGAGCTGATCACTGATTTTGCGTGGCGATAGACTTCCGGAAATAGGATGGCGTCCAGGGTTCCTTAAAGATCTTCAAAGCTCAGGAAGAGCATGCCTCCTCCAGCTGTCCGGCTCCGATGACAAGCCTGTTGCACACCTGCCACAGTAATCCTATGCCCAATTTTTGCTGCAGCGTCTAGAGTAGAAATAGCTCCGGTCCCAATGAGTTTGTCTGAAACCAATTCTAGTGGATGGGCAGCTAAACTTACCCCAAGAACTTCCAACTGAGCGTCTACTTTTTGTTTCAACGTTTCCTGTGTGTAGATCGTACACTGACTGGGCGGAAGGTACTCGAACTTCTCTTGGGAGAGGAAGGATATTGCCTTGCTTTTGCAGGCAAAACCTGATGTTGCAGTGAGGCGATCCATGGAAAAATCGTTAAGAATCCCGTAATAACTTTGAAATAAAAACGTCCTATAATTATCTATCATGGTTAAGGACCTTCGGGCGATGGCTCCGACAAACTGGGGTAAGAGGATTTTATTCTCCGGATATTTAGGTGTCCAGTGAATCAATCTACTTACTCTTTGCCAATGACTCTGAATAAAAATATTTCACCTGTATTGCCTGAACAGAGATTCCTGCCTGATGCGTATCGCTTGCCGGAGGGCAGTGTGCGGGGACCAGTTGCTGAATTAAGTCCCAGGGTCGTATTTATTGAAGTAACAAACCGATGCAACTTACTGTGTGAGACTTGCCCTCGCACCTACTTCCAACGCGAGCCGCTCAAGTCCCTTTCGTTCAAGGAATTTATTGCGATTGCAGAGCAGTTCCCTCAAATGCAGAGAGCGCTACTACATGGCATAGGGGAACCACTGCTCAATCGAGAACTGCCGGAGATCATCAAGTATCTCAAGAGCCGGAATGTAGAAGTTATCATCAACTCCAATGGAACATTGTTGACTCCCGAATGGCAGAAAAACTTGATCGAAAGTGCACTGGATCAGTACCGCTGCTCGATTGATGGCGCGACCGATGAAACATATGCCCGCATTCGCGGCGCCGCTCTGCTTCCCAAACTAAAAAAAGGTTTGGAAGGATTGGTAGAAACAAAAGAACGTCTGGGGGTAATGACTCCTCATGTCTCGATCTGGTGTGTTGCAACGCGCGAGAACTTGCAGGAACTGCCAGACTTGCTACGGCTGGCTGCCAGTTTGAGAGTACCGGAAGTCTATATGCAGAGGATGGTGTTTTTTGCCAAAATGCCTGATCAGCAATATGGGATGGCACGGGATGACTTGGCGATCTTTGGCAAGGACGATGTTGAGGAAAGAATCATTGAAGAATGTACGAAGTTGAGTATTGAACTGGGCATTAACTTCCTTGCATCAGGAGGCCGCGATCCAATCAACAGCCTCGCAGCCGCGCGCCCGGCCGATTTTGCTCCCTGGCAGGCTTGTATGCGTCCATGGACCACCGCCTATATTACAGCCAACGGCAACTGCTTGCCGTGTTGTATTTCACCTTTCGCAACCAACGATTATGAGAGTTTGATCCTGGGGAACCTATTCGAGCGCCCATTTCATGAGATCTGGAATGAGCCTCTTTACCAGAAATTCAGAACGGACTTGCTAAGCGATCATCCAAACCAGGCATGTGCCAGTTGCGGCGTGTACTGGAGTCTGTAAAAATACAACCCAAGGAGGCAGTGATGAATTCCACGCAAGCACCAACTTACCTGGATAGTCTCGAAAAGATTGCTGTTAATGTGATCCGCCCCTCTGCT
>Ga0184626_10000598_pt1 | contig 11560 bp, 9 predicted proteins | sample PLM3_60_b1_FD_133142 | JGI IMG/M metagenome (GOLD analysis project Ga0184626, IMG submission 133142) | Groundwater sediment microbial communities from an aquifer in East River, Colorado, USA - PLM3_60_b1 | ecosystem: Environmental > Terrestrial > Soil > Riparian zone | place: USA: East River... | reverse complement strand
CGCGGCTCGGCGCGCTCGTGGTAATACTGCTCGCGGAAGATGAACATCACCACGTCGGCATCCTGCTCGATCGAGCCCGACTCGCGCAGGTCGGACAGCTGCGGCCGCTTGTCCTCGCGCTGCTCGACGGCGCGCGAGAGCTGCGACAGCGCCAGGATCGGCACGCCCAGCTCCTTGGCCACCATCTTCAGGCCGCGGGTGATCTCCGAGACCTCCTGCACCCGGTTGTCGCTGCGGCCGCCGGCGGTGGGCCGGATCAGCTGCAGGTAATCGACGACGATGAGGCCGAGGCCGTGCTGGCGCATCAGCCGGCGGGCCCGCGTGCGCAGCGCCGGCACGGTGATGCCGGGCGTGTCGTCGATGAAGAACGGCAGCCGCGACAGCTCCTGCGCGGCGCGCACGAACTTCGGGAAATCATCCTCGCGCACCTCTCCCCTGCGGATGCGATCGCTGGAGATGCCCGTGCGCTCGGCCAGGATGCGGGTGGCCAATTGCTCTGATGACATTTCCAGGGAGAAGAACGCGACCTTGGCGCCCTCCTTCACCTCGACCCGGCCAGTCTCGGTGGTCTCCTCGCGGTACGCGCCGGCCGCGTTGAAGGCGATGTTCGTGGCCAGCGCCGTCTTGCCCATGGAGGGCCGGCCGGCCAGGATCACCAGGTCGCTGCCATGGAGGCCGCCCAGCTTGCGGTCGAGGTCGGTAAGGCCCGTGGTCACGCCGGTGACGTGGCTGTCGCGCTTGAAGGCCTGCTCGGCGATGGCGATGGCGCTGCCGAGAGCGCCGGTGAGCGGCTGCAAGCCACCCTCGGTCTGCCCGGTCTCCGCCAGCAGGAACAGCTTCTGCTCCGCATCCTCGATCTGCTCCACCGCCGAAAGATCGAGATCGAAGGCGAAGGCCTCGTTGACCACCGTCTCGCCGAGATCGATCAGCTGCCGGCGCAGGAAGAGATCGTGGACCGTACGGCCGTAATCCTCGGCGTTGATGATCGTGACCACCGCGTTCTCGAGCCGCGCCAGATATTTCGCGCCGCCGGCCTCGATCAGCCCGGGATCCTGGTCGAACATGTTGCGCAGCGTCAGGAAGTTGGCGATCTGCCCGCGCTGGATCAGCGTGCCCGCCGCCGAATAGATCCTGCCATGGACGGGATCGGCAAAATGCTCCGGCCGCAGGAATTCGTTGACCCGGTCGAACACCCGGTTGTTGGCGAGGATCGCGCCCAGCAGCGCCTGCTCCGCCTCGTAATTCAGCGGCGGCGTCCGCGGCGCCGGGGAATCTCCCGCACGCAACGGGGTCACATTGCTGGACTCCGAAAAGCCACGCTCGACAGCCATGCTGACGTCACTCCACCGAATCTTCTTATATACAATGATTCGCCGAGGTCGTTCCGAAATACAAACGCTGCGGATTCGAGCGATCTGGCTTGCGTTTGGCTCCCCCCGGAACGAGGGCGAAGCGCGGACCGTATCAGCGGCGATGGCGCACTACTAACGACTTCTTCCTCGTCGAGCCTGTGGATTGCGAGGATATGGCGCACAAGGATGATTGATGATGCTGGCGATGCACGTTCGAATTCATACCACCCAAATCACCCAACTTGTCATCGCCGGGCTTGACCCGGCGATCCATGCCGTCGCCTCGCCACCGCGTCGGACATCGCGATGGATGCCCGGGTCAAGCCCGGGCATGACAATGTTGGGTGATGAGTTGCTTGAGCTACGCCGCGATTTCGCCGAGAAACTTGTCGGTGACGGCGACATACGTCTCGATATCGGCCGGCGTGTGGGCGAAGGAAGCGGCCGGGCCGGCGGTGGCGATCGCATCCCAGACGCCGCGGTTGGCCATGAAGACGCGGCGCGCGTCGATCAGCTCGTAATCGAGCGACAGCGTCGCCTCATGGCCGTTGCGCGGCAGATCCGGCAAGAGACAGAAGCCGGAGCGGCCGCCGATGCGCGGCGCGCGCCACGGCAGGCCGCGGCGCTCGAACGCCGCGCGCAGCCCCTCCTGCAGCCGCTGGCCCAGCGCGTCGACGCGGACATACGCCTCCTCGGTCAGCACCTGCGTCAGCACCGCCCGGGCCGCCGCCATCGCCAGCGCGCTCGCATACGTCGTGCCGCCGGTCGGCAGCACGCGCCCGCCGCGGTGGCGGTCGAGATGCTGCTCCATCAGCCGCGCGAGTTTTTCGCTCATCCCATATGCACCGATCGGAACGCCGCCGCCCAGGCATTTGCCGATCGAGATCATGTCGCAATCGAGATTCCAGGCCCGGCGCAGGCCGCCGAACGCGAACGTCTGCGTATGCGTCTCGTCGATGATCAGCAGCGTGCCGGTCGACTGGCAAATCTTCCACGCCTCGGCCCAGAAGCCCTCGTCGGGCGACACCAGCCCGCAATTCGTCAGCGCCGGCTCGGCGATGAGACAGGCGAACTTCCTCGTCTGCAGCAGATCGCGCAGCGCCGGCAGGTCGTTGAACGCCACGCTGATGGCGCGGCTCTGGATCTCCGGCGTCAGGCCGAGATATTCCGCGCTCTCGCCTGTTGGCGTCGACTCCGCCAGCATCTCGTCGGCATGGCCGTGATAGCGCCCTTCGAACGCGGCATAGCTGCCGCGGCCGGTGGCGAGCCGGGCGATGCGCAGCGCCTCGCTGTTCGCGCCGGTCGCCGACAGCGTGAACTGCCAGAACGGCAAGCGGAACCGATCGGCCAGCAGCTCGGCCACCGCGATCGCCTCCTCGCCCGGCAGCAGGAAAGACGGGCCCATCGCCATGCGCAGCTGCACCGCCTCGATCACCGGCGCCGGCGTGAAGCCGCAGCTCATCGCCAGGTCGACCTGGTTCATGTCGAGATAGCGGTTGCCATCCACGTCGGTGAAATGCGCGCCGTCGCCGCTGAGCACATAGAGCGGCGGATGCTCGGAGAGGCCGGCCATCCAGCTCATCGGCACGCCCGACGGCATCGATTTGCGCGCCCGCTCCACCAGCGCCGCCGAGCCCGGCGTACGCGCGGCGAATTCCTGGTCTTCGCGCTGCTTCAGCGCCGCCAGCCGCGCCCGGTCGATGCCGATGTTCTCCGGCGCATCCATCCGCCCGCCCCTCCGAAGACGCCAAGGAGCGTCAAGCGGCCGGCATCAGACGGCTAGCCTCCTCGCGCTCCACGTCGTGCATATAATCGCGGGTCAGGGGCACGGCGTCGACCCGTTTTGCGATCTGCATCTGGAACACCATCTGGCCCATATGCCGGAACGCCACCTCGGAGGCGGCCAGGTAGAACTCCCACATCCTGCAGAAACGCTCGTCATACAGCGCCTTGGCCTTGTCGCGGTTGGCGGCGAAGCGGCGGCGCCACTGCCGCAGCGTCTTGGCATAATGCAGCCGCAGGATCTCGACGTCCGTCACCCACAGGCCGGCGCGTTCCACCGCCGCCAGCACCTCCGACAGCGACGGCGTATAGCCGCCGGGGAAGATGTATTTCTTCATCCAGGGGCTGGGGCCGTAGGGCGGGCCCATGCGGCCGATGGAATGCAGCAGCAGCACGCCGTCATCCACCAGCAGGTCGCGGACCTTGTGGAAGAATTCCCGGTAATGCGCGACGCCAACATGCTCGAACATGCCGACGGAGACGATGCGGTCATACTTGCCCGGCTCATGGCGGTAATCGCGCAGGTGGAAGCGAACCTTGCCGGCGAGACCGGCGGCCTTGGCCCGCTCCTCCGCCAGCTTCTGCTGCTCCACCGAGAGCGTGACGCCGGTGACGTCCACATTGGCGAGCTGCGACAGATGCAGCGCCAGCCCGCCCCAGCCGCTGCCGATATCCAGGATCTTCTGGCCGGGCTTCAGCTGCAGCTTGGCGGCGATGTGGGCCTTCTTGTTGTATTGCGCCACCTCCAGGCTGTCATTGTCGGTGCGGAAGTAGGCGCAGGAATATTGCCGGTCCTCGTCCAGGAACAGGTCGTAGAGTTCGCCGGAGAGGTCGTAGTGGTGGGCCACATTCTTCTGCGCCCGCTCCACCGGGTTGTAGGTCTCGATGAAGGCCATGAAGCGCCGGAACATGTCGCGCAGCCGCTGCCAGGGAAAGCTGTCGAGGCGGGCCATGTTGCGCGCGGCGAGGTCGAGGGCATCGTAGATCGTGCCCTTCTCGATGGTGACCGTCCCCTCCATATAGGCCTCGCCGAAGGCGAGATAGGGGTTGGTCATGATCCGGCGATGCAAGGCGCGATCGTGCAGCCGGATGGTGACGGCCGGGCCCGCCTGGGCGCCGGAAAAGCAGTGGGTTTTACCGTAGGCATCGATAACCGTCAGGTCGCCTACACCGACCAGGCGGCGAAAGAAATACGCGGCAAGCATGACACCGTGACCTCGTTCTATCCCATCCCTTCTCGAGGCATTTGCGGTGCGGGGGGCGCGCCGCAGCCTCATAGGTTTATTGGGGGCAATGTTAACAAAACTGTAGTTGATGTCCAACACGGGCGGGCGCATGGCGTTCCCCTGGAAAATGCATGGCGTTAACCGTAACCCGGTCATCTATGCCCCTCCCTTTCCGCAAAGAAAAAAGGCCGGGGGATGCCCGGCCTTTTCGGTTGTCGCGGTAGGGATCGCGCCAAACGTCATTCTTTTTCTTTCTTTTTCGACTTCTTCGCCGGCTTGTCTCCGGCGTCGGCTTTCCCAGACTTCTCGGCCTTCGATTTCTTCTCGGCCCTTTCGGCTTTCTCGGGCTTTTCGGCGCGGGCTTTCTTTTCGCCCCTCGCCTTGTCGGCTTTGTCGCCCCTCTCGGCCTTCGCTTTCTTTTCGGCTTTGGCCGGCTTTTCGGCCTTCTCGGCGGGAGCGGCTTCGCCCTCGCCGGCGGTGTCCTGTTCGGCCTGTTCCAGCATCTGGTCGAGGCTCGGAGTCTCCTCCGGCCCGCCGAGGATGGCATGGCCGGCCTTGGCCTGAGCCTCGGCCTCTTCCTCGGATTTGGCGATGTTGGCGGTGATATTGACGATCACCTCCGGATGCAGGGCGACGCGCACCGGATGCAGGCCCAGATCCTTCAGCGGCCGGTCCAGCAGGATCTGGTTGCGGTCGATGGTGACACCGGCCTTGGTCACGGCGATGGCGATGTCGCGCGGGCTGACCGAGCCGTAGAGCTGGCCGGTCTCGCCGGCCTGGCGCACGATGACGACGGTGATGCCCTCCACCTTGCCGGAGATCGCCTCGGCCTCCTGGCGCTTGGCCAGGTTGGTGGCCTCGAGCTGGGCTCGCTGCTTCTCGAACTTGGCCTTGTTGTCGTCGGTGGCGCGGATGGCCTTGCGGCGCGGCAGCAGGTAGTTGCGGGCATAGCCCGCCTTCACCTTCACCACCTGGCCCATCTGGCCCAGCTTTTCGATGCGCTGGAGCAGGATCACTTCCATGGGATCGGCCCTCCTTACTTCACGGCGTAGGGCAGGAGGCCCAGGAAGCGCGCGCGCTTGATGGCCTGCGCCAGGACGCGCTGTTTCTTGGTCGAGACCGCGGTGATGCGGCTGGGAACCATCTTGCCCCGCTCCGAGACGAAGCGCTGCAAGAGGCGCACGTCCTTGTAATCGATCTTCGGCGCGTTCGGCCCGGTGAACGGGCAGGTCTTGCGCCGGCGAAAGAAGGGACGGCGTCCGCCGCCCGCTCCGCCGCCTTCACGGCCGCCACCCTCGCGGCCGCCTTCGCGCGGGCCGCCGAAGCCGCCCTCGCGAGGCGCGCCGCCGAAGCCGCCTTCACGCGGACCGCCGAAACCGCCATGGCCGCCCTCGCGGGGGCGCCGTTCCTGATGGTCGGTCATGATTCACCTCCGTTGCTGGCCGGGGCCTCGGTTGTCGGCGCCTCGGCCGGGGCATCTGCGACAGGCGCAGCAGCCGCAGGCTCTTCGCGCGGGCCGCGGTTCTCGTCGCGGAATCGCGGCCGGTCGCCGCGCGGGCCGCGATCGTCGTCGCGGAACGAGCGCCGGCCGCCGCCTTCATCGTCCCGGCCGTAGCGCCGCGGGCCGTCGCGGGGTCCGCGCTCATCGTCGTCGCGGCTGCGGCGCATGATCGCCGAGGGGCCTTCCTCGAGTTCCTCCACGCGCACGGTGAGGTAGCGCAGGATGTCCTCGCTGATCCGCATCTGCCGCTCCATCTCCGTCACCGCTGCCGGCGGCGCGTCGATGTTGAGCAGGATGTAGTGGCCCTTGCGGTTCTTGTTGATCCGGTAGGCGATGTTGCGCAGGCCCCAATTTTCCTTCTTGGTGACCTTGCCGCCCTGCTCGGTAATGACGTTGCTGAAGGTTTCGGCCAGGGTGTCCGCCTGTGCGGCGGAGATGTCCTGGCGTGCAATGAACACGTTCTCGTAGAACGGCATCAAACGCTCTCCTTCCGGGTTGCGGGCCGCGGCCGCCGGGCAAGCCCCGGAGCGGCGTTTGCGGCCCAAAGCCGGCGCCACGCGGTGCGTCGGCAAGGAGCTATGTGAAGGCGGCGGAATATACAGAAGGTCGCCGCCGGCGCAAGGGCGGGGGAGGGGTTGGCGCAGGGAATAAGGGATTGAAACGCAAAGGCGCGAAGACGCAAAGCAGGAAGGAAAAGAAGGGGTTGAACCGCCGATGAACGCAGATGGACGCCGATAGCACGGGATGCCGGGTAGAATCTGGGGTGGTTTCGATTTGGTGGCGCGGCCAAGGGCCGTGCCGAAGGCCTTTCCTTTGCGCCTTTGCGTCTTTGCGTTTGTCTATTTTGCCCTATTTTCCGCTCAGTCATCCCATTGATGGCGAAAGGGAAAATGGCCGAAAGCGTGATTCCCGGAAATTTGCAATCACGACATTCAACCATATGTGTTTTGCGTAAATTCTGCTCGAGCGTGACCCGTGTTGCCAAGGCTGAAATTGCGGGATGCATGTTGAGTATGTTCATGAAATGTTCCAGTATAACAAATCGGGCCGGAAACGCAATTCGAGCGCGCGGCAGGCTATACGGCACTGCGTGTTCCGTAGGTTTGGATCAGGATTTCCGCCGGGATGTCGAGCAGTTCGCTCAAAGCACGCACCATGGGCAGGGTCAGGGGCCGCTTACGATTGAGGACTTCGGAAACGCGGCCGCGGCTGCCGATGGCCCGTTCCAGGTCGCGGCGGGTCAGGCTTTTCTGCTCGAGCATAAATTCGATGGCGGCGATGGGGTCGGGTGCGGGGATCGGATGGTGCTTGGCTTCGTAAGCCTCGATGAGCGTGACCAACACATCCACGCGGTCGCCATTGCGCGTGCCGGGCTCGGCGTTCCATAGCCGCTCCACCTCCTTCAGTGCCGCGCGATAATCGGCCTTGCCTTTAATCGGACGGATTTCCATAGCGTGTCTCCTTACACCGTTTTGGCGTCGTACAAGACTGCACGGATTCATGAATCACAATTGTGTTTTCGCCAAACTACATTGCAGCCGGTTCAGTGCATGATCCGCTCAATTCAAAATATTACATCTCAAGATTTCTTGCCCCGCAGAAGCGGGGGCCCAGGAGATGCAGGGCGCTCTGCAACCCCTGGATCCCCGCTTTCGCGGGGAAAGCACGGAGGGGTAATGAGAGGATGGCTCTCTAACGCTTGGGTGCGTGGAGAATCGCGAGGCGGAGCAGCAGGTAGAGCAGCAGGGCGTCCAGCAGATGCCAGAGAACATGGCTGCCCAGGCCGAGTTGCGGGCAGATCGCGGCGTCGGCTGTGCTCGCCACCGATGAGGCCATGAGCACCAGCAGCGCCCAGAACATCGGCCAGAAGGCCTCGCGCTGCCGCATCAGGAAGCCGATGGCGGCCAGCAGGAAGAAGACCAGGGTCGGCAGGTTCAGGGCGCGGCCGAACGGGGCCAGACCCGGCGTTCTGACCTCGAGCCAGTAGATCGCGGCGGCGTAGAGCGCCAGCGCCGGAATCGCGAACAGGAAATGCCAGCGGAAGAAGCGCCGCAGCAGCAGCCAGACATAGAGCAGCATGAAGGCGAGGATTGGAATGGTCTCGCCCCATGTCGCCCAGGACGCATCGGAGGTGTGGAACAGATAGCCGCCGACGCCGGCGAGCGCGGCGAGCAAGGTGAGGGCGCGGATCGTCCGGTGGGCCTTGGCGTTGGGGTTGATCGACAGCAGGCGCCAGGCGGCGAGGGCGGCGAGGAGGAAGGCGGCATTGCTCCAGGCGTTCACCGTCCCGGCATCCCAGCCGGGGCCGGTGAGTTGGCAATAGTCATCGACCGCGCGGCAAAACCCCGGCGCCAGATTGCCGATGAAGTTCGGGCAGGCGAGCGACAACAGTTGATCCCCCTGATGTTCCCCGAAAGACGCGCCGAGAATCGCGGGATGATAGCACGGTGAGGTTCGTAGGGGCGGGTTTCAAAATCTCCTGGGAAGGAGAGGTTAACGACAGAAAAGGAAGAAAACCGCCGATAAACGCAGATGAACGCCGATGAATACGAATATACCACATCCATCAGCGCGCGTGACGCGGCGACGTCGCAATTGATGATTGCGCGCCGCCTTGGCGGCGCGCAGGAAAACATTTCGGCCGGTAGTGCACGATGGTCTTGACGGACTCGCCATATCGGCGTCCATCGGCGTTCATCTGCGGTTTGCTTTCCTTCTTTTCTCCGCTGCGCTGGACGCGAATCTTTGGCAGGGTCGTGGGATGGAGACCGCGCTGTATCTGCCGGTGAAACGCTTCCTGGAGGCGCGTGGCTTCCGGGTGAAGGGCGAGATCTGCGGCTGCGATCTCGTCGCGCTGCCGGCCGAAGCGGCGGCGAATGGCGAAAGCCCTGTCGTCGTCATCGGCGAGCTGAAGCAGCGCTTCACGCTGGAGCTGCTGCTGCAGGGCGTCGACCGCATGGCGGTGGGCGACGAGATCTGGCTTGCCGTGCGCAACAGCTCAAAAAGCAGGAAGCGCGCCGCCGGGCGGCTCAACGATCGGCGCGTGCTGAAGCTCTGCCGCCTGCTGGGCTTCGGCCTGCTCGCCGTGTCGGCGCGGGGCCGCGTCGACATCCTGGTCGAGCCCACGGTCTACAAACCGCGCGGCAACCCGCGCCGCCGCTCCCGCCTGCTGCGCGAGCACCAGCGCCGCCAGGGCGACCCCGCCATCGGCGGCGGCACCCGCCAGCCGATCATGACGGCGTACCGGCAACAGGCGCTGGCGGTGGCGCAGGCGATACTTGAGGCGACGAGCGCCAAGCCGCGGGACCTCAAGGCAATGGCGCCGGATGCGCCGAAGATCCTGCTGCACAATGTCTACGGCTGGTTTGCTCGCATCGAACGCGGGCTTTACGGCCTCACCGACGCGGGGCGCGAGGCGTTGAAGGTGTGGGCTATCGGGTAGGCGGATTTGTGACAGGGATTACTCTGATTCTGGAGGGGTGCCACTCCCTCTTTGTTTCGATCACTTGGAATTCGACTACTGCTACCGGGTTCGGCGCGATTTGCTGCCGCATTTTTGCAAATTGAGAGGTCGGCGAGTTGCAAAGAGAGGAATTCAAGGAAATAGGCCACACTGGTGGCCAAGTAATTTTCCGCGTGGCGACAGACCAAGACGGACGCAGATCCTACCAAGTGCGTTTCCAGCATTCGCGACCTGTCCCAGCTGTGATATTCGGCGTATACGCCATACCCCAAGGCGTCGCTATTGGTACGATACAAATGGGAGGAATAGGCGATCCTTGGAACCCTCCGCCGATTCCGGGCTGTTTTCCAGTTTTCATTGCATCCGACAGCGAAGGCATGTTCGGACAACAATGCCCAGAATGCGAGGGATATTGGAGATGTCGTGGTTCACCTACGGTCTGCCCGTACTGTGGAATACATGTGGAGCGACACCAGTTCTTGAGCGCGGCACAGCAGCGCTACGTTCATCAGTATTGTGCACTTCTAGACGAGGCGCTTGCGGCGGAAAATGATGGAGAACATGTCATTGATATGGACGCAGTAGCAGAGGCTGTCGGGAAGAATGCAGAAAAACCGCCTTTTTACTACGCAGAAGAGAGTCAGCAGAACAAATTCCGTTGTCGGGCGTGTGGTACTGTCAATGACATCCTCGGGACCTTCGGTTACTGCTCGAATTGTGCCACGCGCAATGATTTGCAGGAACTCGAGGCCAAGAGCATTCCCAATCTGCGGAATCGTATCAACGCTGGAGGTGCATATGAGGCATGTGTCAAGGATGCAGTCGCCGCATTCGACTCGTTTGTTGCCCAGTATGCGAAGCAACTCGTGCGGCGCATACCGATGACGCCACGGCGCAAATCACGCATCGAAAAGGTGCGCTTTCATAACTTGAGCGTAATCGCCGTTGAGATCAAAGGAACGTTTGATATCGACATTCTCGACGGCATGAAGCCCGAGGACGTATCCTTTGCAACTCTTATGTTTCATCGTCGGCACGTCTACGAGCACAACGGCGGCGAAGCAGATGAGAAGTACATTGCAGATAGTGGAGACAAGTCGGTGCGGCCAAAACAGGCGCTCTTCGAGACACAAGAATCAGCGCACCGGCTAACAGGATTAGTTGGAAAAATGGCGGCTAATCTTCATCAAGGGTTCCATGAAATCTTTGTGCCAAATCAGTCCCTGATTGATAGGTATCGCAAACAGAAGACCGTCGGAACGACCGGCGATTGAGATTATTGTCAAAGCAAGCGAATTCGGTAAGGCGCATTGTCTCGAGACATCGAGCGGCTCAAAGTTGGTCTGTCGCTGAATCCGTAGTGGGCGGATAGGTGGCGTGTCGGTTTTTCGGGTGATTGTTCAAGTCACTGCATCCTCACGGCCCGACGCGCCGCGCCACATACGTACAGCAACTATTCGCTGCAGAAAACACGCCTTTATCCGGTGCGGTTTCGGGAGCTGCGACCCGCGGTGGGCTGCCTCTGCAGCGCGACTTGCCATTCGAATAGGCCACTGTTCTCGCCATGGCAGTTGTGTTAGCCTTATCTAATGAAACCCGAAGCGTACGAATTGCTGGAGCACGAGTTGAAGTTGCCGCCAGAGGCACGTGCGGCGCTGGCGGGACATCTTATTGACAGTCTCGATGAGACGGTTGACGAAGGCGCCGAGGAAGCGTGGGCCACTGAAGTTGCCCAGCGGCTGAAGGGCCTGCGCGAAGGAAGCGTGGAACTAATCCCGTGGTCGGAAGTTCGGCGGAGAATCGCCGGAAGGTAGATGCCGGGTTCAATCGGTTTTCATTCCGACGCACTTGGGGCGATTTGACGGATAGGCGAAGGGGCTTGTGGGGGCGGGTTTGAAACTGCCCCTATGGTTCATGGCAATTCATGCCGAATGGCGACGATCACGGCCTCCGCGCAACATACGTGTAATAATTGCTCGCGGCGAAGAACACGCCCTCATCCGACGCGCGTTTCAGCGACAGCGCCCAGCGGTTGGCTTCGTCTTCGGTCATGGCGCCGGATTTCGGCAGCAGCTTGCTGAACGCCTCTACCGCCGACAGCCAGAAATCCGCCTGGCCGATATCCGCCATCGCATAGGGGAAGCTCTTCACCAGCTCGAGCCCGGCCTGGCGCAGCAGTCGCGGCATCTGCCGCATCACATGGGGGCTGGTGATCATGCCGGCGATGACCTTCCGG
>Ga0184626_10000596_pt1 | contig 11589 bp, 13 predicted proteins | sample PLM3_60_b1_FD_133142 | JGI IMG/M metagenome (GOLD analysis project Ga0184626, IMG submission 133142) | Groundwater sediment microbial communities from an aquifer in East River, Colorado, USA - PLM3_60_b1 | ecosystem: Environmental > Terrestrial > Soil > Riparian zone | place: USA: East River... | reverse complement strand
GGGATCCTCATTCTCTGTCACATGGACACCGTCTTCCCGCTCGGCACGATTCAAAAAACTCCTTTTCGCGAAGAAGGTGAAAAGATCTTCGGCCCAGGCACATTGGATATGAAGGCGGGCATCGTCATTGCGCTCGCTGCAATCGAAGAGGCACAAAAAGATGGGTTGAAGCGTCCTGTCACATTACTATGTACATCCGATGAAGAGATCGGTTCCCACACATCGCGCGCCTTGATCGAGTCACTGGCGATGAACTCCGCGTTGGTGCTGGTGATGGAAGGCGCGTTGTTGGATGGCTCGCTTAAAACGTGGCGCAAAGGGGTCGGCGAGTTTTGGGTCAAAACAAAAGGACGCGCTGCACACGCAGGCGGCGCGCATCAGGATGGGTGCAATGCCATTGAAGAGATGGCGCATCAAGTGATCACCATTCAAAAGCTGACCGATTATTCAAAACAAACGACGCTTAATGTCGGGGTTATCCAGGGCGGAACGGTTTCGAATGTTGTCCCTGAGGAAGCCATCATTCAAGTGGATGTACGTGTGATGCAGCCGGGCGAATGGGAACGGCTCGAATCTGAAATGAGTAAACTCAAGCCTGTGCTGGATGGCACATCCATTGAGATCACAGGCGGGTTGAATCGTCCGCCGATGCCGTTTGATGACACGATGAAAGCCACGTTCGAGAAAGCAAAAAATATCGCGTCAAAGCTTGACATGCATCTCACTGCGGGCGGAACGGGCGGCGCATCGGATGGGAATTTTGTTGCGCCGCTCGGCATCCCGTTGCTGGATGGCATGGGTGCGATTGGTGAGGGCTATCATTCGGAACGCGAATATATTTTTGCCGAAAGCCTTGAACAGAAGGCAAAATTGATCGCGGCATTAATTCGCGAGTGGTAATGGAGATGTCATTGCGAGAAGCGAACGGAGTGAGCGACGAAGCAATCCTCAACACGACGAGGAGATTGCTTCGGGCGGAAGCGCATCGCCCTCGCAATGACATACTGCTTATTTTCTTTCTTCTTTCCTCTTTCCTCCTCTTCTCCTGCTCGACGAGCACGCCTCAACCGACTCCTCAACTTGTTTCCGTCTATTCGACTTCTGCCGCGCAACCCTGGCTGACGGAGTTATACGCGTGCGGCGAATCATCTGCCGTGATCTCCCGCGTGGATGATCCTTCGGCAGCGGATATTAGCTTGCGCGTGGGGGAGCCGGAGTTCCTTGTTACACCTGCTTATCAAATTGATCAGGAGGAAATATTGATCGTCACGCATCGCCAAAGCCCGGTGCAGAATCTGACTCTCGAAGAAGCGCGCGCGTTGTTCGCGGGGCAGGGAGACGCGTCTGTGCAGGTCTGGGTTTACGCGTCAGAGGAGGATGTGCAAAAGGTGTTTGACCAGTTCGTGATGGCAGAAAGAACCGTGGTTTCGTCCGCACGGCTGGCAGTTCATCCGCAGGAGATGTCTGATATGTTGGTGAATGAATCCAACGCGGTCGGCATCCTGCCGCGGCATTGGAAAGCCGGAGATATGCGCGAAGTTTTTTCTGTTGCCACGGTGCCTGTGCTGGCAATTACTCAAAGTGAGCCGCAGGGTGTAATAAAGGAATTGGTTGCCTGTCTGCAATCAAAATAGACGGCGTTATAATCCGTTCTACAAAGTGCCGCACGCATGTCTGACATGTGTATCTAAATTTGAACTTTGATTTTAGCCTGAAAATCATTTTCAAAAGTTTAGTAATTAATGAGACGAGCGGTAATGAGGAACAGAGCATGAGAAAGCCGCTATGGACACCTTCAGAGGAACGTATTCAGCAAGCCAACATCACGCGTTTCATAGACGCGGTCAACGCGCGGCAAAACATGAATTTGAGGTCGTATGCGGAACTATATCAATGGTCTGTTGAAAATATTTCCAGTTTTTGGGCGGCGATATGGGACTTTGCTGAGATAAAAGCATCGAAGCGGTATGATCAAGTCGTTGAGGATCTGACAAAATTTCCCGGCACAAAATGGTTTCCTGGCGCGCGCTTGAACTTTGCAGAGAATCTTCTTAGGTATCGCGATGACCGACTCGCGTTCATCTTCAAAGGAGAAGCGCAAGTTTCGAAACTGATGACATATGCAGATTTATATGATTCGGTGGCGCGACTTGCTCACTCGTTGCGGGAAACCGGTGTAGGTGTGGGGGATCGTGTTGTCGGCTACATGCCGAATCTCATCGAGACGGCGATTGGCATGTTAACAGCGACTAGCTTGGGCGCGACATGGTCTTCCTGTGCAACGGACATTGGTCCAGCCGCGGCAATCGAACGATTAGGGCAGATGGAACCGAAAGTACTCATCACTGCAGATGGATATTTTTATAAGAGTAAAGTGTTTGATACACTGGAACATGCCGCTGAAGTTGCACGCGGAATCTCATCATTGAAGAAAGTGATAGTCGTTTCATATACGCGCGAGAAGCCAGATATTTCTCAAATCCCCAATGCAGTTCATTATGATGATTTTCTATCAAAAGAAAACAATCTTGATATTCAATTTGAGCAATTGCCGTTCGATCATCCCCTCTATATCATGTTCTCGTCAGGGACGACGGGCAAGCCCAAGTGCATGGTGCAGGGCGCGGGGGGGGTGCTGATCAATCATCTTAAGGAACTATTATTGCATACTGACCTCAAACGCAGTGACAGGATCTTCTACATCACATCCTGTAGTTGGATGATGTGGAACTGGCTGTTGAGTTCTCTCGCGGTTGGCGCGACGATCGTGCTCTATGACGGCAATCCCAATTATCCTGACGCGGGCGCGATGTGGAAGTTGATCCAGGACGAAAAAATCACAGTATTTGGATGCAGTGCCAGTTACATCCACTTTTTGAAAAAGGAGAACGTCTCACCACGCAAGGATTACGATCTTTCTTCCTTGAGAGAAATCTCCCAGACAGGCTCGCCGCTTTCGGAAGATGGATTCGAATATGTCTATCAGGAGATCAAATCTGACCTGCATTTCAATTCAATCTCAGGCGGCACGGATATCAACGGATGTTTTGCGGCAGGCAGCCCGATTTTGCCTGTGTATGCAGGTGAATTACAAAGCCCGGCACTGGGGATGAAGATCAAAGCGTATGACGAAAAAGGGAATCCTGTTTATGATGACCAGGGCGAACTGGTATGCGAGGCACCCGCGCCTTCGATGCCGTTATATTTTTGGAATGACCCTGATGGATCGAAATATTACAAGGCCTACTTCGATGTGTACCCAAATGTTTGGCGGCATGGCGATTATGTTTTGATCCACAGTGACACAGGCGGGATCACATTCTATGGCCGCTCCGACGCTGTGCTGAAACCTTCCGGTGTGCGCATTGGTACATCAGAGATTTACACGCAAATGGAAAAACTACCGGAGATTGCCGATAGCCTTGCAGTCGGACAAAATTTTCAGGGTGATCAACGTGTGATCTTGTTCGTCAAACTCGCGGCTGGTTTCGCGTTGACCGATGAACTAAAGGATAAAATTCGCAAGACATTACGCGAGAACGCCTCGCCCCGCCATGTGCCTGCTTTGATCCTTGAAACGCCAGATATTCCCTATACTTTGAACATGAAAAAAGTAGAGAGCGCGGTTACGAATATCATCAACGGTCGTGCAGTGAGCAACAAGGATGCGCTGATCAACTCGGGTTCGTTGGATTATTATGAACAAATATTGCCGCGCTTAGAGTAGGTCACGCTTTTAGCCCGACACAATTAGTTGGCCGGCTACAAATCACTCTACAAAAGGAACGCAACCATGCCATGTAATTGCTGTGAAATCACAGACAACGCATTTAGCAAAGAGGAAGCCAGGGCAGACGCAAAACATTATCGCAAGCGAGGACCTGCACGGCAAACAAAGCTGATATTGGAAGCCATTCGCTCGTTGGGATTGAAAGGCGCGGCGTTGCTCGATATCGGGGGCGGAATCGGCACCATCCATCATGAGTTGTTGAAGGATGTTGCTCATGAAGCCACCCATGTGGACGCGTCATCGGCTTATTTAAAGGAAGCGAAGGAAGAAACCGCGCGGCGCGGAAATACTGAACGCGTTAAATTTATCCATGCCGATTTTACAGATGTCGCTTCCGAGTTGCCTCAAGCTGATATCGTCACACTTGACCGGGTTGTATGCTGCTATCCCGATTTTCGCGGCTTGTTGAAAGCCGCCGCGGATCATAGCCGAAAAGCGCTCGCGCTGACGTATCCACGCGAGACCTGGTATCTGCGGTTTGGACTGAGCTGTGCAAATTTCTTTCAGCGCCTGAGGAAAGATCCATTTCGCGTTTTTCTTCATTCAGTCTCTGAAATGGAATCATTGCTCAAGAAAGAGGGATTTGTGAAGACTGCCGTTCAGCGGCTTTTTATCTGGGAAATGGCGTTATATCAAAAATCAGCCAGTTAGAAACTGCTCTTGACTCTGACACTGTGGTAGGGGATACATTCGGGGCAAACTTACGATTTGGTATCACGAAAGGAGATTCCAATGAACCACTGGCAGTATGAGCAGTATAAGCAAATTGATGAATGCAACCGTCAACGAATGATGGATGAGATCAGAGCCGAAAAACTGGTTCGGCAAACTAGCGTCTATCACCCAGGCATATTTGAACGGATTATGTTCAAACTAGCAAATTGGATGATATCAAAAGGCAAAGGACTCCGCCGGCGATATGAAATTCCTGCCGCTAATTGCAGCCAAGCGGCCTCACGCAACCTTATATAATGATCTTAATTAACTCCCTCTTGACTCTGACATTGTGGCAGAGTGTATATTCCATGCAGTTGGAGCAAATGAATGTTCAGGATTGGTGAATTCTCACGCTTGAGCCGCGTATCGGTACGCATGTTGCGTCATTATGACCAGCTTGGTCTCCTCAAGCCTTCACACACAGACTCATTCACGAATTACCGCCATTACTCAGCAGATCAGTTACCGCGCCTCAACCGTATCCTTGCCCTGCGCGATCTGGGCTTCTCCCTTGAGCAGGTTGGCAACATGCTCGATGAAGAATTAACTTCTCAAAAATTGCTGGGCATGCTCAAACTCAAGCGCGCAGAGCTTGAACAACAGATGCAGGTTGAGCAATTACGAATGACGCGACTGGAGGCGCGCATCAATCAAATGGATGGTCAAACTCTTTCCAATAAATATGACGTCGTTGTACGCGAGATCGAACCACAATTGGTGGCCACCTATCGTGAAGTTGCCGCCGATGATGATCGTATTCAATATATGTTCGAAGAATTGGAAGCTTATATTGCCCAGTTCAACGCACGTGCAGACCTGCCACCCATCACCATTTATTATGATCCTGAGTATCGCGAAAAGGATATTGATGCCGAAGTCGTTGTGCCACTCAAATCTGTGATCCCTGCCACAGATGTGATCCATGTGCGCGAACTGGCGCGCATCCCGCGGGCGGCATGCGTGGTACATACAGGCAGTTATGCGACGATCTATCAAGCCTATAACACATTGCTTGGTTGGATCGAGTCAAATGGGTATCGCATGCTGGGGCCCATTCGCGAAGTGTATTTAAGTTATAGTGCGGATGGTTTGGGCTTTGAACTGCCACCCACATATTTGGTGAAGGAATCCAATCCGTATGTTACTGAACTACAGTTGGAGATAGAAAAAAGTTAGGAGACACACATGGCATATTATCTTGTAAAAGCACAATATCAAAAAGATCTACTGGCTGAATTGCGAACGCGTCTTGATAGTGGCGAGATCAACAAGATGCATCCGTTTGGAGCTGCGTTGCAATACAGTCTCGATCATGCGCGGCTCGATCCGCAGGGACAGGGCTGGGTCGTATGGGAAGAGGAGGATTATTGCACTCCGCCGCTTGCGCAGGAACGCGCCGCAGTTCTCGATACCTACTTCACATCCCTGAGCGTTGAAAAAGTTCAGCAAGGCAAAGGCTGGGCGCAGATCGAGTCCATGCCGTTGATGTGGAATAAATCAAATGGAGGCACGAATGCGTTATAAATTATTAGGACGCAGCGGATTGCGTGTCTCCGAATTATGTCTTGGCACCATGACGTTTGGTGATGACTGGGGATGGGGCGCGCCGAAAACCGAGAGTAAAGAGATTTTCGATGCTTTTATAGAAGCGGGTGGCAATTATATTGACACAGCCAACAACTATACAAATGGAACAAGCGAGAAATTTGTTGGAGAATTCATCGCCTCCGATCGGGACCATTTTGTGGTCGCCACTAAATACAGCTTGAGTGAACGTCCGACGGATCCCAACTTCGGCGGCAATCATCGCAAGAATATGTTCCGTTCCATTGAGGGAAGTTTGGAACGGCTGAAGACGGATCATGTTGATCTGCTCTGGCTCCACATGTGGGATGGAGTGACGCCCGTGGACGAAGTGTTGCGCGCACTGGACGATCTTGTACGCATAGGCAAAGTATTATATGTTGGCATCTCCGATACGCCTGCATGGGTGGTGGCGCAAGCCAATGCCATCGCGGACCTGCGCGGCTGGTCGCGGTTTGTGGCGTATCAGGGTGAATACAGCCTCGCCAGCCGCGCGCCCGAACGCGACATCCTGCCGATGACGCGCGCGCTGGATATGGCTTTTACTCCGTGGGGCATGCTGGAAGGTGGTGAACTGACAGGAAAATATAATGCGCCATCCAATGAAGAAAAACGCTCAAAAGATACCAGCCCACGCATAAAATCTCTGGCGACAGAACTTATATCGCTTGCGGAGGAGATCGGCCATACACCATCACAGGTGGCGATCAATTGGGTGAGGCAACAACCTTACCTGGTGATTCCCATCCTTGGGGCGCGTAGCAGGAAGCAACTCGCCGATAACTTGGGTTGTCTCGATTTTGAATTGACCGCTGAACAAATGCTGAGATTAAGCGACGCCAGCCCGATCGACCTCGGCTTCCCGCATTCATTTCTCGGGTCAGACCACGTCCGTGGCTTGATTTTCGGTAAGACATTTGATCTGTTAGATCAACGATGATTGGAGCAACACCCGGAACTCAAAAATTAATTGCAATAATGTAAGAATGCGAGATCATTTGTACCCTCTGATAAGTCCAATCGTCATGAAGTTAGTCTACCCAACCAGGTTGGGAATCTAATATTCAGAGGAAATATGAAAAAGTATCTCATCACGATTTTGGTTTTGTTATCGATGCTTATCATTCAAGTCGGCACCGTCGCCGCCGCGCCCATGGCATCCGGCACTATCAAGTTGATAAGTGTACAATACGTCGCAGGCAAGGGCCCTGTCTTTACCTTCAGTGTGAATGGTAAGTTCTCTAGAGCTGAACTCAAAGGTTCCTTGCATGCTGAAGGTGGAGCAGATTATGACCTTCACTGTACGCAGGTGGATGAGTCCACTGTCAAGTGCAGCACGTCTGCCAAGGTTTCTGGCGTGAATGTAGCCTTCTCGTGGGGTGGTTCCACATTCTGGGCATATGTCCCCGCAGCTCCAGTTTTTTGCTATGGTATCTATGATTGGGCAACAACTGTGGATGCTTGGACACTTTACGGAAGTAATTGCCAGGATACTCGTGCAGAGTATGGTGATTCTTTCGCATGGGATAATCCGTATTGGGGCCCATCTAGATATGAATTCATGCCAGAGAGCCCAGTGTGCGTCGTCCTCCCACTTTCTAACCAACCTGGAGACGCATATTACTTTCCATACTGCTGAAACAAACTGTTACCTGGGGATATAGATTGACAAATTCATAAACAACAGAAGAGACCAAACCTTCTGAAAATAAAAGAAACAGCCCTAAGTAAAATTCTCGGGGCTGTTTTCTTTTAATTCATTTCAGGTCTCTCTTTATGCCACTCGGTCGCCTGCTCGAATGCATAACCTGCGTTAAGCACTTTCGCATCTGCCCAAGCGCGTGAAACGACCTGCAAGCCGACGGGCAAACCGCCCTTTGTGAATCCGCATGGGACCGAAAGCGCGGGCAACCCCGCCAGATTAAATGGAGCGGTGAAACGCGTGAGACGCGCGGCTTGCTCGACTGCGTCATTGCCTTCGATCGTCGGCGCGGGGATGGGCGTGCTGGGGATTATCAATATATCCTGCGACTCAAAAAACTGCTCGCATCTTTTCCGGACTTCAGCCTGAGTGCGTCTTGCGAGGCTGTATTCTGTTGAAGTTGTTTTCGCGCCATCCTCCAACCTCCGGCGGATATCCTCACCGAACCAATCGGGATGTTCCTTCAAGCGCTCGCGGTGAACTGCAGCACCGTCCGCCTGCGTCATTGTTTTGTTAGCGAGAGCCGCCTCACGCATCCAGCTGACATCTACTTCCTGTATGCGGCACCCAAATGATGCAAACACATTTGCAGCCTCGCGTACTGCATCCAAAACTTCAGGGTCCGCGCTTTCAATATATTCGCCGATGCCCAATGCGATCTTTCGTCCCTTCATATCATCATCGATGAGATGACCAAGATAATCACCAATAAGCATCTTGATGGAGGCGGGGTCCATTGGGTCGTAAACAGAAATGACCTGCAATAACAATGCAGCGTCCTCAACTGTCTTTGTAAGGGGGCCAACATGATCAAGATTCCATGAAAGAGGAAATACACCGCGCAAGCTGACGCGCCCATAAGTGGGTTTGAATCCAACGACGCCGCACAACGAGGCGGGGATGCGGATCGAACCACCCGTATCCGTGCCGAGCGCACCCAACGCCATGCCGGTTGCCACAGCGATGGCTGATCCGCTGGATGAGCCGCCGGGGATTCGAGCGGGATCCCACGGGTTGCGCGCAGTTCCATAATGCGGATTATTCCCAGTCACTCCCAGCGCGATCTCGTGTGTATTCGTTTTCCCGATGATGGTCGCGCCAGACTCTTTGAGTTTTTCAACGACGTATGCATCCTTTTCGGGGATGTTATCTGTAAAGAATTTTGATCCGGCTGTCGTCCGGACGCCGGCAGTGTCGAACAAATCTTTGACTGCGATGGGAATTCCACTCAACAACATTGCGCGCGCGGATGATGGAGTAGGGTTGATGTCTTTCTCGCGCTCACTCGAAGATGTCTCTGGCGGGCCTTTAATGACAGTGATGAACGCATTCAGCGCGGGGTTGAGTCGCTCAATTTGACGGAGGCCAGCCGAGGTCAGATTTTGAGGCGAGATCTTCTGTTCACGCAATGCCTCCAGGGCAGTAGAAATAGTCAGCGAATTCAGGTTATCCATTCCGTCCATTATAATTGCACCGGATAATTTTTATGCGATCCCCATCCGGCTCTTTTCAAAAAAATACATTCTGGATATTTCTCTTGATGCTCACGTTGATCGCGATGATCCTGTGTGCGCTCGTAATATTTCGATATGGCGCGGGCGTGGCATCTGATTCGACCAAGTATCTTTCTGTTGCACAGAGCCTGCTTGACGGGAATGGGCTGTATGATCATCGAGGTATGCCGCTTCTTTCGTGGCCCCCGCTTTATTCGATGATCTTGGCAGGCCTGGGCCTGCTGACGGGTTTGGACGTTTTTGTGGCAGGCGGGTATCTAAATATTTTTCTGTTGGGGTTGAATCTTTTTTTGAGTGGGGTGATCTTTGGGCGCGCGTTTTCAGAAAGGCCCGCGTATGCATATCTGGCGACCCTGTTTGTTTTTCTTTCCATTTCGTCACTGCGCATCCATTCAGGCATCAGTTCTGATCCGTTGTATCTGACCTTGACACTGGGTTTTCTAGTGGCGGTTGACGGTTATATTATGAAACGCTCCTATCATGCCTTTGCATGGATGCTGCTGTTCAGCGTTCTTGCCCCGCTTCAGCGATATGTTGGGCTGGCGGTGGCTGTTACAGCAGAAGTGGTGATGCTGGTTGAGAATCGAAGATCAATACGAACTTTTTTGCGCGATGGTTTTGTGCTGGGGCTATTTTCCATTCTGCCAATTGCATGGTGGCTGCTCGTGCATAATATTATGATGTATGGTTCACTGTGGGGAACATCCGGTGAGCGGACAGTTGATGTGCTCAAGAACACGGAGCTGGCTCTTACGAAAATGCTGCATTGGTTTGTCCCATATATTTCGTTCCTGATGCCAATTCTCATGAGACCGTTAATAATTCTAGGCGCGCTTGCCCTGGTATTTTATTTGATTAACAGAAAAGACAAGGAGAGTGGGCGTTCCTGGGTTAAGGCATTTACAACTCAGTCTATATATCCCAGCATGCTGCATGCGATCATTTACTTCGCGGCTGTTGCATTGACGATCATCACAGATGATCACCGCGATCTCTTCTCAGATCGTTATTATGTTATTTTACTTGTACCAACTGCCATATTTATCCTGGTCACATTTGATACACTAATTGCGCCTCACTTGCGGTCGCGGCCTCAGCAGGCTGGATATGTGATGGCATTCGTTCTGGTGTTGTGGTCTGTCTACCCCCTGTATAGCATACAGGAATATCTGGTAAGAGCCAGTACGCAGGGCGAACCCAGTGGTTTTAATATGTACAATAACCGCACCTATCATGAGATGGATCTTGTCGCTGAAATGGAAAGGCTGAGAGAAAGCCAGCCCAACGCGATCATTTATAGTAACTATGCGGACGCGGTCTGGTTCTACACTCGCAAACCTGTTTCCACCCTCCCACTGACGGATGTTCCCAGCCCGTTTGAATCTTATGCTGGCTGGCCCTTCGATAAGCCAGGTTATATTATTTGGTTTGAGCCGAACGAATACAAACACTATTTATCCCCAATAAAAATTGCCGAATTTGCTTCTGTTGAATTGGTCTATGAAGGAGATGGCGGAAAGATCTATTATGTTCGATCCCGCTGATGAAATAAGACTGTTGGCAGCTGATATTTCATATTCGGTCTTATAATCAACGCTACCGTATCAGATCGATACGAGCATGTAGGATAAGCGTCAATGAGCACAACCTTTAAACTTTGCCTGTTTGCTTTTGCGGTTCCATCGATTTTATTTTCTTGTACCGCGCCGCAAAGAGATATCGCGGTGACGCTTGTGCCCTCTGCAAGCCTTCCGACGATTACGCCTGTGCCTTCCGTCGTTAGCAGTACCGCCACTCCCAAATTTGTTCCAAAACAAAATGACCTAATCTTTATAGAGTTCTTTGCGATTACCTGAATGGAGTGCCGCCAGATGGAGCCCATCGTGCATGGGTTGAAGAAAAAATACGCTGGGTGTATGACGTTGGAGCGGGTGAACTTTCATAAGTGGACATCCTGGCATGAGTTGATCTATCCACAGGCGTCTCCTGAGTTTGCTTTGTTGGACTCGTCCAAGGAGATCATTTATCGCTGGTTTGGGGTAACAGAAGAGGAGGATTTCGCGGCTCTGCTTGATCCATTGTGTGGTGGTTGATTATTATGCTCCATCGGGGTCTTCGCAAAGCATCCCTGAGGAGGCAGACCCCAATTAAGCATTTGCTTAGAACAACCCAACGACTTTGCCTGTTTTGAGATCAAGGTCTATATCATAATATGAGGGGCGTGTTGGCAAGCCGGGCATGGTTCGCATCTCACCTAGCAATGGATATAAGAATCCCGCGCC
>Ga0184626_10000595_pt1 | contig 11590 bp, 4 predicted proteins | sample PLM3_60_b1_FD_133142 | JGI IMG/M metagenome (GOLD analysis project Ga0184626, IMG submission 133142) | Groundwater sediment microbial communities from an aquifer in East River, Colorado, USA - PLM3_60_b1 | ecosystem: Environmental > Terrestrial > Soil > Riparian zone | place: USA: East River... | reverse complement strand
TAGCGCCTTGACCAAAGCGTTCCGCACCTTTACGCAGCGTTCAGGTTACTGCGCCATCGGTTCGGTAAAAACCAATGTAGGGCACCTCGACGCCGCGGCGGCAGTCGCCGGCATGATCAAGACCGTCCTTGCCCTCGAGCACGGAAAACTTCCCCCGAGCCTTCATTACAGTGAGGCCAATCCCGAGATCGATTTTCCCGCCACCCCGTTTTACGTCAACACGCACCTGCGGGAATGGACCAGCGACGGACCCCGACGAGCCGGAGTGATGTCCACCGGCATGGGCGGAACGAACGCGCACGTTGTCCTCGAGGAAGCACCCGACTTGGGAATCTCGACGGAGGCCAGTCCTCCGCATCTGCTCATTTTCTCGGCGAAGACCGAAGGCGCTCTCGACCAGGCGACGGATGGCTTGCGCGAGTTCCTGATCCGTAACGATTCCGTGAACATGAGTGACGTCGCCCATACCTTGCAGATCGGACGCAAGGCCTTTTCGCATAGACGGGGCCTGGTCTGTGTTGACCGCGAGGACGCCATCGCTGCCTTGCGTCGGGAGGGTTCGAAGCGAATTTTTTCCGACCGGACGGACGACTCGCGACGCCCGGTGGTCCTGTTACTGCCAGGCATCGGCGATCACTACGTGGGGATGGCCTGCGAGCTCTATCAATCGTGGTCCGTTTTCAAGCAGGAAGTCGATCGTTGCGCGCACATACTCGAGCCGCATCTGGGGATCGATATTCGAACAGTCATTTATCCGGAAAGTCAGAGCTGGAGGCAGGAGGGCCGGAGCAAGGGCGTCGACCTCAAGAGGATGCTGGGTGGCAAGATCGACGCACCCCAGGATCCGGAGACTGCCCGCCTCAATACGACGTTGTTCGCCCAGCCAGCGTTGTTCACCGTCGAATATGCGATGGCCCGACTCTGGCAATCGTTCGGGATCACCCCCGACGCCATCGTCGGTCACAGCATGGGCGAGTATGTCGCGGCGTGCCTGGCGGGAGTCTTGTCGCTGGAGGATGCGCTGTGGTTGATTGCAACGCGCGCCAAGCTGGTCAACGAGTTGCCTCAGGGAGCGATGCTTGCCGTCATGCTGCCGGAGGGTGAGCTTCTTTCCCTGCTTCCCGAGAATCTCTCCATTGCATTGATCAACGGTCCCGGATTGTGTGTGGTGGCGGGTCCCGCTGTTGGCGTGGCCGAGTTAGAGAAGACGTTGACTGCGCGAAGCGTCATCTGTCGGCATGTTCAGAACGCCCATGCATTTCATTCGAGAATGCTCGATCCGATTGTGAAGGCGTTCGAGGCGGCAATAACCACTGTTCGATTGAACGAACCGAGAATTCCTTACACATCCAACGTCACGGGGAAGTGGATTACCGTTCACGAGGCTACGAGCCCTGCCTATTGGGCCATGCACGCCAATCACACGGCTCGATTCAACGATGCGCTGCATGAGGTGTGGCAGCTCGACAATCCCATCCTGCTGGAGGCCGGGCCCGGCCGGACGCTGGGCGTGCTGGCTATGCAGCACCCCGACCGGCGGCATGCGGGAGTCTCGGGGCCGATTTCCTCGATCAGGCACTCTTACGACAACCAGTCGGACGTCGAGTATCTGTGGCAAGCCATTGGAAAGTTGTGGGTGTCGGGAGCTGCCATCGAATGGAACAACGCCCACACCAGTGGGCGCCGCCGCCGAGTATCGCTACCGACGTACGCATTCGAAAGACAGCGCTATTGGAGGGAGGCGACGTCGGATGATGCGACACAGCCACACGAAGAGCAAACGGCTGCAAAGGCCGGGGTGGACGATTGGTTTTATGTGCCGACGTGGGACCGAACGCCATTTCCGGATGAGATCGCTCCTGCATCTCACCAGGAGAACGTCTACTGGTTGATTATTGCGGATCGATACGGAGGAGGGGCCGGATTCCAATCAAGGCTCCGTGCGTCGCGCCAACCGGCGGGATTCGTTCGTTTCGGCAAATCCTTCGCCGTGCTCGGTGACGACTCGTTCGAGCTGAATCCGGCAGGCCTTGACGACTATCTGAAATTGTTTCAGCAGCCCGAAGGGCGGGGCGCGAAGGCCATCAACATCGTTCATTTGGGATGCCTCACGCGGAACGACGAGGCCGTCGATTGGCTGCGTGCATCCCATCAGAATTACGGGTTCTTTAGCCTGTTGTACATAGCGCAGGCAATCGGCGAGCTCAATATTGCAGTTCCGATCAGCATTGGCATTGTTTCGAACCGGATGCATGAGGTGACGGGTGAGGAACGACTGGATCCCGCAATGGCAACTGTGCTTGGGCCTTGTGGAGTCATTCCCAAGGAATTGCCCAATGTGCGGTGCTTCAACATCGATCTGCCCGACACCCGTGCCATCGGCGACGTACCCGATGCCGTGCTCGCGGCGATTCTTTCCGAATATGCTGAACCAGTGCAAAGCCAAGTGGTGGCGTACCGGGGAAGACATCGATGGGAACGAAGATACGAGCAAGTCAAACTACCGAAGCCTGTGCCACCGAACACACGGAACGATCCAGCCGAAATCAGGCGTTTGCGACGGGGCGGGGTCTACCTTATTACGGGAGGAACCGGCGGAATCGGTCTGTCTATCTCCAAATATCTTGCGGAGGCCTGCAAGCCAAGAATCGTGCTGACCAAGAAGACGCCCTTCCCGGAAAAATCGAGATGGCGGGAACTGTCGACGGCGGATGATACGTCTGAACCTCTTCGCAGGACCATCAAGGCGCTACTGGAAATCGAGCAGCTGGGCGCCGAGGTGGAAGTCCTCGTTGCCGAATCCTCCGACAGAGAACAGATGCAACAGGCCCTCGATAAGACATGCAAGAAGTTTGGGACGGTCAACGGAGTGATTCATGCAGCGGGCATCGTCCGGGCGGGGTTGATACAAGCTAAGACGAAGGCAGTCGCGGATAGCGTGCTGGCTCCGAAGGTTTACGGCACGATGGTCCTGTTCGACGTCCTGAAGGACGCCAACCTTGATTTCCTGGTGCTGTTTTCATCGATCACGTCGGTGATTACGCCGTACGCCGAATCCGACTACAGCGCCGCGAACTCATTCCTCGATGCCTTCGCGCATTTTGCCAATGCCCAGGGGAAATTTCACACCCTCACGATCAACTGGCCGGGTTGGAGAGAAATCGGCCAATTGGCTGACTTGGAAGTCATGCCGGGCCTGGAGGGTTGGAAGGAGACCGCGCTGGGAAAGGCAATCCTCACCAAAGATGGTTTGGAGGCGTTCAAGCGAGCTCTGAACTCCGGTCTGACGCAGGTCATCGTGAGCCCGGAAGACCTCGACCAGCTGGTGAGGGAGTCTCGGCTGCCATTCGATCATTCGCAATATCTCTCGCAGACACGGAATGATGTGGACACCGCCGTGTTGGCGGGGTCGCGCAAAGCTTCAGGGGAGCCACCAGCCAACGACGTCGAGGCGGTCCTGGCTGAAATTTGGAACAGCGTGCTTGGAATAGAGCAAATTGGCATTCACGACAATTTTTCACAACTGGGTGGCCACTCTCTGCTCGCGATGCAAGTCGTGGCAAAAATCAGATCCGCGTATCAGACGAACTTCACGCTCAGAGAGTTTTTCGAAGCGCCCACGATCGCCCAACTGGGTGCGGCGGTTCGGACGCGAATTGGCGCAGCAAGCGGAAGTCCCGCCAATGATCAAACGCTGAGCTTGCTTTCGCCGATGGGCCAGAGGTCCTTCAGCGCAACCAGGGTTCAGACCGCGCTTTTCCTCGGACCGTCCGACCGGCAGGTCTTCGCAACCTATCATCCGCCGATCGAAAGCGGCAATCAGGTGCTAACGGTCATCTGTCCACCGTTGTTCAATGAGTACATGCGTTCGCAGCTTGCGCTGCGAGAATTGGCCATTTCGCTCGCGGAAAGTGGCCAACACGTGCTCAGGTTCGATTATCGAGGCACCGGGGATTCGTCGGGTGACCTCGCCGACGTTGCGATGTCCGATTGGGTAGAAGACATCGCGCTCGCCGTACGTGAAGGGCGCGAGCTGTCTGGATGCAACGTGGTGAGGCTGCTGGGCGTGCGGGCCGGCGCACTGCTCGCCTGCAGGTCGGCGGAAGCTTGCGGAGACGTCCAGCGATGGGTGCTATGGGATCCCGTGCCGGACGGGGCTCGGTATCTGCAGACATTACGACTCATTCAGGGAGCAATTATCGAAAGAGACCTTTCGTTGAGTCCGACCGAGCTGCGGGAGTCATTGCACGAGTATGCGGGTTATCGTCTGTCTGAGTGCATGGTAGGGGAGTTCCGTTTGCTCGATGCGAGTGCCTACGCAAATATTCCGAGGGGCAAGCTGCACGTGGTCAGCACATTGGCGGATGCCGCGTTTCTGTTGCAGGGCGTTTCCCAGGATTCGGCACGATTTGCATGCAACTGGGAGACTGATCTAGAGAATCTGATGATGCCCAAGCCAGTTCTGGAACGCCTTGGCACATGCCTGACCATGTCGTGACGGAAGAACCGCTGCAGTTCGGGGAGGGCGGACGATTATTCGGGATCTTGACGTTGCCGAGCATAGAGCCCCGCAATGCGCAAGGGCTGCCCGTCTTCGTGTTTCTCAGCGCTGGTTTGTTGCACCGGGTCGGTCCTTACCGGCTCCACGTCCGCCTTGGCAGGGAACTCGCCGAGATGGGCTTCAGCTCGCTAAGAGTGGATTTGGCCGGGATGGGGGATAGTCCACCACGTTCAGGCTTAACGCATCGGCAATCGATCGCGGCCGACTTCGCGGAGATCCTGGGCGTTCTGGAGTCGCGTCTAGGTCGCCGGCCCCTCGTGTTGGCGGGGCTCTGCACGGGTGCGGACAATGCGACGAGCCTGGCGCTTGGCGAGCCGCGAGTTGTCGGGATGATCTTGCTTGATCCGATTTGTTATCCAGATCGCGGATTTCGGGCACGGGTCTTCATTGCGAAGTACACGAATCCCTCTCGATATGTTGGTTGGTTGAAACGTCGCTTCAAAGATCTGACGCAGCCGGGCGCAGGCAAGCAGGAAGTCTACGGATCCGTGGATCCGTTGGCTCTGAGGGACCTTCCGACCCGGGAGCAGCTACGAGCGGCGTATGAGTCGATCCGCGAGCGAGGCGGACGGGTCTTGTCCGTATTCACCGAATACGCGCGGGGGTACTACAACCAGTCGGGGCAACTGGGTCGAGTACTGGGGATTCGTGGCTACAAGCAGTTTTGCACCGAGCTCTACTGGCCGCAGACCCATCACACGTATTGGCTGGAACAGCATCGGCGTCGCCTGATCGAGGAAATCAAGAGCTGGGCCAGTCACTACATCGGCTCGTGAACCAACTATCCAGACCGAGACCTGATCCGACCGGCACGCCGAAGAACCGCGATGCCCATACGCCTGCAGGTCGACGTCGCATGGTCCAGGTTGGAGCGATGTAAAGCGATCCCGCTTCTAAGCGCTCCTGCGCAAGCCCGGGAAGAGTTCCCATCTCTCCTGGAGGCCGTCGCTCACCATGAGGCGCCCCGCCTTGCTGAAGCTATGCGTAGCGATGATCTTCTCGTCCCACGTAGGCTCAATGAAGGCAACCTCGCGCTCGAGGTATTCTGATTCCGATAACTTCAGAATTTCCTGAATCCGCATCCCGTATCCATACCGGATGGAACAGTCCTGGGCGGGGCGGTAGATCTTACCCTCGTGCTCGAAGATATTCCCCGCGGGTCTGGCGCGGGTCACATCCGAGACAATGGGATTAGCCGGATGCGCCTTCCATTGCCCGCGCTGCAGCGTGTCCGAGCAAAAGAGGAACAAGTCGTCATCTGCCGACCCACTCTCGTGCTCGCGAATGTTGGCGAAGAGCCACCATTTTCCTTGATGGAAATGAACCGTCGCATCGACTGCATGAACGTCTTTCAGGAGCGTTTCGCAATGCTCCCACTTGTCGGGAAACGACACACAGCGATACAGATCTACGCTGCGATTCTGCGCAGACTCCGGGATCAGAAAGATCTGAGCCCCGTTCTCGAAAACGGACGGGTTGGACAGATGATAAGGTTCCTCGAGCACCCGCTGCGGCATCGTAGGCGTTCCGTCCTCGCGAATCTCCATTACCGATATGTGGCCCTTATGCTGGCGGTACAGGAGCTCCTCGACAAAAACGTAATGTTTCTGATCCCTGATCAGGGCATGCGGATCCGCCCAGAACCGATTCTTTGGCGGAATGATCTTCTTGAACTTGGAGAACGACGGCAAGAAGTCATCGCGGAGTTCGAACAGCAATATCCACTGGGACGCTACGAAGAAGTCCCGGATCCGATTGGAATAGATTCGCCAAAATATCCGAAATACCAGCACGATTTCCGCGGATAACGTTGGCTTGGCGAGAAGCCGAATCGAATGGATCGTGGCATGTCCGTCATTGTGATCTTTTGCAAAAAAGACATCCGGCCCGAGCAAGCGCAATTCTTCCAATTTTCGCGGCAACTGGAATGACGCTTTCCAGTATAAGTGGTTCCTGTTGCGCCTGACTGATGCCGTACAGGTTGCCGAGAAGGTCCGGCCGATGATCTTTTCGGTATCCAGATCTCGCCCCGTGACTTGCAGTGCCGATCCGGTTACCGGCAATGCATGAAAGACCTCCCAGAATCCCGCCGCATCCGCGCCGCCAATCGGGCTGTCCGCGTAACGCAGCGACCATACGCCGTACTTCGCGACGTTCAGGATATCGCCTCGTGGCAGGCCAACCCCCAAGCCAATGAGGATATCCACGTCGTACGCGCGGATCCTTTCGATATCGCTTGGGTCGACGTCGGAACCGCGCTGCTCGCGCGCGGGCGTGACGTGCACGCGTGGTACACCGCGGAATGGCCCCTGGTCATGTGATAGCGCGAATGCGTCAGGATCGCATCCGCCAACCTTGTCCTCCAATTTTGTTCGCAACGAACGCGTCACCTTGAGTACCGCCATCGTTAGCGGTGACCCAAGCCCTTGGCGTCGCTCTAGGGCACGTTTTTCGAATGCCGTATCGCAGTGGACTACCAGCACGATGTCCGCGCAGCGCGACCCTGTGATCTTTCGCAGCATTGCGCATTCCCAGGCGAGCAGGTTTCGTGGCGTATCGATGAGAACGCCGACCCTCAGCGGCTGGTTTGCCACGTTGCTGTCCTCAAGAGCTCGCAGGATGTTGCCGGCGCCAGTAGCCGAACATCAACAGCGCCCAGAGGCGAGACTTGTGTCCGTCATCCCCGGAGTCGAATTCGCGCAACGTACGCTCGACGACCGCACCGGAGAGCGGGGCCATGAGACAGGTGTCGAGCAGTGTTTCGCGCAGGACCTTGCGAAGCGGTCCGCGCAACCAGACCGCCAGCGGAATGGCAAACCCCATCTTGGGTCGATGGACGAAGTCGGCCGGGAAATAGCGCTCCGCGAGCTTCTTCAACAGATATTTGCCTGCGTGATCCTTGACCTTCAACGGTACGGGGAGCCGGGCGCAGAACTCGATGACCGCGTGATCCAGCAGCGGCGAACGGGTTTCCAGCCCGCAGTGCATGGACGCAATGTCCATCTTCACCAACAAGCAGTCCGGCAGGTAGGTATGGCTGTCCAACCAGAGCATTCGGTCGATCGGGTTATCGGTATGGGCGAAGGCGGCTTCGAGCCAGCGGCGCCGCCAATTTCGCAACACCACACCGGGGCCGTCCGGCAGCAATTCCCTGCGCGCCGCATCGTGCCAAAAATCTGCGAACATCACGACAGATCGTAGTTCCGGATTGGAATACTGCGTCAGGAGTTTTCTCACCACGCGTCCATGAAAGCTCTTCACGTTCTGGAGACGAGGAGCCAAATCCGCGAGGCGCGCAGGGGCTAACCATCCGCCAAGCAGCGCGGACGAGCGCAGCGCCGATCTCGGGAGCCAGTAGCGCGGATATCCACCCAGCAATTCATCACCCCCATCGCCATTCAGGGCCACGGTGACATGACGACGCACATTGGCCGAGAGGAAGAACGACGGCACCGCGGATTCATCAGCATAAGGCTCGCCATAGTGCCGGACCAGCTGGGGCAGCAAGTGCTCCACGTCGCCCTTGACGATATGGGGATGGTGCTGCGTGCCGCAGCGCTCGGCGGCCTGCTGCGCCCAAGGCAGTTCGTTGAAGGATTCTTCTTCGAAACCAATGCTGAAGGTGCGCACAGGTTCGCTGCTGAGCTTCGCCATTAACGCAACGACCACGCTTGAATCGACGCCGCCACTTAGCAGACCGCCCAACGGAACGTCGGCAATCATGCGTAGGCGAACGGCCTCGGTCAGCTCTTCCTCGAACGAGTCCAGCGCGTCGGCTTCGCTGATTCGGATCTTGTCCCGATAGTCGACCTCCCAGTATTTCTCGATCCTCAACCCCTGGTGGTCATAGACCGCGTAATGGGCCGGCGGCAGCTTGCGAATGCCGCGATAGATCGTCCAAGGTGCGGGGATGAACTGGCATTGCAGGTAGAGCTCCAACGCCTCCAAGTCCATCCCGCCATCGATGCCCCGATGGCGTGAAAGCGGATGCAGTTCGGAGCAGAACGCGATGCCGCTTGGCGTGACCGCATAGTTGAGAGGCTTCTTGCCCACCCGATCGCGGGCTAGGACCAGCTGCTGGCGTCGCTCGTCCCATATCGCAAGGGCGAACATACCGCGCAGGAGATTCAGACAACCGACGCCGTGCCGCCGGTAGAGGGCGAGGATCACTTCGGTATCGGAGCGGGACTTGAATACGTCGCCTGCGGCCTCACACTCCTTGCGCAGGATCTGGAAGTTGTAAATCTCCCCGTTGAAGACGATGGCGTTTCCGGTGAGCGCGTCCGGCATCGGCTGATGGCCGGCCGGGCTGAGATCGATGATGCTCAGGCGTGCGTGGCCAAGCGCGCACACACCGTTCGGAGATGACCACAGGCCACGATCATCGGGGCCGCGGTGGGCGATACCGGACACCATCTCGGCGACCGCGCGTTCTTCTGCGCGGACCGTCCAGCTCAGTTCGCCCGCTATGCCGCACATGGCGCCGCCCCTCGGCCGTACCGGCATGCACGGATCAACGGAATACCCTCCGGCGCAGGTGGTCGACCGCTTTGGCGCACCAGTCCGGCGCCGTCATCCAGGTGACGATGACCGCAACCGCGATCCCGATGGGCAGCTTCATCAGCAAACTGAAAAAAGGCGCCGCATGCCACGGTCGTTCCAGGAATGCCCCGGCGGCAAGAACGACGAGCATGACCGCTGCGAGACGACCCCAATCCAGAAGGATGCGGAATTTGGTCTGCGCGGTGGCAAAGATTCCGACTGCGATGAAAGCGAAGCTGATGCTTTGAGTGACAGCAGCGCCCATGCCGCCGTATCTCGGCACCAGCAACAGATTGAGCACGAGGCAAACCAAGCCTCCCAACAACCACCAGAAGGCGCTCCACTGCAGTTGCTTGGCGAGCAGGAGGCCCGTATTCGCCAACCGCAGGAGGCCATAGAAGAAGACTCCGCCGGCGATGTAGGGTACGTAGCCAGCGGCAGCGTGGAATCGTTCATTGGCCAGCCAGCGCACGATGTCACCTCCGGCGGCTGTCGCTGCAAGCCAGATGATCGCCATCGCGACCACCAAGCGCGACATGAGCTTGCCCAGCGTGCCGGGCGCCCGCGCACGGTCTTCCTCATATTCCCGCGCGGCCTCGGGCTGCCAGACAGTCATGACTGCGGTATTGACCATCATGCCGATGATGGCGACGCTGTAGCCAATCGAGTAGATACCCACCGATTCAGCCCCGTCATAGTGCTGAAGGAACCAGCGATCGGATGAGCTCAGCAGCCAATACATCGGTGCAGTGACGATACCCGCCAGACCGATCTTGACGATTGCCGCGCCTTCATCCCATGTCAAATCGGAGCGTTTCGTCAACCCGAAGATCGGAGGCGTGCCGAGCAACAATACCGGAATCAGATAGCCAAGCACCAACGGTATCAGCAACGCCAGCGCGTCTTGGCGCCAAAGGGCGATGCCGATGCTTGCCGCCGCTCCAATGACTCCGCTGATGACGATCGAGACGGCCATGGCGCGGTGTCTGCCCGCGAGAAGCGCCCGCACTTGCGCCATCGTGCTCACCACGGAAAAGACGACGCCCATCGCGACCAGGATCGCCAGACCGCGATCCTGGTCGACGGAATCTCCGGCTAAGAAATACCACGCAAGCGCAGCCAACGCCCCTGTCGGCAAAGCGCTGGAAATCGTAAAGCGCCAGCAAAAGTGCTCGGCATCAGCACTGTTTGGCGGCTGCGCACTGTGATAGGCGCGCAGATAGGAGGTGTCCATGCCGGCCAACGCGAGCACCGACGCCAGCGAAATGATCGTGCCGGCCAAGGCCGCCACGCCATAGGCATGCGGACTGAGCAAGCCCGTAAGAATGGGCATGGTGACGATCGCGAGCAGCCGCACCACACCATTGCTGAAGGTGAGTTGGCTCGTCCCAGAAACCACACGGCGGGTGAAGGTCATGACGAACCGGTGCGGTCTCGAGCGACAGCCGGCGCAATCTTGTGTCCGCGCAAGGGCGCGTTATCAGCCTGTTTAAATAGTGCCACGCCCATGGTGATCGTGCCCGGCTATTAGGACTGCCGCTTCCGCCCACTGAGCGCACGCCGGTGGCTCACCGACATTCCACGCTGCTTCTCCCCACGTTAGCGCCTAACGCTTGGCCCCATAGCCGGCGCCATACCAGTACTTTCCGTACCCGGAGTACTCGCCGTAATACTTCTCCGCCTTCTTGAAGTTCTGCTGGTTCAATATCACTCCGAAAATGGGGATATTTGCGGATGTGATTCGCTTGAGGGCTCTTCGAGCCATTGGAACGGGTGTGTCATCGGCCTTCACTATGAAGATGAGGCCAGTGGATTGCGCGCCGATGACCAGCGCATCGGACACCAACTGTACCGGCGGGGTGTCAATGATGATCATGTCGTACAAGGCGCGCAGCGTGATCAGCAGATCACTGAATGTACGCGAGACCAGCAGCTCCTGGGGATTGGTTGGCACGCGCCCGGCGGCAATCACGTGCAGATCGGTTCCGTCGACCTGGAGCAGACACTCTTCCAGCGTTCCCGTCCCCGAGAGCAATTCCGCAAGGCCTTTCTGTCCGGGTGCAATTATCATCGCCTTGTCGAAGGATGGCCTGCGCATGTCGCCTTCGATGAGGAGCACCCGCTTCGTCTTTGCCTGTGAATGAGCAAAGTTGATCGCGAAAGTGGACTTTCCCTCGTCAAGCACGCACGACGTAATGGTTACGATCTTGCGCGGAGTGTTCAACGAAGACAGCAATACCTCGGTCGAGGCCACCCGTATCGATTCCGCATAGAGATGGTGAGGCTCGTCGAGCACAGCCTGGCCGCGGTTCCTGTTCTTCCTCCTGGGCAGGATCGGCAACGCCGCCAGCATCGGCCAATTCAGTTTCTGCTCGACGTCTTCGCTCGTCTGTAGCGTATTGTTCGCGCGATGCAGCAGTACGGCGCCAAGCACTCCGAGAAACAAAGTCAACCCCGCAGCGATCATCACCGTGCGTGTCTTGGCTG
>Ga0184626_10000593_pt1 | contig 11594 bp, 6 predicted proteins | sample PLM3_60_b1_FD_133142 | JGI IMG/M metagenome (GOLD analysis project Ga0184626, IMG submission 133142) | Groundwater sediment microbial communities from an aquifer in East River, Colorado, USA - PLM3_60_b1 | ecosystem: Environmental > Terrestrial > Soil > Riparian zone | place: USA: East River... | reverse complement strand
CGACATGGACGAGACAGAAGATACTAGAATTTACAAGGTGGTCGTGAATCACGAAGAACAGTATTCGATCTGGTTTGCCGACCGAGAACCGCCGCTGGGTTGGAGGGAGGTCGGAAAGAGCGGGCCGAAAGCAGAATGTTTGGCCTACGTCAAAGAGGTCTGGACCGACATGCGACCGCTTAGTTTGAGAAAGAAAATGGAAGAGGCTGAGAAAAACAAACAGAAAGAATAGCGAAAATGACTACGATATCGCGCATCCGGAGCGCGGATGATCGTCTAGCTATAGCTAAGATCGAGTCTCATTCAAATCACGAGGTCGCCACAATGTCGCATAATTTAACAACGCGCCTCCAGCTTGCGCCGGAGCAGGAGGCGATCAGGGCGAAATGTTTCCATCCAACGGGAAGCTTCATGGAGTTCGAGAAGCAAGAGATCGAACAGTCGATTCCCAGCCGCTTCGAGAAGATCGCGCGCAAGTACCCTGATCGAATCGCGGTCAAAACCGAGAGTTGTGTCCTGACATATGCCGAGCTGAACGCAACGGCCAACCGTGTGGCACGGGCGATTCTGGCCGTGCAAGGGAATGAGGCGGAACCGATCGCGCTGTTGTTCGAAAAGGGTGCGCCGCTGATTGCCGCCATGCTGGGAGTTTTAAAGGCGGGCAAATTCTTCGTGCTTCTGGACCCGTCGTTTCCCAGCGCGAGGATCGCGGCCGTGTTAGCGGACTCTGAGCCGAAGCTAGTGCTTACCGACCGGCGTAATGCCTCGCTGGTCCGGCAGGCGGCGGGCGATCTCTGCGGGTCCATGGACTACGACTCGATCGACTGCTCTGTTTCGGCCGACGACCTGCGCCTGGCGTTGTCGCGGGGCGCGCCCGCTTGTCTCCTCTACACGTCCGGTTCTACCGGACAACCCAAAGGGATCCTACAAAATCATCGGAGCATGCTGTCCAAAGCCAGGGACTACGTGAATTTATACCACATTTGCGAGCATGACAGATTCAGTCTTCTGGCTTCCGGCACTTCGAATTCTGTTGTCAATACTTTTATTGCGCTGATGCAAGGCGCGGCGCTTCTGCCGTTCGATGTCCAAAAGGAAGGCGTCCTTCGGTTGGGCGATTGGCTATTGCAGGAGAGGATCTCTCTCAGTTGGATCAGCTCTCCGCTTTTTCGCAATCTGGCGGAGGCAGTGACGGGAAAAAAAACATTTCCCGACCTTCGGCTGATACGGTTGACGAGCGAAGCAGCCTACGAGACCGACGTTGCCCTCTATAAGAAACATTTCTCGCCCAATTGTATATTGGCAAGCGGGTTGTCCTCTACCGAAACCGGCCCGCTGACCGAATATTTTATCGATCATAATACCGAGATTTCCGACTCTAAGCTGCCGGTCGGGTACGCCGTCGAGGGCAAGGAGATTCTACTGCTGGATGACACCGGCAAAGAGATCGATCCGGGTCAGATAGGCGAAATAGCCGTCAGAGGATCGACTCTTTTCTCGGGCTACTGGCGCGAGCCGGAACTCACCGCGGCTAAATTCAAACCCGATCCGCAAAAAGGCGCAGAGCGTCTCTATCTGACCGGCGACTTGGGTCTAAAACTTCCCGACGGCTGTCTGCTGCACAAAGGGCGTAAGGACTTTCGCGTGAAGATCCGCGGCTACGGAGTTGATATTACAGAGGTTGAGATGGCGCTGCTTGGTCATACGGCGGTTAGAGAGGCGGTGGTGGTCGCACGACCGAGTGAATCGGGTGAAGCTCGTTTAGTCACATACTTTACTTCCCGCACTCAGCCAGGTGCGAGCGTTAGTGAGTTGCGCCGTTTTTTGAAAACGAAGTTAACCGACTACATGATTCCTTCAACCTTCGTAATGCTGGATGTGATGCCGCTTACGCCTAATGGCAAGATCGACCGCTTGGCCTTTCCTGCTCCGGGCCACGCACGGCCTGAACTTGATACTCCCTTTGCTCCACCGCGAACTGCAATTGAAGCGGAGTTGGTAAGGATCTGGGCGGAGGTGTTGTCGCTCGAGCAGATAGGGATATGCGATCGCTTTTTTGATTTGGGCGGGCACTCTCTAGCAGCAGCCCGGGTGGCTTCCCGGGTGCTCAAGACGTTTGAGCTGGAACTGCCCATTCAATCTTTGTTGCAGTCGCCCACGATCGCCGAAATGGCGGCCGTCATCACGGAGAACCAGGCCAAAAAAATTGCCGAGCACGATCTTATTTGTATTTTGTCTCAACTGGACGCACTTTCAGACGAAGACGCACAAAAGCTTATCAAGGGGGGAGAAACCATAAGTGACAAACCAGCTCCTAGCCTGCCGCCGGAGCAACGTTAGCCCTGGATCCGATGCAAATCCATGATTATTGTAGACTTAGGGTGAGGACCAGAGAATCAATCGATGTGTGGAATCTTTGGTATTCTGCAGCATAAATCGGACCGCATACCAGATCAGCGCTGCGTCGAAACATCGGCCGGTCTGATGCATCATCGTGGGCCCGATCACCAAGAGATATATGTGGATGAGGGAATCGGGCTAGCTCACACGCGGCTTTCACTGCTGGACCTCCACCCACGCAGCAACCAGCCCTTTTGGGATCGCCGGGGTCGGTACTGTCTCGTCTACAATGGTGAAATCTACAATTATCGAGAGCTGCGTAGCGAGCTTGAAGAGCAAGGCATTGAGTTCAAGACCACCAGCGACACTGAAGTTCTATTAGAATGCTTGATCCATCATGATGTTAAGGCCACACTTCCAAGACTGGAAGGGATGTTTGCGTTCGCTTTCTACGACAGTCACGAGCGCTTGCTGACAGTTGCACGGGATCGCTTTGGCATCAAGCCGCTTTACGTCTACGATCAGCAAGATTCATTTGTCTTTGCATCAGAGATTGCGGCCATGCGTCCATGGATCAGGTTCGAGGCTGACCTATTATCAGTCTCGTCTTACCTACAGGGCCCTGCTGATCAACAAGGATCGGCAAAAGGGTTTTCTTTTTTCAAACATATAAAGATTGTAGCGCCGGGTACCCTAATTACCGTGCAGCGGGGTGGTCACGCGCACTACAGCCGTTTCTTTTCATTGGGCGACTTTTGGAATGCGGGAGAAGTCGAGCGCTTAAAGCAACTGAAATCGAGCCAAGTGGTAGATGAAGTCGAGGAGATGCTGTTGAAAAGTGTGAAGATGCAGCTCCTGGCGGATGCTCCTGTAGGAGCGCTCTGCAGCGGGGGCGTAGATTCTTCGATCGTCGTGGCCATGGCATGTAGATCCCACAACAATCTCGCGATCTTTCACGCTGACGTAGTCGGGCGTGATAGTGAACGTGATGCTGCCGCTGCCCTTGCGAAACACTTGAGACTTGACCTCAAAACAGTAGAGGTCGTCGACCAGGATTCCATCGAGACGATGCCGGAGGTGATGGAGCGTTACGGGTATCCCTTTACACTCCATCCAAACTCCGTACCGTTCCTGATGGTATCCAGGTTGGTGCGAAGCAATGGTGTCAAGGCGATCCTTACTGGCGAGGGATCGGATGAATGTTATATCGGCTATCCTTGGGCCATATTCGGCTTGCGAGATTTCATCCTTCGATTACCCCTACGGACCTACCACATATTTCCGAGATTGATCAAGCTGCTATTACGAGGTCATTATCGTGACCTCATCAGCGAAATCCAGACTCTTGGTCCAAAACCAGATAGGCTTTATAAGCCCGCGTCTTACGTGTCGGTGCCCTCACTCCAAAATCGGTTTGAGAGGGAACTGGAGTACGACGAAATCTACGGTCACATTCAACATATCACCGGTAAACCTGTGGATTACAAGGAAATGACCTGCTTGGATCAAATGAGCTATCTTCTTCGTACGCTGCTGCACCGAAACGATTGTCTTGGGATGGCTGCGAGTATCGAGTCACGGTTCCCGTTTCTCGACAGCCGTCTTGTGAAACTCGCCATCAACATACCGTATCAATATAAGGTACGATTCTCTCCGACGGTACTAGAGCCGGAACATCTGTTTTTACGAGACAAATGGGTGCTTAGGAAAGTCGCGGACCGATATCTACCGGCTGTGTTATCACAAAGAAAGAAGCGGGGATTTCCGACAAGCGCTCATAGTCGCATGGATATTCCGACCGAGTTTTTTGATGAATCGTTTGTTGCCGATCTGTTTGATCTTGATCGGAGGGCGATCCGATATTTGATTGATCATGCAGACAGGGGATTGAAAAGGAGGCTTCTCCATCTCGAAGTTTGGGCACATGTGTGCTTGCATGACGCGCCGCGGAATAAAATCCTTGCAAAACTGAGGAATCACATTACGGTACGGCCGCAGCTGTGTTAAGGGGTTGGACATTGGCGGTTAGTCCCTTTCCGCCTGCCATTTCCAGTTCCATGAACAAGACCTGCTTCTTCTGACCTGCTGATTTCTGACAAAGCTCGCGTCTACTATCAGGCATTTGGCGACATTATGCAGATTGACGATTCATACCCACTTTTGCCCCTGTAGCACGGGATGCTGGTCCACACCATGACGGATCCCTGCTCAGGCGGAGTGAAGCATTGCGTAAAAAAAATGCGAACCACAACCCCTTAAGGCGAAGGCCGAATCTTTTGGTGACAGGTGAGATTCGCTTGTGAGATAATCTTGAGACAAAACTAACGTTTTTAAAGTACCCTTAAAATAGGAATCCTATGTCGACCAACCGAGAATCACAATCGAGCACGGACGAGCTTTCATCGCGCATCAGTTCGTTGTCGCCGGCGAAGCGTGCACTACTCGAGCTCAAGCTAAAGAAGGGCGCGGGGAGTACTCAGACAATTCCCCATCGTGTAACGGGGGAAGCTGCTCCACTGTCGTTTTCGCAACAACGTCTTTGGTTTATCAACCAGCTCGATCCTGAGAGCGCGGTCTATAACATTGTCCGCGCGATACGACTCAATGGGACTCTTGATGTCACGGCGCTGCGGCAAAGCCTTGACGCGATCGTTGATCGCCACGAAGTTTTGCGAACGAATATTGTGACAGTCGATGGTGAACCGGCTCAGATCGTGCGCGAAAGCCGGCCTGTCCGATTCTCAACCAGTGATTTGAGAACGCTTCCCACCGCGGACCGTGAACAAGCAGTCCCCCGGATCTGCACCACGGAAGCCCGTCAACCGTTCAATTTGCTCTCGGATCTCATGCTGCGAGGAACGTTGATTCAGCTCGCCGAAGACGAGCACGTTTTGGCCTTGACGACCCATCACATCGCTTCTGACGGCTGGTCTTCCGGGGTCCTTCTTCAGGACCTCGCAGCGTTTTACCGGGCGTTTTCGAACGGGGAGCCATACTCCCCCCTTCCCGAGCTTCCGATTCAGTATGCGGACTTCGCCGTGTGGCAGCGGAAGTCGCTCCAGGGTGAGGTCCTGGACGACCACCTCTCCTACTGGAGAAAACAGCTCAACGGAGCCCCCTCCATACTGGAGTTGCCGACCGACAGACCTCGGCCGACTATTCAGTCGTTTCGCGGCGCGCGACGATCGTTTCGAGTCTCGAGAGATTTGACGGAGGCTCTAAAAAAGTTGAGCCAGCGGGAGGGAGTGACCCTGTTCATGACGCTGGTTGCGGCATTCAAAACATTAATGTTTCGCTACGCGCGACAAACGGACGTGGTTATTGGGGTTCCGATCGCGAATCGCACGCGCCCGGAGACGGAAAAGCTGATCGGATTTTTCGTCAACAATTTGGTTTTGCGCACCGACCTCTCCGGCAATCCCTCTTTTCGAGAGCTCCTTCGACGCTTGCGGGAAGTGGCGTTTGGCGCCTATTCCCACCAGGATCTGCCGTTTGAAAAGCTGGTGGAAGAGCTTCATCCGGAACGCAATCTGAGCCACAGTCCGCTGTTTCAGGTGATGTTCGGGTTGCAGAATGTGCCAAGGCAGAAGTTTGACTTGCCAGGTCTAACTGTCACTCCGGTCGAGCTAAATACGGAAACCGCTAAATTCGATTTGTTTCTTTCAATGTTGGAAGACGATGGGTCACTGCGTGGAATGATGGAATACAACACGGATTTGTTCGAACAGGGGACGATTGCGCGGATGTTGCGGCATTATGAAAGGCTGCTCGAGGGGATCGTGGCAAACCCGGACGAGCGAATTGGGGAGCTGGGTTTATTACCGGAGAATGAAAAGCGGCAACTTTTGCGCGAGTGGAACGAAACCCAGGCAGATTACCGGGCCGAGCAGTGCATCCATGAGCTCTTTGAGGTGCAAGCGGAGAGATATCCCGATTCGATAGCGGTTTTGTTCGAGGAGGAAAAGCTCACCTATGAGGAGTTGAACCAAGCAGCCAACCGGTTAGCGCATTATTTGCGGCGACGGGGCGTCGGACCGGAAGTGCTGGTGGGCGTGTGCATGGAACGCTCGGTGCGTATGTTAACAGCCGTACTCGGGGTTCTCAAAGCAGGGGGCGCGTATGTTCCGCTGGATCCATCATACCCGCAAGAGCGGCTTGTCTATATGGTTGAGGACGCCCAAGTTCCAATCATGCTGACCGAGAGCGGGTTAACTGAGATCCTGGCTGGGCAAGGGTTAGAAATCATTTGTCTCGATCGAATCCAAGAATTGCTTTACCGTGAGAGCTCGGAGAATCCGAGCATCACGGCGGGGGCGAAGAACCTCGCTTACGTCATTTACACATCCGGATCTACCGGCAAGCCCAAGGGAGTTCCGGTGCAACATCTCGGCGTGGTGAACTTCTTAAGCTGCATGGGCCGCGCGCCCGGCCTGTCCAGGCAGGACACGCTTTTGTCGGTTACCACTCTGTCATTCGATATTGCCGGACTCGAGCTGTTTTTGCCGTTGGCGGTAGGAGCGCGGGTGGCTTTGGTAAGTCGAGAAGTGGCCGCTGACGGGGCAGCATTATTGGAGCGCCTAAACCGATACGGTGCGACCGTGATGCAGTCCACTCCCGCGACCTGGCGTTTACTTTTGGATGCGGGATGGGAGGGCAAGAAAGATTTGAAAATATTGTGCGGGGGAGAAATGTTATCTTCAGCCCTTGCAAGCGAGCTGCTGGAGCGTGGATCGAGCGTTTGGAATCTGTATGGTCCCACTGAAACCACGATCTGGTCGGCGAGCGAACAGGTCTTGGCGGGAGCTGAGCTGGTTACCGTGGGCCGGCCCATCGACAATACAGTAATTTATGTTTTCGATGAACATTTTGAACCGGCTCCGATCGGAGTTCCCGGAGAGCTGTTTATAGGCGGCGTAGGTTTGGCAAGAGGATATCTCAATCGACCCGAACTCAGCGCGGAAAGGTTCGTGCCCAATCCGTTTAGCGACGATCCGGGTGCGCGTCTGTACCGAACTGGAGATTTGGCTCGGTTTGGCGCCGACGGCAAGATCGTGGTGCTGGGACGGCTCGATTATCAAGTCAAGATCCGCGGATTCCGCATCGAACTCGGCGAAATCGAATCCGTACTTGCGAAGCATCCGCAAATCCAGCACGCCGCTGTCACGGTGCACGAAGATCGGAAAGGCGATCGGCGACTGGTGGCCTACACAGTGCCAAGACCTGAATCCGTATTATCGCCCAACGACATCCGCACATTCGCTAAAAAACAGCTGCCTGATTATATGGTCCCCTCCTTCTGGATTACCATAGACTCTTTGCCATTAACTCCGAATGGAAAGGTGAATCGCCACGGCTTGCTGGCTCCTCAGCTCGAATCGACGAGATCAACCGAGCAAGCCGTGAGACCACGTGACCCGATCGAACTGGAGCTGTTTAAGATCTGGGAGAACGTGCTTGCTCGCAACTCTATTGGAGTAACGGATAATTTTTTCGACCTTGGCGGTCATTCGTTGATCGCTGTCCGATTGTTTTCACAAATAGAAAAAAAATTGGGCAAAAAGCTTCCTCTGGCGCTGTTGTTCCAAGCGCCTACAATCGGGGAACTCGCCAGCTACCTTCGTCGGGAAGAGTGGACTCCGTCCTGGTCGTCTCTAGTGGCTATTCAACCGACCGGGTCTAACCCTCCATTTTTTTGCGTACATGCGCATGGAGGCAATGTTCTCAATTTCAAGGACCTGGCTCGTCACTTAGGAAAAAGTCAACCTTTGTATGGCCTCCAAGCAGTCGGACTCGACGGCACACAGCGGCGTCACGACCGTATCGAAGATATGGCCGCTCATTACCTCCAAGAAGTAAAAACGGTCCAACCGAGCGGACCTTATTTACTTGGAGGGTATTGTTTCGGCGGTAAAGTTGCTTTCGAAATGGCGCACCAACTTCGCGCCGCAGGGGAGTCCGTTGCGCTGCTGGCTCTGATTGACGCCTATGCTCCCGGCTATCGGACGTCATTGCCCTGGTTCCAAAGGAGGGTTGAGCAGTTCAAGTTTCATTGGAGAAACTTTCGGAAACTGGAGGCGAAAAAGAAACTCGATTACATCGGCAAAAAGGGAGCGATTGCTGGCGCAAAGGCCGCCCGCGGCATAAAAAGAATAGCTGCCAAGGCGTGCCTGAGCCTGGGGCTGGCACTGCCTCCGACACTCCAAGGGGCTCTAAAGACCAGAGGGCACGCGGTGCAACCATACCGACCCAAAGTATATCCGGGGAAGATAGACGTGTTCGCCCCCAGCGACACCCATTCGGCCTATTTTAGGTTTGAGCCGCACCTTGGATGGGATGGCCTCGCGCTTAAGGGATTGGAGATTCATAAGATTCCGGGAACCGTCGCTGCCATTGTCGAAGAACCTTACGTACAAGAACTCGCACGCCAGTTGTGCGCTTGCATCGATAAGGCGACCGTAGGTAAAGACCAGGAGCAGAGCGCTATCTGAGTATTGCCAGCGTATCCCGACTGATCACTAATATTAGGCCATCCATGTCCCTACCGCGCACCGCTGTGATCACGAGGAGCAATACTCGGTCTGGCCGAGGGTATGGCGACCTCGGGAAGATGGCTTGTGGTCGGCAACAGGGGCTAAATCGGAAAACCTAGCGTACCATCAAGAAGTTTGGATCCATATGCGACCTCCTTAGGCTGAGAAAGCAAATGCAGTGCGCGACGGCCCATGCGTTATATCGAGGCGCGATTTGGGGGAGCTTTAGTCGCCTTAAGGCGAGCGGAGGGTGTTGTAACTCTAGTTGGGCTTGACGACAAGCGTATACGGGCAAAGACTTCGAGACCGTTGCAAAAGTAACATGAAACCCAGCCTTCCAGGCTGATTGCTTGCACCGCTGGGAGAAAGGAATGGGAACTCGTTAAAATGCTGCGGCATTCGCTGCTGAATCGTGGCTTGGGTGGTCCGGTAGTGAAGACTATCATGAGTAATGGGTGCTGGTTATGGGAGGGCAGAAGCGCTTGTATCAAAGCGCTAAGCGAAATGATGAAGATACGATCGAATTTTAGGTGCACGCACAATCCAGTCCGTAGCACCCAGCCCGTAGCAAAGGTTTGTTTATTTATTTCTGGTTACTGACCACTAACTCAAATGTCTACTCATTATCTCGTTACCGGCGGCGCGGGTTTTATCGGGTCCCATCTCGTAAGACGCCTTGTTGCCGAGGGCGTCGCAGTTCGGGTCGTGGATAATGTTTCAACCGGTCAATTGGCTCGCTTGGAAGATCTACGCGGTTCGATAGAGTTTATAGAAGGAGATTTGGCCGACGATCGGGTCAGTGACGAGGTTGTCGAAGGAGTTGATTACGTTTTTCATCAGGCAGCAGTTCCATCCGTTCCGCGATCCGTCCGCGATCCGATTGCTACGAACCGAGCAAATGTGACTGCCACTTTGAATCTTCTGGAGAGTTGCCGACGGGCGGAGGTCCGTCGGTTCGTTTATGCGGCATCGTCATCCGCTTACGGCGATACCGAAATTCTCCCAAAAACGGAGACGATGTCGCCTAACCCGCTCTCTCCCTATGCCCTACAGAAGTTGGTCGGCGAGCATTATTGCAAGCTGTACTATGATCTCTACGGTTTGGAGACGGTTAGCCTGAGATATTTCAACGTCTTTGGTCCTAATCAGGATCCCCATTCAGAGTACTCGGCGGTCATTCCCAAATTCATAAGTGCACTCCTGGCGACGGAGCCTATTACCGTCTACGGTGATGGCGAACAGTCACGTGATTTTACCTATGTAGATAATGTCGTCGAGGCCAATCTTGTTGCTATGCGAGCTAGTGATGCACCTGGAAAAGTTTTCAATATAGGTTGTGGCGAGCGCATTAGTCTGAACATCCTTATACACTTGCTCAAGCGTATCCTTGGTGTCAATGCGACCGTGAATTACTCCGATCCGAAACCCGGTGACGTGCGCCACTCCTTGGCCGATATTACGTTAGCGTCATGCATTCTCGGTTATAGCCCGAAGATTATGGTGGAGGAGGGGCTAGGGAGGACTGTAGAAGCAATGGAGAAAAGCCGCAAACAGACTCAGCGCGGATAAACGGTTAGTCTGAAACTTTTGCGCGAGGATCCTTCTTGCGAGTCTTCCAATAGTTCGGGAACAAAAAAGAGGCCCCATTGATTTTTGATCAATCGGGCCTTGCTGTAATTATCAAATAAGAACAGGTCAGCTGCCGTAATCACTTTTGACCTGCGAAGGAGTGATGAACCAATCACCCTTGCAGCTTCGACGGGCAGTTTCGCCGATGTCCTTGCCGTTGGTGCCACCGTCGTAGTGCCCTTCAACGCCGTACGTCGCGGTGTAAGCCACTGCTGCGCTGGCCTGTGTCCCTACGCATGTCACCAACTTAAAAGGTACATGTAAGATGGAGAGCAAAACGCTGCCGAGGACGAAGATGCCGTTATCTTCTCGCTCGGCCGATTGCTGGGCTCTGCTAGCGACGGGCATTGCCAAAATGGCAACGATTAGGAATGCTGCGGAGATACCATGAATTAGTTTCCTCTTCATAACCATAGTCCCTTTCATTGTGCCCCGTTTTTTGTACCGCCTCATTGTGCTTGGGAACAGCTACTAAGTCAAGTCAGTCGTGTAGTTGACGCTTTAATCGCGCTTAGGAGCTATCTTTGCGCGTTTGGACTTTAAGTATGTGCGAGTGAGAAATGATTTTGTGCTGGCGTTGTTGCAACGGATGAATGCGTAGCTGCGGTCAAGCGAGGTTCCAACAAGAATTTGGTCATCGCATCACCGGGCACGGGACGGCAGAAATAGTAACCTTGTCCTTCGTCACATTGGAACACATGCAGCATCTTTTTCGTCTCAATCGTTTCGACTCCTTCGGCAACGACCTTTAATCCCAAGTTATGACGTAAATCAATGATCGATTTGACGATGACGGAGCTGTCCCCATCAGACTCGATGTTCAGCACGAATGACTTGTCAATCTTGATGCACTAAACCGGCAGCTTCGTGAGATATGCGAACGAAGAGTATCCTGTGCCAAAATCGTCGATGGCGAATCGGACACCGAGATTGCGAATCTGGTTTAAAGTTCGAATCACCCTTTGCGGATCACTCATGATGCTGGTCTCGGTGATTTCGAGCTCCAAGCTCTCGGGCGCGACGTTTGTGTCTCTTAACAGCGCCTCAATCTGGTCCGGAAGTTCTTGTGCCTCAAGATTCCACATCGTCAGGTTG
>Ga0184626_10000592_pt1 | contig 11599 bp, 14 predicted proteins | sample PLM3_60_b1_FD_133142 | JGI IMG/M metagenome (GOLD analysis project Ga0184626, IMG submission 133142) | Groundwater sediment microbial communities from an aquifer in East River, Colorado, USA - PLM3_60_b1 | ecosystem: Environmental > Terrestrial > Soil > Riparian zone | place: USA: East River... | reverse complement strand
GTCCGGGAGGTCCGGCCGGTACTTGAGGGTCTTGAACTGGGCCTCGGAGAAAGGGGTTGTCATGGAGACGTGGGGTCGGGAGCGCGAGGGCACCACACGCAGGGTCGCCAGCAGCAGGGCTACGGGCTCCGACGTCATCGAGGGGCCGCGGTCAGCATGAATGGTGAACTGGTCGGGGGCGACGCGCTGGCGCTCACAACAAGGATCTCGGGGTCGACTTCGCCGAGATGCAACGCGCAATGCCCCCTGGTCAGTCCGCCCGCCAGTGAGCAGGGCCGCACCGCCGCCAACCCCTTGACCGAGGCCCTTCAGGGGCGCACGATGATTCGGAACCCTGACCGGCCATTCCAGGAGGCAACCGATGCTCGACCAATTCAGACCTCGCCTGACCTTGTTGATCGTGGCTCTCGTTCTCGCGCCGGTGGTGGCTACCACCTGGGCCACGGACACCATTTCGGATGCCAAGATCGCCCGCTGGGTGGAGAAGACGGTCGCCGAACGACAGGCCCCGCCGGAGGACAAGCGCTTCGACGAGATCGGTTGGGCCCCCGACATTCGCACCGCGATCAAGCTTGGCAAGGAGCACAACCGGCCAATCTTCCTCTTGACCGTGAACGGCCGGGTCAACACCGGCCGGTGCTGAGGCGCCGCTTTTGGCATGAGAGCGGGTCCGCTCTCCGACCGGCGTGTGATCGAGGTGCTGAACCGGAGCTTCGTCCCGGTCTATATCAGTAACGAAGACTACTACTCCAAGGGAGGCAGTGCCCCGCCCGAGGAGCGGGCGGAGCTACAACGGATCCACCAGGAGGGCGCCGCCAAGAAGCTTCCGCTGGGCACGGTACGCGTCTTCGTGCTGACTCCGGACGGGCACACCTACGACATCGTCACACCAACGTTGGCCACGCTAGAGCGTATGGTTGAACACTTCAAACCGACTCCCGGCAAACCGGTCGTGCCGCCGGCACCCCAGTCGGCGCCGCCCCCGGCCTCGGCCGATGCTGTCACGTTGCACCTCGTCTCGCGCGGGGATGACCGAGGCTCCTGGGCTCAATTCCCCGCGGAGAACTGGATCGTCCTCGGACGCGAGGACTGGTCGAGGATTCTGCCCGCCGGGGACGTCGAACCGGGTCAGACCTGGGAATTCGACCGAGACGTCAGCGCGAGAATCCTCACGTACTTCTATCCACAGACCGAGAACAACAACGCCACGATCGACCGTATCCAGCAGCACTTGCTCAAGGCAAAGGTCCTCACGGTCAAGGCGGGCGTGGTGACGGCACGAGTCGATGGATTTCTCCGCATGCAGCATGTCTTTTACCCCGGCCGGACGGATGCCCAGCCCTTGGGAGCCGAGATCGTCGGCGTGCTCACCTTTACCGCGGATCAGCCACCGTCTCTTCAGTTGGTGACGACTCAAGCGCAGCACGGGCGTCGGCCGTTCACGGTGGCGGTACGGACCGTTCCACGCATGGCGAGATGACCTGACTCATCATTCGCCGCGGATTGAACCGCAACTCCAGATGGATTCGTAGATGCGGAGGGTCTTCTTCACGGACATCTGCGCCGTGAACTGTGTCCGTACGCGCTCAAGAGATTGCTCCCCCATCGCCTGTCTCAATTGAGGGTCCGCGACCAGGCGTTCGACGGAGTCGCCAAACGCCACCGCGTCGAGAGGGGTGGCCAATAGCCCGGTACGTAGGTCATCCACGACTGATCGACCCACTTCGGCTACCGACGACCGGCACTCCGCAGGCCTGGCCTCTGCGAATACCAGTCCAAACGCCTCGCCAACAGAAGCCAGCAAGAAGATATCAACGTCCTGGAGCAGAGTCCTCGGATCGACGACGTTTCGCAACCAGACGATGTGGTCGCGAAGGCCAAGTTTCTCACTGAGGATCCGGAGATCCGGGAGCATGTCGCCGTCGCCTGCCACAAAAAGACGGAAGGGGACATGTCGCGCGGCCAGCTCGCCACATGCCTCAAGCAGTATCTGAGGGTTCTTGAAAGGTCTCAGTGTCCATCGAGAAGATTCCCGAGGCCAGGAAGGGCGGAGACGCGATTCGACAAATCCTTTCCGGCCTCTCGCAAATCGTCGGAGGAACCGCGGAACTCAGGAATCTCTATGGCACGGGACATGGTCGCTTGGCGCCTAGACATGCTCGCCTCGTTGTCGGTGCGGGAGCCACGCTATCCCGCTTCCTTTTAGCGCTAATGTGCGCTGTGCCGTCGGCGTCCGCGTCTGGTACCTCTGGTACCTTATGTCACGGAGACGGGGGGCAAGATTGGGGCCACCGCCTCCGGAGGGCGTTGATGTTGGCTATCCTCTGTATCCCCGCCAATTAAGTTGAGGGTGACAGACTGAGTTCCAGATTGCGGCTTGCCCTAAGAGCCAGGAGCATGACGGATAAAGGCACGAGTTGGCTGGTAAGTGGGCCATAGAAGCGCGTTTGGTGCGGTTCGAGAGCATCAGCTCAATCCGACAGATGGGTGCTCATGGAGTCGTGGTGACGGTCAGAGTTAGGCGCGACCTGCTGTTCGAGCTCTGGGCAAGCCACTGGTGCGCCCCTAGCTCCAGCGTTAGCCCCCAAGTGCCGGTCGGCGAAGGACGAGCTCCGTCAGCGAGTCCATCCCGAAATCCGAGCCAGCAGCGCGTCGTCCGTGGTGAACACAAAGTTCCATGCGTAGGGGGCCTGTGGCTGGCCATCGTGGAGTTTCTGGTAGACCTCTGGTTTGAACAACCTCTGGGGCAACATCTTGCCGTTCCACAGGAACAAACCCTTGTAGCCGAGATCGTCTAGCAGGTCAGCCGCTTGCTTGGTAATCCCCCGATGATAGCGCTCTTCAAGCTCGAGGATTAGGTTGGGTTTTTCGCGGCGAATGGTCTCGATCGCGCCATCAAGCACAGACTTTTCGTGGCCCTCAACGTCTATCTTCAGAAGGCCGACGTCGGTGAGCGCCAGATCGTCCAGCCTCACAGTTTCGACGGTGATGTCTCGCGACTGCTCGAACTCGTTGGCGGCGTCGATAGTCGCTCTTGGGAGGTGCTCCTCTCCGTCGAAAATCGGGATACGAAGGATCCGCACGCCTCGCTGATCGGAGACGGCATGTGGGAGAACGACGACGCGGCGCGGAAACCGCCTGCGCAGTATCTCCGCCAGCATGGGATTCGGCTCGAATGCGATACACGCGCGTGAAGCGCGCTGCAAGAAATAGGTGTACTCGCCGCGATGCGCTCCGATATCGATCGCTATCTTGTCGGACCGGCAAAGATGGCTGATGAGATGCAGATGAGGATCGCCCCATCGCCAGTCCTTATAGGCGAGATAGTGAGACGAGATCCATGAGGACGGGTGAGATAGGAGAGTATCCAACCATCCTGGAATCATCGAAGCTCACCGATTCTATGCGGCCGCTCGGCCCGGACATCAATCAGGTCGGCAACAGACATCTCCTGTTCTGAATCGCGCTGGAGAGCCCGGAACGCCTTGCGGCTCCGGAATTCAGCGTCCCAGACCTGGCACGCCTCTGCGTAGTCGGCGCTGCGCGGCACGGCCAGCCACAGCGTCGCTGCCTTGTGCAGACTCCAGTCCCCGCGCTCGCGCAGCAACTCACCAATGCAGCCAATTGCTTCTTTGAGGACTGCCGGATGCAGCATGAAGGGCGTCAACTCTGACCGCAGCTTGTCCCCGACGAATCCCTCCCGGTCCAGTTTGGGCCTAAAGTGTTTGGGGTCAACGTGAATGGCACCCTCGAAAGCCCACAAGTGCTCAACTTCGAGGCGCTCAACGAAGACTCCCCGGTAGAGCACATCGACGCGCCCCTTCCCGTCGTACTGGTCCCAAATGCTCAGATCCTCGGGGGGACCTACGTCGGCCTGCTCAATCCACGGAGGGCATGAGACGGCACTGATCTTCCTGACGTTACGCGTCAATCCTCCCTGCTTAACCGGGATTCCCGATATGGACCCAATTGCCGCCCACATGACGGCGTCCACGGAGCCGCCCGTCCCGTCGGTCAGCTCGTCAACACGTCCCAACACGTCAGCGGCAGTCATTTTGGCGATCCTTGGGGATTGTGCCCCCGCCGTTCCCGGGGTTGATCACTCTGACCGTCGCGTTCAGAGACACCCCTGCCGGATCGCCACTTACTCGGCATCGCCTTCACTCCGCGGGGCTCGCGATCACGTCGGGTGCCCCGCGAGCCGCTCGATGCGCTGGAGAATCTGCCGAAAGAGGCTCCCCGTCAAGTAGCTTTCGGCGAGTTGCAGGGTGAAGTACCGCGCATGCCGGATCAGCCGCCCGCCCGTCTTGAACAGGCGCTGTTGCAGGCTCGTGAGTGACCAGCTCTGCATGGCGACCGGCAGGACGAGCCGCCGCAGCAGATTGCCGAGGTTGTAGGCCATGACCCCGAGCAGCAGGCGGACCTCGTTGGCCCGAAAGCGTGGCACGAGAGCTGGGTCCAGTGGGTGGCGGTCTTGCCCTCCTTGATCCACTGCTCCGCGGTCCCACGCTGGTTGTAGAAGTGGCCGACGGCCCGGTTCGTTCCCGTGAGCGCGGTTACGATGAGACGCTCCACTGGTTCGAGACGGAGGTCCTCACCGAGGAGCGGAACTTTCAAGGACTGGTGCGGCTCAACATCGACTTGGTGCAGCACGAGGCTACTCGCCGGTGCACCCGACGCGTGATTCTTGGAAGTTGCGCCCCGTACGGGGATCGGTGAGGTATCGCTCGATCAGGGCGCTCAGGCCGAGTCGCTCGTCCAGTTCGCGCGGGAGCAACAGCCTAGCATCGGAGGTGACCGTGGCCCCCTGGAACTCGACGCGGAGTTGAGGATTGAAGGAGAGGCGAATCGGGCCAGATGTCGCGGCACCCACGGGATGATGCCCTCCGGATCAGCGAGGAGCCTCCAAGAGCCGCATTTCTCGCGGGTGCTACGCGTCTATGGTCTGATCCGGTCGCCTCTCAAAATGAAAATGTGTACTCAGGTACGAGACGGTCGACAGAATCACTTCATCGGGCCGGATCGAGAATCGTTCTGCCAAGAGGATAGGCAACATGAACACCCTCCGGCGGCGATCGCCGCTGCTTTGGGCCCCATCCCCGTGACATAACGCACCGGACTCAGACACCGGCCCCACCCGGAGCCGATACCACAGCGCCTGCCGGGCCCTGCCATGGCTGAACCAGCAGCGCGGGCTGCTAATGTTTACGGTGCAAAAGGCGGCGGCGTAAACGGCGCTAGGGTGTCAGTCCGTTACGGCGGTACATGATCCAGTAGTCGGATTCCGCCGCGGGATGAAAGTGGGTCTCGACGTACGGTAGCACGACACGCATCAGGAATCGCGTGTTGACGCTGGGCTCGGGATGGCGGGGCACCATCATCAGATCGACTCGGCCGAACAGGCGGTCCAACGGGAGCGGGTGTTTTTCGCTGAAGAAGGATGGGCCCAGCCAGCTTCCGGCGCCGGGGGCCGGCTTGCGGAGCAGCGCGAAGGGAAACGGATTGAAGTAATTCAACGTGAAGACGCTTTCGGTTTGCGCGGACGCGCGCCGCAGCAGGCGGATTCCATCGTTGACCTCGTCGACAAGGGCTTTGCCGTTGGCGGGCTCATCCCAATCGGGATTGGGTTCCAGAGTGACCAGTGCGCCCAGGTGCGCGGGCTCAAAGCGCGCGGCGATCGGTCGATTCAGGGCCGATTCCACAGAGGAATAAACGACGCTCGAGAAATCGCGCAGCGGCTCAGGGACAAACATCACGAGGCCACAGAGCAGGCCGAAGCCACACAACGCAGAGTACGCCTGGCGCTGCTGCTGGGGCGCGCGGCTCCACCCGGCGTACATTTCGCTGACCAGCAGCAGGGCGAACGTTCCTACCAGGGGCAGCGAATCCTGCATGGCGTTGCCGGATCTGAAGACGATCTCGAGTGCAAATATGGCGGCGGCCGCGGCCATTGGCCACCAGGCATCCAGAACCCGCCAGACTCGCGGTGCCCGCGGCGTCATGGAGACGATCAAAGAGAGCAACAGCAGACCGATCAGGTCGGGGCTTTCGGCGAGGGCGCTCTTCAGCCAAGAGCGAGGTCCAATATCGACGCGAATGTCTCCGAGTTTCATTTCCAGGCGGGCCGCGGCCATGGTGCGCAGATCGAGCAACACGGCGGCGACATCGAACCGGAGATAGGCGAGCATGATCAGGGCGGAGGCGGAGAATCCCATCGCCATTCCCAGAATTCGTTTTCGCCTGCGGCGGTCGTCGAAGAGGAATGAACCGCAGATGAGAGCGACCGCGGCCATGAAGAACGACGGCTTCAAGAAGAATGTCAACACGCAGATGACGCCGCTCGACACGCCGCCGAGCAGGCCCTCAGATGGAGACGACCGCAGGCATTCGACGAAGACGATGATGAGCAGAGCGTACCCCAGACGGTTGTAGACACCCTCGGCTGTCAGCATGTCGGGCCGCGACCCCATCATGTGCGGGGAGGAGGCGCAAAGAGTGACGAACAGGGCCAACAAAAGGGCGGCGGGGGCCTCGACTCGGTTACGAAACAACGACCAGGCCCAGATGCCGAAGACCGCGCCGGCGACGGCGACGCCGTAATCGAGAGCTGCTCCGGATCGGGAGATGATCATTCCCAGGGCCACGGTCAAATACGTGACGGGACCGATCCCGCTGAAGAAGTCGACGTGCGGTCGCTGGCCGTTCAGAACGCGCCACCCTCCATCGATGTGCGAAAGGGAATCGGCGATCCAGCGATGGATGCGATGGGGTGCGGCGAATACCTCGAGGGCTACTATGAGGATTAAGGAAGCATAGAAGGCGATGGTAAGGGGACGCTGAGCCAGCCGGCGCCATCCTTCGAGCAAACCCTGGACTAAGCGCTGCGGAGGCGATGCCGCCTCAGACGACTGCATCGGCGCCGCTCCGGGAAGGCACCGTGCAACAACGTTCAGACACTGGCGACCTCTTTGGCTATACGCTCGGCGCGCCACCATGACACGAGGCGGTTCAGTCCTTCTTCCAGGCCGATTCGGGCCTCAAAGCCGAGCACGCGCCCCGCTTTCGCGGTGGAAGCGAGCCGGCGCGGCACGGCATTAACCTTCCGTTATTCCGGCCTCACGTTGGACCCCATCACACGCGTCAAGGTGAGTGTCAGCTGCTTACGAAACAGGACATCGATGCCCTGCATCACCTCCGCCACCAGCCTGCGATTTCGGATATCGCCGTCAACAATGCTGACACGACCGGTGGGTAAGACCGAGGCGAGACTTTCACGACGTCCGCGAGCGAAGTTATCGAGAATGACAACTTCCTCGGCTTCGTGGACGACCAAGTCGGCGATATGGGGGCCGACCAGACCCGCGCCTCCCATGATCAAAATCCGTTGGTGCTTCACCGATTTCCAGACTAACACGGTTGTAGAAAGAGCGTTAGAGGATACGCAAGTTACGCTTCTCTCCGGAAGCCGCGGACGCGGCGGCCCGGCGGCGGCGCGCCTGTATCCAGCATCTGCTGCCGCTCCTCGAGGGCCGGCCCTCCAGACTGGTCCTCGGAGGCGCCTCCGATCCGGCGCTCGCGCTGTCCGGCATGGTGCTGGCCGCGGCCTCGATGGCGAAATTAGACCCGCGCCGCGGCCGGTGCGACCGGCTGGTCAACTGCGGCCCCGCCAAACTGCCCTTTGCGGACGGCGCCTTCGATGCGGTAATTCACGCCCGGTTGGAGGCGAACGCCGGCGGGCTGGAGCGCGTCCTCGCCGACGCGCGGCGAGTGCTGCGCCCCGACGGAATCCTGATCTGCCCTGACCTCCGCGTTTCCGGCAGCCGGGCGGCGTTCGATGCGTTCGCCGCCATCGCCGCCACGGCCGGCTTTGAGGCGCCGTCCCTGGAGGGCGCGCCCGCGAACGAAGCGATCGTTGTCCTGCGGAAGCCGGCGAAATTGCCGGTCCTGGCCAGTGCCGGGCGGTAAAACCGATGCAAGCGGCCGCTCCTTTACATGCCCTGCGGCCTGCTGATAACCTGAACGCCGTGTCGCAACGGTCCGAGCGCCTGGCAATCGTTCTGATTGTCTTAGGGTTTGCGCTTTCCGCCCTGCTTACGGTGAACGCTATTCTGCCCTATGTGGACGAGGGCATGTTATTCAGCCCGGCGCGCAACCTCGTCCTCCACGGACACATGGGGACCTCCATCGTAGACGAGACTTCGGAACTGCGCGTCGGGATGTCCCTGCGCGGAATCAGTCACTACACCTACCAGGTTCTGCCGGTTTACTTCCTGGTCCAGGCGCCCTGGTATAAGCTCTTCGGTTTCGGGCTGCTGCAGATGCGGCTGCTTTCGCTGGCCCTGGGAGTCGTGGCGCTGCTGTGCTGGTACTCGATTGTCCGCGATCTGACCGGGAATCGATGGGCGGCGCTGGTGACGCTGGCGTTGCTGGCGACCAACAACCAAATGGTGAACGCCTCGGCGTTCGGCCGCAACGACATGCTGTGCGTCGCGCTGGCCTCGCTGGCGCTGATGAGCTATTTCCGATGGCGCGAACGGAATTTCCTGCTGGCGATCGGCCTGGGTCATCTTTTCGCGGCTCTGAGCCTGTTTACACACCCTTCGGGGATCCTGCCCGCCGCCGCGCTCGTACTGGTGCCGGTGCTTTTCGACCGGTCGCGAATCCGCTGGAGCGCGCTGCCGCTGGCGGCGGCTCCTTATGTGGCGTGTGCGGCCGGGTGGGGTCTGTACGCGCTGCAAGCTCCGGACGTGTTCCGGGAGCAGCTCGCGACCAACGCGGCAAATCGCTTGTACGGCCTGACCGAGCCGGGCCGCGCGCTCCTCACAGAGCTCCGCATGCGTTATCTTCAGGAATACGGATTCGAGCCGGGGGCCAACGGAGCGGCGCGCCTGAAGATCCTGATCCTGCTCAGTTACCTGACCGGAATCGTGGGGACGTTGGTGATTCCGGCCTTGAGGCGCCAGCGCGGCGTGCGCATTCTCCTGTCGATCGCCGCGGCCAACTTTCTCATATATACGGTCTTTGAAGGCACCAAGCAGACGTTCTATCTGCCCAGCGTGATTCCAGTCTACGCAGCGCTGCTCGGGATCCTCACGACGTTCCTGTTCCGCAGGCGCGGGTGGCTGGGCTGGGGATTGGCCGGCCTCGTCGCGATCACGGTCCTGCTCAACGTCTCCCGGACGGCCAGCGTGATCCGAGAAGATGCCTACCATCGCTCGTATGCGCCGGCCATCGAATTCTTGCGGCGGGCGGCAAAGCCGGATGAGCTGGTGATGGGCTCAACCGAGCTGGCGTTCGGTTACGGCTTCGACAGCCGGCTGATCGACGACCACCGGCTCGGGAAATTCTCGGGCAAGCGGCCGGACTTCATCGTAGTGAATCAGCGTTACGAGGAATTGTTCGACTATCAGCGGCACGCGCGGCCGGAGCTCGACGCCTTCGTCAGGGACGTGCTCGCGCATTGCGACAAAATCTACGATCACGCGGGGGTAAGGATTTACAGGCGGCGGACCTTCGCCGCTGCCGAGCCCCTCGTGGGACCTGGGCGAAGAACCGCACCAGTTGCTCCGGATCGTTCTCCAGTCGCTGTTGCGTGAGCTCCCCGTCTGGCATCAACACCGCGAGCTGCGCGTTCCGTTTATGCAAGTCCACGCCCATATATACCATCGCGGTCTCCGTCCGCCGGGTGGGATTAGCGTCTGGTCGAGCCTATTCCCAGAATCCGAGGGAGGCCAACGCTCTTATGGCATCAAGTGGTTGCGGGCCCCCGCGATCACGGACAAGACACGACGGCCAGTACCACGTTCACATTCACGGGTACGGACGATCTCACACCGGTCGGCAGCTTGATCTTCGCTACGCTCTGGTGGAGGTGGAGGACCTGCCGCTCGCCTACCTGCCCGGCAACTCGCTGCGCACCCGCGTCCGCGTGGTCGGGGGAGATCGCCCGGCAGCCGTAGCCGCCCCGGGCCGATTGGCCCCGGGGCCCAAGTTCAGGTACAGTATGGGCGTAGCGCGACAGTCCCCGGGAGGAGCCCCCGGGCGAAGATCTGATGACCAAGGTGCAGGACCTGATCGAGAACATGATCAACCCGGCCGTCGCCGGGCACGGTGGTTTCGTCCAGCTCGTGGACGTCAAGGACAACAGAGATCGCGCGGGTCCTGGCTCCGGGTGGCGTGGCGATCCTCTACCTACACGGCCTGGGCCATTCGATTCGATACCTGCTGAAGTCCGATATCTGGAAGCGCTGCGCGTATGCGGCCAGGACCATCGTGAACACGGCGGTCTACCGACTCCTCGGGAGGCGCCTTCCCGAGTTCCTGGGCGATATTCTCTTCCAATCCGAGGTCTCCTTGCGCCGCTGCTATCGCGCGGCCGGCCGGTCTTCATCGGCCATGTGGTGCGGAAGGGAGAGGCCAAGTGACCACCGCACCGGATCGGTCGGCCATCTCGGCCGCACTCCGGATCGTCGGGGGTGCGTACGCATGACTCTCTCACCTTACATATCCGGGTCCGTCATCGACAGCGCGGTCGCCCTCCTGATAGTAGATGCGGGCACTGCGGTCAATGCCATGACCATCTCGTTCTTCTCCGAGGGTGCCCACCACCCTGCCACGGTCTGGGTCTCCGTCAGCCCAACCACGTACACTCACGAACTCATCACGCAGGCGGGGCGATTCAGTCTCGTCGTGCTCCACGAGGCCCAGTGGCAGATCGCGATGACGTGCGGCACAGTCTCGGGCCGCGAGCGGGACAAGGGCTCGGCTCTCGATCTCTACCGGAGCCCCGCGGCGTTTCCGTTCCTGGCGGGCGCCCTGGCGTCCACGGCTTGCCGGGTGAGGCAGACGATGCCTCTCGGGGAGCACACGCTGTTCGTCGCGGACATCCTTGAGGCGGACGTCGAGTCCCGTAGCCATCGCCGGCATCTTCTCGTGGGTGACCTCCTCGGTCGGGCGCAATGAGATGGCCTGGGCGAACGATCTGGGACACTCGAGTCCAGAGTGTATGCGGCATCTTGAGTGCTGACAGCGCGGATGGGCCCACCGTGTACGCCTCCGCCTCGTTCGCTCAGGTCTCCCTGGATCCACCCCGCGTCGCCGTCAATTTGAACCGCACCTACGCCCTCGAGGCCGCTGTCGGCAAGGAGCGTCGCTTTGCGATCAACGTGGTTCCGGTGGGACAGTCGCGGGTCGTCCATCGATTGATGCAGTTGCGCCGTCGCCAGCCCCGGAAGGCGCAGCTCCTTGGCCTCGAGATTCTTCACGACCGCCACGAGATTCCATACATTGCCAACGCCCTGCGCAACATCTTCTGCGAGGTCGAGCAGGTGGTAGACAGCGGGGACCGGCGGCTGTACGTATCGCGGGTCATCGAGTCTCGAATCAACCAGGCTCTCGCTGCTCAGAGACCAGCCCTCTTTCGCGAGGTCATGGAGGCCGGGTCACGGTTCGCCCCGGTGCGAAGGCTCGTCCGCACGGTGCTGGCGCTCAGCGGGGTGCGGGACCTTGCGCGGGGCGTTCTCTTCGCGCTACGCCCGCCCCCGCCGCCGGACATCGCTCGGGTCACCTACGAGATGGCCGGTGCCACCGAAGCCGAGAT
>Ga0184626_10000591_pt1 | contig 11603 bp, 11 predicted proteins | sample PLM3_60_b1_FD_133142 | JGI IMG/M metagenome (GOLD analysis project Ga0184626, IMG submission 133142) | Groundwater sediment microbial communities from an aquifer in East River, Colorado, USA - PLM3_60_b1 | ecosystem: Environmental > Terrestrial > Soil > Riparian zone | place: USA: East River... | reverse complement strand
GTTTATTTGCGTTATAAGCATCGAAACGTAACTGAGATGACCAAAACCATTCCGATTTTCACTGCAATTCGTAACCTCAAGGAAAGAGTACCTATTTTTTCACAGCTTCTATGCATTTGCCGTGTAAAACAACGGATCTAATAGTGGTGTTTCTGTGAAAACAATTTTGGATCATGCAAGTGCACGCAAATGCACAGCCCGTTTCCGGCGGGTTCGATTCCCCTTCGCCTTACGGGCTGAGCATTTTCAACCGCGAAAAGAAATCGTTCGCAGTAGGGAGACCAGCACGGTTGAGTCGGCACAACACTACAGTTGGAAAATGCTCAGCCCCTACAAAGCGGCCCTTGTTATTTGTGGAAACAACATCGAACCTTCAGTGGACTTCCCAGGCGGGATCGCGATAAATTTCCTGGCCTTCGAAAAGTGTCAGCAACACTTTTGTCTGGTTGATCCGGTATGCAGGGATTTCAAACAGGTTTTCAGACAACACGATCAGATCGGCGGATTTGCCCGTTTCCAGGGACCCCGTTTCTTTTTCCCAGAAGTTCGCATACGCGCTTCCGATGGTATATGCAGCGAGCGCGGTCTTTAGATCGATTCGTTCTTCCGGAATAAACGGTTCGTTTGCATCCGCAGCGGCATCGGGGCTCTGCCGCATCACAGCAACTTTGATTCCATCCAGCGGATTTACCGAAGAAACATTCCAATCACTACCCATCGCTAACATCGCGCCGGTAACCGCCACACTGTTGATCGGATAAAGCCACCGTGAACGCTGCTTTCCGAGTTTGGGAACTGTAAGATCTTTGATGTACTCATCTTCGTATGCCCACAGAGGTTGAAACGCGGGAATCACGTGAAGCTTTTCAAAACGGGGAATATCCTGAGGATCGATCAATTCCAGATGGGCCATGATCGGACGCGCATCGCGCAAGCCGTTCCGAACAGCAGCCGCTTCGAGGGCAGTCAATGCAACGCGAATCGCGCGGTCCCCGATCGCATGAATATGGATCTGGAATTTCTCAAGGTCCGCTTGTTCGATAAACGCGTTTAATTTTTCCGGTGGCCAGTTGAGCGGGCCCACATCATTTTCCTTATCCAGATATGGAAACAACAGCGCGGCTGTGTTTACTTCGATGACGCCATCGGCAAAAATTTTGACAGCGGTGGGATGAAAGTACTTTCCGGCATACTCCTGGCGAAGTTTTTTCATCGTCTCGATTTGTTCGACCGGTTGTGCCGGATCTGCATAGATAGCGCCGGTCACACGCGCCGTAAGCAGTCCACGTTTTTCCGTTTCGCGATATACATTCAAAATTCCGCGCGCGAACAGATCTCTACCTTCCACTGAAACGCTCGCCTCTTGAAATCCGGTAACTCCAAAACCGTTCATAAGTTTCAACGCGCTCTGAAGTCCTGCAATTTCCTCTTCCATGGAAGGAGGCGGAACAAGCTTGTAGACCAGATTTGCAGCGTTTTCTCGCAATGTTCCCGTTGGCTCTCCGGAAGCGTTTCGTTCGATGCGTCCATTTGCCGGATCCGGCGTATCTCTTGTGATCCCCGCAAGTTCAAGCGCTTTCGAATTTACCCATGCCGAGTGGCCATCTGCGGCCGAGAGAAAAACAGGACGATCCGGAACGATCTCATCCAACCATTCCTTTTGTGGGTTCGCCTGCGGAAATGCGGGAAGCGCCCAGCCCTGTCCCACAATCCACTCCGCATCGGGATGATCCGCGGCGCACTTCCGGATCTTCCTCAAGATCTGTTCTTTCGAAACCGTTTCTTCCAACGCGCATCGGTTCATTCCAATACCGCCTTCCACCGGATGCACGTGCGTATCAATAAAACCCGGCAGCACAAATCGCCCCGAAAGATCGATCGTTCGCGTGAGTGGCCCAATCCAATTGCCAACCTGACGATCCTCACCGATGTAGACGATACGCCCCGCTTTGATGACGATCGATTCGGCCCACGAACGGGATGCATCCATCGTATAGATGCGGCCATGGCGCAGAACGAGATCTGCCTTTGGATCTACGGGCGCCGGTTTTTTTGCTGCGATCGCGGTAAGGGCAAAGAGAAACAGGAAAGTAGAAATCAGTTTTTTCATACAATCAATTTTCGAAGCGCCAATCCCCACCATGGCGCCAGTAACGCCTTGATGATCATATCAAGAACCACTCCGGTCAGCGCGGCCCAAAAATACGGGCGTGCACCTTCGTAATCGTAGTAGCGTCCGCTCAATCTGCAAACACCGGGCTCCGCAAGAATCACACCGAGAATCACAAACGAGGCAACTCGAATCGCAGCCCACGGATGCCATCCCATCAGAGCGGCAACCACATGATCGTGAGATGCCAGGATCAGGCTTCCCACGTAAAAACTCATGTAGTTCATGAGAATCGCTCCCATAAAAAGTGAGAGAATTCCCGCAGTGAGCAGGGAGAGAACCACAAACGCCGCGAAATGAAACAGGTGCTGCGGTACAAACCTTAACGGCTCGGATTCCGTTCCTTCTCCGGTCTTGATCCAGTGGAACATTTCACGAACATAATCGGCGCCATTCAATATGGAACGTTCTGCGACCGCTGGAAACCGGACGCATGCAATCACAGTCACCACACCCAGAAAGAGCGCCCAGAAAAGCATTGCAACAAATGCCCTTTTTCGCTGTTCCAGTTTCAACAAGGAATACATGACTGGATACGCAAACAGAATGTTCAGGAAGGGAAGGGCAAATTTGTTGGCCAGAGCAAACCCGCCTGCAGTGGAAACAAGAACTCCTGCCAGTAAAAAAGGATAGACACGGGGTGTGGATACGATCTTATTCCACATTCGCGCTGACCGGTGCAAGGTGCGTCATCCTCAAAAAATCGCCCAGGCGGTCGCGCACCTTGTCTCGCGTAAGATCGGTCAGCTTATCTACGCTGAATCCTTCCACGGCAAATGACGCAGTGATGTTTCCAAATACCATCGCGCGCTGGACTGTTTCCAGATCGAGGCGATCCCGTGAGGCAAGATAGCCGAGAAATCCTCCTGCAAATGTATCTCCTGCGCCCGTCGGATCCACAACGTTCTCCAATGGATAAGCAGGAATCGCGAATACTTGCTCCTGTTGTGTGAAGAGGATCGCGCCGTATCCACCACGTTTGATCAGCAGGGAAAAGTGTCCCAGCTTTAAGATCTCTCTTGCGCCGCGTACAATATTGTGGTCCTGCGTAATCATCTGGGCCTCTTCTTCCGAGATGATAAAGAAATCGACGCGCTTTAATACTTCTTCCAGGTCTTTTCGCTGGTTGATGATCCAGAGATTCATCGTATCGCAGCAAACAAGCTTTGGATGATTCAGTTGATCCAGCACTTTTAGCTGAAGTTCGGGATTGATATTCGCAAGGAATATATAAGGAGTATTCTTGTAACTCTCAGGCACCTCGGCTTGAAAATCTTGCAGCACATTGAGGTGCGTTTCCAAAGTGCGCCGGACGTTCATGTTTTCTTCGTACTCTCCCTTCCAGCGAAAGGTAAGTCCATCCGAACGGACAAGTCCCTGAAGATCGATTCCGTTTTTTTCAAACATCTTGAGATGCTGGGAAGGGAAGTCCTTTCCCACGATGGCCACCAGCCGGACGGATGTAAATAGCCGGGCTGCCATCGCAAAAAATGTGGCAGAGCCTCCCAGCACTTCCGGCGCTTCGCCAAACGGAGTTTTGACCGAATCAAACGCGACTGTGCCAATGACAAGAATTGAGCTCATGTCCGCTCCTTATTTTACGTATTTACCAATGATCAGTTTCAAATCTTCGTAAGTTTTGTCCGGGATGTGCTGCCGCTGAGTAATCACTCCAGTTGCCAGCGCGGTGGCGCATTCGCAATCGCGCCCAATTGGGAGGTCCTGAACGATTCCACGCAGAATACCGCGCGCGTTATTGAGGTTCTTCATCAAATTCTGGATGACCGCTTCGATGGTTACGATTTCTTCTGTCTCGTGCCAGCAGTCATAATCCGAAACAAGCGCCAGGGTCGCGTAGCAGATTTCAGCTTCCCTCGCCAGTTTCGCTTCCGGAGCATTTGTCATTCCGATCACATCCACTCCCCACTGGCGATGGATGCGCGATTCCGCTTTTGTTGAAAACTGCGGTCCTTCCATGTTCAAGTACGTGCCGCCCATGTGTGTGGTTACTCCGGTCTCCCGGCTTCGTTTTTCCAGCAGCTTTGCAAGATTCGGACAAATCGGATTCGCAAATCCGATATGACCGACCACCCCGTTTCCAAAAAATGTGGTGATTCTTCGCTTTGTCAAATCATACATTTGATCGGGAATCACAATATCGAGCGGCCGGATCTGTTCCTTCATGCTCCCTACGGCGCTGATCGAAATCAGCCACTCTACACCCAGCTGCTTAAAGCCGTAGATGTTTGCCCTGTAATTGATCTCGGTTGGAGTGAACCGGTGTCCTTTTCCATGTCTCGATAGAAATACAATCCGTTTTCCGTCCAGAGTTCCGAGTACATATGGATCAGACGGCTCTCCAAAAGGCGTCGGAATCCGGAGTTCCTCCACATCCGTAAGCTCATTCATCTGATAGAGTCCGCTTCCGCCGATCACTCCGATCTTCACTTCAGTCATGAAATTCTCCTGACATCTAGATGTTGCTACCGTTCCCCGCCCTTCGGCCATTTCGCATTGTAGCAGAAAGTTGCCCTCATCAAACTGAAGTACTATACTGATAGATATGAAGCCTGTCCTTGCAGTTATTCTGCTCCTTTTCTTCACTATTAGCGTTTACGCTCTATCTGTAGAAGAAATTGCAAGACTATCCAAACTGAAAACCAGCGATGACCTGCTGATTCAGATCATTCAAAAAGACAAGCCGGCAAAACCCTTGTCTTCCCGGGACATTCTCTTTCTGAAAGAGCAAGGCGTGAGTGACCGTGTGATCAGTTATCTCATTCAGACGTCCGGCACAAAACAGAAAGAAGATTACATCGCTGAAAACCTTCGGGTGGTCTATACAACGGACAAGAAAGGGAAACAGCACCGCGTTGTTACTAATATGGATGAGAAAGGCAAAAGACTTGGTCCCGAACTGCCGCCGGAGGCAAAACAGGAAGTGGTGCAGTATCAAGCTCCCGAGCCGCCACGGGAAGTCTACGTTATTTTGAAGGATGAAAGTGACCGCCGGTCGGACGACTATGAAGACGAGTATTCGGAACCACCACCGGATCAGAATGGGATCCCTTTATATGATGGCTATTATCCCGGTTACTCGCCCTATTTTGTTCCGTACTATTTTCCGCACAATTTCAGAGGTTCGAAGCATCGTAATAACCTGAACCAGCCAGACTGGCGCTTCAAGGCGAGACCTCCTAAGACCCGTACCTCCGCTTCACGTCCTCCTATGACACGTCATTCGGCTTCAAGAGCCTCTTCAGCCGGCACCCGCACCTCCGCTTCGCGTCCTCCTATGACACGTCCTTCGGCTTCAAGACCCTCTTCAGCCGGCACCCGCACCTTTCAGAGACCGTAGCTGCGGACGCAAGTTCCAAGTCTCAAGCATCAAATTCCAAACAAATTCGAAATCACAAATTCAAATGCTCTAAACAACGATTCGAGAGACTTTGGAGCATTTGGGAATTGGGACTTATTTGGAGTTTGTTATTTGAGATTTGGCGCTTAGCGGTTGTGTTATAATCCCGTGGAATGTCCGTGTCCCCGCTTTTGATCATAGATGATGATCAGAACATTCTGATTCTGGTTGCGGAATATTTGGAATCCGAGGGTTACACTACTGTCCAGGCAACCAACGGAATTGAAGGCTTGAGACAACTGGAGATACATAATCCGCAACTCGTAATTCTGGATGTCAATATGCCGGAGATGGACGGGATGCAGATATGCCGAATGATTCGCGCAAACGAAAAGTTTCAACACATTCCGGTCCTGATGCTTACGGCCCGCACCGATATCATGGATATGATGGAGGCCCGCCGTATGGGAGCCAATGACTACCTGATCAAACCTTTTGATCCCCAGGCTCTGATTCAAAAAGTGGTGAGATTGCTCGCACAATGAAAACACCAACGCATCTGCCGCCGGGTTCACGGCCGGTTGCGATTTCTTCATTCCATCCATTGTTTCATGATTCGATCACGGGACTTCCTTCGGCGCCACTGATCATGGAATCCATGCGGGATCTGGCGTCCGAACATGGCAAAATTGGTATCATTTTTATTGATACAACTCACCTGGAGACCCTTGAAAAAGTTCATAACTGGGAGTGGATGGATTCAATCTATAGTCAGCTTTGCGGCTGGATCGAATCTCTCTCTTCTGAGTTTGCTCCGTTAAGAATGTTTGCGATGCATCGGGTTCCCGGAGACAACCTGATCCTCGTTGTTTCACCAGGCGTCAAGGAATCCGTTCTCTCGGAACCTGAGCTTGCCGATGTGTCTGCGAGAACGGAAGAAATTCTCAACCGGAACCTGGCGGAAATGTTGCCGTCTCAATCATTTGGCCGGCTCTTTCACGGCTACTCAATTTTGGAATATAACTCCAATCAACGGTTTGAACGACTTCTGGCGCGCACTATAAATCGAGCATTTCAGAATGCGCTGGGCCGCCAGGTCGAAACAGATCAAGAAGATATCCGGCAATTAGAAGAGATCGTACGATTGCAAAAGATCCGCACTCTGTTTCAACCGATTTTTGCATTGGGTGACCACAAAGAAATCCTTGGCCACGAGGCCCTTTCCAGAGGACCGGAAGGAACGGCTTTTGAAACAGCCGAGATTTTGTTCTCAATGGCGGAGAGATGCGGTATGCTCACACATCTGGAACGCGTCTGTCAGAAGCAGATTCTTTCGGCATTGGAAACGCAATCCACATCAAAACTGCTCTTTGTAAACATGGAACCTTCGCTTCTGGAACAGGAGAGTTACCTTCTTCTTCCCTTGTTTGATGGCCGCTCAGCGCAAAACGTTGTGCTGGAGGTCACCGAGCGCATCGCGATTACCGATTACCGCGTTGTGGCGCGCGCTCTCGAATCGATCCGTAGCCGTGGATTTCGCGTTGCTGTAGATGATGCAGGAAGCGGCTTCGCATCGCTGGAATCTATCGCATATCTCAAGCCGGACTATATCAAGATCAGCGAAAAACTCGTTCAGGGAATTTCAAATGATTACATCAAACAGGAGATTGTCCGCACTCTACGGGACATGGCCTGGAGACTTTCTGCATCTGTAATTGCCGAAGGAATCGAGGACGAAATGGACCTGAATATGTTGATCGATCTTGGAATTTCTTACGGTCAGGGATATCTGCTTCAGCGTCCTGCCGAACGCTTGTTAGGTTAAATGTTTTCGTCTATAGTTATACTTCCCGTGTGAACGTTTCATGCCTCAGCAAATGACCGAAGATCAGGTTTTGGAGCAGGAAGTGCGGCGTCACGTCGCTGTAACCAGCTGGGGCGGACTGCTCGATATACTGGATAAAGTGGTCAACTGGGGACGACGTTCCTCGATCTGGCCGCTACAATTTGGTCTTGCCTGCTGCGCGATCGAAATGATCTGCACCGCCGCCTCGCGTTTCGATATCGCCCGTTTTGGCGCCGAGTTGTTTCGTGCTACCCCCCGCCAGGCCGATTTGATGATCGTCTCCGGTACTGTGGTGAAACGCATGGTACCGATGATCGTCCGACTCTACAACCAGATGCCGGAGCCAAAGTATGTGATTTCGATGGGCGCATGTTCTTCCGGTGGCGGTCCCTTCAAAGAGGGTTACAACGTCGTGAGCGGAATTGACGAGTTTGTCCCAGTGGATGTATACGTTCCGGGATGTCCTCCCACACCGCAAGCCCTTTTGGACGGATTGATCACATTGCAGAAAAAAATCGACGGTGAATCGATTCGCACCGCGCGCTGGTATGACAAGAATTCGCCTTCAGAAGCCGCCGTGCCGCAGCTCGGTCCCGATCTTGTAGATCCGCGCCAGATGGATGAGTTGCGGGATGCATGCCGGAATCCGGAAAAATACGCCCGCACATTTAAAGAGCTTCCGAAGCGAATCCCTTCGGCGGCTGTAAGTGAAATCAAAGAAACGCTCACCTCAACTGAGGAGCTGGCTGCGAAGATCAATGCAGCCTTGAAGCTGGAAAACGCAGTCGCCGCCCAGAATGAGAGCCTGGTCGTCTCAGCTACTAGTTCATTAGAAGTGTTTCGGCACTTGAAAGATCAGCACTCATACGATTACCTGGCCAACCTTACTTCCACAGACTACGAAGACTGTTACGAGGTGGTGTATCATCTCGCCTCGATGAAATCCGGTCCGGTGCTGGTGGTCAAAGTGCGTGCCGGCAAAGAAGATCCTCATGTGCCGTCGCTCACTCCGATCTGGACCGGAGCGAACTTTCAAGAGCGCGAAGTCTACGACATGATGGGGATTCGTTTTGATGGTCATCCAAGTCTCAAACGAATTCTCTTGTGGGAAGGATTTGAAGGCTATCCGCTTCGAAAGGATTATCTGGAACCTTATTATGAGGAACCCGGCAAAATCTTTTCGAGCCGGTGGCGCGAAGGACATCACGTGCGCGCGGAAGAACGCGCCCCATTTCACCGGAATGTTTCTTATCCGTCAGGTTGGGATCCCGATAAATGGACACCTTATGGGGACGATCTTGGCACTCCGATCGGCGCGGTAACTTCGGAAATGCTGGACAAAGACAAGATGCTCATCAATATGGGACCGCAGCATCCCAGCACTCACGGCGTCTTTCGCATGAAACTCCTTCTGGAAGGTGAGAAAGTAACAGGACTGGAACCGGTGATGGGTTACATGCACCGCAATCATGAAAAGATTGCCGAACGCAATACGTACCTGATGAATATGCCGTTTACCGACCGGCTCGATTACATCTGTTCGATGGGAAACAATTTCGGATATTCGATGGCCGTAGAAAAACTGATGGGAATCAAGCCACCTGAACGCGCAGAATACATTCGCGTGATCATGGCCGAGCTGACCAGAATCGTAAATCACTTCTGGTCGATCGGCTTCCTGCTCAACGATCTCGGCGCGTTTTTTACGCCGGCCCTTTATGCTATTGAAGAACGCGAATTGATTCTGGATCTTTTTGAAATGGCTTCCGGATCGCGCATGATGTGCAATTATTTCCGCTTCGGTGGGGTGGCAGAAGATCTTCCCGAAGAATTTCTTCCGCTGGCAAAGAAACTGGTGCTCGAACGGCTGCCCCGCGGGATTGATGAGATGGATAAATATCTCACAAAGAATGAGATTCTCGTCAACCGGTGCCGTGGAGTCGGCGTTTTGAAAGGAGAAGATGCGATCGCTTACAGCGCGGCTGGTCCTGTGCTTCGCGCCGGTGGCGTCAATTATGATGTGCGCCGCGCGGATCCTTATTCCATTTACGATCGTTTTGATTTCAATGTAGTCGTTTATCAGAATGGCGATATTTACGATCGGTATATGGTGCGCATCGATGAAATGCGTGAATCGACAAAGATCTTGAAACAGGCGCTGGAACAAATTCCCGGCGGCGAAATTTTTACCGGCAAAAAGGGGTGGCAGATCCGTGTTCCCGCCGGCGAAGCTTACGGACGGGTGGAGAATCCAAAAGGCGAGCTCGGCTTCTATGTGGTAAGCGATGGAAATGTCCATCCGTACCGCTATCATGTGCGCGGACCCAGCTTCGTCAACTTGACGCCTCTTGAACATATGTGCAAAGGGCATCTGGTTGCCGATGTTGTAGCGATCCTCGGCAGCATCGACATCGTTCTGGGAGAAACAGATAGGTAGGATTTTACCGCAGAGACGCGGAGGGCGCGGAGAGACATTTTTTTAGCTCCGCGTTTTCCGCGCTCTCTGCGGTGAAAAGAAAGATTTATGAGATTGTATGGACTCAATATCCTGACCGGGATGGCGATTACTGCCCGGCACTTTGTGGAAAGCTACATCGAAGATTTCAAGTACTGGTTCGGTGATAAGAAGCGCCAGACCAGTTTCCGCAATCAGCCGGAAACTCTGGGATCGTTTACGGTCCAGTACCCGGAAGAAAAGCTCAAAGTGCCCGAACGATTTCGCGTGTTGCCGGTACTGATCTATGAAGAAGACAGCGGTGATTGCCGCTGTACTGCGTGCGGAATTTGCGCAAAAGTCTGTCCACCTCAATGCATCTGGATCGTCCAGGCGAAAGGACAAGACGGAAAGCCGAAGCCAAAGGCGAACGATTTCTTCATCGATATGGATGTCTGTATGAACTGCGGGTTCTGTTCCGAGTTCTGTCCATTCGATGCAATCAAGATGGATCATCAGTTCGAGCTGAGCAATTACGAGCGGAAACAATCGCACGTCTACGATATGCAGGACCTGCTTGTTTCCACTGATTACTATGCGCAGACACATCCGCGCGCCTGGGCAAAAGAGCTGGCGGTCAAAGAAGAAGAAGAAAAGAAACGCAAAGCCAAAGAAGTTGCCGCTGCAGCCGCTGCCAAGAAAAAAGCGGAAGAAGCTGCCAAAGCTGCTGCCGCCGCAACAGCCGCCCCTGCAACACCGGCAACTCCTGTAGCGCCAGCAACTCCTGCAGCGCCGGCAACTCCTGCAGCGCCGGCAACTCCAGAAACAAAACCGGAAGGAAAACCCCAATGATGCGAAGCGGCGAGCTTCAATATTGTCTGGACAGTCCTTATCTCCGGTATGATGAATCCACGGCTGCGCTTGTTGCTAAAGACCTGGAGAAGGCAGACAAATTTCTGAAAGACGCGCCATCGAAAAAAGACGCGCTGGAACAGATGAACACAGCGTATCAGGCGATGTACTGCGCGGTACAGGCGCTTCTTCATTCGATCAAATACAGGGCGACAGGTTTTCGGGCTGTGTTTGTTGTTCTTGAAGATTACTTTGTGAAGAAGGGAATTCTCGACAGGATTCATGTAGATAATTTGCTTCGAGCGCAAAAAGTGGAAGGGACTCCGCAGGAAACTTTTGATGCGGCCGCAGCCATGATTGGGGCAGTCAGAAAGGCGGTGGGGCAGTGAGCGGTTACGCCGCGAACTACACATTTATCGGTCTGTTCTTTTTGATGGCCACGGTATTTGCTGCTTTGCCGCTGGTTGCTGCCCGCATCTTTCGTCCCAGGAAACCTTCGCCTGGAAAACAGGACCCGTATGAATGCGGTATGCCGAAAGTCGGAGATGCCTGGATCCAGTTCAAAATTCAATACTATCTATATGCTCTTGTATTTATTGTGTTTGATGTAGAAGTTGTTTTGATTTTTCCGTGGGCAGTTGTGTTCAAACAGCTTGGAATCTTTGCATTTATCGAGATGGCTATCTTTCTGGCTATCTTGTTTCTTGGTCTGATTTACGTTTGGAAAAAGCGGGACCTCGAATGGAATTAGGAATGCACCGCGGAAAGCGCGGAGAGCGCGGAGAAAAATTGGTTTTAGCTCCGCGTCTTCCGCGATCTCCGCGTTGAAAAACGAATACAGATGATTGAACGGATTTTCTTGATCCTGAAGGAACAGATCCTGGCTCTGGCCGGACATCTGCTTTCCGGCGCGTGGCTGGATCTGTTATCCATGCTTATCAAC
>Ga0184626_10000590_pt1 | contig 11606 bp, 6 predicted proteins | sample PLM3_60_b1_FD_133142 | JGI IMG/M metagenome (GOLD analysis project Ga0184626, IMG submission 133142) | Groundwater sediment microbial communities from an aquifer in East River, Colorado, USA - PLM3_60_b1 | ecosystem: Environmental > Terrestrial > Soil > Riparian zone | place: USA: East River... | reverse complement strand
GGCAGACTTGTTGCGGATCAGGTTCTTAATCTAGATATTCCAACGGATACCCTGTCACAGGTGGATATCAACTTAAGTCAGTACATGAATGGGAAGTTCGGTCACTTTGTGGTTATCGTCGAACCGCCGGCCGGGATTTTTGAAAGTGAAAATGACAAATGGAGGCGATTCTCGCAAACCATCATCACCTGGGTGCAGATCACACAAATCGGTTTGGATGCCTACAACGATCACAGTGAAATGGTAGCGTGGACAACAGACCTCAAAGATGGCTCGCCATTGGAAAGCGTTCAGATCCAACCGAATATGGGGGATGCAACAATCTTAAGCGATGCAAATGGCGTTGCGCGTTTTAGAATTCCAACGGGTGCAACGTATCTGGTCGCCCGCCAGGGAGCGGACCAGGTCATCCTGCCACGCACACCGAATTTCTGGTATGAAGATGCGTGGATGGCAAGCCCGCCAGTGGATACCTTGCGATGGTACGTTTTCGATGACCGCAAAATGTACCGTCCCGGCGAGGAAGTACACGTCAAAGGTTGGCTGCGGTCCATTGGTGAAAGGCAGAACGGCGATGTGGGGCTGGTGGGCGGAAGCCTGCATTCGATCGACTATCAGCTCAGGGATTCACAAGGCAATGATCTCGGCAATGGGCAGGCAGAGGTGAACGCCCTGGGCGGCTTTGACTTTGCATTCACTATTCCGCAATCAACCAATCTGGGAAATGCCGAAATCAATTTATATACAACGGATGACCTGGGTGGATTGGATGGGCTTCAGTTCTATCATCAGTTTCAGATCCAGGAATTTCGACGCCCTGAATACGAGGTGAACGCGCGCAATGAAACGACCGGTCCCTATTTTGTTGGCGATCAAGCAACGCTGGCTGTGGAAGCAAAATACTATGCGGGCGGTGGTTTGCCTAATGCGGATGTGACCTGGGATGTGACAACCTCTCCGGGTAGTTACTCGCCGCCCAACTGGCCCGATTTTACATTTGGCAACTGGCAGCCCTGGTGGTTCTACGATTTCGAGTATCCTGGTCCCTACGGGGAAATCCAAACGGAAACGTTCACTGGCAAGACGGATGCTTCAGGCATCCATTATTTGGACCTCGATTTCAATCAGAAAGGCGATCCCGCCAAGGACCCTCAGCCGCAAAGTGTGGTCGCACAAGCCACTGTGATGGACGTCAACCGTCAGGCTTGGAGCAGTACCACTACGCTCCTCGTTCACCCCGCGGATTTATATATTGGCTTGCGCAGTGATCGTTATTTCGTCGAGCGCGGCACACCACTCAAAGTGGATTTCATCGTAACCGACCTGGATGGCAACCCAAAAGATAATCGCCCCGTTGAGATCACAGCCGGAAGATTGGAATGGAAGACGAAGAACGGAAGTTGGGTGGAGGAGGTGGTGGATGTTCAAACCTGCTCACTTCTTTCCAAGCCTGAGCCGGGCAACTGTTCCTTTGAAACTCCTCTTGGCGGAAGCTATCAGATCACGGCCATCGTGACCGATGAATTGGGCCGCAAAAATCAAAGCCGCTTCACGCGCTGGGTCAGCGGCGGGCAGCAACCCCCAGCCCGCAAAGTGGAGCAGGAAAAAATTACGCTTATTCCAGATAAGGAAGCTTATCAACCGGGTGATACAGCGCAAATCCTTGTGCAATCGCCGTTCAGCCCCGCCGATGGGATGCTGACCGTCAGTCGTAGTGGCATTCTTTACACCACGCGTTTCTACATTGAGAATGACTCCATCACGCTGAATATTCCCATCGAGGAAGAACATATCCCCAACCTAAACATCCAGGTGGATTTGGTTGGCTCTGCTCCGCGCACCGATGATCAGGGTGAGACGCTTGCCAACGTGCCGCCGCGGCCTGCCTATGCCAGCGGACAAATTAACTTGACTATCCCTCCTCAGCAAAGAACGTTGTCATTGCAAGTGAGACCAGATCAGAGCAAGCTGGAGCCGGGTGGAGAAACAACACTGACGGTTACAGTAAATGATGCCAAAGGTTTACCAGTGTCTGATGCAGAACTGGCAGTGGTGGTCGTGGATGAAGCCATCCTTGCTTTGACAAATTATCAACTGAGCGACCCATTAAGTGTTTTCTATGCTGATCGGCCTTCGTATCTTTCAAGTATTTATGGTCGCGCAAGTATTGTTCTTGCGGATCCACAGTCACTCGCCAGAAATGCACGTCAGTCGGCGCTGCTTGATGGAATGGGAGCTGGTGCGCCTGCAGCCACAGAAGCTCCGGCTGCGACGGAAGCGCCAGCACAGGATGAATTAGAAAACCAACAAGTGCCCATCAATATTCGATCTGATTTTAATCCTTTGGCAACCTTTGCTCCCACAGTGCGGACCGGGTCCAATGGTGAGGCGCGGGTGTTGATCAAACTGCCAGATAACCTGACCCGCTATCGGGTGATGGTTGTAGCGGTTGACAGGGATGGAAGTCGATTCGGTACAGGCGAGTCGAATATCACGGCACGCTTGCCGCTCATGGTGCGCCCGTCCGCTCCGCGTTTCCTCAACTTTGGCGATAAATTTGAATTGCCAGTAGTGTTGCAAAACCAAACGGACCTGCCAATGACAGTGGATGTCGTTGCCCAAGCTACAAATCTTGAACTGGGGAACACAGGCTTGCGCGTGACTGTCCCAGCCAATGACCGTGTTGAGGTGCGTTTCCCAGCGGCTACTATTATGGCAGGTATTGTCCGCGTGCAGATCGCGGCAACCTCAGGAGATTATGCCGATGCCGCAACCGTGAAGTTGCCAGTCTATACGCCAGCGACAAGCGAAGCCTTTGCAACGTATGGTGTGATCGACGATGGCACAATTGCCCAATCAGTTCTGTATCCTTCTGATGTTTTTCCGCGATATGGCGGGTTGGAAGTAACCACATCTTCCACTGCTTTGCAGGCATTGACCGACGCCGTGTTATATCTGGTCTCCTATCCTTACGAATGTTCCGATCAATTGGCTTCGCGGATCTTGACGGTGGCATCTCTGCGCGATGTGCTGACGGCCTTCAAAGCTGACGGGTTGCCATCGCCCCTCGAAATGGAATCAGCTGTCAGTCGCGATATTGAACGGCTACAGGGGTTGCAAAATTTCGACGGCGGCTTCCCCTATTGGCGGCGCGGATTCGAATCGGTTCCCTTCAATACCATCCATGTGACTCACTCCTTGTTCCGCGCCCAGCAAAAGGGATTTGATGTCCCGGTGGAAATGCAGCAGAATGCATTGAGTTACCTCCGTGATATCGAAAGTCATTATCCCTCCTGGTACAGTGAACAAACCCGTTGGACCCTCAGCGCATATGCCCTTTATGTGCGCGACCTGACGGGTGATCGGGATGTGAACAAAGCCGAAAAACTTTTGAATGATGCCGGGCTGGAGAATCTTTCGATGGAAGCCATCGGTTGGTTATGGCCCGTGATCGACGATAACAATCAACTGGATGCCATTCGACTCTATGTGAACAATCACGTTGTTGAGACAGCCGGTGCTGCCAACTTCACAACAGCTTATGATGATCAAACCTATTTGCTGCTTAGTTCTGACCGCCGCACCGATGCCATCTTGTTGGATGCGTTGATCGAAGATAGCCCGCAGAGCGATCTGATCCCCAAACTGGTCAATGGTTTGCTGGCTCACCGCACCAAAGGTCGCTGGGAAAATACACAAGAGAATGTTTTTGTCCTCCTGGCCCTTGACCGTTATTTCAATACACATGAAGCTCAAACGCCAGACTTCGTGGCGCGCATCTGGCTTGGAAATACCTACGCGGGCAGTAATGAATTTCGCGGACGAACGACGGATCTTTACGGAACGCTCATCCCGATGAATTACATTCTCTCTGAAACCGCGGCTGGTGGCGGAACACAGAATTTGATCTTGAGCAAGGATGGTCCCGGCCGACTCTACTATCGGCTCGGTCTGCAATACGCTCCCACTGACTTGAATCTCAATCCGCTAGATATGGGCTTTGTCATCCAACGCCGCTATGAAGGCATCGATGATCCGGAAGATGTGTTCCAGGATAGCGATGGTGTCTGGCATATCAAAGCCGGCGCGCGCGTGCGCGTAAAGATCACGATGGTCGCGGATAATCGCCGATATCATGTCGCTTTGGTCGATCCGCTGCCCGCTGGATTAGAGATCATCAACCCAGCATTGCCGGTTTCAGAGACGATTCCACAGGACCCAACCAGTCCAGATTATCGTTACGGTTGGTGGTGGTGGGGCACTTGGTATGAACATCAAAACATGCGCGATGATCGCGCTGAAGCATTTACCTCCTTGCTCTGGGATGGCGTCTATAAATACACCTATATCGCGCGTGCAACCACACCCGGCATGTTCATCGTCCCGCCTGCCAAAGCCGAAGAGATGTATTCTCCCGAAGTCTTTGGGCGAAGCGGAAGCGATTGGGTAATTGTAGAAGTGAAATAAGTAGAGGTATAAGTACCCATACAGAATGATATTTTGAAAATAAAAAAACAACTTGAAGATATTATCATCAAGTTGTTTAGCCTCGCGGTCCCGACGGGATTCGAGTTCGCGACGCGTAACCAAATAAAGCACCCGATGAGTTGGTTAGTATTTCGATTATAGCAGCACCTGGAAAATTCATCAAACTTTATGCATCCCGACTCTTGTGATTGCTCTCTGCCAAAGCTAAAATGTTCTCTTTCGAAGGCACAAGAAAGGGACACGCTCCTGAATATGAAAACAAAAGAAGTAAGCCGATTGGAAATAATGCAAAAGCTATCAAGAAAACAGATGCGCCAAAAAGAACCAAGCAGCAAATCAAACGAATGCTGAAAGCCTATCGAGAACAGGGAATTGCAGGCTTAGCATCAAAACATCGTGGACGGAAGAGCAACAATTGTTTGTCGAAAGAGCTAAAAAATATATGTCTCAATCCACTACCGTCAGGATATAGATTTTGTTTTTTTTGCACCGATAAAGGTATATACACACTTTCATTGTTCAGTTGTTTCCACACTTCACCCAAGAGGTTGAAGACTATCAGAAATAGGCCTGAAATCTTATGCATGCGTCTATTGAAACGACTCTTCTCCAACATCTTCGGAATATAGCCATGCTCTTGCAAAAATATGCTCGACTTCTTCAGATTACCAGCAAAGTACTGCGCTGCCATAATGGCAGTGGCCATGACTTCCGCATCATTCATCTGCCTTTGTGGATCTTCATAGTGATGAAGTCCCTTCAACACATCATCGCAAAACAATAAACGACTACAATTTGCGTGTCCATGGGGTTGCCTCGCTTTCGTTGTTCTGGTGTGGTTACCTACAACTCTAGCAGAAACCCCATGGATTTCAACCTAGGTAGCAACTTGGGTTAATCTTACTCCTTTTGCTCCAGCATTGAGCTGTTGGGAAAACGGCTTTATGTCATAACTGCAAAAGCCGGCCGCTGTAGAGGTGTCTGCACAGACCTGTCAAATCTTAAGATTTCAGTGTAGAGTCTTTACCTCCGCATTTATTCGTAGTATGATATGTTATCATGACATCTTACAACTATTCTGGATTTATATGCTCAGGTCAGCTCGATCCGAGAGAAAAACTTTAACTGATATCGCCCATCAAGAACTCCGCCACGCGATCACGCGTGGTACCTATCAGCCTGGTAGCAAACTTCCCACAGAGGCTGAGTTATGCGAGATGCTTGGTGTTTCCCGCACAGTGGTCCGGGAAGCTTTACGCGTCCTGGAAGATGATGGATTAGTCTCCCGCCGCCATGGTATAGGCACTTTTGTTAGAAACCATCCCATTCTCAAAAACCTCAACTTTAACTTTGGCATTACCGAGATGATCGAATCGGCTGGCCTGGGGCCAGGCACCAGCCATCTAACCATTCAAAGAGAAATAGCGGACCAGGAGAAGGCTGAGCAATTGCACGTCTCAGTAGGAACCTCTCTCATTACAGTGGAACGTGTTCGTACCGCAGATGGTCGGCCCGTTGTCTATTCATTGGATACACTGACAGAGTCTCTATTTCAACGAGCTGATTTTGATCCACAGCGTCTTCTTACACAGTCTATTTACAGCATGTTGCAGACTTCACTGGGCAAGGTGATCGAATATGGAATTGCTCGTTTACTTCCTATGTCCGCGCCTGACTATGTGGCAGAGAAGCTACGTCTTTCGCCGCATGCCCTCACCTTATACATTGTTCAAACGGATTACTCAATAGATGACGAGCCTTTGGTATATTCGCGTGAATATCATCTGCCAGATGCTTTTGACTTCGTGGTATGGCGGCGCGGCCCAACAAAGTTACGTGGTTCATTCAGTGAAGGAGTTCAATGAAACCAATCACGTTCAATATGTTTGCCTGTTCGAATTGGTGTATTCAGACAATTATCGCGAAAGCGTTTGAGCCTGGCTATGAAGAGTGTGGGGCTATCCGCCAGGTTGAGAAAATCAGCAGACCTGATCAAGAGAAGGGAGGGTAGCGGTAGAGAAAAGCGACACACAAATTCGGATCACCGTCCATTCGGATAACCATTCTCAATTAGTTCTCTGGAGGAGAAATGCCCCAAAAAAAATTTTATTCCCTGGTAGTGTTGTTCACTATCTTTGCCCTGGCCATCTCGGCGTGTGCCCCCGCCGCCCCGGTGGTAACCCAGGCCCCGGTGGCGACTCAGGCTACTGAAGCCCCGGTCGCTACTGAGCCTGTAGCTGCTACCGAACCTGCAGTTTCTGGCGAGTGCCCGGCTATTACCGTTGCAGACGCACAGGGGGTTGCCGCGGGTACGTGGCCGCAACAGTATGAGGTTGCAGAGTTTGAAACCGCCGCCAATTGCACCATGGCCTATACGGGCCGCACCGAGTACGATGCACGGCTGGTGGAATATGGTTTCCTGCCGGAAGGCGACCTGCCACCGCTTGAAGAGCGCCTGCCTGAAGAACCGCTCGTGGTCGTACCCTATAACGAGGTCGGACATTATGGCGGCCGCATTAGCGGAGCTTCCGTTGCTCCCGAAGCCGGAAACTCTGAATGGCTCAGTGTGCGCCACGTAAACCTGTTGCGGTTCACTGATGATTTGCAAACGATTGTCCCGAACATGGCCAAGTCTTTCGAGTGGAACAGCGACTTCACCGAGCTTACCATTGTATTGCGCAAGGGCCATAAATGGTCAGATGGCCAGCCCTTCACCAGCGAGGACATCGTCTTCTGGTGGGAAGACATCGTTCTGAACAAGGATCTGTACCCGGATGTGCCCAGCTTCTGGGTCTATGGTGGCGAACCGATGCAGGTGGAGGCTGTAGACGATGTTACAGTCCAGTTCAAGTTTGCCGCCCCGTCGCCCGCATTTACCACGCTGATAGCAACCACCTACACTCATGAGTGGGCGCCCAAGCACTTCCTGATGGACAAGCACATCAAATACAACCCGCAGGCTGATGAAGAGGCCAAGGCCGAGGGCCTCGAGTCCTGGACCCAACGCTTCATTCCCCTGTTCTATGCTGACTGGGAAGACGCTAACCATATGTATGGCCTGCCCAAGCTTGAAGCCTGGATCAAGGTCGATGAGACACCTGAGCATCAGCTCTATGTTGCCAACCCTTACTACTACAAGGTTGACACCGCTGGGCAGCAGTTGCCGTATATTGACGAAGTAGAGGAAGTATATGCGGCCGAAAACGAGCTATTCGAGCTAAAGATCATCAACGGCGAGATTCAATATAAAGCCCAGGCACTACAGATTGGCAGCCTGCCGCTTTTCCAGCAGAATCAAGACAAAGGCAACTACGACATCCAAATGGCCCAGCCTGCTGGCAATGGTCGGACCTATGTATTCAACGCCACGCATAAAGACCCCGTTTTGGCCGAGTTATTCTCCGACCCGCGCTGGAACCGCGCTATGTCTTTGGCTCTGAACCGGGATGAAATCAACGAGGCTTTGTGCTTCGGCTTGTGCGAGCCCACCGGCGGTGCCCCCGTACACCGGACGGTGTCATTCGCCAAACCGGAGTGGTACACCAAGGATATCGAGTATGATCCGGACACGGCCAACGCACTTCTAGATGAAATTGGACTTGAGAAAGGGGCAGACGGCTTCCGGTTAAGATCCGATGGCAAACCACTGATTATCAATCTGATCTATGCCATCCAGTTTGGCGATCCCGCCATGCACGAGCTCGCCAAAGAGTACTGGGAGGCGGTCGGTGTCAAGGTTGAGTTGAAGGAGATGAGTACTGAAGCCTATCGAGCCATGGCTGCTAATAACGACCACGACATCCAGGTAACCAATAGCGGCTTGGAATTGGAAGCGCCGCTCTACTCCAACCCCTTCCGGCTCTTCCCGCCCTTCGGTGACGCCGCGCTCGAACCGTTGTTCGGTGCCCCATGGATGGAATGGCACAACACCGATGGCGCGCAGGGTATTGAGCCACCCGATGACATCAAGGACTTGTGGGATCTGACAGACCAGTGGAAATCATCCTTGCCGGGCAGTGACGAATACGTCAGTCTGGGACAGCAGCTGGCGCAAGTTCAGGTTGATCGCGGCATGATTATCGGCACCATCACCTCTCCACCGGTGATCACGATTGTCTCGCGAACGCTGGGCAATGTGCCTCAACTCAAGATCAATGCCTTCGAGTACTATCGCACATATCCCTACCGGACTGATCAGTGGTACTTCAAGGAATAGGGTCGTCCGGGAGTGACCTGGAATTTGCCCAAGAATAAGTTATGCTCAGACTCTAATAGGCCCGGAAACCCTTAGAGTTTGGAATCGGGAAATCACCAGAGAGGGGTGGAACTTGCTTCTGCCTCTCTCTGGTCCAATACTGGCCATGTGATCGTGCCAGGCAGAAATGTGAGCCGCCCTTTGCGAGCGGCGTCGCATATAACCAAGCAAGGAGGTCAAGTGGCGAAATATCTGCTGCAGCGATTTATCATCATGATCGTGATGCTGGCAGCTCTATCGGTTATCGTCTTCATCACGATTGAGCTGCCGCCAGGCGACTACGCCGATCGACGAGCCCTGGATTTGCGGTCTCAGGGCGTGTCAGTGACCCAGCAAGATGTGACTGCCTTACGCCACCAACTAGGACTTGACCGCCCTTGGTATCAGCGCTACGTGACCTGGATCGGTAATATTATCCTGCACGGCGACTTCGGGATTTCATTTGGGCAGCACAGGCCCGTTGCAGATGTGCTCAGCGAACGGGTGGGACTTACTGTCATGCTGGCAGTCGCCACCATCATTTTGACCTACGGCCTGGCTATCCCCATCGGCATTTACTCGGCCATCCGGCAGTATTCTCTCGGCGATTACATGGCGACGATCATCGGTTATTTCGGCATGGCCACGCCAAGTTTCATGCTTGCCCTCATTCTCTTATACTTCAGCGTGATGGTGTTCAATAACAGCGTTGGCGGCCTATTTTCATCTCAATATGCAGAAGCTCCATGGAGCTGGGGCAAGTTCGTTGACCTTCTTCGCCATCTGTGGGTCCCGGCACTCGTGTTGGGCCTGGCGGGCACCGCCTTCGAAATCCGCACTATGCGGGCCACGATGCTCGATGAAAAGAATAAGCTCTATGTCACTGCCGCCCGCGCCAAGGGCCTACCCGAGTGGAAACTGCTGCTCAAGTACCCTGTGCGCGTCGCTCTCAACCCCATCGCCAGTACCATTGGTTGGGAGCTCACTGCCATCATCGCCGGCGCGCCTCTCGTTTCATTCGTGCTGGCCCTGCCCGATACTGGACCGTTGTTTCTCAGAGCCCTGCTCGATCAGGATATCTATCTATCCGGCGCGATCCTGCTCATGTACTCCACGTTGACCATCCTGGGCACATTCCTGTCGGACGTGCTGCTGGCTTTGCTCGATCCGCGTATTCGCTATGGGGAGAGGGTTTGATATGACCCAAGTCACTGAAGCGATTGACGTTGTCCCCAACCCGGCTCCACCCGCCCCCGGGATTGCCCGAGAAATGGAGATCCGGTACTATACCGCTTCGCAGTTCCAATTGATGTGGTGGAAGTTCAGGAAGCACCGACTGGCCCTAATTGGCTCGGCGATTCTCGGCCTCTTTGTCTTTGTCGCGGCCTTCGCGGAATTCCTGTCGCCTTATGCCCCTGCTGTCCGCACCCCCAATTACTTATTTGGTGGGCCGCAGGTTTTGCACTTCGTAGATGCCGATGGCAAATTCCACCTGCGTCCGTTCACCTATGCCCTCACTGCCGCCATGGATCCGAAGACGTTTCTGCTCGAAGTGAAAGAAGACACCAGTGAGCCGTGGCCTGTGTACTTCTTCGTCAAAGGTGACCCATACAAAATGTGGGGACTCATCGAATCTGATGTACATTTGTTTGGGGTGGAAGAGGGACATCTGCACTTGTTAGGTACCGACCAGCTCGGGCGCGACATCCTGTCTCGCTTGTTCCATGCCACACGCACATCACTCACGATTGGTGTGGTCGGTCTATTTATTTCGTTCTTTCTCGGCTTGATCATTGGCGGCATTTCGGGATTCTTCGGAGGGGGGATAGACGACGCCATCCAGCGCTTCATCGAGTTTATCCGCTCGATTCCGACGCTGCCATTGTGGATGGCCCTGGCTGCCGCCCTGCCCAGAGAATGGTCACCACAACGCGTCTACTTCACCATTACGATCCTGCTCGGGCTACTGGGATGGACGCATTTGGCGCGGCGGGTGCGTGGCAAGCTCCTCTCTCTGCGTGAAGAAGACTTTGTAGTCGCCGCGCGCATTGCCGGCAGCAGCGATGCACGTATCATCGCCCGGCACCTGCTGCCTTCCTTCCTGAGTTACATTATTGTGGATCTTTCGATCTCGTTCCCGTATATGATCCTGGCTGAGACCTCGCTCTCCTTCATTGGTTTAGGTCTGCGCGCGCCCGTCATCTCGTGGGGAACGTTGCTGCAAGATGCCCAGAATATCCAAGCCATCGCGCTGTATCCGTGGCTGTTCACACCCGTGGCGTTCGTGATCATATCCGTCATGGCCTTCAGCTTCGTCGGCGATGGCATGCGCGACGCGGCCGATCCTTATTCCCGCTAAAAGGCAGTGACCCGTGGATAACAACATGCTGTTGGAAATCAAAGACTTGCGGGTGTCCTTTCCACTTGACGAGGGCACGGTCCGCGCTGTGGAAGGCGTTGACCTGACCCTGCGGCGCGGCGAGGTCTTGGGCGTCGTCGGCGAAAGCGGCTGTGGCAAATCTGTCACGGCGCATTCGGTCCTGCGCATTCTAGCCCCACCGGGGCGCATTGATTCCGGACAAATTCTATTTCACCCCTCCAACCAGTCGGGCGCCAATGGAAATGGGGTCATCGACCTGGCGCGTCTCAATCCCACCGGCCCCGAGATTCGGAATATCCGGGGCAAAGACATCGCCATGATCTTTCAGGAGCCGATGAGTTCTTTTTCCCCGGTGCATACTATTGGCAGCCATATCAGCGAGGCCATCCTGCTGCATCAAATGGTTTCCCCAGCCAGGGCACGCGAGATGACGATTGAGCTTTTGCGGCTGGTCGGCATTTCGGGCGCCGAGCAGCGGGTGGATAACTATCCTCACCAGTTCTC
>Ga0184626_10000588_pt1 | contig 11624 bp, 6 predicted proteins | sample PLM3_60_b1_FD_133142 | JGI IMG/M metagenome (GOLD analysis project Ga0184626, IMG submission 133142) | Groundwater sediment microbial communities from an aquifer in East River, Colorado, USA - PLM3_60_b1 | ecosystem: Environmental > Terrestrial > Soil > Riparian zone | place: USA: East River... | reverse complement strand
GTGCAATACAGCAGGCGCGCCGTGTTAGCCGGAAGGCCGTTCACGGCCCGCGGATCCCCCACCGCTGCCAATAACCAATCGTCGCCGCCGTTTACGACCTTTTTTGCTTTTTTCCTGGTCGAAGATTGCAGCGCAGCCGCCGGTGCGATTTCGCCAAGCCGCGCGTTTTCGCACAGGGCGGTGAGCACCTCGACACCCGTCGAGGTTGACGGGTCGCTTTCCACCAACCGTAGGGCCGTGGCCCGCAGCAGCCTCCCAACCGATTCGACACGCTCGGCGTAACGTCCCATCCAGAAAAGATTCTCCACGGCACGCGAGGGAGCGTAAAAACCAGCTCGGACGATATCCCGCGCCGTGAGCCGGGGCTGGAGCAGCGATTCATACACCGTCGCGGCACCGTCCAGCACCCAGATGTCTTTACTTGAGCCGCCTCGCTGCATACTGATGACCTCGGTGCCGGTCTCGGGCGAGACCCGGGCAAGGCCACCGGGCATGACGTCGTAGCCGGTGGCGGTGGCCACTGCGTAGAGCCGTAATCCCACGACCCGCGGCTCAAATCGCTCGCGCTCGCTCGACCAGGTGGGCGCCTGGGAAAGGCGCACCCATTCCTGGGCCACAAAGGCATGGGGCGTCGCACGCATTCTCTCAACCATCGCCTCCCGTCCCGCGCTGTCGAGCCCATGTCCGAAAGTCGGTTCAAGCTTCATGGACGGAAAGGCCGGCTTGATAACCAACTCGGAGAGATGCTTGATCGCATGCTCAAGGGCCGGCGCTTCACCGCACCACCAGGTCCCAATGGATGGCAGCTCGAGAGGCTCACCGAATAGCGTTTGGCAAATCATTGGGAGAAAACCCGGCAAAGCAGGCGTCTCCAAAACCCCCGAGCCAAGAGCATTGGCGATGGCCACATTGCCGGCACGCGCAGCACCGAGTAGTCCGGGCACGCCGAGGGCCGAGTCGGTACGCAGGACGGATGGATCACAGTATTCATCGTCGAGGCGGCGGAACAAAACGTGCACTCGTTTCAGACCTTCGAGCGTTTTTAAATAGAGTCGATTATCGCGCACGGTAAGATCCGATCCTTCCACGAGAGCAAAACCCAGATAGCGGGCGAGGAAGACCTGCTCGAAGTAGGTTTCGTTGTACGGCCCGGGTGTCAGGAGCGCGATGAACGGTGCCTCGCCGTCGGTGGGCGCCAGAGCCGCCAATCGCTGTTGTAATGTGCGAAAGAAACCGGCGAGCCGCTGCACGCCAAGCGAGCGGAATAGCCGTCCATACATGGGGGTAACGATGAGCCGGTTTTGCACCGCGTACCCTGCGCCGGAGGGACCCTGGGTGCGGTCGGCGATGACCCACCAGCGGCCGTCGGGAGAGCGGGCGAGATCGCAACCATAGAGGTTGAGAAAAGTACCGCCGGGCGGCTCCAGCCCGCGGCAAGGCCACAGATAATTGTGATGACCGTGGATGATGGCAGGTGGAAGCAACCCTTCGGCAAGCAGGCGACCCTCTCCGTATAGATCGGCAAGGACGGCATTCAGCAGGCGCGCGCGCTGCTGTACCGCCTTCGCCAGGAAGCGCCACTCCTCTGTACTGATGATCAATGGCAGTAAATCGACTTCCCAAGGCCGGTCGGCTCCTTTGGGATCGGCATAGATGTTGTACGTCACACCGTCCTGCTCCACCGAGTGGTGGATGGTCCCTGCCCGACGCGACAACTCGGCACGGCTTGCCCGCGCGGCTGTCTCTGCGAGACGCTTCCAGTGCGGGCGCGGACGACCATCCATGCCGAAGACTTCATCGTAACGTTCCGGCTGGGATAGATAATTCGTGAAAGCTGATGGTGGCATAAAATTGCTAGCGTGGATTATTCACACAGGAGTGACCGAGGAGCGAGCCTCGACCGTCGCGGGCAATGGGCCTGTGTCAACTCCTCGCTTCGCTCGAAATCTCAGATTCCAGATCTCAGATTTCAATTCTGCAATTTGAGATTTACAATTTGAGATGCCGAAGGCCGTCTGCTCACTCCTCGCTCCACAGTGTGTCGTGCCTTTTCCTGGCTCCATGAATAGTCCGGGCTAGATCTTGCGCAGGTCGAGGGTAAACGGAAAATCCGGATCGACGCGGGGCTCGCCGACCTCCATTGGTCCCGGTGTGTGACCGATGCGGAAGAAGCGCGCCAAACGGCGGCTTTCGGCCTCGAAGGCGTTCACCGGGAACGTCGCATAGCTGCGCCCGCCGGGGTGCATGACATGGTACTGGCAGCCGCCGAGACTGCGCCGCATCCAGCGGTCCACAACGTCGAAGGTGAGCGGCGTGTGCACGCCGATGGTCGGGTGAAGAGCCGATGGCGGCTGCCACGCGCGGTAGCGTACACCCGCCACAAACTCCCCCGCGGTTCCCGTAGTCTGTAAGGGCAGCGGCTCGCTATTGCAGGTGATCGTGTAGCGGTCTGGCGGCAGACCGGTCACCTTAAGCTGGAGCCGCTCGAGGGACGAGTCGACGTAGCGCGCCGTGCCGCCCACGGCGCCTTCCTCTCCCAGCACATGCCAGGGCTCCAAGGCGCCGCGCAACTCGAGGTCGATGCCGCGGGTCGCGAAGTCGCCGTATTTCGGAAAGCGAAACTCGAAGTGCGGCGCAAACCACCGCGCCTCGAACCGGTAGCCGGCCTCGTTCAACTCCGTGATCACGTCATTGAAGTCAAGCCAAACAAAGTGCGGCAGTAGGAAGCGATCGTGCAGTTCGGTGCCCCAACGCGCCAGCCGCGCCGGCGCATAAGACGCTCGCCAGAAGCGCGCGACGAGAGCGCGCAGCAGCAGTTGCTGGGTGAGGCTCATGTGCGCGTGGGGCGGCATCTCGAAGGCGCGCATTTCGAGCAGCCCGAGGCGGCCGGTTGCACTGTCCGGCGAATAGAGCTTGTCGATGCAAAACTCGGAACGGTGCGTATTGCCGGTGACATCGATGAGCAGATGGCGCATCAGGCGGTCGAGGAGCCAGGGCGGGCACGGGTCAGCGGCCGAGTGCGTCTGGCGATCCATCTCACGGAACGCGACTTCGATTTCGTTCACCGAGTCGTTGCGTGCCTCGTCGATGCGCGGGGCTTGCGAAGTGGGGCCAATGAATAGCCCCGAGAACATGTATGAGAGCGAAGGGTGGTTGTGCCAGTAGCTCACCAGGCTGCGTAGCAGATCCGGACGGCGCAGCCAGGGTGAGTCGTTGGGCGTTGCGCCGCCCAGCGCAAAGTAGTTGCCGCCACCGGTGCCGATGTGGCGGCCATCGATCATAAATTTCTCGGTTGCCAACCGCGACTCCCGCGCGGCCTCGTACAGAAAAGTCGTGTGCTCCACCAACTCGTCCCAGCGTGCCGACGGATGAATGTTTACTTCGATCACGCCGGGGTCCGGAGTGATCCGGAAATTAATTAACCGCGGGTCGCGCGGCGGTTCGTAGCCTTCGAGCAGAATTGGTTGGCGCATCTCCTCCGCCGTGGCCTCCATCGCGGCGACGAGTTCGAGGTAATCCTCCAGCGATTCTACCGGCGGCATAAAAATATAGAGAATCCCGTTTCTCGGCTGCGCGCACATGGCCGAACGGTTGATCCACGACGCGCTCTCGAAGAGGCTCGGCGCAAGGTGGAGGGAGCCGTCCCGCGCCGAGCCGGCGCTCTGGGCACGGCTCTCGCTTGAAGTTGCCTGGCCGGCGGACTGCCTTCCGGCGACCTGAAAGCGGAATCCGGCATGGCTCGCAAGGGGTGGAAGCGGCGCCGTGGGGTCCGGCGGATGGACGTATGGATAATCGGTGGCTTTCGCCCACGGCAGCGAGTCGAGCGGCAACCGATAACCCATGGGCGACTCGCCGGGGACCAGATAACAGTGCTCGCTACGCAGAAACCAAGATCCACTGCGCCAGCGTCCGCTCGCTGCGTCCCGCGTCACCGGCAAGGCATAGCCGACGACCTGCTTGAGTCCTTGAGAAAACACCCGCACCAAGCGCTCGCGTTCCAGGGTATCCTCGAGCCTAGAATCGAAGGGGTCGACGTTGGCGGGTAATCGCCGCTCGCGCCATAGGAAATAAAGAGCGTCCTCGTAGGCCGGGAATATGTGCCCCGCGTCGAGGCCCAGCCGTTCGGCAACGACGCTGAGAAAAGTCGCGGCGGTGGCATCCGTCGCGTTGCCTGGCCGCGACTCGTCCGCAGTCAGCGACTCGTCGCGCCAGATCGGCTCGCCGTCGGCGCGCCAAAAACAGTTGAGCGACCAGCGTGGCAGCTGCTCGCCCGGATACCACTTGCCTTGGCCAAAATGGACCAGGCCCTGGGCGCCGTAGCGCTTACGCAAACGTTGATAGAGATCGGCGGCGAGTCTGCGCTTGTCAGTTCCCAGCGCCGCGGTGTTCCATTCTTCGCCGTCGGGATCGTCAATGGAAACAAACGTTGGCTCCCCGCCCATGGTCAGGCGCACGTCGCGAGCCGCAAGGTCGGCATCGACATCGTGGCCAAGCTGCTCAATGGCCCGCCACTCTGCTTCGGTATAAGGCTTGGTGACCCGCGGCGCCTCCCAGATGCGCGTGACCGCCATTTCGTGGGAGAACTCCACCTCGCAATTGTCGATGGCGCCGGTAACCGGAGCGGCGGATGCCGGCTCGGGCGTGCAGGAGAGCGGAAGATGGCCTTCTCCCGCGAATAACCCGGAGGTCGGGTCGAGACCGATCCAACCGGCGCCCGGCAGGTACACCTCGGCCCAAGCGTGCAGGTCAGTAAAATCCTTTGCCGGGCCGGAGGGGCCGTCCAGGGATTTGACGTCAGGGGTGAGTTGGATCAGATAGCCGGACACAAAGCGCGCGGCGAGTCCAAGATGACGCAACAGTTGGACGAGCAGCCAGCCCGAGTCGCGGCACGAGCCCGACCGTTTGACAAGCGTCTCCTCCGGCGTCTGCACTCCCGGCTCCATGCGGATCAGGTATTCGATGTTGCCGGTGAGCTTGCGGTTGAGCTCGACTAAGAACGGAACGCTGCGCATCTTCTCGCGCGAAACCGCAGCCAAGTAACACTCGAACAGCGGCGTCAGCGGCTCCCGTCTAAAGTACGGCGCGAGCTCCACGCGCTGCCAGGGCTCGTATTCGAAAGGATAATACTCAGCGTGGGGTTCCAAGAAAAAATCGAACGGGTTGATAACCGCCATCTCGGCGACGAGGTCGACTTCAATGCGAAAGTTGCGCGTAGTTTCGGAAAATACCAGGCGCGCGAGGTAGTTCGCCTGGGGGTCCTGTTGCCAGTTGATAAAATGCTTGGCCGGTTCAACCCGCAGCGAATAGCTCAGAATGCGGCTGCGACAGTGCGGCGCGGGTCGCAATCGGACAACTTGAGGTCCAAGGTTGATCAGCCGATCGTAACGGTAGTGGGTAACATGGTGCAGCGCGACGTGGATCGACATGGACGGATAAGCGGACCGGACTTTACTTTAGAGTAAGAGCCTATTGAGGTCAACTCTTGGTTCTGCAAGACCCCAAAGAGAACCGATGTCAATATGCGTCCCTGCTCTTCCTAGCTAACGACGGTTCCTTTTTGTTTTGCCCAGTAATCGTCGGATGCCTTCGATCTGTCCAAAGCCTCGGAAGTTTCGAATCCGGGCGCCATTCCTTCGGAGGTCCCAGCCAGCACTTGATGGTGCTCGATGTTTAGCAGGCGCAGCCAGCTCTGCTGCCCCATGGTCAATGCGACAAAACAACCGAGCTCGACCAGCTCCGGCTCGGAAAAATGTTGATGCAGTCGCTGCCAGAACGCATCATCGGTATCCAGATGCCAGGTAATGGCTTCGGCATAGGCCAGCGCGGCTTTTTGCCGTTCGTCATAGCGATTCGATTTCTCAAAGTTCAGCAGGTCATCGTACTGCGCCTCTTCGAGGCCCGCCTTGACCGCTTTGAGCGAACGTTGGTTGCCGCAGTACTCGCAGTTGATCGACCTTGAAACATAAACACGGCAGAGTTCTTTGATACTATGTTCGCAGACACCGTTTTTGAAAATATCACGCCAGGAATTCGCGAAGGACCAAAAGCAAGCCGGTACGTGGGCACGGATTGCGGAACTTTCCGGGCGCGGTGTCCCCTCCCGGCGGCATCGATCGAGCTCTTCGAGCATGGCCGGATCGGCGAGCGTCGCCGGGTCAACGTAATTGATGCGCTGTTTAGCCATAGCGATTTCCTTTCTTACGAGGGTTATAGGCGAAATTCGGAAAGGAAGAAAGTACCTCCACGCCCACAGTACCAAGTCTGTCTATGATACACGATTTGCTGTGATCAGACCGAGCGATTGAGCCGTGCTCCCATCAACTCCACCAGCAGTTTTCATTGCTTAAATCGCGGCTTTCGATTAGACTTACGATTCAATCTGTATATTGAGCAGAGGAGGCTCTTATGTGCCGACTCAAGCGTAGGTTCATTTCAGCCGCCCCGTCGGCCCCAATCCTTGGAAACCGACTAAAACAACCCTAGCTGTCGGGCGATTGCGTGCACAGAGAACAACAAGAGATAAGAGCTTCGACAATCGTAACCGCCTCCTGCCTTTGCTCTTAAAGAGTTTCACAAATCTGCGATGTTTTGTACCCTGGGGCAAAAATTGACATGGCCAATCCGTTACGTCTTTTAATCCTGCGCTGTCTGCCGAACTAATAGATAAGGCAACCTTAATGGAAAACGTAGAAGAAACTAAACTCCGCATCCTCCGTGAGGCAATCCAGAGCAATGTGGAAGTGGTGCGGAGCGGCAGAGTAAAGCCCAAGGTATTGTTCAAACGCACGTTTCCCGTCTGGCTCTGGGGTTCTTTGCTGATCGTAAGTGTTGCATACCTCGCGGTTCCCTCGCTGGTGGTTTCGAGGGGGAAAGAGCCGCCCAAATCTGCCAACGTGGACACGACGAAATTACCGTCGCCGGTGGGAGGCCAGGTGCTGAACGCAGCTGCCCCTTTATCGACCCCGTATCGGATGAACCGAGCAGTTCTTCCTCTTTCGGTCAAGAGAATCGTGATCGATCCGGGGCATGGGGGTAAACAACATGGCGCCATCTCCGAATCAGGAGTGTCGGAGAAAGACATCACGTTGGACATCGCGCTGCGATTGCGCCGGCTCATGGAAAATGCCCCCTTCGAAGTGCTAATGACGCGACAGACGGATGAAAGCTTACCGCTGGAGAAAAGAGTGGCTTTCGCCAACACCAGCAACGCCGACTTATTCGTTTCGATCCATGTAAACTGGATGGAGCCCCGTGAAATCCGTCCGCTGGAAACTTACTATGTCGGCGCGACCAACGATCCGGCCGTTATCAAACTCGCCGGCATTGAAAACCGAGATTCCGGCTATTCTTTGGCAGACTATCGGCGGCTGCTGGATAAGATCTACCTCGATACCCGGCGTGACGAATCCTACATGCTTGCCAAGACCATTAACACCGAACTTTATCAGTCGCTGAGCCAAATCAATCCTGAACTGGAGAATCGCGGCGTGAAGATGGCACCTTTCGCGGTCCTCATCGGCACCCAAATGCCCGCCGTCTTGGCCGAGGTTTCCTGTCTTTCGAACGAAGATGACGTTAAATTGTTGACAAACGCTGATTATCGAGAAAAGATCGCGCAGGCACTTTTGAGAGGCATTCTTTCTTATGCCAACAACCTCAATGGTTCGGAAAAAAAGGTAGCTGAGTTATGGAAGAAACCAACGAAACTCTCTGCATCGGAATAGATCTGGGTACCTCTCGAAGCTCCATCTCCGCTTCCAACGGCGAACGTCACGTGGTTGACAGCTACGTGGGTTGGCCCGTGGATATGGTAGCCCGCAAACTGGTTAAGAAAACGGTCCTCGTCGGTCGCGAAGCGCTGGACAATCGTTCCATGTTGGATCTGCGCCGGCCCCTCGAACGCGGCGTCATCAAAGAAGGGTCGGCAAAGGACGAGGAGGCCGTCCAGGAATTACTGCGCCATTTGATTTCCTTGATCGGCATCAAGCAAAAAAGCAAAACCCGAGGGAAGGTGCGCGCGGTGGTCGGCGTTCCCGCTGAGGCGTTTCGGGTCAGCAGACAAAGGCTCCGCGCCGCTATGGACGGCGTTGCCGATAGCGTGATGCTAGTGTCTGAACCTTTCGCGGTAGCCTACGGCTTGGAAGCACTGCTGCACGCGATGATTATCGATATCGGCGCCGGGACCGCGGATTTCTGTGTCATGCAAGGCCGCTATCCCACCGAGGCGGATCAACGGACGTTGCCCAATGCCGGCGACTCCATTGACGAACGGCTCTTAAAGTTAATGCAGGACCACCATCCCGAGGCCCAGGTTTCTATTCATATGATTCGTGACTGGAAGGAAAAATGGAGTTTCGTCGGTGAACCGAAAAGTCGGGTGACGGTTACAGTGCCGGCCAAAGGCAAAGCGACCGAATTCGATATCACAGACGAAATGCGCGCGGCCTGCGAATCTATTCTGCCGCCCATCTCGGAGACCCTGATCGATCTGCTTTCCCGGGTTGAGCCCGAGTATCAGGAGCAGGTCCGCAATAATATTATTGTGGCGGGCGGAAGCTCGCTCATTTCCGGTCTGCCGGACGCTCTCGAAAAGGCTTGTTCGGAACTGGGAGGCGGTCGAGTCACGGTGGTCAAGGATCCCATTTTCGCAGGGTCCGACGGCGGACTTTCGATTGCCCGCGATGCATCCACCGCGGATTGGGACAAGCTTTCTCTCTAAACCTCGACTTACGGCTTCCGCTTGGCTGCCCTTTAGTAAAAATCGAAGATGGACTAGAATACCGTCTTACAGGTTTTTGCCGTGCGCAAACTTTATCTTCTAGCCTTATTGGGTTTCCTTTCTTTTTCTTGCACTGCTGCAAAAACCCAGATTTCTCAGGTTTCCACCGAGCCGGCGGCATCATCTCGTACCTTCGAGATGTCCGATCCAAGAAATTTTCCTCAGACCGACGGTGTGCCAAATCTACTCACCCCCACCGGGAAAACTCTGGTGATGAGCCTCGGCCCGAAGATCGTGGAGCTGAAGGCCTCTTATCTTGAAAAGCACGAGCAGGGCAGTGCCTCGAACGCTACTTCACCGGATGGCAATTTACGGCGATACCTAAGTCTATTGGCGACTTCTTCCTTTGCCGGCAGCGGTCTGACTGGCGAGAGCGAGCTGTCCTACAGCCCGCTCAATTCTTTGCCGGGTCAGTGCGCGTGCAAAGAATGGCCAAAAATGCTCCGGCTTGGGCTGAAAAATCGTTGGGGAGGTTTAAGCTACGGCGCGGACTACAAATCCACAGATCGCGGCTTTGTCTCCATCGCCGGAGTTGCAGCCGATCAGACGCGCGATGAAGCCCAACTTTGGGGAGAGCGTAGCTTAGGCCCCTTCAATATCCGTGGATCCATCGGTGAGTCATGGGAAAAACCGCTGGACACAAACGGCCTGCGTGTCACCCGAAACGCCACCGCGGGGCTCAACTTCAATCGCTCGCAATGGGGAGCGCAGTTCGTGTCGAGTTATGAATGGGTCGAGCAAGACGCAATCTTGAATCAACCAACGACGGCTTTCACGAATACACTCACAGGTTCTTATCGCCCGTTCGATTTCTTATCGGTCAACCCTAATTTCAGCATCAAGGAAGAACGGAACCCTTACACCGGGATTAGGACCGAAACCCCGAGGACGGAGCTAATCTTTGCCTATACTCCCTTCCGCGACGCGTTTAAACTGACCGGCACGACGTCATTTGCCCGAAGCTTCGGCGCTGATGGATTGAACAATGTCAGGACCTTCGGCACAACCGCAGTCATAGACTGGAGGATCGGGAAGTTCCTGGGTAAAGACGATTTCTTGTCCTTCAACTTCAATTACAACCAGCAACTCGATTTCATCTCATCGGGCAACTCCCATAACGACCTCTCCGGGATGCTCCAGTTAAGAATCACCGGCTTTTAGGGCTGCGCCAGGGGCGGCGGGCAATCTTTCATCCGCTAACTGACAAACCGTTGTTCGCCCGTCCATTCACACAAAAATCCACACCCGTAACGCGATAAATCGCCGACCTTGCCTTGAAACAAAGAAGAGGCTCCTGTATTTGCTAGCGAAGATTTCCATGTCCAGCTCACTCTTCGCGCGAAAACCTGCCCACTTGTTGCTGAAGGAAATGGGGGAGAAGCCCGTTTGCGGCCGGTCCTCGGCTCTCTTCACCTCACCAGTCTAGGCGTCGGCGCGATCATCGGCGCCGGTATCTTTGTCATCATCGGTCTGGTGGCCAAAGACAAAGCCGGGGCTCATGCCGCTCAGGGTCCTCGCCGAACTCACGAATATCGGCACCCTGTTAGCGTTCGTCATTGTCTGCGCCGCCGTCCTCATCATGCGTTACCGTCATCCGGAGATTAAGCGACCTTTCCGCTGCCCGTTTGTGCCGCTCGTGCCCCTTCTCGGTATAGCCTTCTGCTTACTGTTGATGTTTTCCCTGCCCGCGGAAAACTGGCTTCGGTTGATCGGCTGGTTGCTCCTCGGCATTGTCATTTATTTCGTCTACGGCAAGCGTCACAGCGTGTTGGCCCGAATGCGAAACCGGGAAATCCAGGCCGCTTCCCGCTCCGCTTGATCGCTATCGGATAAGCCGGGCTCCCGGCAGAGCCAGGGAGATTCCGATCATGATCAGCGCGCCGACGGCGCCCATTGACGCTACCGCCCACTGTGCTCCGACGATCGATGACAATGCACCGAAGAGCATGGCTCCTATTGTCAGCACCACCTGGCTCATGTGGAAGATAGCCATGGTCCGGCCGCGGAATTCAGAAGGAGAGTAGGATTGGATGACGGTTTGTACAAGGGCGTGGGAGTGCACATGGCACAGGCCTACGATGACCATCAATACTATTGAAAGCCAATACCAAGGCGATGCGGCGAACATCACGGTAAAAAACCCGTAAAGCATCACGCTGACCAGCATAAGCATGCCCCTCGGCAAGCGATCGCCAGCGGAAGCGATGAGCACGGCGCTGCACACCGCACCCACGCCCATGGCGGTGAGCAGGAGTCCCTGCCCGGCGGCGCCGACTTGCAAAATATCGCGGGCAAACACCGGCAGGAGCGTCGTGAACGGACCGATGAACAACGAGACAAACATCACGATGAGCAACGCGGTGCGGACGACTTCGTTCCGCCAGCTGAATTTCCATCCTTCGATAATACTCTGCCCGAAGGATTCCCCGTGAGCCGAGTGACCGCGCGAGCCGCCGGCAGAGCGCTGGGCGGAACGAAGCTGGGTGGTCCAGATCGTCGCCAGGAAGAAAAAAAGAGCTTGAATGGAATACGCGCCGCCGGTGCCGAACTTGGCGATGAGCACGCCGGCGAGGGCGGGGCCGGTGCTGCGCGCGGCGTTGAAGACAACGGCGTTGAGACCGATGGCATTGGTCAGATTATTGGGCGGCACAGCATCGGAGATCAGGGCGGCCCGGGCCGGCTGCAGAAAGGTTTGGACAATCGCCATCAAGACCGCGGTGACATAGACGTGCCACGGCCGGAGCTGACCGGTGAAAATCAGCAACGCGGTCACGGCAAACAATAACCCGTTCGCGATCTGGGTGAGCACCACCTGCATCTTGCGCGAATAGCGGTCGGCGACACT
>Ga0184626_10000586_pt1 | contig 11631 bp, 10 predicted proteins | sample PLM3_60_b1_FD_133142 | JGI IMG/M metagenome (GOLD analysis project Ga0184626, IMG submission 133142) | Groundwater sediment microbial communities from an aquifer in East River, Colorado, USA - PLM3_60_b1 | ecosystem: Environmental > Terrestrial > Soil > Riparian zone | place: USA: East River... | reverse complement strand
GAGATGATCATTCCAATCCTCGATCGTCGCACGCTCACCGTTGTGGCCACGCTCCAAGAATTGCCGGAAAGTCATGCTGGTCATGTCGATGTAGTCGTGATTGCGAATGATGAAATACATGGGGACGTCCAAGGCGTATTCGACGTAGTGATTGAAGGAAACGTCGGGCAAGAAGGCAAACTTGAGCAAACCGGATCGGCTCTTATCCGTATCCGTCCAGATGTGCTCGCGGAAGCTCCGATAACCATTGATCTGCCCGTCGCAAATCGGCGAGTTGGCAAACATAGCAATGATAATCGGTGTCAGTCCCATACCGGTCCGAAACTTCGCCATGGCGTCTTTTTCGTCGCTGTAATCGATATTGGCCTGCACCGTGGCTGTTTGCTTCATCATGCGCTGGCCGAGAGTCCCCACCTTGGGCATATAAGGACCCATGATGCGATAACGTTTCTTCGGCACCCATTCGATCTCTTCCAGCCGGCTGACCGGCTGCATGCCCAGCCCCAGAAAAACCACATCAAGTGGCTCTGCGACTTCCAACAACTCACGAATATGCTGGGTGAATTCAGCATAAGTACAATGGATGCTATCGCAGGGCTCGCCGCTGAGTTCAATTTGCCCGCCGGGCTCCAGGGTAATCTGCGCGTTGCCGCGAGCCAAAGCGATGATATGACCGTTCTGTTCTTCCGGCTCCCATCCGAAACGTTCGCTCAGCTCCCGCAGAATAAACTCAACACCCCGTGGTCCGAAATAGGCAATGGCTTTGCCCGTGTTCTTCTCGATGCCGACCTTTTCATACTCGGTCCCGACGCGCCAACGGTCGCGAGTTTTTCCCGCGTTGTGGAAAAAAGCTTCCAGCTCTTGTTCTTTTTCAATGACTGACATGGTTGCGTATGTTCTGCTGATAGGGAGGATGGATCACGCCTTTTTCAGTGATAATCGCCGAGATTAAATCTTGTGAGGTGACGTCAAATGCCGGATTGAATACTTTAGTGCCCTTAGGCGCAAGCGCTCGACCGAACATATGCGATACTTCTTTTGGGTCCCTTTGCTCGATGGGGATGTCTTTCCCCGAAGCGCAGTCGAGATCGATGGAGGAAGTCGGCCCCGCCACATAAAATGGAATCCCGTGCCTTTTCGCCAGTACGGCGATCCCGTAGGTTCCGATCTTATTGGCCACGTCGCCGTTGGCGGCAACGCGGTCGCAACCGACCACCACGGCATCGACCTTGCCTTTTTGCATCAAATAACCCGCCATGTTGTCCGTGATTAACGTGGCGGGGATTTTTTCTTTCTTAAGCTCCCAGGCGGTCAAACGGGCCCCTTGAAGAAAGGGCCGCGTCTCATTGACCCATACTTCCACCTGTTTCCCTGACTCCTTCATGGCGCGAATGACGCCGAGGGCTGTTCCATAACCTGCCGTCGCCAACGCACCGGCGTTGCAGTGTGTCATGACCTGCCTGGCATTGCCTAGAAGACTCGCGCCGAATTTGCCTAACTGTTTGTTGGCGGCGATATCCTCTTTATAAATCTTTTGTGCTTCATCTTTAAGTAAGCGCTTGACGTTTTCCACGCCCTGGCTCCGGTTGTCTGTGTAAACTTTGCGCATGCGTTCCAGGGCCCAGAATAAGTTTATCGCGGTGGGCCGGGTTTTTGAAAGAGTCAGTAGAATACGTTCGAACTCACGGTCAAAATTCTTCTCTCGAGTCTCTGCGGCGCCGAGGGCCACGCCCATGGCCGCCGCCACGCCAATGGCAGGCGCACCGCGAATTACCATCGCGCGAATGGCCTGAGCCACTTCCTGGTAGTTGTGGCAAGTTCGGTAGACCTCTTTGTGCGGCAACACCCGCTGATCAAGCATAATGATCCGGTCATTCTTCCATTCGATGGTTTTTACGGCCATGACGATGTTCCCATTTCGAAGGAGACCGAGTATATTAGGTGTGAAAAGCAAGCGTCAAGGCCTCGTGGTGGATTTCTATCATCTGTTCGGTTATCTCTCCGGACTCCTTTTCATAAGATCCGAGATGGATCCTTTGACCTTAGTTCGCACGGCCGCGCTCGTGCACATTCTTGATGCAATTCTCTGTCGGGTGATCGCGGGACACAGCGGGCGGCAAAAACTTCCTTGGACGGTCGCAGGCTTGTGCTTTGGGATCTGGGCTTTAGGGACCTTGTTTTTGTTGCCGGCAAAAAAACCGAAGTATAACTAATAATAAGAAGACCGAGTGCCATTCGGCCAGCTCGCCAGGCCGCTTGAGCTATTGGTCCTCAGCAATGACAAAAGCGAGTCCATGCTCCTCGGTGTGCGTGATCGAAAGAGACCAACGCCGGATTCCTAGCTGCTCCGCGAGCCGCGCGGTTTTATCGTGCAAGACAATCTCCGGCTTGCCGCTGCGGGCGCGTGCAACTTCGATGTCGAGCCAACCTACTTTTGCACCCCAGCCTCTTCCCAGCGCTTTCATCACGGCCTCTTTGGCGGCAAATCGTCCGGCATAGCTCTCATAGCGTCCGCGCCGTTTACTTTCGCAGTATTGAATTTCCTTCGCCGTAAAAACCCTATCACGGAAGCGCTTGCCGATCCGCGAGTCTTCCAATGCCTTTTGAATTCGTTCGACTTCCACCATATCCACGCCAACGCTAAGCACCATGAAACAAAGTTTGCCCCGCGCTGGAAACGCTGTCAACAAGACTGGACTCACCGGTGGCTCCGCAGAACGAGGGCACGATACACCTGCAGTCCCGGTGTGAATCATCTTATAATGAGAAGGAATGTAAATACTGGCTGGACCGGGCAAACTTTGGCGTGGCGGAAGCGTTTAGTTACAGGATGACCGGCAAGGACAAGAGAGAAGTCAAAAGGATAATCTTCGAGTATTTTGCAGACCAGCGCACGAAGGCAAATTTTGAGCTGTCCCCGTCGGGATACGGAATTCACTGGCCGGAGTTAGACGAAGATCTTTCTATTGATGGAATGATCAAAGCTGCGAAGGTGAGAAAGACGGGATAGCAGAGACTACAAGTCGAACTGGCATGCCAGCCCTCCGATCTGAGTAATCAGATGATTCTGGGATTTAAAATCGAAAGTCGGAAGGCAAGGTGATCAAATGAATAGAAACTTACCGTCCGTTGAGCGCGGATTATTACCCAGCATCTCGTTTCTTGCCTAACGATTTTAGAAAACCCTTAAGAGTGCGTGAGGCTTTTAGGATCTCCACGCCCAAGACATTCCCTTTATCATCCAATTCTACGTTTACCCCTGGCGCGACCTCTGTAAATTCCTCCTCTACTCCCTTCCGGATCGCAATATACAAAACATCACTTGTTGGATCATATCTAACGAGGGGTTTACTTTTTTTCTCTTTCATAAGGCATCCACCTCCCTGATGCAATCCTGTTCGATTTTTGCCGAGGCTTCAAAGGGTGCACCGTAACTAAAGTGACTTCGTCCTTTTTTTTTCTGAAAAAGCTACCATCACCTCACGAAATCTTCCTCCGTAGCGGGCGCGGGCTACGGCTACATGATTCCCCGTTCTGTTATCATAGAACAACTCTTTTGCACGCTGGTAGACGGCGCGCAGCACGAGCCGTGGTATCCTTCGTAAAGCCAACCGTAGCTGTAGATGATCAGAGTAGCGGATTCTCTTTGCCAATTCTATGTACCTCCAACAACGGCCGGGAGTTCAGGTTCGCCTTTTCTGGCCAGACACTATTCCTGCCTAAGCAAATATGTCAACGGAGTTTCGATTTGTAAGCGTCAGCCGGAGTCTATTTGGAGCCTTGATTTCTGCTTGACCCAAAAGCACGTCCTCGGATACGCTCCGACCGCAAAGCTGTCAACCATCAGTGAGGACCATGTTGGTGAAAAGCGCTCATTACTCAGTCGGTTTTTCAGGTGGGGCTATGAAAAACATTTTTGGTCTGATCGCAATCATGGTGGCACTCGGGCCGTGTGGAGCCCTCGCCGAGGCTCAGCAGCCAAAGAGAGTCCCCCGGATAGGGTATCTATCGGCGCAAGACTCAGCTAGTGAGTCCAGTCGCTTCGAGGGAATTCGGCTCGCTCTGCGCGAGCGTGGCTACATCGAAGGACAGAACATCGCCACCGAGTACCGAGATACGGAGGGTAAGATCGATCGGTTCTCTGAGCTTGCGGCCGAGCTGGTGCGTCTCAAGGTTGATATCATCCTGGTATCAGGGGACAGAGGCATCCTGGCAGCGAAGAATGCAACCAAGACGATTCCTATCGTTATGATGGGCACCGGGTCCGATCCTGTCGAGGCAGGCCTAGTTGATAGCCTTGCGGGCTGACGCAGTTTTCGTACTGGGTTTTCCTGGGCCTCTTTCTGAGCGAACACTGCTGGCCCAACATGCCGTAAAGAGCCGGCTCCCGGCGATATACCCGCAAAGTAACTATGTGGAAGTCGGCGGGCTTATGAGCTACGGCACGAGCTTCGCCGAGATGGAGCGGCGCGCAGCAGTTACGTCGATAAGATTTTGAAAGGCGCCAAGCCGGCTGAACTTCCTGTGGAGCAGCCAAAGAAGTTCGAGTTCATCATCAATCTGAAAGCCGCGGAGCAAATCGGTCTGACGATCCCGCCGAACGTGCTAGGGCGGGCGGACAAGGTGATCAAGTGAAGATAGGCACGAGCAACAGTGAGCAGAAAACAGTCCGTAAAAAAATCGGGGAAAAACTTTATGAGCAAGAAAATCATTTATTTTGCGCTTAGCGCTGTGCTCTTTGCGCTTTCACATCCCGCCGAGGCGCAACAGACAGGAAAAGTCCCTCGGATAGGATACGTGTCAGAAACCGCCGATCCCTCCGTTTCATCGCCTAACCTCGATGCATTTCGGCAAGGGTTGCGAGATCTCGGTTACATTGAGGGGAAAAATATCCTGGTTGAGTATCGCTACATGGGGGGAATACCGGACCGTAGCCCGATCCTCGTGGCCGATCTCGTGCAACTCAAGGTCGATGTCCTCGTCTCTACAGTTCCATCGGCAATTAGCGCAGCCAAGCAGGCGACCGAGACGATCCCGATTGTCATGGTGACGTCTCAAGACCCAGTTGCAGCTGGGATAGTCGATAGCCTGACGCGCCCAGGCGGAAATATCACCGGGCTCACCAGACTCACCCGGCAGTTAAGTGGGAAACGGCTGGAGTTGTTTAAGGAAGTGGTCCCGACAATATCGCGGGTGGGAGTCCTCTTGGTGGCTACCCCAACATCCACGAGTAATTACGAGGCTACGGCCCGAGCTCTAAAAATTCCGCTTCAAGCCCGAGAGGTACAGCGCCCGAACCCCGATTTGGAGGGCGCATTCGAAGCTGCGGCCAAGGATCGCGTGAGCGCACTAATAATAATTTCGAACACTGCGCTCGTCCCCTACGCGAAAAAGATTGCTGACCTTGCAATAAAGTACCGCCTGCCTTCAATGTACGAGAGAAGTGAGTACGTTGATGCCGGTGGCCTCGTATCGTATTCAGCCGACGATGCTGAAAGTTACCGGCGCGCTGCTTACTTCGTGGACAGAATCTTGAAAGGTGCCAAGCCCGCCGAATTGCCCGTGGAGCAGCCAACGAAGTTTGAGTTCGTGATCAACCTAAAGACGGCGAAGCAGATCGGCGTGACGATTCCGCCGAATGTGTTGGTGCGGGCGGACAGGGTGATCAAATAGGCACTAATTATAATTATAAGGAGGAACACGGCCCGTGCTAACGATTCTTCCCATTCGTGGATGGCGCTTCTTTTTCTATGCAAACGAGGCGAATGAGCCAATTCATATCGATTGTCGAAAGGCTGATTAATTAATAGTAAATCTACGGTTAAGAAATCAGTGGCACTGCTCACTAGGATTTGTTAGCATGGGTGATCTCAACAAAAGAAGAGGGGTCCCTATCGTGCTTAAGCGCGTCCTTCTGTCAAGTTTCTTTGTCTTTTTGACCTTGCTGCCAGCTGCAGTCTGGGCGCAAAAAGGAACCATCAAGATTACCGTTCAGGCGCCGCTTTCCGGAGAGCAAGCCGCTTTGGGCGAGCATGTCAAACTGGGAGCCCAGTTAGCTGTTGAGGAAGCAACCAAGCCTTTCAAGGCCCTCGGTTTTGACCTGGTATTCGTGCCCTACGATGATCAAGCCAAACCTGAGGTTGGCGTCGCCAACGCCAGAAACATCGTTGCCGATCCGAACGTGCTGGTTTTAGTGGGCCACTTCAATTCCGGCGTCGCTCTTCCCTCTTCGGAGGTCTATAAAGATGCGATGCTGGCCATGATCTCGCCTGCCAATACGGCGACGGAAATCACGGATCGAGGCTACCCCAACGTTAACCGAGTCTGCGGCCGAGACGACGTGCAGGGCCCGGTAGGGGCGCGATTTGCCGCTCAGGATCTCAAGCGTAAATCGGTTTACATCATCCACGATAAGACCCTCTACGGCCAGGGGGTGGCCGATAACTTTCGCAACGAGGCGAACAAGCTCGGTCTGAAGGTCTTGGGTTATGAAGGCACTGAAGAGCGCGCCAACTTTTCACCGATCATCACGCCGATGAAAGCGAAGAATCCCGATCTAGTCTATTTCGGCGGCATCTATCATCAAGGCGGGTTGCTGTTAAAGCAGATGCGCGAAAAAGGCGTGAAGGCGGCGTTCATGGGACCGGATGGCCTGGACTCTTCGGAGATGGTAAAGATCGCCGGCACCTCAGTGGTGGGCAGCTACTACACCACGGTGGCCGGGCCTCCCGCAGCCTACCCGGAGTCCGCCGCCTTCGCCACGAAATTCAAGCAGCGCTTCGGCAAGGAAGTCGAGTCCTTCGCCATGTACGGCTATGACGCAGCCCTGGTCGGCATCAAAGCCATCGAGCAAACCCTGCAAACGAACGGCGGTAAGAAACCGAGTCGCGCGGAAGTGTCGGCTGCGGTCAGGAAGTTGAAGAACTTCAAGGGCGTCACCGGTTCCATCGCCTTTGACAACAAAGGCGACCCCGTCAAAGCCAAATATTTTGTCCTTCAATTCGAGACGCGAAGCTATCCTGGCACGGTCGTTAAGGTCATCGAGCAGCAAGCCCCCGAAGCCAAGAAGTCATAAGCCAATCATTCTCTCCTTCATCGATGCGGGTCCTCGAAGCAGGGCCCGCTTATCTTTTGAACCGTGAGCTCATGAAAAAGAAACTGCGTGTGGCCATTCTTTTCGGCGGAAAATCTGCCGAACATGAGATCTCGGTCATTTCGGCCAGGAACATCGTTGAGGCGATGGACAAAAGAAAATACGAGATCGTTTCCATCGGCATCGACAAACAAGGACGCTGGTTCTTCGACGAAGGGGCGCGGCTTCTCCATAACAGCGTGCAAGCGCAGGTTAAGTTTCAGCGCCGCAGGAATCCCACCGCCGTGCTGCCAGGAGCCACACAAACACCTATGCTTACGCCGCGTCGGGGGTTGGGAGAAGTGGACGTGGTCTTTCCGGTGCTCCACGGTCCCTTTGGCGAGGACGGCACCGTTCAGGGTTTACTGAAACTCGCCAACGTTCCTTTTGTCGGCGCCGGAGTCCTCGGTTCCGCGGTGGGCATGGACAAGGACGTGATGAAACGGTTGCTCCGAGACGCCAAGATACCGATCGCCAAATTCCTGGTTTTTGAGCGGAGCGGAGCGAGCGAGATCAACTTTGCCGACGCAAAACGAGCGTTGGGGTTACCCTTCTTTGTTAAACCGGCCAATCTCGGTTCCTCCGTCGGCATCAGCAAGGTCAGTGCGAACAAACAATTCGGCGGAGCTATAAGAGAAGCTTTTCGTTACGACAACAAGATTTTGATCGAAGAGAGTATCCGTGGCCGCGAAATTGAGTGCTCAGTTCTCGGCAACGAGAATCCCATCGTCTCACTGCCCGGAGAAATTATTACGCCACACGATTTCTATTCCTATGACGCCAAGTATCTCGACGAAAAGGGAGCGCAACTGGTGATTCCTGCCGCGCTTCCCAAAAAAATCGTCAAAGCGGTTCAGGGACTGGCGCTCAGGACCTTCAAGACTCTAGCCTGCGAAGGCATGGCCCGCGTCGATTTTTTTCTCCGGGATAACCGGGAGATTTTCGTCAACGAGATCAATACCATTCCCGGCTTCACCAAAATCAGTATGTACCCAAAGTTGTGGGAAGCCAGCGGGATCCCTTACAGCAAACTCATCGATCGTTTGATCCGGCTTGCCTTAGAGAAGTTTCACAGGGAGAAGGATTTAAGGACCTCTCTCTGATGCCGGTCCCCCGTCTGGGCTGTTGAAAAACCAAATACTCCTCTGGGACACCGGGGGCGAGGCCGCGATCAATCGATTCAATCGGGCGGCTCAGAAGCCGCCAACCTCAGTCCATCTGCCTTCTTAAGAAAGTGGGAATGTCGTATTCCTCCTCTTCCTTGTCACGCCCGAACTCAAACGTGGTCTTATTCAAGCTCAACGTCTCAGTCTCCTCACTGCCCTGTTTCTTACGCTGCCAAGTGGGCGTGTCCAAATCATCCACTATAGTACCCAAGTGCACCACTTTCTTATTTTTCTGAGGCGCGCTCGTAATGCTCGAGACATTCACCGGCACGGGTTTCCGTTCCTCTCTATCCTCCCCGAATCCCGTGGCGATGACGGTAATACGAATCTCGTCGGTCATAGTCTCATCGATGACCGAGCCAAAAATGATGTTGGCATCTTCATGCGCCTCTTCTTGGATCATCGATGCCGCTTCGTTGACCTCGTGCAGACAAAGGTCTGGGCCCCCGGTGATATTGATGAGCACCCCCCGGGCACCTTGAATAGAAATGTCTTCGAGTAGCGGACTGGAGATAGCTTTCTGGGCGGCTTCGATAGCTCGGTTCTCCCCTGATGCCGAGGCGGCTCCCATCAATGCCAGCCCCATCTCTGCCATCACGGTTCGTATATCGGCGAAGTCGAGGTTGATCAAACCTGGAGTGATAATGAGGTCCGAGATGCCACGGACTGCTTGAAGCAAGACATCATCCGCCCTGTGAAAAGCCTCAAGCATAGTGGTCGTCTTGGCGGCGATGCTGAGTAGACGCTGGTTGGGGATAACGATCAAGGTATCTACGTTCCGCTTTAAATTCTCAATTCCGTCTTCGGCTTGGCGCATTCGCTTTTTGCCCTCGAAGATGAAGGGCTTTGTCACCACTCCCACCGTTAGCGCGCCCGCCTCCCGAGCCAAGCGAGCCACGACGGGGGCACCGCCCGTGCCGGTTCCACCGCCCATACCGGCGGTGATAAAAATCATATCGGAACCAGCCAGGTACTCTTGGATGATCTCCTCGTTCTCCTGCGCCGCCCGCCGCCCGATTTCCGGATTGGCGCCGGCACCGAGCCCCTTGGTCACGGTCTCACCGAGTTGAATCTTGACGGGTGCGCGGCTCGCATCCAGGGACTGGGCGTCCGTGTTCGCCACCATAAAATCAACGCCGGTAAATTTGCTCCCGATCATGGTATTGACGGCATTCCCGCCGCCACCGCCGATCCCGATAACCTTGATGCGGGCTTTAAGATTTTCCTGCTCGACGATCTCAAACATAAGTTTTCCTCCTTCAGAATTAGTCAATAATTTCGTATTCGATCAAAAGAACTCACTTAACCAATCCGACATCCGATGCTTGACCTTGGCCAGAATCCTGTCGTCGCGGAAACGCGCGAAGGCGCGCTCCTGACGTTTCATACCGCAGAGAACCAATCCCACGCTGGCGGCATAAATGGGACTGGAAACGACGTCTACCAGACCAACAACATGGGTGGGACTACCAAGCCGTGCCGGCATACCGAACACCTGTTCCGCCGTCTCGATCGCCCCCGGAAGCAACATCGAACCGCCGGTCATAACGACTCCGGACGCTAAGGAACCCTCATATCCCGACTTGGCAATCTCTCTCTGCACCAGTTGAAAAATCTCCTCCATACGGGGCTCGATAATCTCACAGAGGATGTGGCGGGATACGGTGCCGGCGGTCTTACCCGCCACGCTGGAAACCTCAACCCGCTGGTCGCCGGAGACCGTGGACGCTTTGGCCAACCCGTAACGTTGCTTGATGCGCTCCGCGTCAGCGGTAGGGGTGCGCAGGCCCGCGGCGATATCGTTCGTAAGATGATTGCCGCCGACGCTCAACACCGCGCTATGTCTCACCGTGCCATCGTGAAAAACCGCGATATCCGTCGTGCCGCTGCCGATATCCACCAATGCCACCCCCAACTCGCGCTCTTCTCCGCTCAGGACCGCTTCCGCCGCCGCCAAGGGCATCAAAACGATGTCACCGATATTGAGACCGGCGCGGTTGCAGCATTTGACAATGTTCTGCGCCGACGCAACGGCGCTGGTAACGATGTGGACCCTCGCCTCCAAGCGGACCCCTGACATTCCCAAAGGCTCTTTGATGCCGTCCTGATCGTCGATGATGTAGTCTTGGGGCAGAATTTGAAGAACTTCCCGATCCGTCGGAATCGCCACGGCCTTGGCCGCATCTATGACTCGATCCAGGTCCCGTTGACACACTTCCTTGTTCTTGACCGCGACAATGCCGTGACTGTTGAAGCCTTTGATGTGATTTCCCGAAAGGCCGGTAAACACCGTATGAATCTCGCATCCGGCCATCAGCTCCGCCTCTTCCACCGCCTTTTTAATGGAGTTGACCGTGCTTTCGATATTGACGACGACACCTTTGCGCAATCCTTGCGATGGGTGGGATCCGATTCCAATAATTTCCACGCCTCGGTCGGTCATTTCGCCGACGACGGCGCAAACCTTCGAACTACCGATGTCCAAACCCACTACGATGCTGTGTTTCTTGGCCATGACTCTGTGTTGTTACCTACGCCCGATGAACTCGCTCATTTACTGCCGCATCCGTCTCACGCGGGCCACTACCTGATCGTCAAAACTCGCATCCAAAGTCACCAAACGCTCCTCATGGCCCTTCCAAAGCTTTAAAACGCGGTCCACGCGTTGCACCTTGCCTTCCCAGTCGCCCCAACCCATGTGCAGCGCTAGGGGGTAAGCCGTCGTGTAGAGAATCACGCGGTCGGCAGCCTCAAAATGGACCTCTGAAATCGTATGAGAGTCCTTGGCCATCAAATCGCTGAGCCGAACGGCGTCCTGAATTCTCCTGCGCACTACCGGATCACGATTCCCCAGCTCCTCCAGGCGCAGCCCGGTAAGCAGGGGAAATTGGACGCTTTCTCCGGCTTGGACCTCCTTAAAAACAACTCCGTCGGAATCCACGTAATAGAGTTTTCCCATCGCCACTATCGCCTTGGGGGTTCGCTCTTCGATTTCGATGACCACCCGACGCGGAAATTCGCGGCGCACGAGGACGCGGCGCACCCATGGATGTTTGGCGACTTTTTTTTCAATGGTCGCCGGTTCAATGCGCCACATATTCATGCCGTGTTTCAACCCCGCCAGGGCAACGATCTCATTACCGCCGAATTTCTCCCCGCCACGCACTTGAATTTCCCTGACGGAGAAATAAGGGCTCTCCAAGACGAACTGACGCGCCGCAGCGCCTGAAGCCATCAACTGCCTGCGCCACCCGTAAAGTGCGACGGTCAGAACGATGAGAGTCGCAACCAGACTAACCACCCTAATCCACTGACGCCATCTGCGCGTGTTTC
>Ga0184626_10000585_pt1 | contig 11635 bp, 12 predicted proteins | sample PLM3_60_b1_FD_133142 | JGI IMG/M metagenome (GOLD analysis project Ga0184626, IMG submission 133142) | Groundwater sediment microbial communities from an aquifer in East River, Colorado, USA - PLM3_60_b1 | ecosystem: Environmental > Terrestrial > Soil > Riparian zone | place: USA: East River... | reverse complement strand
GCTAGGGGGTGCGGCTTCAATTCGTTGAGGCGCGAAGGCCAAACGATCTCGAACGGCCTTCTCGGACATGACCAGGGTGCGCGCGGGTGCTCTGACTCTGGATCAGCCCAATCGGCGACGCCCGCCCCCGACCTAGATCCTCGCCTCAAGCCTCTGATCGGCACCTGGGAGGGGCGCGTGCGGTGGCAGACCTCCAGAAGCGATGAGGGCCGCACGCTTCTCACCCAGGAGAACGGCGGAGAGATCGAGGCGAACTACGGCATCACCGGGAAGGGCCTGGACCCAGTGGCTCTTACGGTTGAAGCATGGGCATCGAGCATCAGGATTAGCTTCAAGACCAGCTCGGAAAACACCGTGATCTTGTTGCTCGTCAACGAGGACTGGTTGTCCGGGACCATGGTCCTCACCGGGGACCGAGGCGGCAGCGACTTGGTCAACCGGCCAATGGACCTGCAGCGGAAGAAGTGACAGGCTTGTCGGCGCGACGAGGATCAAGTGCTCACACGAGCGGGATGGAGCACTCGATCACGAGTGCCACGGCCTTAGCTCGGGAACGCACGCCGTGGCATGCCGTCCAGGTGGCAGCGAGAGAGGTGCTGAGGGAGGCGGAGGCGGGCCCCTGTGCCTAGGCCAAAGCCCGCGCCACTTGATGAAGTATTGGGACGGGCTCACAACAAGCTCGAGCAGGCGGGGTTTCATGTTGACTTCGCGGCGGGCTCGACAAGCTGATCGCGGGCCGGTTCTTCGATGTACGGGATCAAGGGGCGGGATCCACCTGGGATGCCGAGGTTTTGGACCCCGACTCCCAAGTGGACCCCCATTCGTGCCCCCGGGGTGACTCGAACACCCGGCACGCAGTTTAGGAAACTGCTGCTCTATCCACCTGAGCTACGGGGGCGTGACCTAAGGCCGCTGTGATTCTAACAGGTTCGGCGACATGACGTCCGTCGACGGGCTGACTTGTAAGGTGTTGCGCACCGTTCACTGCCAATTTCACTGCCGTGAACGCCGGTTCAGTGAGGCCGTCCAGGCGATCGACCGCGGTCCGAAGGTGGGCCGGGCTCAGGTGCGCGTAGCGAAGCGTCGTCTTCATGTCCGAGTGCCCGAGGATCTCCTTCACGTCGGTCAGCGTCGCCCCGCGCATGACGAGGTGGCTCGTCGCGGTATGGCGTAGGTCGTGGAATCGGAAGTCCTTGATGCCAGCGCGCTTGAGCGCCAGCGCGAACGCCGTCCGCACCTGGCCCCATGCCGCGCCGTCCCGGCGCTTGAAGACGCGCCCGTGCCTCGCGTCCGCGGTCGGCTCCAGAGCGACGAGGGCATCTAGACCGCACGATTGATCGGGACGCCCCGAGGCTTGCCGCTCTTGGTCTTGTAGAGCGTCAAGCGCGAGGTCGACAGGTCGACCCGCTCCCATTCGAGCCCGAGGATCTCGGCCTTCCGCATCCCGGTATTGAGCGCCACGGTAACGATCGCGGAGAGATACTGGTTGCGGGACACGGCGCACGCCTTGAGGAGCTTGGCGATCTCGTCTGTCTCCAGGTACCGCATCCGCCCCTCGGGCTTCTTCGGCATGTCGAAGTCCGGCACCTGCGTGACGTATCCCCAGCGGCGGGCCAGGTTCAGCATGTGGCGCAGCACCGTCAGCTCGTTCGCTACAGTGAACGCGGAGACCTCCCCTGCCCGCCGTCTGGCGTACTGCGCGACCATCGGCGCCGAGAGTTGACGGACGAGAAGATCCGCCCCGAACACCGGCATGAGCCGGTCCTTGAGGATACGCGCATCCTCTTTGATAGAACGCTTGTCGGCGTCGCTCTTGAACTTGAGGTACTCGGCCGCGAGCTGGATAAAGCTGCGATCCGGCGCCGGCTCAAGACCAGCCGCGGCGGCCTGCTGGCGATCACGGAGCGCGGCCAGCGCGGCCTCGCGCGTGGTCCAGCCGAACTTACGCTCACGCACGCCGTGGACGGTCAGATCGTACCCGTAGCTCACGCGCGTAATGGGCCGTCCGAGCGGCCCCTGCGCCTGCCAAGATTGCGTGATGACTCTTCCGCCACTTGTCGTCTTCGCCATGCTCAGCCCCTCCTCTCATCCGCGGCGATCATCCGTACAACCGCCTTCTCTAAGGCCTCCAGTCCGTTCGCCAGGTCGGCCGCAGCTCTTCGAGCCCGACCTGGCCGGGGTCGTTCGGCCCTTCCGTCGAAGTGCCATAGATCGCGAGCTTGAGTAGTCCGCCTTCCTGTTTAGGTTGACCAACGCCTCAGTTTGCTCGAACATGAATGCTCGGCCCGTGTACGGTTTCGCCTTCGTCGCCATCGGTTCCTCCAGCGCTCGGTGTTCACTACGCGCCCCGACAATCGGAGCGACGCGGTGGATTTTCGCGCTGAAGCGAGCAGGCGTCAAGGAACATACGTATGGGGTACGAATGTCTTGACAGCCGCAGGCTAGGGGGACAATCCCGATTGTCCCAGTAGAGTGCGATGGCGCATACTTGGGGGTGGAAATGGCCCCAAAACGCCGCTCCTGGGACAAACCGACCAAGGTGAAAATGTCACGCGCAGTCCTCGAAACGTTCCGCGCGCTTGGCGCGCAGGGGGGCGAAGCGCGCGCGAAGAACATGACCGCGGCCGAACGGAGCGAGAGCGCCCGGCGTGCGGTTCAGGCCCGCTGGCGTAAGGCGAAGAAGAAGTAGGCTGATGGACAAGCTCAACCTCATCGCTCTGATTCTCAACGTCGTCTTCTTCGGTGTGAACTTGTGGCTCCTCCTCGGGCACCGGCGCGAAGACCGCGCGACGGTGACGACCTCGACGCGCGAAGACCGGATCGAGCGGGTTGTCGTGGAATACATGCATCTGTTCACGACCCATCAAGACACCGGTGTTCACGCGCTGATCGTCGCGGGCGTGAAGAGACTTCAGACGAGCGAGGAGATAAGCGACGCGATCGGGCGAATCGTTGACCGCGCCGGCACTCATCCGCTCGTCGGTGAGGCAAGGAGGCTCGCGCCCGCGTCTCTGAAGGAGTTCTTCGCCGAGGTGACGGTCCGTGGCCCGGTTACGGTCGGCGAGAATGAAGCTCTGGCGAAGATTAAGGCTAAGACTGCGCCGGGATGAGCCTCCGCAAGGCGCCGCGGGCGCGATGGGCGAAGGCGAAGCCGGGCGCTGCGAAATGAGGCGCTGCTTGACCGGCTAATCTTGAGTGCTGCACCGCCCCGTGCTAGCGTTATGGCGACAGTACGGAGGTGATTTATGACGCCCTTTGATTTGCCGTCAGGCAATCTCTTCGATCTGCTGCACGCGGATCTCTGCCGTCCCGCCGAGGTGCGCGAGCACAAGACGTACCTGTCGAAGCCGCCCGACGAACATCCTCATCGGCCTCACCCGCACTACGTGATGTCGACCCTAAGGCGGACCAGCTCGTCGGCAAGCGCAGGAAGCTTCTCGAAGCGCTCGCCTGCCCAGCGAAACTCGAAGACTGCGTTCTGAGCCTCGATGTAGCCGCGCTGCCGGAAGAGGGTGCGCCATCCGTCCTCGCCTGAGGCCGTGAGAGTGGTCTCGAAAAGGATGCCGATCCGGTGCACCTTCCCTGCTTGCTGTCCCTCAGCGACGAGCGGCGCAAGGATGAGGTTAAGAATGAGAAGGACCGCGAGCCCGATCAGCCGCATGGGCACCGGCGAGTCTAGCAGACGATGCCCGCGTTGCGGCCAAAGCCACGCAGAAATCTTGGATCTGCTGGGCCTGAGTCGTTAGAGTAGGGCCGTCAAGACAAAGCGATTGCGGCGGGCCGCTCTTCCTCGTACAGGGAGGCATTGAACTTTGGCTGTGCGGCGGAATCTGTTTATCATTGCGCGTCGTGAGCCACTAATGTACGAGACCATGAAGCAGAGTTTTGCTGGTCACGCTGATATTGAAGTGATCCTTGACCGACGACGCCGTGAACGTCGTTGGGAGGCTATCCCGATCGAAGTTAATCGCCGAGCAAGGGAACGGCGGGCTGCGAACATCGACGCCCTCCTGCAGCAGCTTGGGTGGGTGGTGGTGGAACAGACAGGGGGCCGGAACTTAACTAGACCAGTTCAGAAATAGCGGATGGCGGAGTAGGCCAGAGGGCATCACGCCTCAGCACACCACCGAGGCCTGTCGGCCCACCTTCAACTCGAACGGTTGCTGCCGGACGATGTATGGTTGGCCCCCTCATCCGGCGCGGCTCATTCAGCTCGACGAACCGGGATCGTGAACGTGAAGGTCGACCCGCGGCCCACCTCGCTCTGTACCCGGATTTCCCCTCCGTGCAGCTCGACGAACTTGCGGCAAAGGGCCAGCCCGAGCCCCGTCCCCTCCTGCTTCGCTGCGCTGGTCCCGGCCTGCCGGAACTCCTCGAACACCGCCTCCTGGTCCGCGGGCGCGATGCCGACCCCGGTGTCGCTGACCGACACTTCGACGAACCCATCCCCCGACGCTGCTCGCACTTCGATCCGTCCGCCCTCCGGCGTGAACTTGATCGCATTCGACAAGAGGTTCAGGACGACCTGCCGGATCTTCCGTTCATCGGCCCGAACCTCGCTGAGCCGGTCATCGACGGTCACCCGCAGGGTGATGCTCCGGCGGCCAGCACGCTCGCGGACCAAGGTCACGGCGTTGTCGAGTGCCGTGGGGAGATGGAAGTCTGTGAGTTCGAGCTCCATCCGCCCGGCCTCGATCTTCGAGAGGTCGAGGATGTCGTTGATCAGGGACAGTAGATGGGTTCCGGAAGCGTAGATGTCTTTGAGGTACTCCTCCTGCTTCTCGTTCAGCTCGCCGAACATGCGCTCGGTCAACACCTCGGAGAAGCCGATGATCGCGTTGAGAGGCGTCCGCAGCTCGTGGGACATGTTGGCCAGGAACTCTGATTTGTGCTGGCTCGCGACCTCGAGCTGCCGACCCTTCTCCTCGAGTTCAGCTTTGTGCGTCGGTGAGTGCCCCAACGACTCCCAATCGAGGTCTCCGAGGCCTTCATCCGTCATCGTAGGGCTCCCCTTTTGCGGGCGTAGATCGCGGCGGCGATCATCGTCCTCGTCCTTCATACGTCGATTGGATCTTCGTCTTGAGCCGCTCGAGATCCGCGTCTTGGAGCTCCGCGCCGCCTAGCTTTTCGTGGTCACCTTCGTAGAACCGGTAGAGACCAACGGCGTCGAGGATCTTCCCGAATGGGCGCCCGTCGCGAAGGACCCGGATGAACGTTCCTTCGCCGGTAGTGCTGTCCACCTTGAACGTAATAGCCATGCGATCCTCCTTTGTGTCGAGCGCGGCGATCATGGGAGCTCCTCGTTCTCGAAATCCTCGGGAAGCGTAGTCGTTGGTGCCGGCGCTCGTCAGAGCGAATGCCCTTGAGCAGGTAATGAACGAGCGAGTCCGCGTCGCCCAGCGGTGTAGCTACGTTCTCCTACATCGTCGGCGCCCGCCAATAGTAGTGCTCAATCCGGTTGAGCAGAGCACGGAGTGCCGCGAGCGCTGTCCACCAAACCGGGCAACTCCATGGCCGTCAGCAGACTTCCCGCTGAACCGCGAGTTTCGTCACGGCCTCACGGGGACTTCGACGAGTTTGTCGCCCGTACTCACGCGGACCCGAAGATCGACTGGAGCCGACCGACCGGTCGGCACCGTTCCACGGTAGGTTCCCGGCTCGGGGAGGGCGCCCATCGGAATATTCTCCACGGTGCCGTCCGCCATTTGCGCGACGAGCACGACGTCGGCGCCCGCCATGGGCCGGCCTGCAGGGTCCAAGAGCCGCACGGCGTACGACTCGCCCCACCCCCGCGATACCGGCTCGCGCACGAGCTCTACGCGAGGCGAACCCTCGAACCGGGGAGGCGTGGCCTTTGGCGTCGCCGCCTCAGGCGGTGGCGCGCTGGCGACCTGTTTTGACGGCGCAGGGGCGCTCGGACTCGGTCGGACCGTAGCGCTAGGTCTGGGTCGACCGCTGCCGCCCTGTCCCGTTGCCGACTTCGGCGGGGCACTGGTCTGTTTGGGTGTGGTGCTGGCGTCGCGAGCAGGGGTGCTGGTTTCTTCGGGTGAGGTGCTGGTCTCTCTGGACGTGGTGCCGGTCTCTGGGGGAGGAATGCTCGTCTCGCGTGGCGTGGCGGTCAGCCTATCGGCGTCGCGGGGTGACACCGCTTTCGTGCTCGCTGGGCCGCCGGCCGAGGGTGACTCGCTAGCGGGGCGGGCCGGCGGTGCAATCTCGCTGCGCGCCGGCTGAGTCTCGGCGACCACCGGCTCTTCGGTGACCACCGGCAATTGCGCCAGGGTAGTAGCCTCGTTGGTCTGGACAGGTGGCTGGCCCGGGTCGCCCGGGGGCGGTGGCGACCCCTGGAAAACCCGACTCATGAGACTCTTCCCAAAATTCTGCCCCGCCGGTGTCAGCGCGAACGCGGCCAGCGTCACGCCGATCAGTACCGCGAGCAGCTTCGGGATCAGCCTGCCTGACCGCCGGCGCTTGAAAGCGAGGATGCTCTCGAGCCGCTCCTCGTCCTCGGCATCCTCCGGGGAGAGGCGCTCGATCGGCGCCTCGGGAAGAAGCAGAGAGAGCGGAGTCCTGTGCCCTGTTGGGTCGAGGGGCGCCGGGACAATGGCAAACCCATTGGCCTCGAGCGCGAGGTCGACCCGAAGCTGGCGGCGGCGGTCTTCCTTCGGATCGGATTCCCCCGAAGACCCACCGCGGCGCCTGTCCAGGATGATCTCGAGCTGATCCTCCGGGCGAAGCGACGCTCGGAGAGCCGCGATGAAGGCTCCGCTCCGGAGCCGATCGCGGGAGACGATGCACAAGCGTGTCGGCTGATGTGCCACCAGGTCCTCCTCACCTCTAGCAATGCCGGTGCCTGACCGACGCTTCGGAGATCGTAAGCCCGATGTACTTCGCTGAAAGAAAAAGCGATTCTACGACGCGTGTCCGCCGGGGACGCGCGGCATCGTCAGGCGGCGAATCTGGACACTGTCACCCAGCGCGACACCGACACTGTCAGCCGGCGATACACCGAGGATGCGCCGCCCCATCCCAGCTGCGCGTCGCGCACCGTCATCGTGATGTCACCGTGGCCGAGCGAACGGCTAGATCTCGGTCCCCTCGGGCGAGATGAAAGGGACGGAGCCGCCTACCAGCTTCAGGAGGCCGGCGCGCCGAAGGCGCCGGCGGATGTCGTCGCCGCGCGCGCGGATGTCGCGGTCTGTCGCACGAACCGGGAGCTGCCGGCGGGCCACTTCATCGAGCGCCGCGCGGAGCACTCGGCGGCGAAGGTTGGTTCTGAAGCGCCGCCGGACCAGAGGGTCGCTCAGATCCTTCTGCCCGAGGCGCCCCATTTCCTCGTCGAGGTAGTCGCGATCAGACTCCGAGCCATCGGGAGTCGTCCCGACGCAGAGCCCCGTGTAGGCGGCCTCGACCTTGTCCAGCATCTCCCACGCGCCCCGGTCCTGTCGCCGGCCACGGCGGAGGTCGAGGTCGGCGAAGGCCTGGGCGATCGCCCGAAGGGCCGCTTCACGAGCAGGCCCGCCGCCCTGCCGGCGGGTGCCGTCGTGCCCGGACAGGCCGCCCCCGTGGAGGAGCGCGCCCTCCGCGAGGTCAGCCAGGTGCAAGTCGCCACGGCGGTCCAGGTGGGCGAGAAGGCCGGCGAGCACCCAGAGCACGAAGTCTGGGGGCAGATGGACGGCTACCTGCCCGTCGCTGCCCTTGAGCCGGGCCAGCCACTCCGCCGCCGTGCGACGGCGGCGCTCGCGACTCTTGCGGCGCTTGCGCGACGACATGCCGGCTACACCGAGCCTATCACGCGCGGTCGCGCGCCGTTGCGTGTGGCATCGGTCTCTATCCATCGGAGCCATGGGGACACGTGCCTCTCCGAGGCAACCGGGAACGATTGTACCCTCGTGGGGCTCGGCGACCTGACCGGGCGTGGGTCCCGGGCGTTCGAAGGGGTTGCCCAACCCACTATAAGAGCGTGGTTGGCATCCCCTGTGCGATATAGTCGCCCGGGTGAGCATCTTGAGAGACCGGTGACGGTGACTCCACGACCCTGACGGGTACGCCGGACCGCTTCCTGTTCATCGTCTCGCGAGGGGATGCGAGGCTGGCGAACTATCTCCAGCAGCACTTCACCGGCGACACCACGGTCCAGGTGCTGGTCGACCGGCGCCACGGCGAGCGACGGCAGCGCACGACTGATATCGTCGCGGACCGCCGCCGCGCGGACCGTCGCTCACGCCCTCACGTGGACAAAGAGCTTCGGCTCACGTCGTTCGCGATCGTGACGTTGCCCTGACTCACCGGACGCCGTTCAGCTTGTAGAGGCGCGCGCAATTGTCCCAGAGGATCTTCGCCTTGGTCTTGTCGCTCACGCCCTCGATCGCGACGAACTCCTCGATCGCATGCGGGAAGAGCCCGTCGGAGTGCGGGTAGTCGGTCGAGACGACGATGTTGTCGTCGCCGACCGTCTCGACCACCTGCTTGAGCACTTTCTCGTCGGCGTCAGTGGCCACGTAGCACTGTCGGAAGAAATACTGGCTCGGGAGCTGCGACACCTGCACCTCGGAGCCGGGGCCGAACTTTTCCCACGCCTCGTCGAGGCGCCAGAGCCACCACGGGAGCCAGCCACAGGTGCCCTCGAGAAAGGCGCACCGCAGCCCGGGGTGTCGCTCGAGCACGCCGCCGGCCGCGACGCTGGCGAAGGCGAGCATCAGCTCCATGGGGTTGCGCCCGGCGACGCCGATGACGCGCCCGTTCGGATGGTCGAGATAGCGCCGCGCAATGTCGTCGCGCAGCGACGACTGGCCGGTCGGATGGAACCCCACGGGGACTTCCAGCTCCTCGATCGCGTCCCAGAGCGGCTCGAACTCCGGGTCGTGGATGTGCCGGCCCCCCACCGGGTTGGGGTTGCCGATCACCGCGACCGCGCCCAGCTCGCGCACGGCCCGCTTCGCTTCCCTTATCGCCAACCCGACGTCGTGGAACGCGACCTGCGCGGCGAATTTCAACCGGCGTGGATCATAGGCGCAGAAGTCGCGCGTCCAGTCGTTGTGGGCCCGCGCCAGGGCGGCGGCGACCTCGGGCTCGAGGTCGTCGTGCATGAGCACCTGGCGCCCGCGCGTGCCGTAGATCACGGCGACGTCGATGCCCTCGATGTCCATGGCCGCGACGTGCGACTCGGAATCATAGCCGCGCGCATGCGCGACCTCGTAGTGCGGGTGGCGGGCGAAGGCGCGCTGCTGGAGATCCTTGCCCACGACCGCGGTCTGGCGTCGCTTCGACATCTCCCCGATCTCGAGCGCGCCGACCCGGATGACGGGCTGGTTCGACGCGTTCTCCGAGCCCCGAGTGAACTGCGGGGCGAACTTCTTGAACGGGGCATCGAGGTATGTCTCCCAGAGGCCGTCCGGCTCCATCGTGTGCAGGTCGCTGTCGAGGACCTTGAATCCGTTCTTCATGCGCTACCTCCCCTGGTCAGAGATCGACACGATAACGCTTGAGGGCGGCCGGATCGACGGTCGCACCGAGGCCGGGCGTGTCCGGGAGACGGATCACGCCCGCGTCGAGCCGGACCGGATCGACGACGACGTCGCCGGCCATTTTGAGAGGCCCCACCGCCTCGCACCCGTCGATCACCGCCTCGCTCACCGCCGCGACGGCCGCCTCCGCGAGCGTCGAGAGGGTGAGGCCGAATCCGTGGCCGAGGACGACCCCGAGCCCGGCCGCCGCCGCGCACTCCACCATGGCTCGGGTCCGCAGGAGCCCGCCTTGCTTCATCACCTTGAGCTTGACCAGGTCGGCCGCCTCGCGCCGGATGATCTCCACGAGCGCGGCGGGGTCGGACACGCTCTCGTCCGCCATGAGCGGGATGCCGATGCGGCGCCGGATCCGGGCGAGGCCGGCGAGGTCGTGACGCGCGATCGGTTGCTCGACCAGCGTCAGGGCATGGGGCTCGAGGCGGGGAATGAACGCGATCGCCTCATCGACGGTGAGGCTCTCGTTGAAGTCCACCCGGAGCGCCATGCGTGTGCCGACCGCGGCGCGGACGGCGGCGACCCGCTCGACCCCCTCGTCGGTCGCGCCCGAGATCTTGATCTTGGCCGTCCGAAAGCCGCGCTCGCACCACGCGCACGCTTCCCGGGCCGCCTGCTCCGGTGCGACCGTCCCGATCCAGGCGTTGAGCGTGATGGCGTCCTTCACCCGGCCCCCGAGGAGCGCGTGAACCGGCAAGCCGAGCGCACGGGCTGTGAGGTCGACGAGCGCCATCTCGATGGCGGCCTTCGCCTCCGACGCCTCGGCCATGGCGCGGTCCATGCGGGCAAGCGCGGCGTTCAAGTTGAAGGCATCGGCGCCCACGAGCGCCGGCGCCACCGACCGCACTGAAGCATGCACCTGCTCCGCGGAAACCGGCGAGTAGCCGGGCGTCGGATCGACATTCCCCCAGCCCTCAAACCCGGTCTCGGTCTCGACCCGGACGAGGAGGCTGCGCTGGACCGCGGTCATGCCGTGCACGCCGTGGACCGGCGTGCGCAGCGGGACGTCGACGACGACCGGCTCGACCGCAGCGATCCGCACGGCCGCGAGCATGTCACCACGGCTGAGTTGCGTCAACGGGACGTGGCGCCGGGGCGATGGGTCGGGGTGACGGGTGGGGTCGGCGCGACCCGTTCCCTCCAAGCGGCGACGGGCGCAACGTGCCCGGGTGGAGCCCAGCCGCACAGGAGCAGCGGACGCGTGCCGCGTGGTCGAGCGACCCCACCCGTCACCCCGACCCATCGCCCCGGCGCCACGTCCCGGCTGGGGTCAGAAGAGATCGGAGGCGTCGACTCCCCGCGCGGCCAGGAGCGCGCGGAGCTTTCGGAGCCCCGCCCCCTCGATCTGGCGGATCCGCTCGCGGGTCAGGCCGAGCCGCCGGCCGATCGCCTCCAGCTTTTCGGGGGGATCGCCCTCCAGGCCGAAGCGCCTGCGCAACACAGTGCGCTCGTTCGCCGCGAGGTCGTCGAGCACGGAGACGAGATCCGTGCGCTCGCGGAAGAGCGACGCGCGCGCGTCGCTCGGGTCCGTCGACGGGTCGGCGACGAGATCGCTCACGCGGCCCTGCCCCTCGCCGACGGGGGTCTCGAGCGACACCGGCTGCTGTCGGATCTCCTCGAACTCCTCGAGCTCCTCCACGGACGTGCCGAGGGCCGCCGCCAGCTCGTCCATCGTTGGCGGGCGCTCGAGCGCCTGGGTGAGCCGCCGCTGCTCGCGCTTGTAGCGACCGAGCAGGGCCTCGACGTGCACCGGCAGACGAATGGTCCGCGCCTGGTTCGCCAGCGCCCGCGCGATCGCCTGACGGATCCACCACGTCGCGTACGTCGAGAAGCGCGTGCCCCGCTCCGGGTCGAACCTCTCGACCGAGCGCAGGAGACCGAGGTTGCCTTCCTCGATCAGATCCGGCAGCGGGAGGCCGCGGTTCAGGTACCGACGGGCAATCTGGACGACGAGCCGCAGGTTCGCCTCGGTGAAGCGCGCCTTGGCCTCAGCATCGCCGGCGCGCACGCGCCGCGCCAGCGCCGCCTCCTCCTCGCGCGACAGGAGCGGGATCCGCGCGATCTCCTTCAAGTAGACTCTGAGGTTCTCGCGGCTGGTCTCGCGCGTCTCCTCGCGG
>Ga0184626_10000584_pt1 | contig 11644 bp, 18 predicted proteins | sample PLM3_60_b1_FD_133142 | JGI IMG/M metagenome (GOLD analysis project Ga0184626, IMG submission 133142) | Groundwater sediment microbial communities from an aquifer in East River, Colorado, USA - PLM3_60_b1 | ecosystem: Environmental > Terrestrial > Soil > Riparian zone | place: USA: East River... | reverse complement strand
AGGTATCCCATGCAAAGTGCCTCCGTCATGGAAGATGATGAAGGCCAATGTACCATAGTTATACAGCTATGTCATTAAATTTCTGCAATTTTTTCACAGCTTCGGGGGATTAAGGGGGATTTTGCAGTGCTCGGATATACTGTCGATGATGCTCAACCATTCGTGGTGAGCCCTTCGACCGCGCTCAGGACAGGCCTCTCCCGCGTTGTGCACGAGGAGGACGCTTCGTCAATTCTCTGCAATTTATCCTTTTATGTTTTCTTGTTCCTCTACGTGTTTATCTCCGGACCGACATTCGCTGCAGAGGTCCAAAACCTGACCGTTGTTTCATATCCCGCTCGCCCGGCCAAACTTCCGCTCTGGCTGGCGCAAGACGCAGGGTTATTCGAAAAAAATGGGCTCAAAGTTTCGCTCAAAGAACTTAACTCCAGCGAAGAACTGATTCAGTCAATTCAAAACCGCGAGGGTCAGATTTACGCCGCAACGGCGAACTGGCTCATTTCCGGCATCGGTGACGGATTTGACCTAGTCTTTGTCGCAAACACGGGCTACAGCGTTCTCAAGCTTGTGGCTCGACCGGATATTCGTCGCCCAGAAGAGCTAAGAGGAAAAAAAGTTGGCACCGGCGAAGCGAACAGCAGCCAGGACCGGATCACCCGCCAAGCGTTGCAGCGCCTCGGATTGAATCCTGACCGGGATGTGACTCTGGTTCCGTTCGGGAGCCGGAGCGTCCAGCGACTGAACGCGCTTTTAAAGGGTGAGATCGACGCGACGACGAGCAACGAAGACAACCTCTTCGATCTGGAACGGCGCGGGGAGCTGAGCAAAGTACGCGTGCTGGCCGATAATGAGAGTTTGAAGCTCTTTATCGGCGCCGGCGTGGATTTCACGGTTACGCGCGACCTGCTGACTAACTCGCGCAACGTGGTAAAGGGATTTGTCCAGGCGCTTTGTGAAGCGATTGCGCTGGCACGAGACGATCGTTCGTGGGCCGATCGAATCTATGGTCGCTACCTGAACGTCAAAGACCCCGCGCTGCTGGATTTCATGTACCGGACTTATGTGGAAGGGGCGATACCGCAGCGTCCGTTCCCCAAAACGGAAAACGTTGCGCTGGGAATCGATGAGTTTGCAGCGAAGCCTGGACTTAAAAATAAGAAGGCGGGAGATCTCGTGGATGGAAGTATTATGAGGGAGCTGGAAAGCGAAGGTGTGTTCCAGCGCCTTTACCGAAAGCCGCGGGAACATGTCGAGTAAGAGTTCGGCAGCGATCGTTAGAACCCCGTCCTGTTCGGGCGAAGCACGGCTGTCATTTTGAGGCGAAGGCGAAAAATCCCCACCAATTAACCGAGACCCTTCGCGTGGCTCAGGGTGACTCACTAAAGGCGCAGCTATGGTGGTAAAGGCTAGTTACCAGCCGACATGCAATGAACCTGCCGACTTGGAGCTGGGTGTGAGTCAGTTGACACTGGAGACGCTTTCTTAGTACGCTCGCGACGATTCATTTCCACAAGGAGGCAGCATGAAAATAAAGTTGATGCCGATTCTTGCGGCTACGTTTTCCTTGCTATTCGGCCGGGTCCTGTCGGCTCAGGATCTTGGCCCTCAGATCAAAAAAATCAAAGACGGCATCTACGTTTATGTAGGCAAAGAGTTCAATTCCAACTGTGGCATTATCCTGACACAAGAAGGTGTCGTTCTGATTGATAGCGGACACAATCCTACCGATTCACGGGCAATCTTAGATGCCGTAAGAAAACTCACGCCATTGCCGGTGCGTTATCTCATCGATACTGAACCCCACGGTGATCACACCACGGGCCATTTTGTGTTTTCTCCTCCCGCCATCGTCATCGCGCACGAAGGGGCAACGGAGTCGATGAAAGCGGCGTACAGTCCAGAGCGGAATCAAAAATTGATGGCTCAGTCGCCGGAGATGCGTGCCGCCTTTGAGGGCTATCGTATGATCACACCGCAAATGGAGTACCGGCAAAAGATGACACTCAACGTTGGGGAGAGGACTTTTGAGCTGATGTACCTAAAGGGCGTGCACAGCGAGGCGGATACGGCTGTTTGGCTGCCTAAGGAGCGGGTGCTTTTCTCGGCATCCGCCGTCGTGGTCAATCAGTACAATATCCTTCGTCCCTTCGTTACTATCCCTGACATTTTAGCCGCCGCTAAAATGATGAAGGGTCTGAATCCGGAGTTCGTTATTCCAGGCCATGGAACGCCCGGCACAGTCAAGATATTCGAGGACTCTGAACGCTATTACGCTCTGCTGTTGGAACGTGTCGGCAAGATGGCGCGCGAGGGCAAGTCGCCCGACGAGATAAAAAAGGAGCTTCGCATGCCTGAGTATGATGGTTGGGCCAGTAAGGATAGGATACCTTCCAACATTGATGCCGCTTACAAAGCAGTGAAAGGTAACTAGCCCGATATCGGCAGACAAATCAAGGAGGAGATTATGAAAAAAAAATCAGTTTCCGTTTTTCTGTTCGTCTTTTATTGCGTATTCGTTCCCTCCCGCCTTTTAGGGCAGGATCTCGGCCCGCATTTCAAGAAGATCAAAGACGGCATCTATGTTTACGCGGCAAAGCCGACTGATTCAAACGCGGGCATTATTCTAACGGAAGAAGGGCTGGTGCTCATCGACAGCGGTCACAACCCGCCCGATTCTCTTGCCGTCAACAAAGCAGTTAAGCAGCTCACTTCACAGCCGGTTCGCTTCCTTATCAACACCGAGCCGCACAACGACCACACAACCGGCCATTTCATCTTCTCTCCGCCAGCCGTTATCATCGCTCATGAGGGGGCGATTGAGTCGATGAAAAAGGGTTACAATCCAGCGCGGAATGAAAAGCTCATGGCGGACTATCCGGATATGCGCGAGTCCTTCAAAGGCTTCAAGATGATCACACCCCACATCGAGTATCGAGAGAAAATGACGCTCAATATGGGAGAAAGAACTTTCGAGCTTTACTACCTTAAGAATGTGCACAGCGAGGCGGATACCGCGATTTGGCTACCCAAAGAACGGGTGCTTTTTTCGGCGGCGGTGGCGGGAGTCAATCGCTTCAGTAATCTTCGGCCCTTCGTCCAGATCGAAGATATGCTGAGCGCCATGAAGATGATGAAAGCGTTGAATCCGGAGATCGTCGTTCCGGGACACGGCGCGCCGGGAACAACGAAGATCTTTGACGACTCAATCCAGTACTACACACTTTTATTGGAACGGGTCGGGAAAATGGCAAAGGAAGGCAAATCCCTCGAAACCATCAAGAAAGAGCTACGCATGCCCGAGACCGACGACTGGGAAAACAAAAACAACTTCCCCAACAACATCGAAGCGGCCTACCGCGCGGTCAAGAAGTAAGAAGCCGGTCAGCCAGTCCAGAATAAGCCTCAAGGACGCTGAGACATGAAGCAGTTTCTGCTCTCTTTTCTACTCGTGGGTGCAGTCGCGGTTACGCTGGCAGCACAGGAGCGCGAGATGATTCTACCGGTGCCGCAGTCGGCATACTCGCAAGCCGTGAAAGTAAAAGGCGGTACCCTGGTATTTCTATCCGGTGTCGGGCCGGCAGACGAGAAGGGTGTGCTCGCCGCCCCTGGGGACTTTCCCGGACAGGTGCGAGCGACCTGGGAGAACATGCGCCGTGTTCTTGCGAAAGCCGGTGGCTCAGTGGACGATATCGTCACGATGACGGTCTACACCACCGAACGGCGTTGGGGGGAAATTTTCACCGACATGCGCAAGGAAGTATTCAAGACCGGGTATCCGTCCAGCGCCTTCATGGAAGCGCGAAAGCTCAAGACCCCCGGCGCCTTGTTGGAGATCCAAGCGATTGCCGTCTTGAAAGAATAGCGGAGAAATAATCTGTAGGGGCGACCCGCTGGTCGCCCTAGTGGAGTATTGGAGTAATGGGAGAGCGATGAAAACAGTCATGCTGTTGTTGACCGTATTTCTGTTGAGCCTTATCGGAACTTCGCAGGGGCAAGATTTTAAGAAGGAATTTGTCGATCCGATGCCCCAGGATTCTCGTTCCGCAGCTGTCAAAGTCAAAGGCGGCACGATGCTTTTTCTAGCCGGGCATACCGCCAGCCTGCCTCAGGTGAACGTTGATCATGGTAACTTCGAAGCCCAGTTCAAGAGAGTCTTTGATAAGATCAAGACGACACTGAGCCAAGCCGGCGCTACGTTTGACGATATCGTGACCATGTCGGTGTTTCTAACCGATCTCCGCTACATTCCCGAGTTCAACAAGCTCACTAAGGAAATCTTCAAGAAGGGCTTTCCTGCGGTTACATTTGTAGAAGTCAGTCACTTGGCCCGGCCGCAGCTGATCATGGAGATTCAGCCCATCGCAGTGATACCGTAGAAAAACCTGCGACTCTAAATTCTTCTGACGCAACCCATGCCGGCATGTCCGGTGATCATCTTCATTCTTGAAGCTTGCCGGCGGAGGTGTTAGAAAAGACCTTCCTCGTGGTCGCATAGCTCAGCTGGTTAGAGCGCTCGCCTCACATGCGAGAGGTCGTAGGTTCAAGTCCTACTGCGACCACCAAGTAAATCAACCCCTTGCATGTCTGGTGAATGCTCTATGTCCATCCTCAAGCCCGATTTTCCTGTCACTGTACCGCTTACTGTCCGTGTGAACATTGCCTAAGTCCCGGTTCTGAGCGGGACAACCTTTCTTGTTTGAATCTGACTTTGTAAATAAGCCTGCTGTTGCTCTTGGGCTTGTCTAAGCTCATCCTCATCGACAATCCGGTAACGCCGATACATGGAGTTTGTCTTGTGGCCGGTAATCTTCATAGCCAGCTGTTCTTTAACCCCAGAGAGAGATAAGTTTCTAGCTGCGGAACGTCTCATGTCATGCACTATGACTCCAGTAAGTCCAGCAGCCTGACAAGCCTTGTTCCACTTTTTGCGAAAGTCGCCAATTTTCTTTCCATTGCGGTAATGGAAAACATAGGGGCAATCTAACCGGCGCTCATGTAGTCGGCGCTCGATGATTTCCCACAGCGTGCCGGCAAGAGGTAAAACCCACGGCTCCTTGTTCTTGCTGGATTTCATCGCCAGCCTTGCCGTCCTGGTTTCCAGGTCGATGTCTTTCCATTGCAGGTTACGCGCCGCGCCTTTCCGCCATCCGCCGAAATACAGAAACGAGATAAAGTCTTTTAGGTACTCCGGAAGGTTGTCCACTATCGCTAAAAAATCCCCATACTGTAAGAATCCTTCCCTGACCTTCTCGCCGTCCAATTGCTCGAACGTGGGCCGCCAGGAAAGTTTCTTTAGCTTCACCGCCAGGGTTGGCATTCTCCCAAGTGTGGCAACCTCTCTGTTTATTGTCGCCCTAGCGCCCCCCTCACTGAGTCTCTGTTGCTGATAAGCCAAAACCCTGTCCGGTGCAATATCCACAGCCCTGTCGAACTTAAAAAAGCCCAGGTGCTTGATGTTAAAATTTAATGTTGCCGTCGAGCGGTTGTCATTCACGGCATAGTCAGCCCGGACAAACTTGCAAAGATCCTCAAAGGTAAGCCGCTCTTCGTTTGGAACGAATCTCCCGCGCCCAAGTTCTGCTAGCTTTTTCTTCAGCATCTTTCGCGCCACAACCTCGCTTTCGCTCCCGGAACTCTGCCGGTGTTCCTTCCCTCAGTGGTAAAAGGCTATCCACCAGATGGGATCCTCTACTATGCGCCCATCTGAAAGTTTCTGTTTGCGTTTAAATACCCTACCGACGCCTGCAATGTTCGCCTGCTTTTTTGGATTTCATGACAAGCAGATACTTAACGGCAAGCTCGGTTGTCTTAAGCACAGGCAATTCCCCCCTTTCCGCCCGCGCAATCGTGTTCGAGTGAACCTCCAGCTCTTGGGCTAATTCTTTCTGAGTCATTTTCAACCGAAGCCTCGCCCGTCTTAGGTCATCACCTGTCATGCTATCCTTAAAGTATAGCAGTTAGACTCGACTGTCAAGCGCCCCTCTTGGCTATGAAGTTTTCAATGTCGGCTGCAGAGAATCTTATGTTTCCACCTTGCTTCTTTCCTCCTAATTCTTTCCAGCGCCGATAAACCCAACTCTCACTTTGATTGAGACGTTTGGCAGCGTCTTTGAGCTTCAGAAGCCCGGTTAGCTCTCTCTCGGACCCGTTACCGTTTGTTATTGCCGCCTTGATCTCCTCGCGGACAATTCGGCGGATCTCATCAAAGAACGGATCAAACGGGTTTGGGATTGGCTCGCTCATCTATGTGAATCTGTCTCTATGGGGAACGTCGATCATAGGCGTCGCGGTACAATGCCCAGACGGAAAATATTTTGGCTCGATCAGAGCGCCACGTAACGTGTACGACCACGTCCTTGAGTTCTTAAAGCGTAACCACGGGCGGATAATACGCGAAGTCATGGATGCCGAAATAGACATCTCCGAGGTGATTCAGTAGGCCGCAGGCTGAGCATCGAAATAGGACGATCTTATGAGTCAGACTTCTTTAGAGAATGTATTCAAAGAAATGTTTGCGGCAATCGAAGTCTGTCTAACGGGCAAGATCAAACTGCCAGCATTGCTGCTTTAACGAGGTGGCGGATGGGAAGTGCAACACTTTTAGTCTTTGACTCGGTTTAATTCTTCCTTTTGTTCGTGCTCTGATTGCGGTTTTCCGGCGTCTTCTCTATGGCGCGGAGTTGCGAACACGCCAGACGCTGTTTTCCACCGCCGTTTGGCTCTTTTCCAGAGATGTTCAGTTGGGAATCGGCCAGCGACTGCCTCGCCCTTATGAAAGGGATATCTCAAAACGCCTCCGATGGATGCGCTCCGAGTGTTTTCGTCATCATCGGCATACTTCCAATCTCGAAATGCGAGTTAGGCGGCCTGAACATCGACTATCACTGCGAATTGAGAGCTTTTTTCAGCCTTCATTCTGCTCATGTTACACGAAAACGATCCCGGAATCCAAGGAGCCCACGGCCTGCTGATTACCTCTAGCCATGTAGCCCTCCTACCGGCCGCTGCTCATTCGATCCCCATGTTCTTAATCGAACAGCTTTGGACATTTTTTGTAACCGAGGGACGAAAGGCAGCTTTTCCCGTCATCAATTCTTGACATAACAGCCGTTTTTTCTTGGCACTCAATTTGCCCACAAAAGCTCCGGCTCGATTGGTTTGACCATTTTAGGAGATGCCTATGGAAATACTGGAATACCTGAAAGTCATGGTGGAAAAGAATGCATCAGACCTGTACTTGACTGTCGCAAGTCCTCCTGTATTTCGCATTGAGGGTGTTATGCAGCCGATCGGGGATCACGCCTTTACGGCAGGTGAACTCGAAGAGCTGGCCAAATCAACGATGAACGAGAAACAATGGAATGAGTTCAGCCAGCGCAACGAGATGGACTTGGCCCTAGTTCTTTCGGTCCCCCGGCTAAGCCGGTTCCGTGTCAATATTCTCCGCCAGCGCGGCTCTGCGGCCCTTGTCCTCCGCACAATCAAATACGAGATCAAGTCGCTCGATGAGCTTGGGCTGCCACCCGTCCTGAAAGATTTATCCATTAAAAAGAGGGGTTTGGTCCTTGTCGTAGGGGCCACCGGAACCGGCAAGTCAACGACTTTGGCAGCCATGATTGACCACCGAAACGCGTATGACCCTGGCCATATCATCACCGTTGAAGATCCGATAGAGTTCGTGCACAAACACAAAAAATGCCTTATTACCCAGCGCGAACTTGGATTTGACACCTACTCTTTCAGCGAAGCTTTAAAGCGGGCCGTCCGCCAAGCGCCGGACATGATCATGATCGGAGAGATTCGCGATACAGAGTCGATGGAAGCGGCGATTACCTTTGCTGATACAGGGCATCTCTGCGTGGCTACGCTTCATTCAGCCAATGCTTATCAAACGTTCGAGCGTATTATAAATTTCTTCCCTGAGACTCGTCATCCACAGATTCTTATGCAGTTGTCACTCAACCTACGTGGTATCATTTCCCAACGGCTGATACCGTCTACAGATGGCGTGCGCGTCCCGGCGATGGAAATTCTTATCGATACTCCGCGAATTAAAGATCTCATCAAAGCCGGGAAAGTCGATGAGCTCCAAGACGGTATGGAACACGGAATCCATGAGGGCTGCCAAACATTTGAACACGCACTGTTTACGCTGTACAAACAAGGAAAGATTACCGTTGAACAGGCGCTTGCCAACTCCGACAACGCTAACAACCTACGCCTACGAATTAAGTTAGATGAATCGAAAGGCAATGATGAGCTTGGAAATCTCCTCGGTGGGAAAGACCAGAAAGGAGAAAACGGACTGAGAATCAAACGTGTAGATGGATCCATCGCCGCTCAATTCAGAAAATTATAATAACGATTAAATTATCCACCGTGGGTGATCCGTTGTGGCTACCTTTGATCCAACTTGCGATGCGAATTCAAACTTCCAAATTTGTTCTAAGCGCGCTATGGCGGACATGAGCCATCAGTGGCAACCTTTGGTGGTTTTTTCATTCCTGCTACAAATTCGTATCAACGTTCATGATTCTTGCTCGCGTTCTTCCGGCATGACTCACAAACCTCAAAAAGAAGCAGTCGCTGAGCACCTTGTCGAATTACGTGATCAAGCAGTCGCCGCTTTGCAACGCTTCAAAAAAATAGCCGAGCGGCTGGACTTTTATAAGCAGTACCTCCTCCTTAGCGAAAATTACGATGTAAGACTCGCAGGTCCATTATTGTAATTAAGGGTGGCAATCGGCAGAGCGACGGAGCACGGAGTCCGATTCAGCGCCTAAGACTTCCAATGCTGCCGGCTAACGAGAATCCTATCCCCAACTTTACGGAAGGTGCAGTGAAAAAGAAAATTCTTATTGTGGAAGATAACAAGGCTCTCGCGAGATCCTGGGTCTACTTGTAGCAAAGATTGAATATCAGGTTATAAAGGCCAGCAATAGCAAAGAAGCCATCACATACGCGGAGGCCGAGTGCCCTGACCTAATTTTCATGGATATGGATCTGCCGGATGTCGACGGAATCAAGACAACCGCGATACTTAGACGGACTCCCAAAACCTCTCACATTCCTGTCGTTGCGCTTACAGCATGGATGTCGGCACTATGGGAGGAAAAAGCTGCGAAAGTGGGTATTGCAACCTACTTGATAAAACCGGTCTCGCCTCAGATGCTAAAGGAGACCATCGAGGAACATAACTAACGGGTCACTTACCCCGAGGCGAGGTACGACTTTGAATCGTGCATTTTGTTTCGCCCTTTTTCTTGGTCTCGCTCTGGTTACACAAGGCCAGGCCGAGGAATATTACATTTACCAAGGTCCCAACGGTGAGCTGATTATCTCCAACAAGCAGCCGCCTCCAGGGAGCAAAATCATAAAACAGCAAAACCTACCCGAGGTAACTGATAGCCAAGTCCCACAAGACCAACAACGCAACAATCCGCAGCCGCAGCTAAACAGACAGACAGAAGGCCCACCGAAGCCTTCAAAAAGCAAATAGAGCGACGACACCAAAGCGAGTGCAACCCGAGCCTACATTCAGAGCTTTAAGCCACCTGCTGATTGTATTCCTGGGCGTATTCTCGTTGTCTTATCGTTGGTCTCAATGTGGAAAGAGAATCGTTTTGGCTGGCCGCTTAGGGGCATCATCTGGTTCGCCGTCGCCATCATAGGCTCCTGTGCTGTCATTGCCCTTCTCACCGGATACGTTCAGAAAGCTAGATCGTTAGAAAAGGTCTCCCACCGGGTAGAAACAACGACATCCAATTAATTAGCGCAATGAGCGTGAGAGATCTTCTGGCCAGGGGCCGGACCTCGCAGTCTGCCCCCTCTTTAACCTTGCATCAAACCACCTGCCCAACTATGTGCGAGCCGTGTTGACAGAATTAGACAAATCGGGCCTTGCCGTGCCTGGATAGGCAGTTAATGGACAAATGAACGGGCTTCGGTTCGAACCCTCTTGCTTTCGCCTCCCGCCCTACGATAAAGACGCGCGCAGAGAGAATCTCTATGTTGGCGTCGTACCAATATCGCGGGCACATCATCAGATTCAAAGTAGAGCAAAATCCGGACACTCTTTACTGGCAAGCAAGGGGAGTCATTGAGCTTATCGAAGGCGAAATGGTTCGCACTTTTGCTGTGAGTGGAACAGCCAATACTTTCAAGACCGAAGCGGAAGCTAAACACGCCTTCCTCCAACAAGCAAAGAGATGGGTCTATGATCGGGTCGGTTCTTAAGAGCAGGCGATGTCGAATGATGGCAACACGAAATAAAGCGAAGCGCCTAGTAGCGTTGTCTTTTCATGATCTCGATCAGAACTCGGGAACGCCTGTTAATAATTGGAAAAGAAGAGAGGCGGTCTCTATGTTGCAGCGCGGACTAGAACTTATGCAGGCGGTGAATTGATCGTAATGGTCGAACGGTATCGTAATCATCTAATTTTCGTGAAAGCTAACCAAGATCCAGCGACAGCTCTCTGGAAAGCGGCTACCCACATACAATTCAATGAAGACCCGCGAACCTTTCGCGACGTTTGGCTTCCGCGACCCAATGTTGGCCTTAGGACAAAGAAAAGCGCCGAAAAACAAATGATGAAAGAAGCTAGAAAATGGGTCGATGACTGGCTCCGCAAAGTCGACCTCGGTGTTTTAGTCGTATTTGCGCAAACCTCGGTTCTCGTGCCTTTTATCTGCACGATGTTTAGCCAAAAGTAAAAGGGGCCGAGCAAAAGCCACGCTGCTCCTCTAACCTGGTTAAAGAGAAGCTCTTCGAAGAACGGGCAACGTATCAGAAAAAAAGATCCTGAATCCCACGCCGCAATGAATATCGCCGACATTTTGATTTGGGAAGCCACCAACGGGCTTCTGTTAATTCCCCGTTGTGATTGGGTTAGTGATGTTCACGCGGTGGATACGAGGAAGACCAGTTTTTACCGAACGGGATTGGCTGTTTCTGATCGGCCGTCCACGGGGAGAAGTCTTCTCACTTCATTCGCGGCTAAGATTCGCCGTGCTCTGGTTCGTCGTGGTTCTCATAGGCTTTGCAGGAGGGTTACGTACTCTTGCCCTTTGGTTTCGCGGCCTTTCTTGGCGCCTTCAATGTTCCATCTCTCCTAATCGCCTAGCCAGTTCATAAATCTCTTCTGGGATTTCCGGGTCGTGGGTCTCGGCAAATTCGCGGGCTAACGCGCGTCCATCTTTTGCTCTTATCTCTTGGCGGGTCATTGCGTTAGGTCTGGCCTTCTATTTCGGCTCGAGCAGAAAATAGGTGCGATGACGGAGGTTGCATTCATAGGTCGCTAAGTCGTATCTCGCTATTTTTTTGCCTTCGAGATCGACCAGAGTCAGTGGGCGATCGCACTCCTTACCGTCAACAAACACTGGGCAGCTCTTGTGTTCCATGGTTATACCCTCATCGTCATTGTGTCCTAGTGAGTATGGGGAAAGTCCAAGCCCCCAATTTCAGCAATGGAATGATTGTAGCAAACTTTAAGTCAGAGGATTAAAGAGCGGGCATGATGGTCAGTGTAGCCGTATCTTACCCGCACGGCGCTCACCCTCATGGAATGATCGTAAAGCGTCAAGTCTCTGCGTGGCAACGCCCGTTGTCCCCTCGAAGGTAAATGCTGCCGGGGGGCATTTCTTT
>Ga0184626_10000583_pt1 | contig 11649 bp, 9 predicted proteins | sample PLM3_60_b1_FD_133142 | JGI IMG/M metagenome (GOLD analysis project Ga0184626, IMG submission 133142) | Groundwater sediment microbial communities from an aquifer in East River, Colorado, USA - PLM3_60_b1 | ecosystem: Environmental > Terrestrial > Soil > Riparian zone | place: USA: East River... | reverse complement strand
GATGCCGTCGGCTGTGGATTCCAGTGTCGCTCGTAAAACGGAAAGAGACTCTTCCAGATCTGATGCAAATTTTCGCAGCGATTCCTGTCCCTGCTTTCGTTCCAGGGCCGCTGCGATATGCTGCGAGACAAAGGTCAACACTTCTTTCTCTTTTTCTCCATAACGCACTTGCACGGTGTAGCTTTGTACGACCAGTACTCCGAACGTCTTTTCTCCTGATTTTAGAGGCACACCCAGCCAGTCCACTGAAGGCGGACCCACGGGAATTACCTCTCCTCTCTTTACCAGATCGTCAAATATCTCAGGCGTTGTCAGTAAAGGTTGACCAGTTCGCAAAACATATTCGGTCTGTCCTCGCTCCAGCTTTTGTGGTCCGGGTACTTGTTCTACTTCATCTACAAAATAGGGAAAAGTAAGAAGTTGTCTTGCTTCATCATATAAAGCGATGTAGAAGTTTTTCGCATACATCAGCTCGCCGACGATCCGGTGAATGGCCGTGTAGAATTCCTGAATATCTTCGGCGGAGCTGGTTATCTCAGCAATCCGGTACAATGCGGACTGGAGCGCTTCTCCTCTCTTCTGTTCGGTAACGTCGCTGAAACTCCAAACTCGCCCCACGCTTTTTCCTGTGATCATTTGCGGTTGGGAATAGCGCTCAAAAACGCGGCCATCGGCAAATTTAAGAACATCGTAGCTTTCAGAGTCAGGCTGGTCATAGAGTTCTTTGGTCTTTTGAAGGAATCGTTCAGGATCCTTTAGCTGCTTCAAAACATGCGCCAGCATCATCGCTTCGTCGCGTGAATTCACAATCGCTTCCGGGATTCGCCACATCTTTACAAACGTCCGGTTGAAGCTGATCCATTTTCCTTCCTGATTGACCACCAGGATTCCATCGGCAGTGGATTCCAGCGTTGCGCGAAGCAGGGAAAGAGACTGTTCCAGTTCATGTTCCGCATGTTTGCGTTCGGTAATATCAAGCGCGACGCCGATGGTTCCAATGATTTGTCCCTCCGGCGAACGTAAGGGTTGAACGTGCGCCTGAAATGTGCGGTTTAGCCACGTTCCTTCGTAGGTCACCGGCTCGCCGCGAAGGGCCCTCTGATGAGCAGAGATTGCGGCAAAGTGCGGATCGGTTGTCTGCAAGTATTCATACAGCGTCATCCCGACAGTCTGATCGGGCGTTAGATTCAGCGATGCCAGACCCGCTCCGGAGGAAGAGGTAAATCGTAAGTCCAGATCCGTCGTCCAGAGTATTGCAGGCATGCGTTCGATTAAAACTCGCAGCCGCGATTCGCTTTCCCGTTGCGCGGCCTGCGACCATTTTCGCTCCACTGCATTCGCAATGTGTTGGGATACAAATATGAGCAGTTCCTTTTCCTTTTGACTAAAACGGATTTTCTCGTTGTAACTCTGGATCACCATCGCGCCGAACGTCTTTTCCCCTCTTTTGAGAGGCACACCGAGCCAATCCAGAGAAGGCGTTCCATAGGATTCTACGGCCCCGCTCTGACGCAATTGCTCAAAAACTTCTGGGTCGGCGAGCAAAGGCTGACCTGTACGCAAGACATGTTCCGTAAGTCCTCTGCCGAGTGTCTTGCGATCAGGTGGCGGATCCTGTTCATCCGCATAGTATGGAAAACTCAGTTCCTGGTGCGCTTCATCGAAAAGGGCGATGTAAAAATTATTCGCATACATCAATTCGCCAACGATGCGGTGTATGCCGGAAAAGAGTTCTTGCATATCTTCAGCGGAGCTGGTCAAATCTGCAATCCGGTACAAAGCGGATTGCAGATTCTCATTCTTCTTACTCTCCTCTTCAGCTTGCTTGCGATCGGTAATGTCGGTGATCACTCCAATGACACCGGTGATGTCCCCTTTCCGGTCCCGGCGCGGACCATATGTCCCGCTGACCCATCCGCTTCTGCCTGTTTGCGGAACATGATAAAACACATCTTGAGATCGGCATCGTTCTCCAGCCAGCGCCCTCCTCAGTAATTCCAGAACTCCATTTTCGCGCAAATGCGGGAACACGTCGGCAGCCTTCTTACCGAGAACATCTTCCGCAGGCATGCCGGTCAGCTTTTCCATAAAATGATTCCAGACCAGATAGCAGAGATCGCGATCATAGACAGCGATTCCTTCGCCGGCGCCGGAAATGACTTCTTCATTAAACTGGATGGATTCGTATAGCGCGTCCTCAGCGATCTGGCGCTCGGTGATGTCAGTAGAAGTTCCCTCAAAGCAGAGAGTGGAGCCGTTTTCATTGCGGATGGCCTTTGCATTTTCCAGCACAATCACCGGTTCACCATCCTTGCGTTTCAATGTCAATCGGACGCTGCGAATTTCTCCCTCCTGTTCGAGTTTTCTGGCCCAATCATCACGCTCTGCAGGATTGAAATACAAATTCCGTGCAGGTGTGCGCAAAAGATCTTCTTCAGAGTCATATCCCAGAATACGTACCATCGCCGGATTGACGGTCAATAAACGTCCCTCGGGTGTGCTCTGAAATACACCATCCAGAACATTCTCAAACAGAGACCGATATTTTTTTTCCGAAACATGGATCGCTGCTTCCGCGTGTTTCCGATCCAGGGCGTTCACAAAAACCTCTCCAAGCACTTTGAGAAGAGTAGTGACTTCTTCCGGCCAGCTCTTTTCAGTGCGAATCGAATCGAGTCCTAAAAAACCGGTTAGGGAATTCTTCAAAAAGAGAGGGACCACGACTACAGATTGAATGCCGCCGGCTTCCAAGAAATCACGTTCTCCGCGCGCATCCGCCGGGAGATCGCGCACACGTGGAATATGCACAACATCCAGAACTTTTAGTTTCTCGATCCACCAGGTGTAGCTGGCGGTTGGAAATTCTCTGATATGAATCCGCGAAGGAATCCCTTCTGCGCACCATTCGTGGCTCGATTTCGCCTTTGTTAGATTATCGTATAGCAAGACAACATAGCTGCGATCGACACCGGCGAATTCTCCAACCTCCTGAAGGGCTTGATTGATCGCCACATCTGTCTGTTCGGGCGGCAGCTTCATAAACGCGGTTGAAATATCGGTGATCAGCTTTTGAAATTCCGCCCGCAAAAGGACGGCCTGGTAGCTGATCTTTTGTTCCGTGATATCACGAATAATTCCAATGAACAATTGCTTCCCATCTCGCGATGAGCGCGCAAACGAAACCTCCAGCATCAATTTCTTTCCATACCGGTGTTTGCCCGTAAGTTCGATTGGACTGTGATCCGGCTTTTTAGATAGATACTCCATAAACTCGGGAATGAGCAGGGTGATCGATTGACCGGTCAATTCCGGGGATGAGTATCCGAATATCTCTTCTACTACACGGTTAGTAGATAGAATTCTTCCTTCGGCATTCAGTGTGAAAATCACGTCCGAGGACCGGTCCAGGATCACCTTGAAATGCGTTTCGATTTCCAGCAAAGTGTCGTGGGAACGCCGGCGCTCCAGTGCATATCGAATTGTGCGAATCAAAAGAGTGCTGCTCGTTTGCCCTTTGACGAGGTAATCGTACGCGCCGGAGCGTACTGCCTTCATTGCGATCGAAGAATCGTCAAGGTCGGCCACGACCACGATGGGAATGCTTCCTGAGAACGCCTGGATGCGGGTCAAAGTCTGCGTACCCTGTGAATCATCCAGCATCAGATCGAGCAATATGATGTCGATCCCCCCTTCGTCGAGCCTCCGGATCGCCTGTTCCAGATTTTCCACATGAATCAGTTCAAATCGGAAGGAACCGGACCGTGAAAATACCTCAAGAATCTGACCGGCATCAGTCGGACTGTCTTCTACAAGCAGAATTCGAGTTGCAACACCTGATTCGATCATTGACAATTTCCGCGGAAAAATCATCATACTACAGCATTCGTAGTTTTGTAGGGGCGTACGGCGTCCCTGGCGTTCCTGTTCTGGAGTCGCGGGCGTCCCTGCCCGCGAAAAGAGACCATCCATTTGTTTTGTTGCGGGCACGGAGGCCCGCAACTCCACAACAGGAACTACTCCTCTTTCGTTGAAATGGTCACAACGCTGGTATATACTCCCGTCTGGTTATCAGTAGTTGAACTGGAGAATTCCCTTTCATGGCCGATTATGAAATCCATGAGCATGATGTACTCATCATTGGCGCTGGAGGCGCCGGCCTGCGCGCTGCCATTGCTGTAGCAGAGACGAATCCAGAGCTAAGGATTTCCGTTCTTTCCAAAGTCTATCCGATGCGTAGCCATACAGTATCTGCCGAAGGCGGCGCTGCAGCAGCCATCAAATCCAATGACAGTCTTGATCATCATGCATACGACACAATCTCAGGTGGTGATTGGCTTTGCGACCAGGATGCGGTTGAAGCATTTGTAAAAGAAGCTCCACCGGAAATGATCCAACTGGAACACTGGGGGTGTCCCTGGAGCCGGCAAGCGGATGGGTCCGTGGCCGTTCGTCCTTTCGGGGGAATGAAAATAGAACGTACGTGGTTTGCGGCTGATAAAACGGGCTTTCACATGCTGCATGCTTTGTTCCAAACGAGTCTCAAATATGATCAAATCCGAAGGTACGATGAATTTTTTGTTACAAAACTCCTGGTGGATGATGGACGTTGTCAGGGGGCAGTCGCCATCGAACTGGCGACGGGGAAAATGTTTACTATTACTGCAAAGGCTGTCATCATTTGCACCGGTGGATGTGGAAGAGTGTTTCCGTTTACCACGAATGCCAATATCAAGAATGGTGACGGCATGGCATTATCTTATCGCGCCGGTGTCCCGCTCAAAGATATGGAGTTTGTGCAATACCATCCGACCGGTCTTCCGTTTACAGGAATTCTGATCACCGAAGCCGCTCGCTCCGAAGGCGGTTATCTCTTAAATAAAGATGGCTACCGGTATCTGCAAGATTACAATCTCGGAACGCCCCAACCCAAACCGGTGTTGCGCACCATGGAGTTAGGACCTCGCGACCGGTTGTCTCAGGCCTTTGTGAAGGAGCAACAGAAAGGCCGAACGCTTCAAGGACAGTACGGCGATTATATTTATCTGGACATCCGTCATTTGGGTGAAAAGGTGATCAATTCCAAACTTCCCTTTGTACGTGAGCTCTGTTTGAAATATGAGAATATCGATCCTATAAAAGAGATGATTCCAGTGCGCCCTGTTGTTCATTACATGATGGGTGGAGTTCACACCGACATTCAGGGCGCCACTCCGCTAAAGGGTTTGTATGCTGCAGGCGAAGTAGCTTGCGTGAGTATCAACGGTGCGAATCGTCTCGGCTCGAATTCCTTGACGGAACTCCTGGTTTTCGGCGCCCGAGCCGGAAAAGCTGCGGCACAGTTTGCATCAAGCGTGAACGGCCGCAGTAAAGCTGCCGAAGCGCTGACAGCTGACGAAATCGGCAGGCTTGAGAATCGCTTTCTAAGAAAAACTGGCGGAAAAGAGCGCATTGCTATAATCAGAAAAGAGATGCATCAGGCGATGGAGGAAGGGGCGGGGATCTATCGTAATGAAGATTTCCTAAAGAAATCCGAAGGAATCCTCAGAAATCTCCAGGAAAGATTCTCCAACATTTCGCTTGATGACAGCAGCTATACTTTCAACACCGAGCTTATCGCCGCAATCGAACTTTCTTACATGCTGGATATTGCCGAGACAATCATACAGTCAGCACTGAAGAGGACGGAGTCCCGGGGGTCTCATCAGCGCACGGATTTTCCGAATCGAGACGATCAAAATTTTCTGACTCATAGTTTGGCGTACAGAGAAGAAAAGGGCTTACCGCGAATCGAATATCATCCGGTCAGCATAACCCGCTGGCCACCTGGAGAGCGTGTCTACGGATAGAGCGGACCAACATGACAACCACTGTTAGACTGGAGGTTTTTCGTTACCGGCCGGAAGAAGATGCAGAACCTCTATACCAGAACTACGAGGTTCCCTTTCGAAAAGACTGGGTGATCCTGGATGCGCTCAATTACATCAAAGACAATGTTGACGGAACGTTATCGTACCGCTGGTCCTGCCGGATGGGGGTGTGTGGCAGCTGCGGCATGATGGTCAACGGTAAACCGGTGCTGACTTGTGCAACCTTCCTGGAAAAGTTTTTGCCCGGGCCGATCCGTGTTGAACCGTTGGCTAACTTCCCCGTCGTTCGGGATCTTGTCATCGAAATGAACGATTTCATGCGAAAGCTGCAGATCATTAAGCCCTGGATTATCCGGGAACAAGAAAAACCGTTGGCCGAAGGTGAATATCTCCAGACGCCTGCTCAGCTTGCCGAATATAAACAATACAGCATGTGTATCAACTGCATGATCTGCTACGCGGCTTGTCCAGTTTATGGTTTGGAGCCGACTTTCATCGGCCCGGCCGCGATCGCGCTTGCGCAGCGCTACAACCTGGATAGTAGAGATCAGGGAAAAACGGAGCGGCACAGAGTTCTTTCGCAGGAGGAAGGAATCTGGGCATGCACACTGGTGGAAGAATGCTCTGCCGTCTGCCCCAAGGATGTAGATCCGGCCGGGGCTATTCAGCGCTACAAAGTAACCGGCGCCACGGAATGGTGGAAGTCCATCCTGATGCCGTGGAGCAACCGGTGATGGAAGAAACAGTGAATCGGAACCCGTTGTATACGAAATATCATCCCAAATGGTATCGGGCCAGGATACCGATCTTTTGGTGGGTCCACAAAGTACCTCATATAAGATTTATCGCAAGAGAATTGACCAGCGTCGCCGTAGCCCTCTACGCGTGCATTTTACTCTTTCAAATTAGCGCGGTGGCTGATGGCCCGGAGGCATACCTAAGATTCCTGGCCTGGCTGAAGACACCGTTCTCGGTGTTACTTCATGCTGTTGCATTCTTGTTTGTGCTATTTCACAGTATCACCTGGTTTAATCTTGCTCCGAAGGCTCTCGTTGTTAGTCTTGGCAACAAACCAGTTCCGCCGGCGGCTATCGTTGCGCTAAACTATGCGGCCTGGGTCATTTTATCGTTAGGCATCTCCTGGATTCTGCTGAAATGAAAAAGACCATCGAACCTTTTTGGTGGGGATTGTTTGGCGCAGGCGGCACATGCGCAGCCTTTTTCATTCCTGTTTTACTTTTTCTAAATGGACTCGCCATCCCGCTCGGATGGATCCAGCCTCCAGCCTTTGAACATATGTTTAATCTGGTAACGCATCCCCTGACACGGTTGTTTCTTTTTGTTGTGATTTCACTGTCGTTTTTCCATTGGGCACATCGTTTCCGTTTTACACTTTACGATGGATTACAGTTGAAACATCTGAATCAGCTCATTGCCGTTCTAACCTATGGCAGTGCAATTGTTGGAACACTGATCGCTGCATTTACACTCTGGAATATTTAGTTTTCTGATCTTCATCGATTCTTCCTATAATGACGGCATCCTTCCGCTCAGTAGGGAGAGATTCATCGTGGTGCGCGTGTCAAAAGGAGTTGAGGGTCGTAAAGTAGCTGGTTGATCGGGTTGTGGACGAGCACTACGACCCGGTAAAAAAACTGATTCGCATGTTTCAAGGGCAAAAGTGACAGGAGGATGGTTATGTTTCATCTCAAACCAATTACCAGAGAAGCAGTCCCCAGGGCGCTGGAAAAGGCTGAGCGTTACCGGCTTCTGAACGAACCAAGCGAGGCGGAAAGCATTTGCCGGGATATCCTGGAAGTCGATCCTGAAAACCAGAAAGCATTGATTACATTGGTTTTGGCTCTTGCCGACCAGTTCGAGAAAGGTTCCAGCGTTCATGGCGCGCAAGAAGTGATTCCACGAATCCAGGACGAATATCAGCGGACCTACTACGCCGGCATCATCTGTGAACGCCGCGGCAAAGCCCTTCTGGATCAGGGTGGTCCGGGTTCCGGATTTGTCGCATATGACTGGTTCCGCGATGCCATGGAACTCTACGAGAAAGCCGAAGCCATCCGGCCTGCTGGAAATGATGATTCGATACTCCGTTGGAATACATGCGCCCGTGCGATCATGCAACACCACCTCGAACCGGGACCTCAGGAAAGATCCGAGCTGCAGCTGGAATAGCGTGACGCTTAGATGCGCGTACTAACAGTCATTCGGGCGCAAACAACTGATACGTTCGTCAACCATGCATATTGTCCAGTACCCGGTTCACAATGACCGTGGCTGCATCCGGCCTTCCCAGGGCTCGCGCTGAATTCGCCATCGCATTCAGTTTCTGCGGGTCATTCAATAGCGCGGTGATTGCTTCAGCAAAAGCTCCCCGTTTATCTTCGATCAGGATCGCAGCGCCATTGCCGACAGCATAGTTGGCATTTGCTTCCTCTTGACCTGGAATGGGCGAAAACAGAAGTTGCGGAACACCCATTGCCAGAGCTTCAGAAACAATCAGTCCGCCCGGCTTGGTGAGAATAAAATCGGAAGCTTGCATCATTTCAGCTATTTTTGTTGAAAAACCAAAGATCGTGATTTTTTTTTCCGGAAACAGGGACTTAATCTGTTCTTCCTTTGCGGCGTCACTTCCCGTTGAAACCAGAAGCCTCAATTCGGGGTGCACACTCTTCAGCTCATTCAAAAGCTGTATCGTTTTTCTCAGACTGATACCGGAGCAAAGCACAAGAAGGACCTGATCCTCGGGTGCGCAGGACCACATTGCGCGCGCACCGTTTTTATCGCGCGGGGCGGAAAACGCTAGAGAAACAGGAATCCCGGATATTGTGATTTTGCTTTGGGGAACACCCGATGCTGTCAGCTGCCTGCATACTTGTTCTGTTGTTACAAAGTAGTGATCCAATCCGTTGCGTTTCCAGCATCGATGCGCTATGTGATCGGTGACTACGGAAAATACTCTGGCGTCAATTTGTGAATCCGCTTTCCAATCGGTGAGTAGTGCGGCGGGGGTAAAATGCGTAGAAACAATGTGTGTGAATCGTGCGGATTGCAGATAGTGCCTAAGTTTTGTAAATTGCCATCGTTCCAGGACTGACTTTGCCGGTGCATACACAGAGGAAGGCCGGTCTGTCACGGTGTAGAAAGCCTTCCAGAGTCCGCGCGCATCATGGATCATGAAATTATAGGCCCAGGGATAAAAAGACGACAGCGGCCCGGGAAGAAAAGTCAGAAGGTCTTGTAGCTCGGATTCAACTCCTTTTTTCTGAAGGACTTCCTGCAACGCCTGTGCAGCGCGGCGATGTCCCGCTCCGAGCGATGCATGAATCAAAAGGACTTTAGCCATATCAAATATCAAATATCAAAAATCAAATAAACAGAAACAAAAAAGTAAAAAAACGCTCCACGTGTCAGGGCGATTGTACAAGAAGTGGAGGGATTCCTGGTAGCTCTTCAAACCGAACTGTGTTGATTCTATGTTAGAAGATTCTTTAGTTATTTATTATGTTTATTTGATTTTTGATATTTGATATTTGATTTTTTACTTGGGAAGCTCTTCTTTTGGGTGGCGCGATTTTTTCGCAATGGCAAGCCTGGCTGCATGATGAAATAGGATGTTCTTGATACGCGGAGGAACCAGCCAGGAGAGACGCTCTATATGTCCCTTCATTTTGTTGAAATTCTTTTTGTTCCAGGGATAGTGTTCCAGAATCAAATCGGTATCCGCAGAATTAAAGATGTAATCCAGAATAATCAAACTGACAAACGCATCATCCAGCCATCCGAGGATGGGGATAAAATCGGGAATTAGATCCAGTGGAGTCATGAGATAAAGAAGTAAACTGCCCAAAACGACACGGTTTTGAAGCGGAATGCGTTGATCCTCTGCGATATCGCGAACAAAGTCGATGAGTTTGCGCATAAAACCTCCCGCTAACGTACTGAAATTTTCTTAAATTTTCGTGGTCCTATCTTTAGAATATAGGAACGCCCTGCTTGCAGCACAAGCGGCTTTGTTTCGTCAGTGATCTTCTCTCCTTCGAGGGAGATGGCGCCCTGCCGGATCAACCGGCGCGCTTCTGAATTGCTTGCAACCAGACCGCTTGCGCGCAGCACTTCCAGGACCGGCTGAGTTCCGGGAGCAATTTCAAAAACTTCCATTTCATCCGGAATCTGTTTTTCCGAAAACACTTTGCGAAATTCGGCCGCAGCTTTCTCCGCTTCTTCAGCACCGTGAAAATCGGTCACAATTTGTTTCGCCAGATCCTCTTTGGCTTGTCTTGGATGGATCTGTTTCAATTCTTCGATTTGCTCCACGCTTTTATCCGTAAGCAGTAAATAGTATCGGTACATCAATGCATCACTGATGGACATCAACTTGCTGAACATTGGAAACGCTGGTTCGGTGATGCCGACGTAGTTGCCGAGAGATTTGCTCATCTTTTCTACCCCGTCGGTTCCTTCCAGCAATGGAGTGGTCATAATCACCTGTGGTTCCTGTCCAAACTGCCGCTGCAGCTCACGTCCCACAAGCAAATTGAATTTTTGATCGGTGCCGCCCAGCTCCACGTCCGCTTTCAACATAACGGAGTCGTATCCCTGGGCCAGTGGATAAAGAAGTTCATGCATGCTGATCGGCTGACCTTTTTGCATGCGTTTTGTAAAATCCTCGCGTTCGAGGATTTGTGAGACGGTGTATTTTGCGCACAAACGGACGATGTCTTCCGCTCGAAGTGGAGCAAGCCACCTGCCGTTAAAATCGATCACAGTTTTCACCGGATCCAGGATCTTAAATACCTGTGCTTTGAATGTCTCTGCATTCGCGTTGATTTCTTCCCGTGAAAGAGGTTTTCGCGTTACGGAGCGTCCTGTGGGATCGCCGATCATACTTGTAAAATCGCCGATCAGGAAGACGACCGTATGACCTAGATCCTGATAATGCTTCATCTTTCGGAGAAGAACGGCGTGGCCCAGATGCAAGTCTGGCGCAGTAGGATCAAATCCTGCTTTTACAATGAGCGGTTTTCCCCGTTTCAATTTTTCAAGAAGTTCCTGTTCGGGAATTACTTCTTCGCATCCCTTTTTCAGATACTGGAGTTGTTCTTCAGGTGTCATTGTTGATTAGAAAGGTTTGCGCCTACAATATTAGAACTTTGCGTCCGTCTATTTTTAACCGGTTCTCACAAAATAGCCGCACTGCATCTGCATATGTCTGATGTTCTATCGGCAGCAGACGGTCGGCCAAAGTGTCCCCGGTATCATCCGGCTGAACATCCATGGTTCTCTGCAGAATCACCGGTCCGCTGTCCAGACCTTCATCGACAAAATGAACTGTCACACCGGTGATCTTTGCACCATATTCAACTGCTTGTTTTTGCGCGTGAAGACCAGGAAACGCCGGAAGGAGCGAAGGGTGGACATTCATGATCCGTTGTGGAAATGCACGGATCAAGACCGGTGAAAGGAGACGCATGAATCCGGCGAGACAAGTCAGATCGATTCCGTTGCGCTTCAGATGCTCAACGACGGCGGCATCATATTCTTCGCGTGTCGCGAAGTGTTTGTGGGAAAGGACGATTGTCTCAATTCCCGCCTCACGCGGAAACTGAAGCCCCGGAGCATCAGGATTGTTGCTGATAACTGTCGCCACCGATGCGGAAATCTCGCCCCGGCTACACCGGTCCATCAGATTTTTCAGGTGGCTTCCGCGCCCCGAGATCAGTACGCCCAACTTTGTCATAAATATCAAAAATCAAATATCAAAAAT
>Ga0184626_10000582_pt1 | contig 11650 bp, 8 predicted proteins | sample PLM3_60_b1_FD_133142 | JGI IMG/M metagenome (GOLD analysis project Ga0184626, IMG submission 133142) | Groundwater sediment microbial communities from an aquifer in East River, Colorado, USA - PLM3_60_b1 | ecosystem: Environmental > Terrestrial > Soil > Riparian zone | place: USA: East River... | reverse complement strand
CTCAGATCACATGCGCGATATTGTTCCGTTTCCGCAGGAAGCCACCGATGGTCTCACGGACGAACAATACGTCCGCAATGTGGTGGATGTCCTCTTCCGTTCGAGGTAGGAAGAATTGAACCGCAAAGGTCGCAAAGACCGCAAAGGAGGATTTTCTTAGGACTGAACAGCGGTATTTACGGAACAGAACCTTCATCCGTCCCTTCCTTTGCGTACCTTGCGGTCTTTGCGGTTCATCCCCCCTGTTTCGCAAGGGCAAGAAAATCGCTATTATAAAGGATCGAATTTCTCTGGAGATTTTCTTATGAAAGATGTGATGATTCTGGGTGGAATGCGAACACCGATGAGCGAATACAATGGCGCATTAAGTGACCTCAGCGCTTTAGAACTCGGTGCGATAGCAGCAAAAGCCGCTTTGCAAAAAACCGGCGTATCGCCTGATGAGATCCAGCATATGGTGTTTGGAAACGCGCTGCAGACCAGCGCCGACGCTATTTATGGCGCCAGACATGTCGGTCTGAAAGCGGGCGTCCCGATTGAGGTGCCAGCATTAACCGTAAATCGGCTGTGCGGATCAGGGATCCAATCGGTCATAGAGGCTGCGCATCTGATCCAGCTGGGAGAAGCGGAGCGTGTCCTGGCCGGAGGCATGGAATCTCTGAGCCAGGCTCCGCACGTAATTCGTGGTGCACGGAAAGGTCTGCGTCTCGGGGAAGGCAAACTGGAAGATCTGTTAATGGTTTCTCTGATGGATCCTTATTGTGGTTTTTATATGGCGCAAACATCGGATAATCTTGCGAAACAATACAACATAAGCAGGGAAGAACAGGATGCGTATGCGTACCGAAGTCAAAAAGCTGCCGCCGCGGCGCTTCAAGCCGGCAAATTTCAAGAGGAGATCGTACCGGTGGAGATTCTATCGCGGAAAGGAACAATTGTCATAGATCGGGATGATCACATGCGGCCGGATACAACGCTGGAAGGACTGGCGGCGTTGAAACCGCACTTCAGCAAAGATGGATTTGTAACAGCCGGAAACGCGAGCGGAATCGTGGATGGAGCGGCAGCCCTGATCGTCTGTAGCCGCCAAGAGGCGGAGCGACGAAATACAAAACCGCTGGGTCGTATCGTTTCATGGGCCTACGCGGGAGTTGATCCGAAGATTATGGGAATCGGCCCCGTTCCTGCTGTCCAGGAAGCTCTCAAGAAATCGGGGTTGAAGCTTTCAGATCTGGACTTGATTGAAGTCAATGAAGCGTTTGCGGGTCAGTATCTTGCGGTAGAAAAAGTTCTGGAGCTCGATCGTGAAAAAGTAAATGTAAACGGTGGGGCGATCGCCCTGGGACATCCGTTGGGCGCAACCGGCACACGTCTTCTGCTCACAGTGCTGCTTGAATTGCGTCGCAGAAACAAGAAGTATGGTGTGGCAACTGCCTGCATCGGCGGCGGACAAGGGATTGCCATGATCGTCGAATCAGTGTAAGAGGGATATTTCTCGCAAAGGCGCAAAGTACACATATAGTAATGCAAAGCAGGATAAATAAAAAAACTTTGCGATCTTTGCGTCTTTGCGAGAAAAAATAGGAGCTTCGCATGGAAATAAGGAAAGTTGGCGTGCTGGGCTGCGGACTGATGGGTTCCGGCATCGCGCAGGTCTGCGCGCAGGCAGGCTATGACACGATTGTCCGGGAAATCAATGATGAGCTGCTGCAAAGAGGGCTCGACGGCGTTCGTAAGTTTGCAGGGAAAATGGCCGAGCGCGGTCAGCTCAAAATCAGCCTGGACGATCTGTTCGGGAATCTGCGCGGGACTACTAAATTAGAGGATATGGCGGACCGCGATCTGATTATTGAAGCGGTCCCTGAGATTGTGGATCTTAAAAAATCGACTTACGGCGCGCTTTCCAGCATCTGCCGCGACGATGTCATTTATAGCAGCAATACCTCTTCGCTTTCCATCATTGAAATGGCGATGGCTGTGAAACACCCGGAACGGTTTGTCGGTCTTCACTTCTTCAATCCGGTCCCCCGGATGGAGCTTGTCGAAGTTGTCCGGACCATTGTCAGCTCTGAGGAAGTGTTCCGGCAGGTCTTTGTGTTTGCGGAATCCCTGGGAAAGAAGCCGGTTGCTGCAACGGATAAGCCTGGTTTTATCGTGAACCGCCTTCTGGTCCCTTATCTTCTGGATGCGATCAGAGCCTATGAGGATGGCTTTGGCAGCATCGAAGATATCGATAAGGGAATGCAGCTTGGTTGCGGCTATCCGATGGGGCCGTTTACCCTGCTGGATTTTGTAGGGCTCGATACTACGTACTATATTGCTAATATTATGTTTGATGAGTTCAAGGACCCGCGCTTTGCTCCGCCCACGCTGTTAAAACGGATGGTGCTGGCAGGACAGTACGGGAAAAAATCGGGCAAAGGATTTTACGACTATTCGAAGAAGTAGGGGAGATCTTCATGGAATTGGAAAACTTGCTTTATGAAGTTCGTGATCAAATCGCAACGGTAACGGTAAACAGGCCGAAAGTATTGAACGCGTTGAATGACGCGACGATGGATGAGCTGCGCCGGGTGTTTCTTGATATCAGGCACCGCGCGGATGTGGGGGGCGCCAGTCTCACCGGGTCGGGTGAAAAGGCATTTGTTGCGGGCGCGGACATCAATGAATTAGCAACTTCAACGCCGATCGAAGGCAAGGATCGTTCGCGACGCGGTCATCATGTTCTGGAGATCATGGAGAATCTGGGAAAGCCGGTAGTTGCGGCGATCAATGGTTATGCGCTTGGAGGCGGATGCGAGCTTGCGATGGCATGCACGCTGCGCATTGCATCGGAAAATGCAAAACTCGGGCAACCGGAAGTAAAGCTTGGCCTGGTGGCTGGATACGGTGGAACGCAGCGTCTTGTACGTCTTGTCGGGTTGGGCCGCGCGCTGGAACTTCTACTTACGGGGGATCAAATTTCTGCGCAACGGGCGTATGAGATCGGACTGGTCAACGCGGTATATCCGCAGACGGAATTGCTTTCGCAAACCGTGGGCTTGCTCCGGAAAATACTTGCCAACGGTCCGCTTGCTGTTCGTTTGACCATGGAGGCGGCCGTTCACGGCAGCCAGATGTCCCTCGCAGAAGGCTTGAACCTCGAAGCCACGTTATTCGGGCTCAGCTGTACCACTGAAGATATGAAGGAAGGGACGCGCGCCTTTGTGGAAAAGCGGGCGGCGCAGTTCAAAGGTAAGTAAGCTTCTTCGCATGCAAGACGAACGTGATTTTTGTGAAAACGCTTTGCAGCTGGCTGTCACGCAAGGCGCTGATTATGCTGATATTCGTTTGATTCCTCATGCCATCACCGAAAACATTTCCGTGAAGAACGGAGTCGTTGAAAATCTCGAATACAGCGAAACCACAGGATTTGGAGTTCGTGTTCTGCTCAACGGAGTCTGGGGATTCGCTTCCAGCTCGCGGGTTAATGAAAAGGAAATGGCGAGGGTGGTGGAAAATGCGGTCCAGATTGCAAAAGCAAGCGCGATTACACGCCAGCGTGCGGTAAAACAATCCTCTTCCTTGATCTGGAAAAAGGCCCGCTACGTCAGCTCTGTCCAGATCGATCCGTTCAAGGTATCGCTGGAAGAGAAAGTTGATTTGCTTGTGAAAGCCGATCAGCAGATGAGACAGATCAGCAAGAAGGTAAAGATCACCGAATGCGAGATGATGTTTGAGCACTTCCGCAAAATCTTTGTTTCGACGGAAGGCTCCTATATTACACAGGATATTACTGTGAGCGGTGGTGGAATCAGCGCCAAAGCTGTGGAAGGGGAGGAAATACAGAACCGCTCCTACCCGAACAGTTTCCGGGGTAACTTTGCAACGCGCGGATATGAGTTCATCGAGGCGATGGATCTATTGAAACATGCGCCCCGCGTGGCACAGGAGGCCGAAGAGCTACTTTCGGCGCCAGATTGTCCGGAGTTGGAAACCAGTCTCATTCTTATGCCATCTCAGCTCTGCTTGCAGGTCCATGAATCGGTCGGTCATGCGGTTGAGCTCGACCGGATTCTCGGGACAGAAATTACGTACGCAGGTGGAAGCTTTCTTACGCCCTTGCTAGATCAAGTGGGAAGTTTCCGATATGGCTCTCCGCTTGTGAATATTACAGCGGACGCAACCATGGAAGGCGGACTTGGAAGTTTCGGATTTGATGACGAAGGGGTAGAAGCCCAGAAATTCCCTTTGATTCAGGAAGGAATTCTGAAAAACCTCCTGACTTCCCGCGAAACGGTAACAGAGATGAATGAAAAATTGGGACGTGAGCATTTTCAAGCGAGCAATGGAACCATGCGGGCATCATCCTGGAACCGGATTCCCTTAATTCGCATGACGAACATTTATCTGGAACCGGGAGAAACAAACTTTGAGGATCTGATCGCTTCTACGGAAGATGGAATGTTGTTTGATACGAATTTTAGCTGGAGCATCGATGACCTTCGCAAGAATTTTACCTTCGGCGTGGAAGTAGCAAGGCAAATCAAAAACGGTAAAATCGGACAACTTTACAAAAACTCGCTATACACGGGCATCACACCGGTATTCTGGAACTCGTGTGACGCAGTTTGCAACAGGTCTCATTGGGAAATGTACGGCACACCGAACTGTGGAAAGGGACAGCCAGGGCAAATCATGGAAGTCGGGCACGCTGCTTCCCCGGCTCGTTTTCGTAATGTAAAGGTGGGTACGAGAAAGAAATGAAGATGAAGGTAACCACAAAGACACGAAGGCACAAAAATACACGAAGATTCTCTTCATTTTTTCTTTCGTGTAACTTCGTGTCTTTGTGCCTTTGTGGTTAATCCTATCTATGATCGGTGAAAAACAGGCATTTGAGGTCTTGAAATCGGCTCTGCGATATGCCGAGTCGAAGAAAGCGGACTATATCGAATTTCTCCTGATGAGCTGGCACAACAGTCTTACGCGTGTTGCCAATTCACAAATCCATCAGAACGTTTCAGAAACGGAATCCGTTCTAGCCGTGGATGTGATTCATAATCTCAGAATCGGTTCAGCTTCCACGAATCTGTTGACGGATGATTCCATCAGGAAGGCTATCGATGTGGCGTTTGAATCTACAAAACATAAGGCGCAGCTGCCGGCCGGACTGCGTCTCAAGGAATTTCCAAAGGGAGAAAAGAAAGGTAAATTCTTCGATCGCACGGCCGAGTTTTCACCGCTGAACCGTGCGCAGTTGTTAAAGAATGTCATTGATGAAGCCCGCGCAGCCGGCCTGATGACATCGGCGAAATTCCAAACGGGCGCTGGCGAAATTGCCGTAGCCAACACGCACGGGACGCTTGTACACACTTCCTTCACAGATGCAAATCTGAGCGCCATCCTGACCGGCTCGCAGGACAGCGTCTACGCTTCTATGGCCTCTCAGGACAGCAGTCAACTTCCTGTGGAACAGTTCGTCAAAGATCTTCTGAGCAAGGCACGTCTCCAGAATCAAAAGCCTCGCGACTTATTCGCAGATAAAAAACCGGGCGATGAGCTTTTCTATGATGTGATTCTTGAACCTGCCGCCGTTTCCGAATGGCTCGAGTTTCTGGCCTATACAGGATTCAATGGTCTCAGCTATCACGAAGATGAAAGTTTCCTATGCGGCAAACTCGGGCAGAAAGTCATGGGAGAAAATGTCAGCATCTGGGATGATGGAAATGATCCGGCAGGTTATGTACTGCCGTTTGACTTTGAAGGAACACCCAAGATCAAGACATACTTTGTGGAAAAAGGCATCGGCCGCAATGTTGCCTATGACAGTTTGCTGGCAGCAAAGGAAGATGCGGCTACCACAGGACATTCGCTGGGTGCGGGACAACGGCATCTGGGAGCATTACCGCTGAATTTATTTATGGAAGGTGGAGAGCAATCTCTGGATTACATGATCGCTTCCTCGGAAGAACCAACCATCTATGTAACCCGCTTTCACTACACAAATATCGCGGATCGTAGAAAGGTCGTTCTTACCGGTATGACAAAAGATGGAACGTTCCTTGTGGAGAAGGGAGAGATCGTCGCGCCGGTTATAAACCTGCGGTATTTACAGGGAGTGGTGGAAGCCTTTAACAACATCGAGATGCTCTCTGACCCGGTCCTGGTTCATGATCCGGAAGGATATGGCGCTTTGATTCCGAGCAGTTCTGTTGTGCCCGCCATCAAGATTCGAAAGGTTCGATTTATCGGTAGTAGCGGCCGCTGATTTGCGGTGATCCACTGCAGTCGATATAATGATCTTTGACCCTTCCTCATTTCAGGAGACCCCATGAAAGACCCTGTGGCTGAAAAGAAAGACCAGACCTCTGAACGGATCGACGAAGTTCTGGTGCAGGTGATGCACCGGTATCGCAATTTTTTTCTCGGGCCCGGTATCAATATGGATGAATACAGCGTGCCTCTGCGCACGCGTCCCGACTTTGTGGCGCCTCTGGTGACCGTGATGGGGTATACCTTTGGATTGAAATCACTCAAGATTGAAACCGATCACTTTATTGAAGTTTCCGGTAACGTCTACGCCAGCGGTTTTAATCTGGAGCGATTTCGCGAAAAACTCAAAGCGGAGTTAAGTCCCAAAGTAGCGCCGGAGATCATGAAGAACTTTGCCGAAGACAGCGACTACGAGCAGGTTTCCGATGGGGATCTCTTTGAATTTGCAGACTATTTTGATTTTGATCCGGTGGAACACATTCAGATTGCAACCAAAGTGAAAAAGGAAGAAAGCAAGGTGACCAAGAAAATGGAAGATGTCATCTTGCAGCAGCGATTCAGGATCAAGAAGAAACATGTCAACGATCTGCTGAAATCACCCGACAAATTCGGCAGTGCAGTGTACCTTTATTGTCTGCGTCTGTTTGTCAGCGCTTATCGCAAAAGTTTATAGGTCCGGGTGAATCTTCGGGAGGATTACCGTGTTGCGAAAAACCTTTCTTCATTTCATCTTCATTGTTCCACTTCTTCTATTTGTTGCCCATCATGCGGGCAGCATACCGGGACGCGATTCCGGTTGGGATATCGAGATGGCGGAAGAGGACTTTGGAGATGCCGTAACACCGGTGTTTGTGATCCCTTCCCAGATTCCAAAAGAACAGATCATCAAAGGTCCGGTGCAAGCGATGCCGCCCCGCTACCCGAAAGAACTGGACAAAGGTGCGTTTCGCACAAAGCAATCCACAGCTCCTATAGCTTCCGCCTCCCATTTTTTGCATCTTGATCAGTCTTCTACTGGCGGATTTACCCTGCTCGCGCCTGCCAAAGTGAAGTCGTTTAAGGGCTTGGAGCAGACACGGTTCTTTCCACCGGATCCCGTAGCTGCCGCCGGTCCTAAACATGTCGTGCTGGCAGTCAACAGTTCCATCGGCATTTTTACAAAAAAGGGAAAAAAGTTAGCTGAATTCGGATTTGGCACTTTCTTTCGATCGTTGACTGAAATTCAAGGCGCATCATTGTTTGATCCCAAGATTCTCTTTGATCAATTCACCGGCCATTTTGTTCTTGTTGTTGATGCGCTCCGGGACAACGATAAACGCTCGTGGTACATTCTTGCCGTATCCAAGACGGACGATCCGGAAGGAGAGTGGGCATTGTACGCGCTGGATATGGGAAGAAACGGAAAGAAAAAGTCGCACAACTGGGCGGATTTTCCCGGCCTTGGAATCGATGAAACCGCCATTTACATGACCGGGAATATGTTCAACTTCAACACAGATGAATTTGAGTTCGCCAAGCTGCGGATCGTAAAAAAGGATGAAGTCTATCAATTTGGAACCGTGCATTTTTTCGATCGCTGGAACCTGAAAGATGCAACCGGACGCAAAGCGGATACGGTGCAGCCGGCGCATAGTTTTGGCGCTACACAGATTGAATATCTGGTGAGTCTCGATGGTTTTGGCGGAAACAAACTAACGCTTTGGAACGTGCCTCACCCCGGCGCAAGCCGTCCCGCCCTGAAAAAGAAAGGGGTGAATGTCAGCTCTTATGCCTTCCCCCCTGACGCTCCGCAGAAGGGGCTTGCCGCATTGATTAATACCGGAGACGCGGGCATTCGCAATGCGGCCTTCTTGAATGGATCCATCTTTGCAGCCCATGCCGTTGCAGGCAACTTCGGATCCGGAGAGGTCTCCGCTCTTCGTATCTATGAACTCCGGGAAGATGCGACCCTCGTTCAGGAGATTACCTTCGGCGACAACAAGCGGTTTTTCTATTATCCAGCCATCATGCCGGATTCGCACGGGAACCTGTTTATTGTTTTTAGCAGTTCCAGCAGTACCGAGTTTGCCGGGATTCGGTACACGGGTAGAAAGGCAAGTCAGGCGCCCGGCGAAATCCAGAATAGCAAGGTTTTGAAGACGGGTGATAGCTCTTATTTTACGCCGGATGGAATCAATCGGAATCGTTGGGGCGATTACAATGGTATCGGATTGGACCCTACAGATGATTCCGTGTGGATCTTCAGTGAGATCCCCGAATCGACTGCGCGTTGGGTCACACACGTGGGCCGCGTGAAATTCAAATAGCGCAGGCATTCACCGCGGATAGCGGTTTGTACCGCCGTAGGGGCGCACGGCGTGCGCCCAATCACGCATTTCGAATCTGCTCGAGAAGGGCGGACCCCGTCCGCCCCTACAGTTCAATCCTTTGCTTTCTTCCAGTACAATTCTTCCGCATTCCAAAGAGTGCGGTGCCTGGCAACCACCGGATGAAGATTTCCGATCTTTGTTTTCGCGCAAACAAAAATCAGCGGTGTAACGGTATAGACCATTGGCTGCTGGTCCGACAGGATACGCTGTACCTCATTGTAGTAGCCCTTCCGTTCTTCGTATGAAAATGTCTTGAATTGCAGGTTCATCAGCTCATCGATTCGTTTTTCCCATTCTGTGTGTGGAAATTTCTGCTGCGGCCACCAGAGGTGGGTGGTTCCGCTGCTGAGCATGACATTCATTCCACCTGCAGGATCGGTATCATCGTGAGACACGCTCAGAAGAATGGCATCGTAATCAAACGTCTCGGTGACTTTTGTTGCAAGTGTATTGAAATCCAGAGGACTGTAGTCCACCTGGATCCCCAGCTTTAGAAGATCTCCGGCGATGAGCAGACATTCGGTGCTTCGTGTTGTATTCCCGGCGTTTGTGTGCATTGAGAAACGGACCTGGTGTCCCTTTGAATCGAACAGCTTTACCGATCCCGTGGAATCTTTCTTTTGCTGGAAGCCGGATGCCTGGAGCAGCTCGAGTGTTTTTAGCGGATCATAGGGATACGCCATAATTTTTTCGTTGTACCAGAGTTTGTTGCTGACGCTTTCCGGCCCGTAGGAAGGGATCGCTTTTCCAAAATAAGCGTTCTGGACCAGCGCCTCCCGGTTGATACCGTAGGAGATGGCACGCCGAAAGTTGACATCGGTGAACCAGGACGTTTTGACCGGGTCGATGTACGGCTTTCCCGTCTTAGGGTTTTTGTCGGTATTCTGATTTAAGATCACGCCTTCAAAATCCTGCGACGGGCCTGCGGCAATCACATTCATGCCCGTGGAGGAACTTTTCTGTTGAAATCGCTCCACATCTTCCCCTCGAATACTGTAGTAGGTATCGATTTCGCCATTCTGGATCTTTAGCTGAAGTTGATTTAAGTCGCTGCAGATTTGGAAAATGATTTCGTCCAGGTACGGCAACCGCCGCCCGGTTCCGTCCCGTTTCCAGTAGCGCGGATTCCGGAAAAGTCTCACGGTCTGCCCTTGAAAATATTCTTTGAGTAAGAACGGCCCGATCCCGACAAAATCCTCAGGATTCATGCTGACCTGCCACTGTTGTTCAAAGGTACCGGCATGATACGGTGTTTCCCATTTGTGTTTTGCAAGGATCGGAGTTGTTCCTCCATCCAGTTGACGCAGGAATGAGGCAAAGGGAGAAGGCAAAGTTGCGGTCACTGTCAGTTCATCAATTTGTTTCCAGGCTACGGGTCTTGAGTTCAGTGTCAGCGCATCCTGTGCGGAAGACACGATCTTTGGATCGTTGACAACCTGCATGGTGAACAGGACATCGTGGGCGCCGAAAGGTTGTCCGTCAGACCACGTCAGTCCCTTTCGAAGATGAAATGTCCATGTCAAATGATCTTCACTGGATTCCCAGGATTTGGCCAGACTCGGTTCCGGTTGCTGCGTGGCCGGATTGAGACGAGTCAAACCGGGATGCATCAGCTGGTTGAACGTCTGTGAATCCACAGTACTGAAAAGCAGCGGATGAAATGTTTCGGGATCGTTCAACATGGCGGTAATGATTCTACCGCCCGCTTCGCCCGTAACTGAGACAGCCAGTGCATCTTCGGACATTGGATAAGGATCGGAAGGCTGCGCCGCTTTGGGCTTCTCCGGAGTGGGAGCTCCGCAAGAGAATTGTAGTACTACGGTAAGAATAACAAGAAGTTTTCGCATGAGTTTTTTTATTTACTCGATTCTGTTTTTTTGATATTTGATCTTTGATTTTTGATCTTTTCTATTCGTTGTTTGATCTGGGCTTCGAATCCCCTGTCGGTGGGTTCGTAAAACCGCGTTCCTGCTAGTGAATCGGGAAGACAGGAAAGGTCTGTAACCGCGTCCTCATAATCGTGAGCGTATTTGTATCCTTTCCCGTAGCCAAGATTTTTCATCAGGGGAGTGGGAGCGTTGCGAATGTGCAGTGGAACAGGATCATTTGGCTTCTTGCGGACTGTCTCCGCCGCACCGGCGTATCCCATATAAAGAGCGTTGCTCTTGGGAGCAGTTGCCAGATAGACAACTGCCTGCGCAAGGGCCGTGGTTGCTTCAGGCATCCCGATGAAGTGAGTTGCCTGTTGCGCTGCGACTGCGATCGTGAGCGCTTGCGGGTCGGCCATTCCCACATCTTCGCTTGCAAAGCGAATCAGGCGTCTGGCAATGTAGAGCGGATCCTCACCCGCTTCGAGCATACGCGCAAGCCAGTACAACCCGGCATCGGGATCGCTGTTGCGCAGACTCTTATGCAGCGCCGAAATCACATTGAAATGTTCTTCACCATGTTTATCGTAGAGCAACGTCTTGCGCTGGAGAGCATGTTCCAGATCTTTTGCCGTGATCTCTTTCTGACCTCCCATTTCTGCCAGATCGGCTGCAATTTCCAGGAGGTTGAGAGCGGTCCGGGCATCGCCATCGGACATCCGCACGAGAACCTCCAGCGCTTCTTCTTGAAGATCAAAATCCAGCTCCCCGAGACCCCGCTCCCTGTCTTCCACTGCCCTCCGGATGATCGTGCGCAGATGTTCCGGCTGCAAGGGATGTAATACTACAACATTAATACGTGATAATAGTGCCGAATTGATTTCAAACGAAGGATTTTCTGTCGTGGCTCCCATCAGGATGATATCTCCGCGTTCCACATACGGAAGAAACGCATCCTGCTGGGCTTTATTGAAGCGGTGGATCTCATCAATGAACAGAATGGTCCGTCTTCCGTGATACTTTCGCTGCTGTTCCGCTTCCTGCATGACGGTTTTGATTTCCTTGATTCCGGAAGTGACAGCCGAGTACGGAACAAAATGGGCCTTTGTTCCGGATGCCAGCAGACGCGCCAGAGTGGTTTTCCCGACGCCGGGCGGT
>Ga0184626_10000581_pt1 | contig 11677 bp, 14 predicted proteins | sample PLM3_60_b1_FD_133142 | JGI IMG/M metagenome (GOLD analysis project Ga0184626, IMG submission 133142) | Groundwater sediment microbial communities from an aquifer in East River, Colorado, USA - PLM3_60_b1 | ecosystem: Environmental > Terrestrial > Soil > Riparian zone | place: USA: East River... | reverse complement strand
GGCGATGGTCTTCGTCAACTGGGTGGCGGCGATCGCCGAGCGAGCGAACCACCATCCCGACGTGACGATCCGCTACAACGAGGTCACGATCTCCGTGTGGACCCACTCCGACGGCGGGCTCACGTCGAAGGATTTCACGCTCGCGCGCTGGATCGACGCGCTATGACGCCGCCCGACAACTAGACGCGCGCCAGAAGCGCCAGGACCGGCGGTCGCTTCGGCGCCGGCTGGTAGCGGCACTTCAGCTCTGTGCGCTCCAGGATCTCGACGTAGGTGCCCATCACCATACGGTAGTAGTGCGGATGGCGCCCGGCGGGCCCGCCGTTGTACTCGGTGAGGGCGTCCTTGATGTTTGGCTTGCGGGTCATGATGTCTCGGAGATAGGCCATCGCGAACTGCGTGCTGACCGTGGGGATGGCCAGGTCACCGAGGTCGCGCTGGCCCTTGAGGACCGGGCGCTTGAAGGGGCCGACGGTCGATTCGAACAGCGCCGCCGTTGAGGGCAAGGTCTGGAATAATCCAACCTCGCCCGCGCCGCCGACGGCGTCGTGCCGGAATTCCGACTCCACTTCTGCTTGCGCGAGCGCCAGGCAGTGGTCGATTTTCGTGCGCTCGGTCTCGGCAAACAGCACATCGGGGAAGCGCTGGAAGGCCTTGATGGGCGCGACCGGATTCTTTTCCGCGATGTACGCGAGAATCGCGCGATTCAACCGCTCCGCATTGGCCTCGCCGGCAACCGCCAGGACCTGACGCGTCAGCACGACGCCCCCGAGGGCGATCACGCCAACCAACGTCACGCTCGCAAGCACTTTGTTCAGTCTGCGCATACAGCCCTCCTTACTGTTTCGCTCTGCGGCCTGCGTCTCGCTGTGTCTTGAGGGAAAGGTGAAAGAGAAGTAAAGGTAGTATTGCATACGCCGATGGACCACGCAACAGGATGTTGCTTCTATCCGGATATCCACCACCGGCAGGGCCCCTGCTCTGACACGAAGGGAACGGGCTGAAACGACGCAGAGTTATCGAGAACGGCGACGACAGATTCAGCGGGGGCGACCGGGAAGGGGTCGGTTCGGAGACGGGATCGTCCGATGAAATTCGGTCGGATCGTTGTCCATCTTGGCGCCGACGGCAGTGCCGCACTCGGCGCAGACGTAGTCGTACTTGCTGCCGGACGGGAGGATCAGCAGGAGTTTCTTGCGTGCCGGCGTGGCGCGCCGGCAGCGCGGACAATAGAGGCTGGTCGCCTCGAACTCTTCGAAGCTGTCACGCGGTCCGGCCATCGTGCGAATTCTACACCGGGGCCTATAATGCCAGCACGCATTACGAGGAGGACACTGAGCAGGATGTTCCGTCCCCGACTGGCGCTCAAGATCACCGTGCTCATCGTGGCCGTCCTGATCGTCGGGTTCGGGGTCTCGACAATCGTGACGATCCAGCGCGAGTCGGCGGCGCTCGTCGAGCAGAACAAGCAGGGGGTGAGGCGACTCACTCAGACGGTGGTGGCCAGCATCGAAGCGGCGATGCTGCAGGAGCGGCCGGACGTCATCCGCAGCCTCCTCCAGGAGCAGCGGGAGCTGCGAGCGCAGCTGGCGGAGGACGCGGCGCCGCTCGAGGCGCTGATGATTTATCGCCGCAACGGCGTCGAGGCGTTCACCGACCTCGCGACCGCCACCGAGGTCGCGCGCGCCGCCGGGCTCTCGGACGAGGTCATGAAGAACATCTCGAAGATGAAGCGGGCGCCCGGGACCGCGATGGCCGGTCCGCTCTTCACCCGGGCGGTGGAGACCCTGAAGACGCAGGAGTCCCTCGAGGTCGAGAACGGCGTCTCGCTCTTCACGCTCCATCACCCGATCCTCAACAAGGAGAAATGTCAGGGCTGCCACGGCTCCGACCACAAGGTGCGGGCGGTGGTACGCGTCGCTACCTCGATGGAGCCCGTCTTCAGCGAGGTGAGACGCCACCGGAACCGCCAGCTCCTCATCGCGGCGCTGACGATCCTCGCTGCCGCGGCCGTCCTGACGATCGCGATGCGCTCCGTCATCGTCCGGCCGATCGTCGCGCTCTCGGCCGTCGCCCGGCGCGTCGGCGACGGAGACTTCGAGGCGCGGGCGTCGGCCGGGGCCCGTGACGAGATCGGCGAGCTGGGCGGCGCGTTCAACGACATGACATCACGGCTCACCAAGGCCTACACCGAGCTGGCGACGAAGAACAAGGAGCTGGAGGCCGCCCTCCTGAGCCTCCAGGAGTCGCGGCAGCGGCTCGAGCTCCTCGAGCAGCTCAAGGGCGAGCTGTCGAAATTCGTTCCCGACGCGGTCAAGAAGCTCCTCGAGCAGAATCCGAACGCGACCGAGCTCGAGAAGAAGACCGTCGAGGTCTCAGTCGTCTTCCTCGACATCGCCGGATACACGAAGCTCTCCGAGCAGCTCGAGGCGAGGAAGCTCAATCAGCTCGTCCAGATCTACTTCTCGAGCTTCCTCGAGATCATCCAGAATCAGCACGGCGACGTGAACGAGACGGCCGGCGACGGCCTGATGGTCATCTTCCAGTCCGACCGGAGCTCGACCGACCACGCGCTGAACGCGACCCGCGCCGCCTTCGCCATCCATCAGCGGACGGCCACCCTGAACGAAGAGTACGGCGGCATCTTTCCACCGATCCAGCTCCACATGGGGATCAACAGCGGCGAGGCGCTGGTCGGCGCCACCAAGCTCGGTTCCGGGGCGGGGCAGCGGTGGACGTTCACGGCCACCGGGCCCACGACCAACGTGGCGGCGCGCTTCGCGGGCTCGGCCCAGGGCGGCGAGATCGTCGTCGGCCCCACCACCGCCGAGCGCATCCGCGCCTACTTCGTTCTGGAGAGCCTCGGCGAGAGGACGTTCAAGAACGTCTCCCAGCCGATCCACGTCTACCGCGTGATCCCGCCGGGCATCTACGAGAAGATCGTCTAGGTTGGGCAAGCAAGTCCGCGTCGGGATCTGCGCGTGGGTGGATCCGGCGCTCATCGAGGCCGGGACCTTTTATCCCCGGAAGTCGATGACGGCCGAATCGCGGCTTCGTTACTACGCGAGCGTGTTCGACGGCGTGGAGGTGAACAGCTCGTACTACGCGATCCCCGACATCAGGAACACGCTGCGCTGGGTCGAGCGCACGCCGCCGGGCTTCGTCTTCCACGTCAAGGCGTACTCGCTCCTGACCGGCCATCACCCCAGGGCAGAGACCGTGCCCGCGGACCTTGCCGCCCTGCTGCCGCGGAGCCCCCGACGCACACGTCGCGGCGAGATCGACGCGTCGAGCTTTCCGCCCGAGGCGCTCGATCACGCTTTCCGTCTTGTGCGAACCGCCCTCCGGCCGATCGCGGAAGCCGGAAAACTCGGCTATGTCCTGTTCCAGTTCGCGCCGTGGGTCCACTTCGAACCCGGACGCCTCGACTATCTCGCCTCACTGCCGGAGCGACTGCCGGGGTGGACGATCGCGATCGAGTTCCGCCACCGCTCGTGGCTGCCCGATCACGCCGACGAGACCCTGCGCGCGCTGAGCGGCGCGCGTTTGGCCCACGTGATCGTGGACGCGCCGGCGGCGGGCCACACCGTGCCCCGGGTGACGACGGTGACCGCGCCGACGGCCGTCTTCCGGCTGCACGGCCGCAACGCGCACGGCTGGCTCCGCCAGCTCCGCGGGGAGGAGCCGACGGTGCGGGAGAAGTACGACTATCTCTACAGCGAGGCGGAGCTGCGGGAGTTTCTGCCCGAGATCGAGGGAGTGAGCGAGGAGGCCGAGGAGGTCTTCATCTCCTTCAACAACAACAACCGCGACTATCCGGTCCAGAACGCGCTCATGCTGAAGCGGCTCCTGGGCCAGCCGATACGGGCCGATCCCTTCCCCCGTGACCTGTTCACCTGAAAAACCTCTGGTAGAATCGAACCCCCATGCCGGAACTGCAGCTTCGAGGCGGTGAGGTCGACGGGCTCCGCCTCCACTATGTCGTGGAAGGCCGCGGGCCCGCCGTCATCCTCGTCCACGGTCTGGGGGGGTTCGCGGAGACCTGGCGGCACAACATCGGCCCGCTCGCCAGCCGCGCGACCGTTTTTGCCCTCGACCTTCCGGGCTTCGGCGCCTCGGCCAAGCCGCGCACCCGCTACCGTCTCGCCAACTTCGCCGGCGCGCTGCGGGGCTTCATGGACGGGCTCGGGCTCGCACGGGCGTCGCTCGTGGGGCACTCGCTCGGCGGTGCGGTCTGCATCACGTACTCGCTGACGCACCCGTCCCGGGTCGAGCGGCTCGCGCTCGTCGGCGCCGTGGTTCCGGGATGCGGCTATCGTCCGTCGTGGATTTACCGCCTCGTCGCGCTCCGCGGCCTCGGCGAGGTGCTGTCCTGTGCGGGGCACGCGAGGCTTTACAAAGCTGCCCTCGCGCGTTGCTTCCACGCACCCGACCGCCGGGAGGTCGACTTCTTCGTCGACTACGAATACGCGACTCGCACGGACGCCACGGCGCGCGCCGCATACCTGGCGACGCTCCGCGACGTGCGGATCGATCTGGAGGCTCGCGCGGAGGACTATCGCCGAGTGCTGACCACGCTCGAGCTGCCGGTGTTGCTGATCCACGGTCGTCAGGACCCCGTCGTGCCGCGGGCGCATTGCGCGGAGGTCGCCGGGGTGCTGCGCCACGCGGCGGTTCGCTGGGTCGATGCGTGCGGACATTTCCCGCAGATCGAGCATGTGGAGGCGGTGAACGACTGGCTCGTGGACTTTCTGGTCGGGCGTCGGGCGCCCCGCTAGCGGAGCAAGGTATGGACGAGATCACCCCGCAAGACTTGAAGGCGCGCCTGGCCGGGAATGATCGACCGCTCCTCCTCGACGTGCGCCAGGACTGGGAGACGCGTCTCTGCCGGCTCGAGAATGCCGTGCACATCCCGATCGAGGAGATCGAGCTCAGGGCGGATGAGTTGAATCCCGACGACGAGATCGTCGTCTATTGCCATCAAGGCGTCCGGAGCGCGGCGGTCGCCGACTACCTCCGCCAGCGCGGCTTCAAGAGCGTGAAGAACCTTCGCGGCGGGCTGGACTACTGGGCCCGCACGGTTGATCCCGCGATGCGCCGGTACTAGTGGCGTCCCCGCTCACGATCCATCGCGCGGGGGCCACGGTCTGGTGCACGCTGGACCGCCCCCCGCTCAACCTCTTCGAACCGACCCTGATCCGCGCCGTGCGCGAATCGTTCGACGCGCTCGCGGCGGACCGCTCGACGCGCCTGGCGGTGGTCGTCGGGAGCGGCCGCGCGTTCACGGCCGGCATGGACGTGCGCGTCCTGCGCGATCTCGACGTCGGCCGGGCAAGAGAGCTGATCACCGCGCTCCACGACGCCATCGCCGCGGTGCACCGGGCGCCGTTTCCCGTGATCGCAGCGGTGAACGGCCCGTGCCTCGGCGCCGGCTTCGAGCTCGCGCTGGCCTGCGATCTGCGGGTGGCGGCGGCGAGCGCCTCGTTCGGCCTGCCCGAGGTGCGCGTCGGCGTGCCCTCGGTCATCCAGGCGGCGTTGCTGCCGCCGATGGTCGGGCCCGGTCGCGCCGCGGAGATGTTGCTGACGGGCGCGCCGATCACCGCCGCGACGGCGCTCGACTGGGGCCTCGTGAACCGCGTGGTGCCGGATGACCGTCTGCGTCCAGCCGCGGAGGCGCTGGCGGCGGCGATCCTCGCGGCCGGGCCCGAGGCGATCCGGCTCCAGAAGGAGCTGATCGTGCGCTGGCGAGAGAGCGATCTCCCGACCGCGGTGCGCCACGGGATCAACGCGTTCGCCACCGCGTACGCGACCGACGAGCCCCTCGAGGGGATGAGCGCCTATCTGGAAAAGCGTCGCCCGAACTTCACGGCGTGATCGGATGAAGGTCAAAACCATCACGATCGACCTCTGGGGTACGCTACTCTTCGATGGTCCGGCGAGCGACAACCGCTATAAGAAGCGCCGCCTGGCGGATTTCGAGCCCCTGCTGGCGGCCGCCGGCATGCCGGTGTCCGCGGCGGCACTCGATCGCGCCTACGACGAATCGGGGAGCTATCTCAGCCGGATCTGGGCGACGCACCGGGACGTGCCGGTCGACGACCACGTCAGAGCGATCCTCGCAGCGGTCGATCCCGGGCTGCCGCGACGTGTCCCGCCGGCGATGATGACCGCGCTGGTCGACGCCTATGCGCGGCCCATCCTCATCGTCCCGCCGGCCGTCGACGACGGTGCGCTCGCGGCGCTGGAGACGCTCAACGGAGGAGGCTACACGCTCGCGCTTGTCTCGAACATCATGCGAACGCCGGGCGCGACGCTCCGACGGTTGCTCGAGCGTTTTCGGCTCCTCGGGTATTTCAAGCACACGACCTTTTCCGACGAGGTGGGAATTCGAAAGCCGGCCCCGGAGATCTTCCAGCTGACGCTGCGTGCGGTCGCCGGCGAGCCCGGAACCGCGGTGCACGTCGGCGACGACGCGATCCTGGATGTGCAGGGCGCCCGAGCCGCCGGGATGCGCGTGATTCAGGTGACCTCGTCGGTCAGGGCGCTCGGCGCGCAACGCCCCGATCTCGCGATCTCGCGGCTCGCCGAGCTGCCCGAAGCCATCGAGCAGCTCGAGTCGTGATCACGCCGCGAACCGCGGGGGGGGGCTACTCGGCGTAGTTGATGCTGGACCGGGCCGCGGCCGTCTGCGCGAGCCGCGGCGAGAGCTTTCCGGGGATGACCAGTCCGATCTCTTCAAAGTAGCGACGGATCGGATCCGTGATGCGGTCGGCGTACGCCTCGAGCACGCGATACGAGATGCCGCGATGGTACGAGGCGCTCCCGACATCGCCATTCCGCCAGCCGAGGACCTTGGCGGCCCTGCTGTTGCGGTTTCGCAGGACGAGTCCGAACGTCCCGAGGCCGGAGACCCAATGCTCGGGATTGTGCAGGCTGAGCTCCGAGCACGGGCCAGTGACCTGCCACTCCGGCGCGAACTCTGCCAGGGCGAGCTCGACCAGGCGCTGCACTTGTTCCGGGAGCAACATGCTGACCTCCTCACGGGACGCTGCGAAGGCAGGGAAGCAAGGTGGGTGCCACGGTGACCTTGGTCGGGAGTTCGCCGTCCAAATCCGTGACTTGAGCCCGCACTGGCGCGATGGCGCCTCGTCAACCCCCTGACGGTTTCCCGCCGCTGCCGTGTCACGGTGCCACCGCTGCGGACACTTTGGCGTCTTGCGCATCGCGGCATCGGGAGTAAGATAGCGATCGCGATGGACGTCGCCGACCTCAAGGCGAAGATCCGCGACATCAAGAACTTCCCGACCGAGGGAATCCTCTTCAAGGACATCACCACGCTCCTGAAGGACGGCCCGGCGTTCCGGTACGTCGTCGACACTTTTGTGCGCCGGTACCAGCAAGAGCGCATCGACGTGGTGGTGGCCGTCGAATCGCGGGGCTTCGTCGTCGGCGGCGCGCTCGCCCATCAGCTGAACGCGGGCTTCGTTCCCGTTCGCAAGCTCGGCAAGCTCCCGGGCAAGACCGTCGAGGTCGAGTACGAGCTCGAGTACGGCCGCGACGCGCTCGCGATCCACGAGGACGCGATCAAGCCCGGACAGCGCGTGCTCGCCGTGGACGACCTGCTCGCAACCGGTGGCACGATGGCGGCGACGCTGCGACTGATCGATCAACTCGGTGGCCTCGTCGTCGGTGTGGCGTTCATGATCGAACTCGCGTTTCTCCACGGCCGCGACAAGCTGAAGGAGCACCCGCTCCATTCGCTCATCGTCTATGACTAGCATCGTCGCCCTCGCCGGAGCGCTCGTCCTTGTCGGCGCGTGGGCCCCCGGCGCCGTCGCGGACGAGGCGAAATCGCCGATCAGCGCGGCCGTGCTCCTCAACATCCTCGCGCCGCCCGCCGAGTCACGCGACGCGGCGTTCGATCGCGCCATGAAGGAGCCGCGCCCGCCGCCGCTGGCGGCCGAAGGCCAGATTCAACCCGACGGGAGTGTCCGATACGGCTCGCTGTCGATCACGGTGAAGAACCCATGTCCTCCGGGGACGCTCCACTACGAGCCGCCACCGCGGCCGGGCCGCGCCCGGAAGTAACCGGCCGCGCTCTCTCCGAGAGATCTCCGGCGAAACGGGGCATCGCATGACCATCACGAACGTCGGTGTCGTCGGGTGCGGTCTCATGGGCTCGGGCATCGTGCAGGTGGCGGCACAGGCCGGGTGCCAGGTCCTGTTTGTTGAGGCCGACGACGAGCTGGTCAAGCGGGGGCTCGGAAGGCTGCACGAGACGCTCGAGGGGCTCGTGAGCAAGGGAAAGCTCGACGCAAAGGCCAGGGACGCGATCCAGGCGCGCGTCGCCGGCACCACCCGGCTCGAAGATCTGAAATCGTGCGACCTCGTCATTGAGGCGATGACCGAGAATCAGCCCCTGAAGAACGAGACCTTCGCGAAGCTCGACCGGATTTGCCCGCCGTCCACGATCCTGGCGTCGAACACGTCCTCGTGCAACGTCACCGCGATGGCGGCCGCGACCCGGCGCCCGGGCCTGGTGCTCGGTCTCCACTTCTTCAACCCCGTGCCGCTCATGAAGCTCGTCGAGGTCGTGCGCACGATCCTGACCGATGATCCGGCCGTGCAGACCGCCATCGAGTGGGTGTGGGCACTCGGCAAGACGCCGGTGCAGACCAAGGACTCGACCGCGTTCATCGTCAACCGTCTCCTGGTGCCGTACCTGCTCGACGCGGTCCGGGTCTACGAGAGTGGGCTCGCGTCGCTGGAGGACATCGACGCGGCGATGAAGCTCGGGTGTGGCTACCCGATGGGCCCGTTCACACTGCTCGATCTCGTCGGTCTCGACACGACGATGTACGTCGCCGAGGTGATGTTCGAGGAGTTTCGGGAGTCTCGCTACGCGCCGCCGCCGCTGCTCAAGCGCATGGTCATCGCCGGACAGCTCGGACGGAAGACCGGGAAGGGCTTCTACCGCTACACCGCTACGTAGCCCCCATCCGGTCCCCGGCGAGCAGTTCCGCTCGCCCCGCCAGATTCCGCCGCATCTGCTCCAACACTGTGCTCGTTCGAGGGGAGCTGACGAACGCGATCGGTGTGAGAAGCCGCTCAGCGTCCGAGCGCCGGAACGGACCGGCGCTGGTCGACCGCCCGGCGCGGCGGCGTCGGGGCCGAGGGCGCGAGCCGCGTGTATCGCCCGCGAAGGCTGTCGAAGGCGCGCGCGTGCCACGTGCCGTGTCGGTGAAGGCTGAAGCGGGCCAGGAGTGAGAGGATGCGCAGGCCGTAGACGGTCGAGTCCGAGAAGTTCGCGGACGAGGCCTCCGGGAAGTACCGCGTCGGCACCGCGATCTCGGCGATCCGGAAGCCCGACGCGACGACCTGCGCGACGATCTCCTGATCGAAGATGAAGCCGTCCGAGTTCAACGCCACGTTGACGGTCTCCAGCACCTCCCGGCGGAAGGCACGGTAGCCCGTGTGGAACTCGGAGAGCGCCAGACCGAATACGCGGTTCTCGAGGTTCGTGAGGAAGCGGTTCGAGAAGTACTTCCACCAGGGCATCCCCTGGGCCAGCGCCGAACCGCTCTTGAGTCGCGAGCCGAACACGACGTCGGCCTCCCCACGGACGATCGGTTCGATGATCTGCGGGACGAGCCGCGGGTCGTACTGATAGTCGGGGTGCACCATGACCACGATGTCGGCCCCCGCCCGCAGCGCCTCCGCGTAGCACGTCTTCTGGTTCGCGCCATAGCCGTAGTTCCGGTTGTGGACGAAGATCTCGAGGCCGAGCTGCCGGGCGACCTCGAGCGTCCCATCGGTGGAACCGTCATCCACGAGGATCACGAGGCTGACCGTGTCCTTCGGCAGTTCCTCATATGTCAGACGGAGCGTGCGCCCCGCGTTGTACGCTGGCATCACGACGACGACCTTCTCAGCCGTTGGCATGGCGCCACGTTACTGCACCGTCGATGCCAGTTCATCGACCGTCGAAATCTCGCGCATTTGGGCCGCCCGTCGGAGGTATCCGGATGTCGCCGCTACAAAAATTCGTCCCCGGGTGTGACGAGAATTGTCAGCGGCTTGCGGCGTAGCCGATAATGCAGTCGAGCCTCTGAATGCGCGACGATTTCTACCTGACCGACGAGCAGCGCGGGATGCGGAACCTCGTGCGCTCGATCGCGCGCGACCGGATCGCCCCGCTCGCCGCCCACGTGGACGAGGCGGAGACCTACCCGGCCGAGCAACTCGAGCTACTCGGCGAGCAAGGGCTAATGGGCCTCTACATCCCCGAGGCCTACGGTGGAAGCGCTATGGGGACGCTCGCGTTCTGCCTCGCGGTCGAGGAGATCGCCTGGGCGTGCGCGTCCACCGCCGTCATCTACCTCGTCCAGTACGCGGGCGGCTGGCCGATCGTCGCGGCCGGCCGCGAGGAGCAGAAGCGCCGCTATCTGCCGCGCCTGGCGTCGGGAGAGATCACGGCCGCCTTCTCGCTCTCGGAGCCCGGGGCCGGCTCCGACGCCGCCGCGATCTCCACCCGGGCCGTCCGCAAAGGCGACCGTTACGTTCTGAACGGCGTGAAGCTCTGGGTGACCAATGGGAGCCAGGCGTCGGTCGTCACGCTCTTCGCGACCGTGGATCGTGGCCGCGGCAAAGGGGGCGTGACGGCCTTTCTCGTCGAGCCCACGTTCCCGGGGTTCGCCATCGGCAAGCTCGAGCGAAAGATGGGCATCCGGGGGTCGCCGACCGTGGCCCTGCATCTGACCGACTGCGAGGTGCCGGTCGAGAACCGGCTCGGCGAAGAAGGTGAGGGGTTCAAGCTCGCGCTCCGGGCCCTCGACGGCTCGCGTCCCGCAGTCGGCGCCGAAGCGGTGGGCATCGCCCAGGCCGCGCTCGACGCCGCAGTGGCCTACGCGAAGGAGCGCCAGCAATTCGGCCAGCTGATCGCCTCCTTCCAGGGCCTCCAGTTCATGCTGGCCGACATGGCGATGCAGGTCCACGGTGCGCGGCTGCTCGTCCATCACGCGGCATCGCTCGTCGATCGCGGGGCCGCATCGACGGCCCTCGAGTCGTCCCTGGCCAAGTGCTTTGCCGCCGACGCTGCGATGAAGGTCACGACCGACGCGGTGCAGGTCTTCGGCGGGTACGGCTATACACGCGAGTACCCGGTGGAGCGGTTCATGCGCGACGCGAAGATCACCCAGATCTACGAGGGCACGAACCAGATCCAGCGCCTCGTCATCGCCCGCGAGCTCACGGGCCGATGACGCTCGGCCCGAGGCTGTTGCGTCCGACCGAGGTCGGCAGGCTGCTGGAGAGCGCGGTCGCGGTGATCCGCGCCGAGCTCGCGGCCCTGCCCGATGACGTCCTCGCCTGGCACCCCACCCCCGGCGAGTGGTGCGCCAAAGAAGTGCTCGGGCATCTCATCGAGAGCGAGGGGCGTGGCTTCGCCGGAAGAATCCGCATCATCCTCGCGAGCGACACCCCGGCGCTCGAGACTTGGGATCAGAACGAGGTCGCGCGGGCACGGCGGGACTGCGAGCGCGACGCCACGGCGCTCCTCGACGAGTTCGCCAAGCTTCGCCGCGAGAGCGTCGCCTTCGTCGCCGGTCTCAGCGCCACCGATCTCGGGCGCGGCGGGCGCCATCCGAAGGTCGGCCTCTTGCGCGTGGGTGACCTGCTC
>Ga0184626_10000580_pt1 | contig 11681 bp, 9 predicted proteins | sample PLM3_60_b1_FD_133142 | JGI IMG/M metagenome (GOLD analysis project Ga0184626, IMG submission 133142) | Groundwater sediment microbial communities from an aquifer in East River, Colorado, USA - PLM3_60_b1 | ecosystem: Environmental > Terrestrial > Soil > Riparian zone | place: USA: East River... | reverse complement strand
TCGTATCCGTGATCACGCTTACGGAAGACATTTACAGATCGGATGGCTTTGTCGTTCCGACTTCAGATTGGGTAGGACAAATTGAGAGACAACTCCACGACTTTTTCCCCGGTGATTCCTATCCGAATAGTCGGCGAAAAATCCTTATGGGCGCTTCCGTTGTGGAGGAAGTTCTTAAATACGCGCGCGCCGAACAATGCGGCCTGATCGTTGTTGGGAGCCATGGCCGCGGCGCGATTGAGCGTGTCCTGCTGGGCAGCGTCACTCAAAAGCTGGCTCGCGCTTCGGAGATTCCGGTGATGACGGTGCGCAGTGTCGAACAGTCTGCCCGGCGCTACGAACGTTACGAGAGGGTGCTCGTGCCTACAGACTTTTCCGTTACAAGTATGAAAGCGCTCGATCTGGGGTTGCGATTTTGCGGTATCTTAAAAGCCGAGCTTCATTTGATCCACGTAATCGACTTGCCGGCGATGCAGGCGTTCATGGGTGCGTATCCTTTCATCGGGATGAACCTGCCGCAACCACAGCAGCTCAATGTCGATCCAACGTTAAAGAAAATGATCGAAAACAAAGAGTTCATCGGTAGATGGAAAATCGCTTCTCTTGTTGGAGATCCGGTTCGGGAAATTCTGGCCTATGCAAAAGAACAGGAGATCGATTTCATTGTAATGGGGACGCACGGACGAAAGGGACTCGAAAGGCTTCTTCTCGGCAGCGTTACAGCATCGATACTGTCAAAGAGCCAAATCCCGGTATTGACGATCTCGCCGCCGGAATAAAGGCATTCCTGAAGCCGATCTTCTTTCCAAGTTTGCGATGTTAGATATTGTATTGATAGGCGGCCCTTATCGACATGGAATCCGTTCTGCTAATGATTGGGCTCATTATGACGTTCAAAGCTTACAGCAATCGATGACAAGCCAAATGCTTACGCCTGCCGATTTGCGGGGAGTAGAATTCGGAATGTAGAACCTTCGGTGGAACTACTTTCAACGGATATTTCGCCGTAGTGCCGTTTGACGATGTCCTTAACAACAGCCAGACCGACACCAGTGCCTCCCCTGTCCCCTTTTGTAGAAAAGAAAGGATCAAAAATCTTTCCCAGATTCTCCGGATCAATGCCACGGCCGGTATCCTGAATCCGCACCTCGACAAATTGATCCTTGCCGCGAGCCTTCGAGTGGCCTTGAATTTGAATGGCCCCCACTCCATTGATCGCTTCTATGCCGTTCATAAGAAGGTTTAAGAAAACTTGCTGAAGCTGATCTTCATCGCCATAGATGATCAGATTTTCTTCGAGCTGCAGATCCAGCCTGATGTCGGACTTTTTCAAATGAACGCTCAGGAAGTCCGCCAATCCTCGAACCAACTTATTCAAATCTACTTTTTCAGAACGGCCTTTCTTTCTGCGGGTTATGTCCAGTCGATCCCGAATGATTTTGGCTATCCGCTCAATTTGTTGATTCACAACGGCAATGTCTTTGCTGATCTTTTCATTCGATTTTTCACGATCCGCCATCAATTCGACTCTGCCAGAAATGATATTCAACGGAGTGCCTACTTCATGTGCAATTTCCGAAGCCAGCATCCCAATGGCCATCAGTTTCTCTCCCTCTCTCAATTTCTCTTCAAATAACTGGAGTTGCTGTGACCGCTCTTTCAGAGTTTCCGACATTCTTTCTCGCGCAATAAACTCACCCATCTGATTGCCGATAGCCGTGAAACTATCCACCAATTCGGAGTCCTGGCTGAGAATCTCGCTGCTGAATAGTTCAAAAACTCCAACTACCTCTTCTCCGATCTGAATGGGAAAACCCAGTACGCTTCTCATCATCACCCTTTCCTCAGAATTGAACCGATTCAAAGCGGAATCTTCATCTGGAGTAGCGGCAAAGACGGGCCTCCTTGCGCTGAATACTCTTCCCGGTACTCCCTGGCCGGCGGCGAACTTAAGTTGAGCAGTTCGTGATGGAAATTCCGAATGGACCCATGCAGGTGAAACCCAAGTTTGCCTGCACGCTAGAAGCTGCTGATGAATATCCCACCAGAAAAGACCTGCACAATTGCAGAGCAGGTTCTCACACAAAACTTGCAGGATTTGCGGAATGATGGAATCGAAATGATCCGAGACTGCGAGAATCTTGCTAACATCGTGCTCCAGCGCCAGACGCTGCTCAGCAAATTTCCGCTTCGTGATGTCGGACCGGATAGCGACATACTGGTAGGGTTTCCCTTCCCGGGTTAGAAAGGGGACAATGGTTGTATCGACCCAGTAGAGCGTTCCGTCTTTAGCCCTGTTCCTTAATTCGCCCTTCCAGACCCTCCCGCTCGCAATTGTTTTCCATAAATCCTGAATGAATTCTTTCGAATGATACCTGGAATTGATAATCCTGTGGTCTTGACCGAGTAGTTCTTCCCTGGAATATTTCGAAATCTCGCAAAACTTGTCGTTGGCATAGTGGATGATCCCTTTTTGATCCGTGATTGCGACAATAGCTGCCTGATCCAGCGCGAATTTAATGTCCTTGAGCTCTTTAAAGGCGGCATTTACCTCATCTTCCTTTCGATTTTGTGTCTTCATTTCTTTTTGACGCTCGCCGGCGCCTGTACTCTTGATGTTACACCAACAACCATGGCGCGCTACTGCACACCGGCTTATTGAGTTTGGCCGGCGCTCTGTGAGACCATCATCGGCAGGGGACAACGTGAAAAGGACTGAGCCTGCCCGTGGATCAACTGCAAAAAAGCGATACGGGTTTCTGGATCACTACCGCGGCTGGGCGGTTCTGGTCATGATCGAAACGCATGCGATGGGCGCCTGGCTGATGGACACCGTTCGGGAGAATCGTTGGTACTCAATCTTAAAAACGCTTCACGGATTTGTGGCGCCTTCATTCCTATTTATCGCAGGTGTTTCCTTTGCGATCGTTGTTCAAAAGAAGTTTGACGTCCTTCATAAACCGACTCTGGATTTCTGGCGGCAGTTCCGTAAAATCGGATGGATCTGGATCCTCGGTTATCTTCTTCATTTCCCACCCGTTCAATTTCGCGGATGGATTCCAAGGATCTGGTGGCCGGACCTGACGGGCTTTTATCGTGTGGACATTCTACAGACGATTGCTGCGAGCCTGATGACTTTGTTGTTTCTTTGCCTCATCTGTCGCACCCGTAAACAATTTCTATTCGCTGCGTTCGGGCTTGCTGTAGCGGCGCTTCTGATAACTCCAATTCTGTGGCAAACGGATTTTTCCACCTTCCTTCATCCGGCACTTGCAAACTACTTGAATGGACGGAACAATTTTCTGTTTCCTCTTTTTCCCTGGTGCATTTTCTTGTGGGCCGGAGCTGTGACCGGCGGCTATTTTTTTTCGGCTGCAGCGCCAGATGAAGAGCTCAGAACCATCACAAAGATACTTGCTTGCGGCGTCCTTCTGTTTGCTGCAGGATACTTCGGTCGATCGTCACAGATCATTCCTTATTCCAACTTCTGGACAGACAGCCCGCAGTGGGTCCTGATGCGGTTAGGGATTGTGCTCGCGATTTTGTGGTTTTTCTGGTTCCTGGAAACGCGCGGAGGAAAAGGCCTGCCATTCTTGATTTTACTGGGAACCGAGTCTCTTTTTGTTTACGTCGTTCATCTTGTGATGGTATTCGGGATTACGGGCAAAGACGCACGATTCCCGCTGCTCGGATACCGTGCCTACGGACTCGGAATGACATACTTGATGTACGCGATCCTGCTGTTTGCTGTGTATCTTCTTACCTTGCTCTGGAAACGCCTGCATGCGCGATGGCGAAAACGCTCGTCCCACCGTGCGACTGCTCCCGCAAGCCTCAACACTTAACCACTTGGTTAAGTATTTCCGAACCAAGTTTTGAATCTGTTATGGGGACGACGATTCCCGGGACTCCGGAACTGTTTGGAGCACACTTTCCACAAAGGAGTGCAGCGTCTCCCTGGCAACGTCGTTCATGATCTGGACGCCGATGCCAAAGATAAATTTGCCGCGCCCTTTTACTTTGCTGCACCACGCTACTTTTGCGGGAACCCTTGTCTCATCCTGCGAATTCGGCAAACGGAATGTAACTTCTACCATTCGCGAAGGACTGAATAACTCGGAAACAACAAGGAACAATCCGTCTTCGGAGAGGTTTAATGCAACGCCTGAATATAGTTTCCGGTCCTGTTGAATCAGAGCGGTAAATTCCACGGGGACACGAGCATGTCTTCGTTTTTCAATTTGTGATCGTTCTTCATGCTCCTGTTCAAATACTTCGTTTAGATTGCTGTTCATATCGATTGACCTCCACCAGAGGCTTTAGCAATTTCCTTACCAGGCAACTCTCACGGTCTTCTCGTCGAGCAGTCATTCCAGTCTTTGAGTTTCGTGTGCCCATTTGATGAGCATGCCTAATTCCGGAGCGATCTGATACGTTACAGTTCTGGAAAAAGGGTTTGTAACGCCGCCGAGACTGTCCCAAAACTCAAAAAAACTTGAGTTCCGATGTGGTGCGGGCGTCTCGCCCGCAAATGTCTCGACGAGCTAAAGCAAGGCCTGCGGACGGGACGTCCGCACCACATGAGTTTTGGGACAGTCTCGCTACAAACCGCCTATCGCAGTCCTCATCTGACTAAGGTGATTCTGTCCATAAATCAGGTAGTTTTACTGATTCCCGGCAACTCCACATTCAGTTAGATTATTCAGAGGGGGAGGTGCTCTTTGATGTCAGAAAAAGGAATTTATGAGCACAGTGCGTGTTATCTTGATGACCTTGTTTATGATGGGCTGGCCGCTTCTGTGGCAAGCAATCTCACAAGAGAACGCGCCACGTTCCCGGCATTTCGAAATGGAAGAAAAAGATTTTGATTCCTCGGTTTTGAAGTGGATAGTTTATGCCAGCGCCACCTTTCTGCTCGGTTTATTTGCTTTTGACCTGCTCACCCGCCGCGGTAAAAGGAAACGGCTTCTAAGAAAAAGGCACACTCGTCATCACCGATAGAGTCGTTTCGCTTCACACATTGCCAGAAACCGGTTCAACCAAACAAAAGCTACAATTCGTAGTAGGATCAATTCAGCGGAATGCTGGAGGGGAACGTGGAACTTTTCTGGACTGCAATCCTCATTATTTTTCTGAGTATATCTCTATCGTTTTTTGGCGTGTGGTTTTTCCGGCGGAAGCTTTCAGCAAGTTTTACAAAAGACAATGAGAACATTGCTGGTTTTTTCTTTCAAGTTCTGGGTGTTATCTATGGCGTGTTGATCGCTTTTGCAGTGTTTGTAGTTTGGAACCAGTATGAGGACGCTAAGGTCCTTGTCACACAAGAAGCAAACGAAGTTGGTGATCTGTTCTTGATGTCGCGCGCTTTTCCAAATGCGGAACACATTCGGATGGCGCTTGGCAACTATGTAACCCTTGTAATTCAAAAGGAATGGCCTACCATGGCGCGGGGGAAAAGCAGTTCTGAAGTTCAGGAAACGCTGGATGGTCTGTGGCACATTTATCGTGAAGTCGAACCGGTGTCTGAAGCTCAAAAACAGCTTTATTCCAAGAGCCTGGACCGGCTGATCGTGCTGAGCGACACTCGAAGATTGCGTCTGAATGCGAACCACGATTCCGTGCCTGCCCTTCTGTCGGTTCTTCTTTATCTGGGTGGTGGAATTACAATCCTGGTTGCTTTCTTGTTTGAAGTGAAAGGGTTCCGGTTACACAGCTGGATTACGGCAGCACTCATTGCTGAGATTATTTTGCTGCTTTTCTTGATTTCCGCATTTGACCATCCGTTTCGCGGTCCGGCGAGTCTGAGCTTTGAACCATTCGAGTTTGTATTGCACAGAATTCAGACTTCTTAGCTGTACGAATTCCGGTTCGTGGTTTTGCGGACTCGCGCATCCAGAGAGAAACTTCCCGGATGTAGAAACACGAACGTGAGCGCGATCACACCATACATCGCAGCCAGCTCATATCTGAAGTCGGAAGTCAGATGCCTGTAGATGGCCACACTCATATTGATTACAAGCAACAGAGCGGCGTATCGTGTAAACAAACCAAGGATCAGAAAAAGGCTGCCGATCGTCTCTGCAAGAACGGAACAGGAAGCAAAAAAGACAGGATAAGGAAAACCGAGGCCTGAAACCCCCTTCAGAAATCCCCATTCCTGCGCGTGCAGAAAATAAGCAACCGCGGAGTTTAGTTTTCCCCACCCATGAAACACAATCAGCATTGCGCCCGCAACAACACGAAGTACAAGAAGTGCAAAATCCTTACTTTTCATTTCGTGATTTTACCACGGAGAACACAGGCTACTTACGCAGGCAGATGAGCGCCGGCTTTCAGCCGGCATAAATGAGCGCCGGCATTCTGCCGGCTGTTGCAGGCTGGAAGAGCCTGCGGCCCATAATGCAGGCGGGACGCCTGCGCTCCAAATTGCCTGCGCTCCAATTACCTTTTTATCAATTCAAACCAGTAGAAACCATGTGGCCCGAGGCTAAAAAAATACGGTTGCGCGCCAATGCGTGGAAATTCGGTCTTCCCCAGCATTTCGACAGGGATCATACCTGCAAAAGCCGAAAGATCGAGTTCTACCGGCTGGACGAAGCGGGAGAGATTGGCAACACAGAGAATTGTATTTTGTTCATACGTTCGCGCATAAGCAAGAATCTTACGATTCGCTGGGCGAATGAATTCGATCGTTCCTCTTCCAAAGGTAGGATGCTGTTTCCGCAAAACGATCATTTGTCTCATCCAGTTGAGCAGCGAAGAAGGATTTCGTTGCTGCGCTTCGACATTGACGGACTGATAACCATAGATGGGGTCCATCACGGGGGGGCTATACAGGGTTGCAAAATCAGCGCGTGAGAAACCGGCATTGCGGTCGCTATTCCACTGCATCGGTGTGCGCACACCAGTGCGATCTCCCAGATAGATATTGTCTCCCATGCCGATCTCATCGCCGTAATAAATGATTGGCGTTCCCCGAAACGAAAACAGCAAACTCGTAAGCAGCTCCGTCCTGCGGCGGCTGTTGTCCAGCAACGGAGCCAGACGGCGCCGGATCCCCCGATTGAGGCGCATCTTTGGATCGACAGCATATTCCTTGTACATATAATCCTGTTCTTCATCCGTAACCATTTCCAGAGTTAGCTCATCATGATTTCGGAGAAAAATCGCCCACTGACAGCCATCGGGAATTTCAGGCGTCTGCTCCAGAATGTCGGTAACCGGATGACGGTCTTCTTTCCGCACAGCCATGTACATACGCGGCATCAATGGGAAGTGAAAAGCCATGTGGCATTCATCATTATTTCCGAAATACTGGACCACATCTGCAGGCCAGAGGTTTGCTTCCGCAAGTAACACCTTTTCTCTGTGGTGCGCGTCCACTTCATAACGGATCCGTTTCAGGACCTCATGCGTTTCCAAAAGATTTTCACACTTTGTTCCTTCGCGCTCCACCAGATACGGAACCGCATCCAGGCGGAAACCATCCACGCCCAAATTCAACCAGAAGTGAAGCACTTCAACGACCTCTTTCACCACCGTAGGATTGTCGAAGTTCAAATCCGGCTGGTGGCGAAAAAAGCGATGCCAGTAGTACGCTTTTGCAACCGGATCCCAGGTCCAGTTGGAAGTCTCGGAATCGACAAAAATGATCGGCGCATCTTTGTATTTTTGATCCGTATCGCTCCAGACATAGTAGTTGCGCGCTTTAGAATGGGGCCTCGCTCTGCGTGCTTCCTGAAACCAGCGGTGTTGATCCGAAGTATGATTGATCACCAGTTCGATCAGTACGCGGATATCCCGCCGATGCGCTTCTCTTACGAACTTACGAAAATCGGTAAGTGTGCCGTAGGCTGGATGCACGCGGCGGTACTTTGCAATATCGTAACCGTCATCCTTTAACGGAGATGGAAAAAACGGCAGAAGCCAAATGCAGTTAACGCCCAGCTCCTGTATGTAATCGAGTTTTTCGGTGAGGCCGGGAAAATCTCCAGTGCCGTCTCCGTTGCTGTCCAGAAACGCCCGAACATGCACCTGATAAATGATCGCATCCTTATACCACATCATGATGTAGCGCGGGCGTCCCGCCCGCCAATGACGAAAGTGCTTCCAGTTTGTCCAGCGGGCGGGACGCCCGCGCTACATCTCATAACAGCTCCTGCAATAATCGCTGGACCTCCTGATGACTCGGAAGATTGAATCTCGCATGCGAGAGCGCCCTGCCTACCCTGATGGAATATGCATCTGGCGGAAGAACACGGAACACGTCTTCGTCTGTCGCGTCATCACCCATCGTAAGGATAAAATCGTAATCGCCTTGATTTAGGAAATGGAGCGCCGCGGCTCCTTTGTTGATTCCCGCATTCCGCATCTCCAGTACGCGGTGTCCATGCAATACCTGAAGACCCAGGTTGGCAGTGAAGTACACGAGATTATCGGTCAATTCCTTCACGCGCATAGAAGCGAGCTCGGGATCCGCTTTGCGATAGTGGTAGGCGAGAGAGAATTCTTTTTCTTCTACGATTGCTCCGGGCAAGCGGTCGGCATAAATTTCGAAGATCGGTAAGATCTGTGCTTTCCAGTCATTGTTAAGCGCTTTTAGCATCTTCCATTCTTCGTTTTTCCGACGAATCCATACACCATGTTCCGCAACAAGACCCATTCCGAGGGTACCGAACCATTTGTCCAATATATTGCGTTCACGCCCACTGCACAGAACGACATCCGAATTCACAGCCAAACGACCGAGTAACGCCGGCAAATCGCCACCCGGAATAGCCTGCAACGGGTTGCGGGCGTACGGGACAAGAGTGCCGTCATAATCAAGTATGAGGAGACGCCTTTGCGCAGAGCGAAAATCCTGTACCAACTGATCACGGGTTTGCCCGCTCAACCAGTGTGCATCTAATTTCTTCTGCTCTCCCCCAATCGACCGGAGCGACTGCAGGAAATCGTTTGCCCACCGTGTTACATCATAACGCTGCAGTCTTTGCTGCATCGCCTGATTCCGTCGTTTCTGCTCTTCCACCGGCATGCGCAGCGCATGCGCTAACGAATCTGCAATTTCTTCTACGTTATTGGGATTAATCAGAATCGCTTCAGACAACTCTTTAGCCGAACCGGCCATCTCACTCAGAATCAATACACCGGTGCCGTCCGTTCGAGACGCGACGTACTCCTTGGCAATCAGATTCATGCCGTCGCGAAGCGGAGTAACCAGAAGCACATCGCTCATACTGTAAAGCGCTACCATTGGATCAAACAGAATAGACCGGTACTGATAATGGATCGGCGACCATGGAATGCGCGCAAATTTCCCGTTGATGTTGCCTACCAGCTCTTCGATTTGTCTTTTGATCTCCTGGTAATGTTCCACACCAATACGCGAGGGAACCACTACCAGAAGCAAGACGACTTTCCCGTGCCAATCCGGATTTCTTTCGAGGAAGCAATCATAGCCCCGCAGGCGGTGAGCGATCCCTTTGGAATAATCGAGACGATCCATGGAAAGCACGACGCGCTCATTCCCCAGAGTCTCGCGTAGTTTCGCCTTTTCCTTCAGTACAGACTCACTGGACGGACCGGCAAAGAATTTTTGGAATTCGATTCCCATCGGAAACGTATCCACCTTTGCCATGCGATCCGTCAACAGAAGTTCACCCATATTGTGTTCATAACCCAGGATGCGCTGGACACATCTTAGAAAATATTGAACGTAATCGTGAGTGTGGAAGCCAACCAGATCAGCGCCGAGCAATCCTTCCAGGATTTCGCTGCGCCATTTACTGGGAAGAAGCCGGAAGACTTCAAAATCCGGAAATGGAATATGCAGAAAAAATCCGATCGATGCCCCCGGAATCCGTTCCCGAAGCATCCGCGGCAGGAGCATGAGATGATAATCATGGATCCAGATCACATCGCCCGGACGCGTCATCCCGGCCACAACATCGCAGAAAGTTTCGTTTACCTTCTTGTAGTGTTTCCAGTATTCCTCTTCGTAAACTACATACGAGGTGAAATAATGAAAGAGAGCCCAGATGGTCTTGTTGCAAAAGCCGTGATAGAACATTTCCATATCTTCTTCCGATAAAAAGACCGGATACGCACGGTGATCGGCATATAACTTTGCTTTGATCTGCTCCACATCACCCTGCAATGTCGAGCCGGGCCATCCGATCCAGACATACTCCATGCCGGAAGGTTGTGCGGTGAGATAGCTGGTGAGCCCTGTGGAAAGACCGCCGGGACTTGCCGTATATGAGAATTCACCGTCTTTTTGCACGACGGTGATCGGCAAACGATTCGTTACAATCAAGAGTCGCACAGAATCTCCTTTGCTGCCTTCTACAAATAGTCCAGGAATGTAAAATTTGCAATGTTGCTCGCTGGAGTGGAGGCGTAAGTATGGCCTTATCTTGTTTTGCTGGGATACTGCCGGCAGGGATGCCGGCGATCTGTTATGCCAGCCGGAGGCTGGCGCTCATCTATCGCAACTCGAAATGAGCGCCGGCTTTTAGCCGGCATAAATGTCCGCCGGCATTCTGCCGGCAGGGGTAATGTATAATCGACGACCGCATGGATCCGCTTTCGGAATATCAGGTCAGACTGGAACAGCGAAAAACAGAAGCGAAGCGCTTTACGCGTTACCACCTGATTTTATCCAATGTACGAGGAATTCTGTTTATCGCTGCAGTCGGCTTGCTGATCGCAGCGATCAATCAAAGTATTTCCTATTCGTGGATTGCTGTTCCGGCCATTCTTTTTATCGCGGCCATTGGAATACACGAGAAGGTACTCCAGGTGCGCGATCGTGGTGAGCGCGCATCCTTATTTTATGAGCGAGGAGTTGCCCGGTGCGAAGATCGCTGGGTTGGAACCGGTGAGCCCGGGGACCGTTTTTTGGACGCGACTCATCCATATAGTGAGGATCTGGATTTGTTCGGAAAGGCGTCTTTATTTGAGCTATTGTGTCTGGCGCGGACGCAATCGGGGGAACAAACGCTTGCTTCATGGCTTTGTGCTCCGGCCGATCCTTCAGTAATCAGCGCCAGACAAGTCGCAGTTGGGGATCTGCGAGAGCGGCTCGATTTTCGGGAGGATCTCGCCGTCCTTGGAATCCGGGTGCGAACCAAAATGCATCCCGAGACCCTCGCACGCTGGGCAGAACAACCTCCGATCTCGTTTGCATCGTCGACTCGTCTCGCTTGCCATGTCCTGGTGGCGGCTACAGGGCTTTGTCTCGCAGGCTGGGTATTCCTTGGATGGGGCTACACTCCGTTCCTTGTATCCGTCATCTTCGAGCTGCTGGCGATGCGTCATATTCGTGCGCGACTGCGCAAGGTCACGCAAGGCGCAGAAGGAGCACATCTAGAGCTAAAACTTCTATCCGGATTGCTCGAACGAATTGAAGACGAAACGTTCCAAGCGCCGCATCTGCAACTTTTGATGGAATCGCTGCGGAGCAATGCGGATTCGGCTTCGAAACAGATCGCAAAGATGGGGCGTTTGCTGGAGCTGCTCGACTGGCAGCGGAATCAATTGTTTGCCCCCATCGCCATTTTGCTTTTGTGGGAAGCGCACCTTGCATTTGCTCTGGAGGAATGGCGCACGCAATCCGGACCCCGAATCCGCCAATGGCTCGCCATCGTTGGCGAAGTGGAGGCGCTTGCCTCGCTGGCGTG
>Ga0184626_10000579_pt1 | contig 11684 bp, 9 predicted proteins | sample PLM3_60_b1_FD_133142 | JGI IMG/M metagenome (GOLD analysis project Ga0184626, IMG submission 133142) | Groundwater sediment microbial communities from an aquifer in East River, Colorado, USA - PLM3_60_b1 | ecosystem: Environmental > Terrestrial > Soil > Riparian zone | place: USA: East River... | reverse complement strand
TTTGATATTTGATATTTGATATTTGATTTTTGATATTCTAATCCCAATGGAAATGATCCAGATCGTCCTATTCATTCTTCTTGGCGTTCTTGTGGCCCTAGTTGTCTATGTCCTGAAACAGGTGCAGCAGGCGCGTACCGATGTCCAAAATCAGGTTTCGCAGCTGCAACAAATCGTTTCTCAGCGATTTGATTCCAATGTTCAAACTGTCGCCGGTCATCTGGGAATCATTACAGGACAGATCACGAATACTACAAACGTGGTAGCGCAGGTGGAAGGGAAGCTGGGACAGGTGCAGGAAGCCAGCCGTCAGATCTTTGAACTGGCCCGCCAGGTTGCGGCGCTTCAGGAGATTCTTCAGTCACCAAAAATGCGCGGTGGACTTGGCGAATTCTTTCTGAACGATCTGCTTGCTCAGGTCCTTCCGTCGGGCAGCTTTGAATCGCAATATCGTTTCGCTTCCGGAACGATCGTGGATGCAGCTTTGTTTATCGGCCAGAAAATTCTTTGCGTAGATTCCAAGTTTCCGCTGGAAAACTTCAGACGGATGCTACAGACTGATTTAGATACCGAGCGCAAAACTGCAAGGAAGCAGTTTTTGACTGATGTAAAGAAACATGTGGATGATATCGCAAGAAAGTACATGGTTCCGGAAGAAGACACGTTTGATATTGCTCTTATGTATATTCCCGCTGAAAATGTCTATTACGAGATTGTGGTCAAAGAAGAAACGAATTTATACGAATACTGTATGACCAAGAAAGTGATTCCGGTATCGCCAAACACGTTCTATGCGTACCTGCAAGTCATCACCATGGGTTTGCGTGGTTTCCAGATCTCTGAACAGGCGAAAGTCATTTTGATGCAGCTGCAACAGATGGAGGAAGATCTCAACCAGTTTGAGACTGACTTTGTAAAGATCGGCGTGCATTTGCGAAATCTTCAGGCCAGCTTCGATAAGTCGGAAGCCCGTTTCGGGAAGATGAAAGACAAAATCGTTTCTATGGGACGGGACACACCCAAAATTGTGTAGCAGCGCTCCAATTACTGGCAGCTTACCGTGAAATCACACACCAGCCACTTTTCATTTTCCCGGACCATACTAAAGAAGTGAGTGCAGACACTCGTCTGGGGACTCCCATCGATCAGGACAAAGTCGAATTGTGCCGTCACGGTTGCGTTGGCTAAATCATGATTGGAGTGGATTGTCACATCAATCGCTGAAGTGATGTGGTTGTCTGTTTGCGCTACCTCTGCTTTCTGTGTTTCAATAATGTTGATTTCATGCTCACGGCCCAGGCAATTAAGACTCCATCCTTCCACAATGTCCTCCGCCGATAGCGTTTCCAGCTGAGAGAACCGGAAGAAGAAGCGAGTCAGGACATTTTGAATTTCAAGTATCGCTGCAAGATCGTCAAACGGGTTTACCTTGACTTTCTTTTGACCAACATCCGTGAACCCCTGGTCATCTGTGAGTTCCAGCGTTACGACAAAATCTCCGGCGCTCGAATACAGGTGATCGATTGTTTGTCCCGTTGAGGTTTGTCCATCCCCGAAGTCCCAGCGGTATTTGACAATGGTGCCATCGTCACTGCTGTTGTTAGCATCGAAATGGAAAAATGTATCTTCTTCACCACTTGCCGGCGTGACAATAAAGTTTACTGTTGGAGCTGTGCCATCCCGGACTTCAATGCTCTTCACATCCACGCTTGTCGCATCTTCATCGTCCTTTACTGTCAACGTAATTTCAAATGTGCCGGTCGTAGCAAAGGTGTGATCTACTTCCGGGCCACTCTTTTTCGTGTTGTCACCGAAGTTCCATTTGTAACTCACCAGTTCTCCATCCGGGTCATCCGATCGGAGGGCGCTCAAGCGAAACAGAGTGTTCTTTGCACCAAAGGAAGGTGTGATCACGATCTTTGCTGTTGGGGCCCGGTTGGAATCAACTGTTAATGCACCCGAAAATGTTGCAGATCCTCCCGCGGTAGTTACCGTGATTGTACGCACACCCACGGAGGCGTTGTTTGCGACATCAAACTGAATTTCCACTTCCAGCGCGTTGACCCCTGTTACACGTTTCACATTGATGCCATCACCAAAGCTCACAGAAACACTACCACTCAGATTTGTTCCGCGAATCGTTCCGATCACATCCTTCTGACCGCGGCTAACTTTGCCGGGTGAAAATGAGGTGACTGTTGGAGTTTGAATCACAGGTCCCGTGCTGTTATCGTTGTTACATCCGGTCCAAGTCAACAAACAGATCGATAGAAACGCTGCAAGAATGATATATCGCATGATGCCTCGACACCTCTCGTGGTTTGTGAAGTCGTGAATTATAACACAGGCAAAAAAACCCAACAATCAAGGCGATTCGGCCGAACACGGGTCAAGGCCGTGGATACAAGATATTGTGGTGTATTCTCGTCGAGACAAAAGTCCTTGTGGATTCTTGTAATTTCCATTATACTGAAAGACGTTGCCTGAAAGGTCCTTCCTGGAAAAGAAAAAAGGGCAAAATAACAAAAAAGGAGATAGAACATTCCCCCCATGGTAACCCTATTCAAGAGACCCAACATTCAAAGTGCATGGCCCGATAATGCTTTGGAAATTCTCCGCATGCGCTACTTGATGAAAGATGAAAACGGCGATGTGATCGAATCAGCGGATGACCGCTGTTGGAGCGTTGCTGTTGAAATCGGCAAGGCGGAACTTTCCTGGAAAAGCAGGGAAGAAACAGAGGAGATTATCGGTCAGTTTTACAAGATGATGGTAGATCGCAAGTTTATTCCGAATTCACCTACAATGATGAACGCAGGGAAAGGAAACAACTTGCAGTATTCTGCCTGTTATGTTTTGCCGGTTGAGGATAGCATTGCGGGAATTTTTGAGTCAGTCAAGAATGCCGCAATCATTCACAAATCGGGTGGTGGAACCGGTTTTTCATTTTCGCGGATCCGGCCGCGGGACGATATGGTTTCCACGACAAAAGGAGTTGCATCCGGACCTGTTTCGTTCATGAAAGTGTTTGATGCCGCCACGGAATCGTTAAAGCAAGGGGGAACGAGACGTGGTGCAAATATGGGGATTCTGCGAGTGGACCATCCGGATGTGATGGAGTTTATTGATTGCAAACTTTCGGGGGAAGTAAGCAATTTCAATATCTCTGTGGCGATCACAGATGAGTTCATGGGCGCCTTGGAAAGAAACGAAACATATGGGCTGATTTCGCCGAAAACGGAAAAAGAAAGTGGGCGGTTAAATGCGCGCGAAGTTTTGCTGAAAATTGTGCAAGCGGCATGGCAAACAGGGGATCCCGGTCTGGTGTTTATTGACCGGATCAACAGCGGGCATTCCAATCCAATTCCCGCGTGCGGTCCCGTCGAATCTACAAACCCTTGCGGCGAACAACCACTTTATCCATATGAATCGTGCAACCTGGGTTCGATCAATCTGGGTTTTCTGATCAAAGATGGCGCGCTTGATTTTGCTGAACTGGATAGCATTACGCGCCTTTCCGTAAGGTTTCTGGATGATGTCATTGAACGGAATCCGTTTCCGCTCAAACAGATTGATGACATTGTAAAGAACAACCGGCGGATCGGTCTGGGTGTGATGGGTTGGGCCGATCTTCTATTCCAGCAGCGGATTCCGTACCAATCGGAAGAAGCACTGCAGCTGGCAGAGAAGGTGATGCAGTTCATTGAAGAAGTTTCACACGATGAATCGCGGGCTCTCGCAGAGGAACGGGGCACATTTCCACGCTGGTCGGAATCGATCTACAAGGAGAAGTACCCGTTGCGCAATTCCACAGTCACAACGATTGCGCCCACAGGAACGATCAGCATCATTGCCGGTTGCTCCAGCGGAATTGAGCCGATTTTCGGTCTGTATTTCAAGCACAGACTGGGCTTTGAGTTTTTCAATCCGTTCTTTGAAGCCATCATGCGCGAAGAGGGATACTGGTCCGAATCTTTAAAAGAACATGTGCGCAAGCACGGGACCATCGGTGAAACGAATCTTCCCGATGAATTGAAGAATCTCTTTCGGACCGCGCATGAAATTCCGCCGGAATGGCATGTGCGGATGCAGGCTGCATTTCAAAAATTTACGGACAACGCGGTTTCCAAAACGATCAATCTGCCGAATGAAGCAAAACCGGAAGATGTGGGAGATGCATATCTTCTAGCGTGGAAAACTGGATGTTTGGGAATTACTGTGTACCGCGACGGTTGTAAGGCGATGCAGGTTTTGACGCATGGTGCAAAGACTCCTGAACCGGTCCCGGAAACGCAACTGATGACCATGAAGGGGCGTCCAGACGTTCTACTTGGTCGAACGATCAAGATTGAATCGCCACACGGCACCGTGTATACGACAGTAAATGAAAACGGAAGCGGCGAGGCGTTTGAGATCTTTGTCAACGTGGGAAAAGCAGGATCGGATGTGGCTGCAGACGCGGAAGCGCTGGGGCGCAGTCTTTCGCTGATGTTGCGTATGCCTTCCCCACTGACCTCCGATCAGCGTGTGGATCTGATCGTCCGTCATCTACAGGGGATCGGAGGATCTCGTGATGTCGGTTTTGGACCGAAACGGGTCCGATCCGTCCCTGATGCGATTGCGCGTGCGCTGCACAAGTATTTGGAGTCCAAGCAGGAGATGCCGAAAGTCCAACCTGTTTCCGACTCAGATGCTGTGGCAACGGGAAATCTCTGCGTTGAATGCGGCAGTCCGACGGTCAAGCAGGAAGGGTGCGAAAAGTGCCATGCCTGCGGCTGGTCCAACTGCTAACATTGTAGAAGTGGGGCGGTCTGCTGCACCGCCTCGCTTTATTTTAAACCACGAAGGGCACGAAGAACACGAAGAAATAATTGTCCTTCCCTTCGTGGTTTAAAATATATCCCGCCTATGTCTGAAGAATTTACACCCGAAGAGATTGCGATCCTCTCGCGTTATGTCACAAATCCAACGGGAAATACCTTTTGTGTAAACATTCCAGGTCTGGCGGGACCGATCTATGCCCGCTACAGCCGCGCAGTGACCGGTTTGCGCCGTACCCTTCTCAAGGAGTTTTTGAAAGACGGCGAGCTTAATGTCATCCGAACACAAGAGTTGATTGAAAGAATCCTCAATGAATACGGAGATGACAGTGTCGGAGAACTCGAAGGAGCGCATCTTGCATTGGAACAGATTTCCAATATTGCCACCAAAATAGTAGAAGATTGTCGAATCGGTGGATCGCCGATTGAACAGTCTACACGCTACGTTTTCTACTACCAGAAAGATACAGCGGGCCGGTACAGGTATTATCGCGGAAAAGAAATTGTGGATTCTGCGATCGGCGAGGAATATGTCCGCACGCTGGATTTTATCTTCGACACTTATGCTTCCTGTGTGGAACCTCTGACCGAACATTTCCGGACTCTGAAGCCGTTGGAAGAAGCTGAATACGATATTCGTGGTGCGGGCCAACCGGAAAGATATGGGGCGATGGATTCCGAAGTATTTCAGAAACAATTTCGGATGACATACAACTTTGATCTAAAAACAAAGGCATGCGATGTTTTGCGCTGTCTGCTTCCGGCCGCCACTCTGACGAACGTGGGCTTGTTTGGAAACGGCAGGTTTTATCAGGGGTTGTTGACAAAGCTCTACAGCAGTAGTCTTCCGGAATGCAACCGGCGAGGCCGGGAGGCGCATGATGAGCTAAACAAGATCATTCCAAAGTTTGTGAAGCGCGCCAACCGGGATGAATACCAGGCGGAAAGGGAAATAAATATGCGCCGGTTGGCCGCCGGTCTGCTGCATGGTCTCGTTTCCGAAAAAGAGCAGGATTGCGCGCTCCTTCCGATGCCGAAAGATCCTCCGGCGCTTCTGGAACAAACGATTGCCGGATGTCTGTATCCATATACAACGCTTCCTTTTCACCAGTTACTGACCATAGTACGACAACTATCGCAAGGAAAACGAAACGAGATCCTGGCAACGTATGTCGGTGAACGCAAGAACCGGCGCCAGCGGCCAGGACGCGCCTTCGAACAAGGATACCCCCTTCTGTTTGATGTGCACGCCGATTTTGGAGCGTATCGTGATCTGCAGCGCCATCGGATGCTGAGTCAAGAACGGCAATTGCTTCATCCTGGTCTCGGTTATGCAATGCCCGAGGAATTGGAAGCGATCGAAATGAAGGAAAAGACTGGGTTATTTTTTGCACGTTCGGCGAAACTTCATTCCGCGATGACGAGTGAGCTTGGCGCAGAAACGGCTCAGTATGCAGTGCTGTTTGGCTACAGGATCCGCTGGATGATGGGAATGAACTTCCGGGAAGCGATGCATCTGATCGAGCTTCGGACGACTCCGCAAGGACATCCCAGCTATCGCAATGTTTGCCAGCAGATGATGCGCGCGTTGCAGGCGGAACATCCGGATCTAGCGGCCACAATCAAGTTTGCTGATTTCAACACGTACTATTGGTCACGTGGAGAATCGGAAGCAAAACAGAGACGCAAGGAACGTGAACTGGATGACAAATTTAGATCCAGTTAGCCACCTTCTCCGGTTCTGGAGTTGCGGGCCTCCGTGCCCGCAGGAATGTGCCAAACTCTGGGGCGGGCAGGGACGCCCGCCGGCTCCAAACTTGATCTGGCGGGTAGGGACGCCCGCTGCTCAAAGGTGATCTACGGGTTCTCACTTGTTTGCGTTTGATCCTTAGCCGGCGCCGGTTTTTTCAGCGTCACGTTGAAAGTATTCGTCACCGATTGCTTAATTTCCGATTGCTTCCATTGTGGCTGGTGGCCTTCCAGTCCGAAACAGATGTTGTAAACACCGGGACGGACAGCAACAAACTTGTATTGTCCGTTTGAACCGCTGCTTGCCGATTGACTGCCCTTTTTCTTTGCCTGTTCTTCGCAATTTTCCGGTGCTTTGTCTTCCTTCGAATCCGCAGGTTTCAGCGTGAGCACAATTTTTGCGCCCTTCAGAGGCGCGCCCGCTTCATCGGTAATCTTTCCTTCTACAACACCCACATACATGGAGATTGCAAATGCAGCGGCAGCCGGAATAAGAAACAGCGCCATAGCGCTATACATGATTCGTTTCATGGAACCTCCACATGATCTAGAAAGGCAGGAACATGGACGTTCCAGCCAAAACGTTCCCGGATTCGATCCGCAAGACCCGCGCTGGCACTCTGTTCACCATGCACCAGAAAGATCGATCGAGGCACATTGCGGAATTGTCCTAGCCATTGCAGCAATTCTTCGTAATCCGCATGACAGGAGAGTGCATCCATATACTCGATCTGCGCGCGCACCTTGTAAAACTGCCCATGAATTTTAATCTCCTGCGCTCCATCCACCAGAAATCTTCCCTTGGTTCCTTCCGCTTGAAACCCGATAAAAAGCACGGTGTTGCGGTGATCGTCGATTCTTCGCTTCAGATGGTGAAGGATTCTACCGCCGGTTGCCATTCCGCTGGAAGAGACAATGACCGAAGGATAGTTGATCTTGTTGAGTGTCATCGATTGCTCTACCGTCTCGAGGGCCTGAATCGGCGGATAAAGAAAGGGAGTGGAATCCCGCCGGGTTAGAGCTTCTAATTCTATAGAAGCATCAATCGGGTACCGGTTGTAGATGGGCAATGAATGGATGGCCATGGGGCTGTCGATATAGACAGGCAGCTCCGGGATTTCATTCCTTTCTTGCAATTGTCTCAGCAGGAACAGTAATTCCTGCGTTCTTCCGATCGCGAATGCGGGCACCAGCAACGTGCCACCCGATGCGGCCGTTCGCCGGATGATCTCCTTCAGCGTTTCGCGGACGTCGATTCTTTGATGAAGCCGGTTTCCGTACGTGGATTCGAGAACGATGCAATCGGCATTGTGGATCTCATCCGGCTTTTTTGTGATGTACTGGACAGGTCGGCCCAGATCACCTGTAAATAGCACCGTTTCTTTTTTGGTCACGATCTCTATCATTGCGGAGCCGAGGATGTGGCCGGCGCGGCGGTAAGTAAAGGAAAAATCGGGTGTCAGAGGTTGTTTGGAGTAAAAGTCGACTGGCCGCAGAAACGAAAGAACTTCCCGGGCGTCCTGTTCCGTATATAAGGGAAGAGCAGGATCATGCTTGGTAAATCTCTTCTTATTTGCATAAAAAGCATCTTCTTCCTGCAGATGACCGGAATCGGGAAGCATTAAGCCGAGCAGTTCAGCGGTGGCAGGTGTGCAATAAACGGGACCACGGAACCCGAGCTTCATCAGCCTCGGCAGAAAACCGGAATGATCGATATGCGCATGCGTCAGGATAATACAATCGATGGATCGGGGATTCACCGGAAACTCGCGCCAATTTTGCTCTTTCCACTGGCGAGGGCCCTGAAACAGGCCGCAATCCACCAGTGCCTTGATACCATCCTCTTGCACCAGAAAGCGGGATCCGGTGACAGTTTGGGTTGCGCCGAAAAAATGGATTTTCATTCCGGTCTAACAGGAGCGCATAAACACGAACAGCGTAAGAAAAATGATCACTGCAAAAAGCGCTGCAAAAAAGCACCCAAGCAATTGGCCGCCCGGTTTCTCCTCGGGTTCTTCTTCTTGCAGCTTTTCTGTCATGGCCAAAATGATATCATGAACAACGGAGCCAACATGGACAGTTCAACGCGCTGGAAGGAACTCACGAAAGGACTGGAATACACCGAATCATTCGAGTGTCCGAAATGCCACATGGGAGTACTTCATTACACTACGATCGAACCGTATCCCGAAGGATTGGATGAGCAGGGCCGAAAGAATTATCGCAGAATGACCATCGATCAATGCGGTACCTGTAAAACCAAATTCATCCGGCCGTATGATTAGTCCAAAGTCCAAAGTCATGGGAAAAGAAAAAAAGAAAATCGATTTCTTGAAAGATTTCAAGAAGATCAACAAAAAACCTGTGTCGGTAAAGAAGGCAGTTCGTAAGAAACCACGTAGGGGCTGAGCATTTTCCCACCGCACGGTTGTTCCGATTGCAACCGCGATGGCCTCCCTCCGCGTACGATTTCTATCCCAGTTGAAAATGCTCAGCCTGCCATCCGAAGCGCCACTGCTGTGCCGGGCTGTGCATTTGCGTACACTTGAATGATTCCAAATTGCTTTCAGGAAATGATTCTTTTGTGATCAGACTGCTTTCCCTGGCAAATGCACAGCCCCTACGTTATAATGGGCGACGATGAAGGGATGGAGCGCTTCGATTGTCCTCGTCCTGCTTCTTTCGCTTCCTCTGTTTGCCGCGGAAGAAGGACTGCTTCTGCTTGATACCGGTTTTGAAGATGCGGATTTGAGTGGTTGGCGCATTGTGGGAGACTTATGTGTCGCCCCATCATTTTGCGCAGGACAGCCGTCGGGTCAGTACTGGATCGCTTTCAGCACCAACAGCTCCAAGGGCGATCCGATCACGATGTGCGGCGCTTCTTCCATGGAAGGTCTCGAGACGATCCTCCGTTCACCTCATTTCCCATTGCCTTTTAAGCCCGGACGGATTCGTGTGGATTTTACCGTCAAGTTTTTAACCAATGAGAATACAGCTTCTGATCTGGGAACCGATAGCTTTGTGGTGCGGTTGCTGACCAAAGCGGGTCCTGTGATGATTGCAGCGATCGATGACTCCGGCGCTGCACCCGGCTCCAGAAACCTGGTAATTGAAGGCGATTCCGGATTTCATGAAAGCGGCTGCAATCCTACCTGGAAATACGAAACCGGCGTACTACATGTATCGTATTATCGCGCGTTTCGCGAACCCGCTCTTTCCAGGATGGCCAGCGGGCCGATCGCTCTGGAATTTTCATTGAGTAATCATTTCGACCAGGATTTTGATTCTGCCGTCGTTCTGGACGATATCCGGCTACGGGTGTACCGGTGAAGGATCGAAATCTAAAACACAGTTCATGAGGTGAAGAACGTATGAAAAAGTACCTGTGGCTTCTTTTGTTTTTGATTCCGGTTTCTGTGTCAGCGCAGGAAGCGGTTTATCCCTGGCAGCTTTCCGCGTTTGGTGGGGGCGCATCGCTATGCGATGAGTCAGGCTGTTTCGGTCCAAGCGGTTACGTATTTGGCGCGTCGTTTGGAAGACACTTTACCGATCGCTGGAGTTTTGAGTTGGACGGAGCGTATGCTCGATCCACAGAGACCCTTGCGCCGCGTTTTGACACCGTTACTGGAACATTGTTTTTTCCCGAACTACAAAGGAGCCGCGTCTGGGGAGGCGGAACATTTCTGGCGAGCATCGGTCATTTTGGTTCTTCCTCAGATTTTTTCATAGCGCTGGGTCTTGTTGGCGCGTATGAACAGCAGGTTGAAAAGACACCTGAGGGCATTTTTCATGCTCCAACCAGGAATATTGGGATCAAAGGCGGAGTTTGCGGGGGCGCCGGCATGAACCTCTGGTTTTCGGAAAGCTGGGGAGTCCGGCCTGAGATCCGGTTCTATGGCACTGCGAGTCCGCTGTCCGGAGTGCGATACACAGCCGGTTTGATCAAGAAGTTCTAGTCCGGATGAAGAAAGGAAGAGTCGCTCTAGATCTACTCGAGAGCAATCTTCTCCGGCACAATCCACTCAACGATCCTGGCGACCGAATTCTGCCGGTATATCTACCTCCATCATACGATATTGGTAGTACGGAATATCCGTGGGTGGTTTGTCTGGCCGGTTTCACAGGAAGCGGCCGGAGCTGGTTCAACTTTCAGGCTTGGATCCCCAGCATCGATGAACGCATGGATCGTCTGATCGCAGAGGGAATGCCGGAAATGGTTCTTGTCTTTCCCGACTGTTTTACCCGGTACGGCGGCAGCCAGTATTTGGATTCCATTGCAGTGGGCGCCTACCGTTCTTACATCATCGAAGAGATCCTTCCATTTGTCGAGCAACGATTTCGTGTCCGGCGGGATCGGCGTTTCCGGGGAGTGATGGGTAAGTCCAGCGGGGGTTACGGCGCGATCACAATGGCGATGGATCATCCTGGTTTATTTTCCGCAGTGGCCTGTCATTCCGGGGATATGTATTTTGAGTATGCTTACACGCAGGAATTCCCTGCAGCGCAGCGGAAACTGGAGAAGATGGGCGGGTTGTCACAGTTTCTGAAACGGTTTGACGAATTTCCAAAAACCGGAAAGGATGATCACGCAGTACTCGATCTGATTGCCATGTCCGCCTGCTATTCTCCAAACCCGAATACTCTTCCTCACTTGTTCGACTTGCCGTTCGAAGAATGGACTGGAAGAATGCGTGAGGATGTCTGGGCGCGCTGGAAGAAACATGATCCCGTGGAGATCGTCAAGCAGAATGGAAAAAGCTTGAAGGAATTTGGTCTTGTCTATCTGGATTGCGGACGCCGGGACGAATTTGCTCTCGATATGGGAGCTAGAATGTTTTGTGCCGAATTAGCGAAGCAGGGGATCGGTCATCAGTATGAAGAATTTGAGGACGGACACTTCAATATTCAGTACCGGTACGACGTCTCGCTCCGTAAAATGGCTGAATATTTCCAGAGATCGGGTTAACCACAAAGCCTCGTCGTTCGTAGGGGCTATGCATTTGCCGCGGGAAACCGCAGATCACAAAAGTAGTGTTTCCCGAAAAGCAATTTTGGATCATTCAAGTGAACGCAAATGCACCCGTCACGCTGCAGTAACCAGTCCAGATTCCCATG
>Ga0184626_10000578_pt1 | contig 11693 bp, 14 predicted proteins | sample PLM3_60_b1_FD_133142 | JGI IMG/M metagenome (GOLD analysis project Ga0184626, IMG submission 133142) | Groundwater sediment microbial communities from an aquifer in East River, Colorado, USA - PLM3_60_b1 | ecosystem: Environmental > Terrestrial > Soil > Riparian zone | place: USA: East River... | reverse complement strand
GCCAGATCGGCGGCGTGCACCACGCGGTTGACGAGGCCGATGCGGGAGGCTTCCGCGGCGTCGAAGATGTCGCCCGTGAAGACCAGCTCCTTGGCGCGGGCCAGGCCGACGAGCCGCGGCAGGAACCAGGTACCGCCGCCGTCCACCACGAGGCCGATCTTGCAGAACAGCTCCCCGAACTTCGCGCGGTCAGAGGCGACGATCAGATCGCAGCAGAGCGCCAGGTTCGAGCCGGCACCGACCGCGTAACCGTCCACCATCGCGATCGTCGGAAGAGGGAAATTCGCGAGCCTCAAGACCGCCCGGTTCAGAAGCTCGACCCGCCCCCGCCCCTCGGCCGCCGTGTGCCGCTTCCGCATGGTCTTCACGTCACCGCCCGCGCAGAAGTGGCCGCCCGCGCCCGTCAGGATCACCACGCGTGCGGTGGGGCTCGCCTCGATCTCGTCCAGGGCCGTCAGCAACTCGCGGCGCATGCCGAAGTCGAGCGCGTTGCGCGCCTCCGGGCGGTTCAGCGTGATCGTCGCGATCGCGCCCGTCTGATCCACGATCAGCGTCTCGTAGCCCACTGGCGTTCTCCTTCCGGTTACGTGGCGACGGCGGCGAGCGGCTTCGCGTCGGCGAGGAAGTTCATGATCACGAAGGGGAGAACGATCCACCACCCGAGGAACACTCGCCTCGCCATTGACCCCGCCACTATAGCCGACGCTCATGCGGGTGACAATCATCGCCACCCGATGAAAAATCAGGGGCGCTCGTTGTCGAAGCGCTGCATCACGCCCTTGCCGTCGGGGCGCGGCTGCTCCTCGTAGCGACCTCCAGTGTAGCTTGCGATGACCCGTCGCCAGAAGGCCTGGGCTTCGACGTTGCGCGTGAGCTGCGTGACCTCCCACTTGCCCCGGAACTTGTCGAACACACGTCGCGCGGTCTCGGTCCCGACCCCCCGCCGCCGGTGGCGTCGCAGGATGAAGAACTCGCTGATGTCCCGCGTTCCCTCGCCCGCGAAGTGGGCGCCGTCACGGACCAGCACGAAGCCCGCGAGGGCACTGTCCACCCGGACGAGGAACGATGTCATCCTCGGATCGATCCAGAAGCTCTCGATCGTCGCGGCGTTGCCGTAGAGGCCGTCGTCGCCGATGGCCCAGTCGTCGATCGCGGCGAAGTCGTAGAGGTAGAGCTGCATGAGACGTCTCAATACCGGGAGCTCCTGCGGACGCGCCTGGCGAAGCTCGACCTTCATGGTGTCGTGCTAGGCTACCGCTGATGCGACTCGAGCGCACGGTCATCGGCATGGTCCACCTCTCCTCCCTACCCGGCAGTCCGCGGTGGGACGGCTCGATGGCGCGGGTCGTCGCGTCGGCGCTGGCCGACGCCCGCGCGCTGATCGAGGGCGGTGTCGACGCGCTCCTCGTCGAGAACTTCGGCGACGCGCCCTTCACGCCCGGCCGCGTCGAGCCCGCCACCGTGGCGGCCATGAGCGTGGTCGCTGCGGAGGTCCGCCGCGCCCTCCCCGGGGCGCCGCTCGGCGTGAACGTGCTGAAGAACGACGCGCGCGCGGCGCTGGCCGTCGCCGCCGCCGTCGGCGCCGAGTTCATCCGCGTCAACGTGCACGCGGGTGCGGTCCTCGCCGACCAGGGGATCGTCCAGTCCGACGCCTACGGCACGCTTCGCGACCGGCGACTGCTCGGCGTCGACGTCGCGATCTTCGCCGACGTCGGCGGCAAGCACGCCGTGCCCCTGGCTCCCGTCGAGCTCGAGCAGACGGCGCGGGACCTCGTGCACCGGGGTCTCGCCGACGCGCTCGTCGTCTCGGGCCCGGCCACGGGCCAGGCGACGCCGCTCGCGGAGGTCAAGCGCGTGCGGAGCGCCGTCCCCAACGTGCCGCTCCTGATCGGCAGCGGTGTCACCGCCGAGACTGCCGCCGAGCTCCTGTCGGTCGCCGACGGGCTCATCGTCGGAACCTCGGTCAAGCGCGATGGCGACGTCGAGCAGCCTGTCGATCGCGCGCGGGTGGAGAAGCTGGTTGCCGCGGCTCGTCGCCGCTAGTCTCCTGGGCGTCCTCCTCGCCGCCGGCTGCGGCGCCGCGATGGTCCCCGATCCCGCGCGCCTGGCGGCCCTCGAGCCCGAGCTGGGCTCGCTGCTCCTGGTGGGCTTTCGCGGCACGGACATCGTCGGGAATGCAGATCTGGACAAGCTCCTCTGCGAGGCGCGCGTCGGCGGCACGGTACTCCTGTCCCGGAACATCGTGGACGCCGACCAGCTCGCTCGGCTCACCGGAGCGCTGGCGCAGCGGGCGGCGGCGTGCACGGGTCGAAAGCTTCTCGTCGCGGCAGACGCCGAAGGCGGCAACGTCATGCGCCTGGCCGCGCGCGCCGGCTGGCCCGCAACGTTCTCGGCGCAGGAGCTCGGTGAGACGAATGACTTCGTGCTGACGGAGCTGGAGGCGCGCCGCATCGGCACGATGCTGCGCGCCGTGGGGATCAACTGGAACCTGGCGCCGGTGGTGGACGTCGGCTACAACCCTGCGAACCCGGTCATCGTCGGCGCGGCGCGGAGCTTCGGGGCGAATCCGCAGCTGGTCACCGAGCACGCGCGCGCCTTCGTGCAGGGGCTGCGGGCCGAGGGCGTGCTGACCGCGCTGAAGCACTTCCCGGGCCACGGTTCGAGCTTCGGCGACTCTCACCACGGCTTCACCGACGTCACCGCGACCGCGGCACCCGAGCTGGAGCTCGTGCCCTATCGCGCATTGATCGGAGAGGGATTCGCCGACAGCGTGATGACGGCGCATGTTTTCAACCGGCGGCTCGACGATCAGCGCCCGGCGACGCTCTCGCGCGCGACGATCGGCGGGCTCCTCCGGGGCGAGCTCGGCTTCAAGGGCCCCGTGATCAGTGACGACCTGCGCATGGGCGCGATCGAGCAGCACTACGGGATCGGCGAGGCGGCAGTGCTGGCCCTCGACGCGGGGGTGGACGTGCTACTCATCGTTGACGACCGGCTGCCCGACGGACGCTCGGCCGCGCAGGTGGCGCTCGCGGCGATCCGCCAGGCCGTCGCGAAGGGGACGCTGGACCCGGCGCGCGTCGAGTCGGCCATCGAGCGCGTACGCGCGCTGCGGGGGCGTCTCCCCTAGACAGCGCGCGCTATTCCCCAGCGCCTCACGGTAGGTCTCCGCGCTCGCTCGCCCGGAGCAACCCATCAACCTCGGCGCGGGTCGGCAGCGACGGCTGCGCGCCCCGACGGGCGCACGCGAGAGCGGCGGCCGCGTTGGCGAATCGAAGCGCGTCCTCGAGTCTCGACGTTCCGCCGAGCGCTACGGCAAGGGCGCCGTTGAACGCGTCGCCCGCGGCCGTCGTATCCATCACCGTCACGGCGTGCGCCGGAGCTCGCATCACCCTCTCCCCGTCCCCCTCTCCGGTGCAGGCCAGCGCGCCTGCGGCGCCGAGCGTCACGATCACGGTGCCCACGCCGCGCCTGCGGAGGGCGTGGCCCGCGGCGGCGGCGGATCGAACATCCCGCACGGCGATGCCCGTCAGTCGCTCCGCCTCGCCCTCGTTCGGCGTCAGGTAGTCCACGAACCGCCAGAGGTCGGCGAGGCCTTCGCGGACGGGCGCGGGGTTCAGCACCGTGACGGCGCCCCGCCGCCGAGCTTCCTCGAGCGCCCATGCGACGGTCTCGAGCGGTGTCTCGAGCTGGCAGAGCGCGACCTGCGCCCACGCGAAGTCGTCCGCGCGGGATCGGACGTGCTCGAGCGCGAGCCGCCAGTTCGCTCCGGGCGCCACGGCGATCTGGTTGCGTCCCTCGCCGTCCACCACGATGAGCGCCGTACCCGTCGCGGCCTCACGCGTCACGCCCACACCGTCGACACCGATCCCCTCCGCCTCGAGCGCCGCGCGGATCTCACGGCCGGAGTCGTCGTCGCCCACGCATCCGACGAAGCGCACCTCGGCGCCGAGGCGGCGGGCGGCGACCGCTTGATTCGCGCCTTTCCCCCCGTGGTTGACGAGCAGCGTGCCGCCGCTGACTGTCTCGCCGACGGCCGGCAAGCGCGGCGCCGCGACGGTGAAGTCGACGTTCGCCGAGCCGACTACGAGGACGCGCCGCGCCGTGACGTCGCCGGACACAGGCGATCGAGGAACAGTCGGAGAAACCGGTCGCTCTCCACGCCTTTCGCGACGCGGCAATTGGGCGCGCCGCTCGCGCGTAGTGTCTCGCCGTCCGGCCCGATGGCGAGGCGCATCGCCTCCCACTTGGCGAGCGACGGATCGACCGCCACGGCGACGGCCAGTGGATCGTGGAGGGCCATGCCCTGCGAGCCGTCGCCGTGCGCGATCCGGAAGGCGCGCTCGCTGAACGCCTGGATCCGCACGGCGAGCGTGCCCGGCGACCGCGCGAGCGCGGCCCGCATGCCGGCGCGCGGGAGCACCGCCTGGCGCGTCGCGTCAAGGGGTACCAACTCGAGCGGCAGTCCGGCCGCGAGCACGCGATGGGCCGCTTCGGGGTCCACGTGCATGTTGAATTCGGCCGTGGGGGTGACGTTGCCGGGCACGTCGACCGCGCCGCCCATGGCGACGACGCGCCCGACCCGCCGGACCGTCGCCGCATCCTCTTTGAGCGCGAGCGCGAGGTTCGTCAGGGGCCCGAGGGCCACGAGCGTGAGCTCCCGCCCGTGCCGGCGAGCCGCGTCGACGATGACGCTCACCGCGTCCGGCGACGCGGGCGCGGGCTCGACACTGGGCCAGTCCGGAAGGTCGCCGAGCCCGTCCTCGCCGTGGTAGCGCGTCGCGGTCGTCAGCGCCCGAGCCAGTGGGCTCGCCGCTCCTGGGGCCACGACCGGTCGTGGCGTCGGGCGTCGGAGCGCCAGCAGGCGCAAGACGTTCGTGTTCGCCAATTCGAGGGGCACGTTCCCGGCGACCGTCGTGATCGCTTCCACCTGGATCTCGGGTGAGCTCCACGCGAGGAGCAGGGCGAGGGCGTCGTCAATCCCGGGGTCGGTGTCGATGAGGGCGGGCGTCACGGAATCTCCTCACGGTTGTGCCGCATCATATTAGAATGAGGGTCACTTTCTCAGGGAGGAGGCGTGCATGAACATCCAGATCAGATATTGCGGGGAGTGAAACTACCTCCCCCAGGCCTCCAGTTTGCAGGCCGCCATCAAGAACAAGTACGGAATCACCGCAGTCCTCAAGGAAGGCCACAGCGGGATCTTCGAGGTATCGATCAACGATGACGTCGTCTACACCAACGAGACGACCTACCGGTTTCCGAGAGACGAGGAGATCTTCGAGAAGATCGACGCCGCTAAGAAATAACACGCTGTAGCAGCTCCTCCCGAAACCGGGGATGGGCGACCGCGGTGAGCGCCTCGGCCCGTCCCCGTTCTCCCCTTCCCCGTAGCCGCGCCACTCCGTGCTCGGTCACGACCCAATCGGCCAGCGCTCGCGGGCTCGTCACCGCCGCGCCCGCCTGAAGGCGTGGGACGATTCGCGACACGGCACCGTCGCGTCCCGTCGAGGGCAGGGCGATGATCGCCGCGCCATCACGGGAGCGGGAGGCGCCGAGGACGAAGTCGAACTGGCCGCCGATCCCCGCCACCTGGCGCGGACCCAGGCTCTCCGCGGTCACCTGCCCGCCGAGGTCGACCTCGAGCGCGGAGTTGATGGCCACGAAGCGATCGAGCTGCGCCACGATCTCGGGATCGTGAACGAAGCCGGACGACTCCATGTTCACGAGCGGGTTCTCGTGCAGGAAGTCGAAGAGCCGTCGCGTCCCCATCGCCTCGCCGATGTCCATGCGCCCGCGGTGGACGCGCTTCAGCGCATTGGTGACGACGCCCCGCTCCACGAGCGTCACGGATGCGTCGACGAGCAGCGAGTGAAGTGCGAGGTCGCGGTGGTTCGCCAGCGCCTCGAGCACGGCCTGGGGAATCGCGCCGATCCCGACCTGCACCGTCGCTCCGTCGGGCACCAGCCCGGCGACGTGACGTCCGATGGCGCGCTCGACCTCGCCGATCGGTGGAGGCGGATACGGTGTGAGCGGCTCGTCCACCTCGACCCAGCAATCGACCTGGCTCCGATGGAGAAATGCGTTGCCGAGCGTGCGCGGCATCGCCGCGTTCACCTGGGCGATCACGAGCGGGGCGCGGCGGGCCGCCGGCAGCGCCACGCTCACGGAGACGCCGAGGCTCAAATAGCCGCGCGCGTCAGGCGGCGCGCAGTGGACCAGGACGCAGTCCGGCGCCCACGCGCCGCCGGCGGCGAACTGGCTGACGAGATCGAAATAGCGCATCGGCACGAATTCGACCCGCCCCCGGCGCCGCGCCTCGTCGAGGCGGGGCGACATGTGCCACGTCGCAAAGCGGAGCGCCGCGTGCTCGGGCCGCGCGAAGGGATAGTCGCCGAGGTGGATGCCGCCCAGCAGCGTCAGATCGGGTAATCGCGCAGACTGGCGACAGATCTCGGCGACGAGCGCGGCGGGCTCGCCGCACCCCGGCGGCAGCAGCACCCTCATCGCCGGTCGCAGCCGGCCGACGGCGTCCACGAGCGAGCATCGGGCGAACGCGCGCGACATGAATCGCGAGGCTATATATACCTGATCCCGCGCTAGAATGACCGCATGAATTGGTCGCGACGCTCGATCGCGCTGCTGGCCTTGCTCGGGATGCTCGCCGGATGCGCGACGGCGCCGTCGGGCGGAGCGTCCCAGAGCAGCAGCTCGCCGCGCGTACGCTGTCTGACAGACCCTGCGCGCGACGATACATCGACCAGCCGCCCTCTCTTCTTCTTCTTCTGCGTGGAGAGCCCGTGAGCACGCCCGTGCCCCGGATCGCCCTCGTCACCGGGGGCGGACGCGGGATCGGTCGAGAAATCGCGCTCGCGCTGGCCCGCGAAGGATGCCACGTCGCGGTCGCCTCTCGATCACCGCGGTCGGTGGAGGCGACGGCCGGTGAGGTTCGCCGACTCGGCGTCGAGGCGATGCCGTTCGCGCTGGACGTGACTGACGCCGAAGCCATCACCCACGCGATGCAAGAAATCCGTGCCAGGCTCGGCGCGATCGACGTCCTCGTCAACAACGCGGGAATCGCCGAGTCGGCGCCCTTCGCGAAGACCGAGCCGGCGCTGTGGGAACGTCACCTGCGGGTCAACGCGACCGGGCCCTATCTGCTCACGCGCGCCGTCCTGCCGGCGATGCTCGAGCGTCGCTGGGGGCGCGTGATCAACATCGCCTCGCTCGCCGGGCTCCACGGCGCCCCGTACGTCACCGCGTACACCGCGTCCAAGCACGCGCTCGTCGGCCTCACCCGCGCCCTCGCCGCCGAGGTCTCCGGCACGGGCGTCACCGTCAACGCCATCTGCCCCGGGTTCGCGGCCACCGACCTCGTGTGGAACAGCGCGCGGAATATCGCGGCTAGGACGGGGAAATCCTTCGATGACGCCGTCGCGGCGATGGCTCGCATCAACCCCGGCCGCCGGCTCATCGACCCGGCGGAAATCGCCGCGGTGGCGGCCAAGCTGGTCCACGACGACGCGACGAACGGGGAGACGATCGTGCTGGACGGCACACAGTCCTGAGTGGTTTGGCGAGAGCCGCACGACGTCGCGGGGCTGCAGTGCGAGCCGCAGGGCCGACCGGGGGCTGGGGGCCCCCAGGCTCGAGGCGAGCGACACAAAGAGGCCCCGCCGTCCGAGGCGCGCATCATGAATTAGGAGGCCCCGATGACCCGCCGGATCGAGCTCCACAATCCGCCGTCGCTCATGAAGCCCGTCGGCTACTCCCACGCCGTCGAGACCCGTGGCGGCCGCGTGCTGTTCATCGCCGGTCAGGTCGCGAAGGACCGTGACGGCCGGATCGTCGGCAAGGGCGACCTGATCGCCCAGTTCCGGCAAGTGTGCGAGAACTTGAAGACCCTCGTCACCGCCGCGGGCGGCCAGCTCACCGACGTCGTGAAGCTCACCATCTACGCGCTGGACGCCGGCCAGTTCAAGCGGCAGGGCAAGCCGATCGGCGTCGTCTATCGCGAGTACTTCGGCAAGCACTTCCCCGCGATGACGCTGGTCGGCGTGCGAGATCTCTACGACGCCGCGGAGGGCTGCCTGATCGAGATCGACGGGTTCGCCTGCCTCGCCGAGTGAGGCGGGCCCCCGACCGCCACCCGGCGGTCAGCACGTGGCTGCGGCGCGCAGTCGGGGTGCACTGCACCTTCCCGCAGTTCGACGTCCTGAACCAGCTCGACCGCGAACCGAACGGCCTCACGTTCGTCGAGCTCTCGCGCCGGCTCCTCGTCACCGCGGGCAACCTCACCGGCATCGTGGAGCGGCTCCACGCCGGGGGGCTCGTCCGCCGGGCCGTCCACCCCGAGGACCGCCGCGCCTTCCGCCTCCCACTGACCCCGAAGGGACGCCGCCTCGTGCGCCGAGCCCAGCGCCGCCATCATCGCGTCCTCACCACGCTTCTCGCCGAGCTCCCGGCCCGCGAGCTACGCACGCTCTGTGGTCTCCTCGACCGCCTGCGAAAGAGCCTGTCTCGACGGAGAGCGCCCCGGGACAGATAGGATATAGATTGATAGTCTAGGATTAAATGATATGAATTCTCCGGTGTATCGTGTTCGCCACCCGTTGCCGCCGGCCCACTGGCCGACGCGCGAGGACGCCGCGCGGGCGCGCTGGTTCTCCCCGATCCGGATCGGCAGACAGCTGACCGCCGCGGAGCGGACGTGGGTGCCGGCGATGGTGCCGTGGCGGGCGACCGACGACGGGTTCGTCACGCCAGAGGTCCTCGCGTGGTATGCGCGGTTCGCCGAGGGGCAGCCCGGTGTGCTCGTCGTGGAGGCCACCGGCATCCGTGACGTCGCGAGCGGTCCCCTGCTGCGAATCGGCGACGACCGATTCATTCCCGGGCTGCAGACACTCGTCGAGACAGTCCGCGAGCGGAGCCGGGGCCGGACGCGGCTCTTCATCCAGATCCTCGATTTCGTCACGGTGCGGCGCCGCCCCGAGCCCGAGCGATTCTTCGGTCGCTATCTCGAGATCACCGACTCGTTGCGGGCTCAGCTCGCCCTCTGGCTCGACGACCGGCGCTGGCGCGATAGGTCGGAGAGCGACGTGCGGGAGTTCCTCCTGGGCGCGGATCGAGTAACCATCGAGACCGTGCTGACCGACCGCGAGCTCGAAGCGCTCGACTACGGCTACCGCGAACGGGTCTGGGACGTGCACCTGCCTCACATCCGCGACCTGCCGCGGGTCCTCCCCGGACTCTTCTCCGAGGCCGCGCGGCGCGCCCGCGAAGCGGGCTTCGACGGCGTCGAGCTGCACTACGCCCACGCCTACACGATGGCGTCGTTCCTCTCGCGGCTGAACGCCCGGACCGACGGCTATGGCGGCTCGCGCGAGCACCGCGTCCGGTTGCCGCTGGAAGTGCTGGCGGCCGTCCGGGCACGCGTCGGCGACGACTACGTCGTCGGCACCCGGTATCTGGGCGACGAGGTGATCGAGGGCGGCAGCGACCTCGACGACGCGATCTGGTTCGGCGTCCGGTTCGCCGCGGCAGGCGTGGACTACCTGTCGGTCTCCAAGGGCGGACGCTTCGAAGACGCCAAGCAGCCGAAGATCGGCGAAGCCGTCTATCCCTACACCGGAACGTCAGGCTACGAATGCATGCCGACGGTTCTCTCGGACGCGCGCGGCCCCTTCGGCCGGAACGTGCCGCTCGCCGCGGCGATCCGACGCGCGATCCGGAGCGCCGGACTACAAACCCCGCTCGTCACCAGCGGCGGCATCACCACCTTCGACCAGGCGGAGGGGATCCTCGAGCGGGGCGAGGCCGACTGCGTGGCCGCCGCCCGCCAGACTCTCGCCGACCCCGACTGGTTCAGGAAGATCCGGCTCGGCTACGGGGATCTCGTGCGGCGCTGCGAGTTCACGAATTACTGCGAGGGGCTCGACCAGCGCCACAAGCAGGTCACGTGCAAGCTGTGGGACCGGAAGTTCGAGCCCGGCGACCCCGCGGTCAGGCTCGCGAGCGACGGCCGGCGCCGTCTCGGCGCGCCGTCGTGGTCGCCTCCCGGCGAAGCCGGCGTCGACGCGCCAGCCGGCTGAGCGGGGCGCCGGTGAGACGGGTGAGGCGCCCCGTAGATCGCGGACGTCCTTCACGCTGACGTTCCCGCCCTTTACTGAGAGGATGATCTGCTTGGTCTTGCCGCTCACACCCTCGTCGTGGAAGTACATACGGCCATCGATCCCCTTGTCGGCCCCCTTCTTCTTCTCGACGGGACGCGCGCCCACGAGGCCGAGCGTCCACCACTGGAACTGGTAGGGATCGTCCTTGGCGAGTTGCGTAGCGCCGGCGAAGTCCACGGGTTCGCCGATGACCTTGTACGTCGCCTCGATCTTCTTGCCGTATGAGTCAAGCAGGCGCGTCTTGATGAGGCTGATGGCGAGATGGGTGATGTCGATGCCGATCCACGCACGCTTGAGTGTTTGCGCGGCGGCGACCGTCGTCCCACATCCGCAGAACGGGTCGAGTACGACGTCGCCCTCGTTGCTACTGGTCTTGATGATCCTCTCCAGCAGGGCTTCCGGTTTCTGCGTCGGATAGCCGAGGCGCTCCTGCGCTCGGGCGTTGAGGGGTGGGATGTCCGTCCACACGTCACCGAAAGCCTTGCCCCGTTGTTCATCCAGGTATCTCTTGAACCTAGGCACGGCGCCTGGACTCGGCTGTACTACGAGTCCGGCATCGTATGCCTCCTTCATGCGCTCCTTCGTCCAGCGCCACACACGTTCACTCCCAGGAACTTGTATATGAGATTCGGCCGGTCGGCGTTCGAGTTGATCAGGCTGGTAAGTTGGTAGAGCCGACCGTCCGGATCGCTTTCGACAGCAGGACGTGGCCGGCCCCGCTGACCACCGTGGCGATCAGGACCAGCACCAGGGTCTTCAGCATCAGAGCGCCTTCCCGATCGCGGCGAGCACGCTCTTCTCCACGGATTGATCGGTCGTGGTCAGGGGCTCGTCCTTGTCGATCCACAGAATTCGCTCGCGGTTGAACAAGGCGCGCTCCACCGTGACCGTCGTCCGGTTCGTTCCCGCCGCCTTGAAACGGATCACCAGCCGATGGCGCGTCCCCTTGGCGTAGACCCCGTAGTCCTCACCGTTGACCGAGCGGGACTCGGTGTTGATCCAGCCGTTCGACTGGTCGGACTTCTCGATGTCCCACCCGAGCTGTTTCAGCACGGATTCCGTGACGCTCCAGGCCTTCTCGGGCGACGCCGCAAACGTCTGCGAGACGGGCTCGCCGGCGATCGCCGGCGTCGCCAGCAACAACAGCAACGCAATGGCGCCGAGCATTCGTGTCATCGAAGCTCCTTCCCATGAGACCCCACGGGCTCGTCGCGTCGGATGCGTCTCTCGACTGCAGACCCGCGTCTACGATGTTTCGAGCACGCCGCCGCGCAACCGATACAAGGCGCTCGCGCCCACCGCGGCCTCCGGCCGGTGACTCAACACCACGACCGCCGCGGCGGACGCGCGCGGCCGCCCTGCTCAACGGCCGACGCGAACGCCTCGGCGGCAGCCGTATTCCACTCCCAAGTGTCCTCGAACACCTTGATCTGCGCCGCCGCCTTCGTCCCGTGCTCCTCGAAGAGGACGTTGTAGTCTTGGCTGCTGTTGAAGGGCGGATCGAGGTAGACGAGATCGACG
>Ga0184626_10000577_pt1 | contig 11696 bp, 10 predicted proteins | sample PLM3_60_b1_FD_133142 | JGI IMG/M metagenome (GOLD analysis project Ga0184626, IMG submission 133142) | Groundwater sediment microbial communities from an aquifer in East River, Colorado, USA - PLM3_60_b1 | ecosystem: Environmental > Terrestrial > Soil > Riparian zone | place: USA: East River... | reverse complement strand
TCCGCGCCGCCGCGTCGCGCGCCTGGCGCTCACCGGCGGCGCGGGTCAGCTGCTCGCGCAGCTCGGCGCCCTCGCGTTCCAGTGCCGCGCGCTCGCCCTCCAGCGCCCGCGCCGATTCGGCCTGGCGCTGCAGCCCTTCCTCGAGGTCGCGGACGGAGGTGCGCTGAGCGGCCAGACGTCCCCGCACGTCGTCCTCGCTTCCCGTGCGCGCCCCCAGCTCGCCTTGGACGGTCGCGAGGTCGCGCTCCGCCGCGGTACGTTCCGCGGCCGCCGCTTCGTGCTCGCGCTCCGCCTGCGCCGCGCGCCGCTCGGCCTGCACGCGCTCATCGGCCGCGGTCTGGCGGCGCTGCCCCGCATTGCTCAACCGTTCGGCGGCGAGCGCGAGGTCGCTTTCCAGCCGCCCCACTTCGAGCTTCGCGTCCCCGAGCCGCCGCTCGACCTCCGTCCGCCGTGCCTCGGCCGTGTGCCGTGCCTGCACGCGCGCTTCGCGCTGGCGCTCGGCGTCGCTCAGTCGGGCCCGTGCCGCGGGCAAGGCTTCCGCGAGCTCGCGCGCGCGCACGCCCAACGCTCCCAGCGAGAGATCAAAGTCTTCCAGCTCACGCCGCACCAGCGTCATCGCGATGCCAAAGCGCTCCTCGATCATCTTGCCGTAGCGCTCGGCGCGGCCGCGCTGGCGCGCCAGACTGCGCACCTGCGTCTGAACTTCGCTGATCAGGTCTTCCAGGCGCGCGAGATCGGCCGCCGTTTCCTCGAGCCGCCGTTCCGTGCTCTTCTTGCGGTCGCGATAGAGACCGATCCCGGCCGCCTCCTCGAACAGCGCGCGCCGCTCCTCCGCTTTTTCGGAGAGCAAGGCCTCGATCATCTTCGCTTCCATCACGACGCCGGCGTCCGCGCCCAGGCCCGTGCCCCGCAGCATGTCCTGAATGTCGCGCAGCCGGACCGGCGAGCGATTCAGGAGATACTCGCTCTGGCCGGAACGGGAGAGGCGACGCGTGACCACGACTTCCTGATACGCGATCGGCAGCGTGCCGTCGGAGTTGTCGAAGACCAGCGACACTTCGGCGACGTTTACCGGCCGGCGTCCCGTAGAGCCCTGGAAGATCACGTCTTCCATTTTTCCGCCGCGCAGCAGGCGGGGCGACTGCTCGCCCAACACCCAGCGGACGGCATCGGAGATGTTCGATTTGCCGCAGCCGTTCGGGCCGACGATGGACGTCACCCCCGAATCGAAGGGCAGCTCCACCGAACCGGCGAACGATTTGAAGCCCGAAAGCTCGAGCCTGCTCAGTCTCATGGCGTCCCCATGCGAGGGAGTAGGTTCGCGCGCACGCCGGCGCGCTTGAGTGCCGCTTGCGTGAACGCCGCCTGTTCGGGTGCTTCGAAGCCGCCCAGCAGAATGTTGCCGTTGGACCAGCGTACCGCGGGAAGCCCGCGGCGGCGCAAGGTGTCGAGCGACGCGCCCGCCGGCGCTTGATAGGAGTACGGCGCCCGCAGCAGATCCCCGATTCCCTCAGCCGCGATGCCGCGGCGCCACAGGTTCGCGCGGGCATCGCCGGCGGCCGCGCGTGTCGCGTAAGAGCCGGCCAGCACGCGGTACCACACGGGCCCCTGATCACTCTGCGGTACCGGCGTCACGAGCGCCGGCACGCCTGCATCGGCCGCGAGGCGATCGGCATGCGCCAGCGCCTTGTCGAGTGACGCGTACGCGGCGAGCTGCACGGTCCAGGCGAGTGTGTCTCGGCGGACTGGAACCGGCTGTCGGGGGAGGTTGGCGGAGCTGGTGGAGGTTGTCGAGGTTGTGGAGGGTGGAGTCGGGGCAGCGGGCGGCGCGACGAACGACTCGCGCGCTCGCGCCAGTAATGCCCATCCTCCGACCGCTAACGCCGCGACGACCAGCGCCGCCACAACGACACGAAGTCCACGTCGGGGCTCCCGCTCCACCGGCACAGCCAGTGGCGGCGGGGAGATGCGTGGTCCCCCGGACGACGGCAGCCAGCGATCGCGGACAACGCCCAGGAGCGGCACATCGCGTCCGGTCCCAAACCCCGGACGGAGTCCCTCGGGGGCGAGCACGATCAGACCGTCCGGCGTTGCCGAGAGCTGCGCGAGTCCCGCGGGCGGGAGAAACACGATCAGCAGCGCACCCTCGGAGCGAAACCCGGCCTGAAGCTTGCGCCAGCGCGGATGCGCGTACAGCTCGGCGGCGTTGGCCGTGTCCGATCCGGCGGGAATGAAAAACACTCCCGTTACTTCGTGCGCCGCTTTGTTCAGCGAGACGCCGTACTCGAAGGCGTCGACGATTCCTTCGGACGGCGCCAGGCCTATGATTTCGTGCAGGGCCGGGTGATCAACGTACAGGTCCACGAGCGCGACGCGGCGTCCATCGTGCGCGGCGATGCGCGCGATGTCCCACGCCGCCTTCGCCGCCCAGGTCAGGTCGTCGGTCACGGGCATCAGCGCCACGAGGGCCGCGCCGTCTACGAGCGGCGGAACCAGGTGGCCGAGCCGCGAAAGCGGCAGCTGCCGGTACGTGGTCATTGGCCGGGCTGGTAAATCCAGAAGGGCCGGCCCAGCCGGCGTCCCGTGGCTTCCGCCTGCGCGCGCGTGGTGAATGGACCGAGCACGACGCGATAACCGTCGTCGGGATGCTGCGGCGGCAGCACGCGCGCCGCCATCCCCGCCCGCGAGAGATCGTCGGCGAGGTGTCCGGACCACTCCGGGTTCTGCGACGTGGACACCTGCACATAGAGCGGGCCTTCGGCGCCGGTCCCCGCGCTTTCCGCCCGCGCCGAGCTCGCGACGCTGGCCGGCACGCCGCGCGGCAACCACGTGGTCAGAATCCAGAGATCCGCGGCGCCCCGCTCGACCTTCCCGACTTCGGTGAGCGAATCGGGGCACGGCAAGCACATCGTTGCGGCGCCGGTAGATGAGCACGCCATCGGGAGAGATCGCCGGCAAATCCGATTGCCATGCGGTGGGCACGATGCCGTGTGCTGTTTGATCGGCAGATCCACGATCCATGCCGAGTCACCGGCTGCCGGTCGCGCCAGCAGCCAGCGACCGAGCGGGTCGAGCCGCAGCGCGGCGACCGGACCGGGGAGCGCGACGCCGTCCAGCTCACGGCGTTCGAAGCGATCGACCACCGCCAGGCCGGGAACGCTGCGGCGGGCGACATAAATGCGGTGGCCTGATGGCGAGAACGCGAGCGCGCGCGGCGCATCAGAAAGTCTGACGAACGACGGATTGCGGCGGCCGAGCGGATCGTAGAAGGTCACGCCCGTGTCGCTGGCGACGGCCACGAGATCGCCCCAGCGCGTCGCCGCGACGTCGCCGCCCGCGGCGATGGGAAGCACGGTCGGCGGCTGATCGGCGGCCGCCACGAGCAGCCGGTCCTGTGGAATCACGCCGACGAGATGCTGATCCGTCGCGCCAAAGAGATCGCGCGGCAGGGCGGTGAGGGGCTGTGGCCACGCAAACCGCGTGCGGCGCGAGAGTGAAATCACGCGTCGCATTGTGTCGACGGCGTAGAGCGTGCCGTCGGGCCCGAGCGCGGCCTGCGCGATGCCGGTCGCAACCGTGTCGACTCGGCCGCTGCCGAGGTCGAGCGCGAGCAGCTCGCGTTTGGCGGTCGCGACGAAGAGGAATTCCGACTCCGGATCGAGCCCCACGACCCGCTCCACCGGGGGCAGCTTGCCCCGCAGGACCCCCTCGACCGCCGTGAGCCGGGGCAGGCGATACAGTTGTGGCGTGCCACCCTTGGCGGGCAGTCGGATGGCCACTCCCGGAGTCCGCGCCAGGATCTGGAGTTGGCTAACGCGTTGTGGGGATTGTGGTTGCGACGATACGACTTCCGGCGCTTGGGATCCACAACTCCAAAGCGGCACAATCGCACACAGAAGGAAGCGGGAGATGGGCAAGTGGCCTCGCCGGACAAAATAGACAACCGGCGAGGCCATGGCAACTGTTTTAGCGAAGCGGAGTTAGAACGTCGGACCTAAACTGATGGTCCAATACGATTTCTTGTACGGCCGGTTCAGGGGTTTGGTGTAATCCATCCGCATGATCAGCAGGCCCAGCACGTTCGCCCGGATCGAGCCGCCCCAGCTGCGCAGCGGCGTCCGCACGCGCACCGGGTCTTCCGCCGCCGCGCGGTTCCATTTGATGAGGCTGGCATCATCCCACGCCATGCCCATGTCGTAGAAGATCGCGCCTTCGATCGGCGGGAAGCCGACGGGCAGGAATCCCAAGACCAGTGATCGCGTCAGCGGGAACCGCAGCTCGATGCTGGTCACCGCGATCTTGGATCCGATCAACTGATCCAGCTCGGGGCAGGTGACCTGCGCGTTCGGATCAGCCAGGCACTCGTGATCGCGCAGGGAGCCGGCGGTGTAGCCGCGTAACAGGTCCGTATTGCCGAGGAAGATGGGGAAGCGATCCGCATCGCGGCCGAACCGGCCGAACATCAACCCACGGAAGGCGATCGTGAACGGACGGAGAAAGAGATAGCGCCGGTAGTCCACGAGCCCGGCCGTGAAGCTCCAGGAGCCGAAGGCGGGGGCAACCGACAGGCGCGACCGGGATCCGGCGAACGGTCCGACGTAGCCGAACAGGGTGTTGTCGTGGACGTGCGCCAGCGATGGCTGCACGAACGTCGCCGACGGACCGCCGCCGCTCACGAGCCGCTGATCGATGAAAGCCCCGTTCGTTGCGTCATACAACGTCTGAAATGCCAGCGTGGCTTCGGAGATGTTGACCGCGTGGAATCCCAACTCGAGCCGGTTGAAGCGATCGAAGGGATAGTACGACTCCGCGAACGCGTCGCGAATGACGAAGCGGCGAATGCGCGAGGAGAAGACATCGAGACTGTCGCCTGGGCTGTCCGGATTCTCGATCCGGCTCCAGTCGCTGCCACCGTAGAAGTACAGCGGATCCTGCGAGAAGCCGCCCGCCCAATTGAGACGATGCGACTGATTGATGTAGACACCCAGGAACTGCGCTTCGCTGATGCGGCCGTTGATCGAGCCGGCCAATACCACCGAGTGATTGCCGAGGATGTCGGACAGCGCGATCGCGGTGCCGCCGAAGAAACCGCGGCCGAAGTTGTCGCGCTGATACCCGACCGTCGGTCGCACCACGTAGTCTGCGGTGAAGCGCACCTTGTACGGCTTGAACGAGAACTCGTTCGTGTCGGGAAGGGCGAGCGTCGCCGAATCGAGCAGCTCGCGCACCGTCACCAGCGCTGGCACCGCCGACGATTCCCCCGCCGCCGGCGACGCCGACGGGCGGAATCCGCCGGACGAGCGATAGAGGGACGACCCGCCAGTTCGGGCGGCCTCCGTGCCGGTGCCGCCGGTTGTCCCGGTAGACACCGGTGTCAGCTGTGCCGGTGCAGGAGCCACGCTGTCGCGGGCTTCGACCGCCAGCAGTGTCACAACGGGCTGGGTGGCGGGACCGCGAAATGGCGCGCGCCGGAGCGAGCGCGGATTCTCCAGCGAATACACGCTGTACTGGCCGTCCTCGTAGTAGACGAACGCCATGCGGTCGGCATGCGCCGCCCAGGTGAGCACGGGAGACAGCGGCGTAATGCCCTGCACGCCCGTGAACATGTTCGTGAGCTGATAGATCCGGCCGTCGGCAAAGTCGTAGAGGAAGACGTTGTTGAAGCCCGTGCGATCGGAGACGAACGCCAGCGACCGGCCGTCGGGCGCCCACACCGGGTTGATGTTCTTGCCGGCGTCCATGTCGCCCAGCAGCTCCATGGTGCCGGTATCGAGGTGGTAGAGCGCGATCCGCAGGTTGCTGAAGCGCAGCAGATCGAAGTCCGTGTCGCCGCCACGGTCGGTCACGAAGGCGATCGTCTGACCATCGGGCGACCACGACGGATGCAGATCCGCAAACTTGTCATTGGTCAGCCGCCGCAGCCCGGTCCCGTCGCGATGGATCGTGAAGAGATCGGAGAAACCGTTGTTGAATCCTGTGAACACGAGCTGTTGCCCATCGGGAGACCACTGTGGCGTCTGCAGGCCGTTCAACCCGACTTGAATGCGCCGCTCTTCTCGGCGACGCTTCACGTCGAGAATCACGAGGTCATCGCGGTCCTTGTGCTTGGCGGCGATGGCGAAGAACCGACCGTCGGGAGAAAACGCGCCCGCCGAGTTGATGAACCGCAGGCTCTCGTAGTTGTTGTTGAGCGTGGATTTCACCAGCCGCTGCTTGACGCGCCCCGTCTCCGCATCCGCCAGCCAGAGATCGACGAAGAAGCCGCCCTGATCCCCGAAGAAGGCGATGTCTTTGCCGTCGGGCGTCAGCGCGGGCGCGAGGAAGATGCGTCCCCGGGTCTTGCGCCGCGTCAGCGTGGGCTGCGCGATGCGACGCGCGCGGTAGTGGTCGCCCAGCTGCGGCAGGAAGGTGCTCTGCACGGCATCGCGCCAATCGTTCGACAGGTCCTCGAGTGAGCGTCCCAGCGCGCGTTTGAACGCGGCCTCGATGCCGGAGGTCGCGGAGCTCTGGAGGATCTCCCCGATGACCTCATCGCCCCACTTCTCGCCGATATAGGCCCAGATCGCGTGCCCGTAGCGGTAGGGAAAGATGTACGGGTCGAGCGTCATCTCCTCGAGCGTTGGGAGGTGGCCTTCGAGCGCCGCATCACGCAGCCACATCGCCGTCTCGGGGTTGATCGGTCCCAGCGACAGGTACTCCGCCATGCCTTCCATGAACCACAGCGGCGGATTGACGTTGACCAGCGTCTGCACGCCGCCGCCCGGACGACCGCGGCTGTACACATCGTACTGGAACTGGTGCACCATCTCGTGCTGCAGCACGTGCTCGAACTCGGCGTACGAGCCGGTGAACGGCAGGACGGCGCGGTGCTTGAAGAACTCCGTCACGCCGCCCAACCCCTCGCCCGACGCGTCCACGACGTTCGTCTGTTGAAAGTCGGACTGCGACGCGTAGAGGATGATCGGTTTGCGTGCCTGGAACTTGTGGTGCAGGATGCGCGACAGGCGGGCATACGCGCGTTCGGCCATGCGCGCCGCGTCGAGCGCGCCGCCACGCTCATCCGCGTAGTAGTAGACGTCGAAGTGTTCGGTCTGAATCGATTGGAAGTTGAAGTTGCGGTACTGCACCCTGTTCTGCCCGAAGTACTGCGCGGCCGCTGGAGTCGCGAGCATCGCGAATACGAGTGTGGCACTCAGACGAGTCATGGTGCCTCGCATACCGGCCTATCCTTTCGCGCCTGCTCCGCCTGCATCGCCAGCGGCGACGACCGGGGCATCGCCCCATAACCGCTCGAGCTGGTAGAATTCCCGCAGCTCGGGATGAAATACATGCACGACGAAATCCACGTAATCGAGCAAAACCCAGCGTCCCTGTGCCAACCCTTCCACGTGATGCGGCTCGAGCCCCGCCGGCGCGAGCGCCGTCACGAGGTGATTCGCCATGCCGCGCACGTGCGCGTCCGACGTCCCCGACACGATAACGAAGTAGTCCGTAGCCGCGCACAGGCCACGCAAGTCCAATACCACGGGATCGACCGCTTTGCGATCCAGCAATGCGTCCACAACCTGTGTGAGAATCAGTGGTTACTCCTTCACCACCGTGACCCGCACTTCAGGCCGCACCTCGGGATGGATCTTGATCCCCACGTTGAACTCGCCGAGCTCACGGATCGGCTCTTGCAGGTCGATCTTGCGCTTGTCGACGTGGATTCCCATTTCCTCGAGCTTGCGCTGGATGTCACTCGCCGTCACCGAGCCGTAGAGTTTTTCCTCCTCGCCGACCTTCACGGCGAAGCTGAGGTGCACAGCGGCGAGGCGGGTGGCCTCGGTCTCCGCCGCAGACTTCTCGGCGGCTTGCTGCTTCACCAGGCGCTCGCCCTCGTAGGCGATGCGTTTCTTGTTGGCTTCGGTCGCCGGATAGGCGAGTCCTTTGGGCAACAGAAAGTTGCGGGCGTAGCCGTCTTTCACTTTGACGACTTCGCCGACTTTGCCCAGGTGTTGCACGTCTGCCCGCAGAATGATTTCCATCGTCAGTCCTTAGGTTGTATTGGACCAGCGCCGCGCGCGGCGGCGAGACGGCGCCGGTATTGGTACCACGTATCGGTAATGCCGAGCGTGCATAACCCGGGTACCACGAACAGCAGCGGGACGGCCAGCGCCGCCGCGGCGCCCGCGGCAATCACGAGCGCCACCGCCGAAACGCCGAAGGCCTCGGCGAACGTGACGACGATCGCCGCGCCGCGTAGCACGTACAGTGCGCTCGCGACCAGTCCGACGTTCGTGCCCGCCACGTGCAGCGCGTTCGAGACCGGCAGAATCAGCACGCCCAGCCAGGCGACGATGCCCCACACCCAGCCGTCGCCCATGCGGAAATCCTTGAAGCGCGTGAGCGGAGCAGCCGACGCCAGGCGCAGGTGCATCTGCCAGGCGAGCGCCAGGCCGGCCAACGTCTGTAACGCGAGCATCCCGGGCCACGTGAGGCTCACAAAACGCACGATCGGCTCATAAATCGTGAACGCGTCGGGCGCGACCTCCACGATGGACCGCATCGTGATGCTGGCAGCACGCGTCGCTTCCCAGGCGAGGGCGCCCCACGCCTCCGATCCCCACACGGCCTGGACCAACACCGCCGTCGTGAGCCCGCCCGCCACCAGCGCCCTGAGTGCCTGACGCAGAATCGGCGACGGCTTGAGCAGCTCCACGGATACAAACGCGGCGGTCACCAGCACGATGTAGGCGCTGGTGGCGGCAGCCAGCCGGCCGCCGCTTCCGCCGGTCAACACGAGCAACGCGACACTCATGGCGCCGATCAGGCCGGCGAGCGGCTGCGACCACGCCGGACGATCTCCGCCTTCCCGAGGAGCCAGGATGAGCAACGCCGCGAACGGCAGACCGACCAGACTCGGATGCGCCCAGAGCACGAACGCGATCAGCGCCAGGCCCAGACGCCACCACGACTCGCGCGTGGCCGCCACGCTATGCAGTGTGACCCTTGATATACGGAATCAAGGCCAGCTGCCGCGCGCGCTTGATCGCGGTCGCAAGCTGCCGCTGGTGGCGCGCGCACATCCCCGAGAGCCGGCTCGGCAGAATCTTGCCGCGCTCGGTCAGGAAGCGGCCCAAGGTCCGGTCATCCTTGTAGTCGAGCACGCGTGCGCCGGACTCGCACACGGGACAGGTCTTGGCGGGACGTCTCACGCTTCCTCCTCTTCCAGCTCTTCCTCTTCTGGTGCGACGACGGCGGCGGCGACCACCGGCTTGGGCTGTTCACGCGCGGCCTCGACGATGAGGTAGCGCAGCACGCCCTCGTCCAGCTTTACGGCACGCTCGTACTCCGGCAGCAAATCGCCGGTCGTTTGGTACTCGGCGACGACGTAGTAGCCCACGTCCTTCTTCTTGATCTTGAAGGTCATGGTCCGCTTGCCCCAGTGCGACACGTTCGCAATCGTGCCTTTCCCTTCCTTTGTAAGAAGGGCGTGGAAGCGGTTCAGTTTTTCGGTGATTGCCGGCTCGTCCAGCGCACTATCAAAGATGTAGACCGTCTCGTACCGACGATTCATGCCACCTCCCTTTGGTCATAGGTGACCCGGTGCGGTGGAGGCACCGAGTAGGGGATTTGTGAGCGCGAAAGCTAAACGGTATCGTATCAGACGGCTATGGCTGCCTTCGCGCTGCTCACCACTGCGGTTCTCGCCTCGGCGCTGCCTGCTCAGATCGACTCCACCGCACGTATGCGCGGCCGCGCAAGCTCCTCATTCAACGGGCTGCCGATCGCCGGCGTGATGATCTCCGTCCCCGCGGCCCGCAGGTTCGCCGTGACCGACTCGTCCGGCTTCTTTTGGCTCGACGGCTTGCCGGCGGGACGGCAACGCATCCGGGTCTCCTACGAGGGCCGGGAGACTGAGGACGTTGCGTTCAGCCTGCACGGGCACCGGACCCTGAGAATCGCGGTGTTGCTCGACGTGGACGCGCTCGACCTGCATCCGGTGATTGTTGAAGCGCGATCGGCCAACATCTGGCGGGATCTCGCGGGCTTTTACGAGCGCCGCGATTTGTACACCGGGTTCGCACGGTTTTTCACGCGCGAAGAAATCAAGCGGGTCCGGGCGGGGAGAATCAGCGGGGTATTGACGCTCGAGGGCATTGCAACGCGCTGCTCTCAATGGTGCGTCCCCACGCGTTTGAGCAACGGCGTCCTCTGCGCAGTTCCGATCAACGTGGATGGGATGCCCTTCCAGGAAGTGAATTACGACGAGATCGCCATATCGGATGTCGCCGCCGTCGAGATCTACCGCGGGGTGCCACCGGTCGGGTTGGATGTCCCGCTTCCCGGGCCGCCCGGATCATCCGTGTGGGTTGGCGGTGGGCCTCCATCCGTCGGATCGTGCGGGCTGGTCTTGATCTGGACGCGCTAGAAGTCATAACCGCGAACTACGGCCGGGAGCGGCGGGTAGTAAGATTCGGGGGAGAATCCAAGGAGATGGCTTATGGTCCGTCGCGTGCTTCGTTTTCTACCCACCTTGCTGGTGTTGCCCTGCGCGCTACAAGGTCAAGCCGAGAATTCAGCCACCATCAGCGGCTATGCGAAGTCGGCGTTCAACGGCCGGCCGCTCGCCAGCGTCATGATCTCCGTGGCCGGGACGAAGAAGTTCGCCGTTACCGACTCGACCGGCGCGTTCCGGCTCTCCGGTCTGCCGGTGGGGACGCAGCTGATCCGCGTTTCCTACCTGGGGCGGGATACCGAGGAGTACCCCTTCGAGCTGCGACCGGGAAGAACGAAACGCCTCGCCGTCGTCCTGGACGTGGACGCAGTCGACCTCGCCCCCGTGGTGGTCACAGCGCGGCATCGGGACGGCTGGCGGGATCTCGCCGGTTTTTATGAGCGCAAGAGCTGGTACGGCGGCTGGGGCAGATTCTATACGCAAGAGGATCTCGAGCGACTGCGGCTGCGCACTCTGAGTAGCGTGCTGGCGCGCGAAGGCATTTACAACCGTTGCATCAAGGAAGGCTGTGTGCCTACACGATGGGCGCGCGGTCGGGTGTGCCCAGTGGCAATAGCGATTGACGGTATGCCATTTTGGGAACAACAGTACGACCAGATTCCAATCGATGATGTGCGAGGCGTCGAGGTATATCGTGACGGGATGTCGATGTCGTTGTCCGGACCACGGCAAGTGAGTCTAGGCATTGAGCGTGGCACCCCGACCTGTGCGTCGGTGGAGATCTGGACGCGCTAGACGTTGAAGCGGAAGAGTAAGATGTCGCCGTCTTTCACGACGTAGTCGCGGCCCTCGCTGCGCACCAGGCCTTGTTCGCGGGCAGCCTTGTAGCTGCCCGCTTTCACAAACTCCCCAAACCCCACCGTTTCGGCGCGGATGAAGCCGCGCTGAAAGTCGGAGTGGATTTCGCCCGCGGCATCATACGCGGTGTCGCCGCGGTGCATCGTCCAGGCGCGCACTTCGTTCTCGCCGACGGTGAAGAACTGCTGCAAGCCGAGCAGCCGGTGCCCCGCGTGAATCAGGCGGTCGAGCCCCGGCTCGGCGACGCCCGCGCTCGCGAGATACTCCTGTCGCTCCTCGCCCGAGAGCTCGGCCAACTCCGCTTCGAATTTGGCGGAGAAGGGCACGATATCGGCCTCCTCGTGGTGCGTCTGCACCGCCGCACGAAGCTTCTCGATCCATGTGCCGCCCCCCGCCC
>Ga0184626_10000576_pt1 | contig 11702 bp, 11 predicted proteins | sample PLM3_60_b1_FD_133142 | JGI IMG/M metagenome (GOLD analysis project Ga0184626, IMG submission 133142) | Groundwater sediment microbial communities from an aquifer in East River, Colorado, USA - PLM3_60_b1 | ecosystem: Environmental > Terrestrial > Soil > Riparian zone | place: USA: East River... | reverse complement strand
TCTTGCCGACCTTGGGCTGGCCGGCTTTCGATGGGGCGGCTCCCTTTCCGGCTCCCTTGTTCTTGCCCTTGTTCTTGACGTCCTTTTTCGCCTTGGCCTCAAGCGCCTGGACAGCCGATTCTGCCTGAGCGATGAGTTTCTCGGTCTTCTGCAAGGCCTCAGCCGGCTTGAGGGGCGGCGCCACCTTCTCCTGCGGCTTTTCGTACAGTTCGTGGGGCTGCGGAGTGGTGACCGGCATGAACGCCCAAAACAAGACGACCAGCGTCACGCCGGTTGCCGCGAGCACAGTCAAGACAAGAGGTTGGTCGGCGGGAACCCTCAGAAGGTCCCACTGACGGACCAGTGCCTGATAGGGCTCCGCCGCCGGCCTGGCTGTGGCCACCTGCCAACCGACAATCCGACCAAATCCGAACAACCATCCCAGCGCCAGGACCAGCAAGACCACGGCGGCAGCGCTGCCCCACAGGGTGAGCTCGATGCTGATCCGTTCCGGCACCGGCAGGCTCTTGAGTAGTTCCAGTTCAAAAATTCTGCCCGCGACGGCCTTGGCGCCGGCGATCGCCTGGCTCCCGATGAGGTAGGCAATCGGCAGGTACAGGGCACTGAACAGCGTCGCCTGCCACCACAGAGTCAGTCCGACCAGGGCCGGTGGTTGAAGGTGGAGTCGCTCCAGCAAGACCGTCCTGGAGCTCAGACCAAGGGCCCAGATGTCGATGGGAATGGAGAGCAGAAGAAGAAATGCCAGCCCGGGCATCTCCCACGGATGCAGGCCCATCGCCAGGAGCAGCAGCGCTATGACAATCTTGATCGGAACGCCCGTCCAGAAAGCCGGCCATGCGACAGCCAGACCCAGCTTCACTGACGACATGTTCGAGGCCTGACCGGTCATACCACGATTCAAATTATGAACGTTGCAGAATGAATGACGACACTAGTCCAAGAACTCTCGATTAATGATCGCCGAGACAGTAATAATCAGAATGCCGGCCATCACGACGATCCAGCCGACCAATGCAATCGGCCGCTTGAAAATATTCCGCTCCGGATTCCGGTCGATAAATGGCAGCGCGGCCAGCAGCAATAGGAAGGCATTCGGAATGGCCACCCCGGCCAGGAACTGCCCAAACTCCCCGGAAAAGATCTTCAAGCGCAACATTTGGAACAGAAACAGGAAGTACCACTCCGGCTCCGGGTGATAGTCCCCCGGATCCGGCGTCGCTTCCTCCAGCAGCACGACCGGCTCGATGAAGGCCAGGCTACAGATGGTGAAGAACACCGCAGCCATCGCGACCACGTCCTTCCAGACCTGCCGCGGAAAGAAGTAGTCGGTCTTGGCCTTCAGCTCCTCCACGCTTCCTTGAAATGGACCTGCCGGGCCAGCTTTCCGGAACAGGAAGAGATGGAGCCCCGCCAGTCCCATCAGCGCCGCCGGAAGGATCATGACGTGAATCACGAAGAACCGGCTGAGGGTCATTTGGCCCGGAGTGGGTCCGCCTTTCAGGAACCGGGCGATGAAGTCGCCTACAACGGGCGTCTTGTCCATGATCTCCACGCCGACCGTGGTCGCCCAGTAGGCACGCTGATCCCACGGAAGCAGATACCCGGTAAAGCCGAACGCCATCACGAGACCAAACAGCGCCAGCCCGACCAGCCAGACCATCTCGCGCGGCTTCTTGTACGCACCCCACAGGAAGACCTGTGACATATGAGCGAACACCATCACCACCATCGCCGTCGATCCCCAGAAGTGGTAACTCAAGAGGAACCACCCATAATCCACTTCGTGGAGGATGTATTGGGTACTGGCGTAGGCGTGGTCCGCGCTCGGGACGTAATAGAACATGAGCAGGATGCCGGTCACCGCCTGCATGATGAAGATGAACAGGAGGCAGGAGCCGAACACGTAGGCCCAGCGCGATCCGCCGGGCACCGGCTCATTGAGCATCTTGGCCTGAAGGGTCTTCAGGCCTACCCGCTCATCCACGAACGCGAACACTTTCTCCAGCACGGACGGTTGGCCGTTCATCAGACGATCCGAGTTTGGACTTTCGTACCAGCCTTGTACTCGACATCAATGATTTCGATGTCGCCGTTGGCAGCCACGCGAATCGGGACAGGATCCAGAGGGCGAGGGGCCGGCCCATCCAGCACTTTTCCGCTGGAATCGTAGATGCTCAGATGACAGGGGCACAGAAAGATCTGCCGACCGAGCTTCGGCACGTTCCGCCACTTGTAACCACACCCCAGGTGAGGGCACTTGCCCGAATAGGCCACATAGGGAACGTCCCGTTTGTTCGTCCAGATCACGCCGCCCGTATGATCGCGGAACTCCATATCCTTGCTTCCGTACACCTCCTCCAGGACCGCGGGCGAGGCTTTCAGGACCCAGACATTCTTGTCGACGTCAGCCTCCGGCATGAAGGCTTCCTTGACGGCCTTTTTGAACTTGAACTGGACGCCTACATCATCCGCCTTGATCCTGTTCACATTGCCGATTTTGAGCCACCGGTTGTCGAACGGCGCATACATGGGCTTCATCAAGTACCTGAGAACCGGATACACCAGCGGGAGGGCGATCAAGGCGCCGATCGCATGAGTCAGGTTGGTGAAAAAGGTCCGGCGCTTGACGTTGCGCTCTAGCTCGGGCAGCGGCACCAACACCTCGCCAGGCTGGACGTGCAGATGATCCTCGAGGTGCGCGATCTCCACCTCATGGGTCGTCACATACTCATCCCGCCGGAAGACCGGGAATTGATTCAACTCGCTTGACGGGGCCCGCAGCTCGACTGTATCGTCCGTCACTGCCTGAATCGTGGACGCGGGGATCTGGCGCTCGGGCACACCGGCGCCATTCCGTCCCACTACGATGTGGCTGACCTCGCGTGACAAGGGATCGACGATGATCCTCGTGACTTCGCCGACCTCCCGGTCGGTGCATCTGACTTTGGATTTGAGCTTGGGTTGCACGTTATTTCTTTTTGACCGGCTTGGGCGTATTCACCGAGGTATTTTTCAGAGTGGAGAGAAAAACGACTAGGGCGTCCACCTCTTTCTCTTCCATCAGTTCTTTATATTTATCCGGCATCTTCTTCTTGTCGTATTCCTTCTCAAAGCCCTCCGCCATCCAGCTCCGCGGGTCCAGGACCTTCTCTTTCAGCTCCTCCGGTTTCATTAAGTTCCCGATATTGTCCATCTCCGGGCCGCGCTTCTTACCACCCTTGCCCTCCAGCTTGTGGCAGTTGTAACACTCCTGGAGTTCCCACTGCTCCTTGCCCAGAGCAACCAGGTCGCCGGCGGCGACCGGCGCAGAGGACGCCTTTGTGCCGTCCCCACCAGCCGGCCCCTCGGCAACCGTGCTGCCGCCAACCGCCTGCAGCCGTTGCATGATCGCGTCAGCCTTCTCGGACAAGGCCTTGGCCCGGGCTAGCAATTCCTCCGCCTTCCCCTGCTCTGTGGCCGCCCGTTTGGCCTTCAGCAGCTTTTCAATTTTTCCCTTTTCGTCCTCGGGATCGTACTGGGGCCAAAGCGAGGCGCCGCCGATATAGACGCCGGAGAGCACGATGTAAAACACCAGCAGCACGACCAGCGCCTTCAGCCCGCTGATAGGCTTGACCGGAGGCGCATCCAAGAGAATGAAGACGGCAGTTCCCAGCAGCGCGTAGGCGAAGAACATGACCTGAAACACGGGTGGGAACGCTAGCGCCTTGGCCACCCCTACCAGGATCGCTCCAACGATCGCACCAACGACGCCCTTCTTAATGATGCTCTTGATCAGACCCGGCTGCTCAGCCATGCGTTTCTCTCCTCAGTCTGCCTCACCATGACTCTCAAGACGGGGTGGTCGGGTGGACGCCCTACTGCGCGTGTCATCACCCGTTGCATTTCAAAGGGCAACGGGTACCCGGCACATTCTGATCGTGCGCGGTGCGCGAGCACGGGTGTCTGCCCGACCACCCCATCCCCCCTTTATTTGGCTCCGGCTGGAACCGGTTTGGCCTCGGGAGCATGCGCCTTGGCCTCGGACACTCGGAGGGTCACCAGGATCGCGAAGCTCACCACAATGTAGAAGGCCAGCGTGATGGCGGTGATCCACCAGGCGGCATACGCGAGCGTGGGGGTAAAGGATTCGGCGGTGAAGTCGGGCATCAGGTTATAGGTGTGGAAGTATTTGCGCAGCAGCGACCGCACCGACCCCATGAGCCCCATCGTCCAGATCGCGCTGAAGGCCAGGAAGATCAGCACGAACTGGGATGCGAAATCAATTTTTCCCCACACAATCGTCCCTTGCCGGATCGCACGGTTATACAGGATGTAGTTCACCACCGTCACGAAGACCAGCGTGAAGGCCGCCGAGTTCTTGGCCGGCATCAGCGCCAGGAATCCCCAGTCTGACGGCAGCTCGAGATGCTCCGTCCCCAATGCCTGCGTGGCGACAAACCCGTGCGGGGTCATCCAGATGGCATTGCCGACCACCACCATAAGGAACCCGACCTTGATGCAGGTTCGTGAGGAGACGGTAATGCGGCCCAGCGGGGGGATGATCCTGCCGAGAATCCAGGGAGCCAGGACCATCGGGATCAGCACAGCCAGAGACACCGGGTCTGGCACTGGGAACACCGTCCAGACATAGGTCATGACGAATGGGATCGCGACCATTACCAACAGAGTCAGGGCCGACATCCGGACGCGCTCAACCCCCTCGATGCGCTTCATGCTGAGCCAGATGTAATAATTGCTGGCCAGGAAGATCAGCCCGACCATGGCTCCCTGCATCTCGAAGAACATCGAAAGCTGGTCCGCCATCATGTAGGGACAGATCGAAGCATCGTAATCACAGAGCTCGTACGCCAGCAAGTAGCCCATAAAGGGCAGGAACAGCAGCGCCCCGACCCCGATCATGTTTCCGACGAAGCCCATCCAGTCATAGTAGGAACGTTCCTCTTCGCTCTTGGCGCTCATGTACATATACGCGGCGATCAGCCCGGCGATAAACCCGCCGAAGGTCACATTCCCCACCAGCCGGTGCAGGTTCAGCGGCATCCAAGTGTAGTTATAGACTTTGTCCCAGAGTGACGCGGTCTGGATGTAATCCGCCAGCGAAAGTCCTTCGATCGCCTTGGACGGTGAATTCATGAACGAGGTGGGGCCGTCAATGACGAAGAGCGTGACCGTCCCGATCACGTTCAACAGGACGCCCAGCGCAATATGGCGTCCCTTCTTATCGCCCTTCCAGGCATCCCACGTGTAGAAATACAGGTACAGGACAATCGTCTCCGCGATGAAGAGGAGAGGATAGATGACCGCGAAGATCAGGAAGAAGTGGTTGATCAACCAGGTGGTGAACTGGGGATAGGTGGCTAACAGCACGAAGATGAACAGGCCGCCGGTCAGCGCGGTCATGCTGTAGAGAATCACCGTGACCTTGGTCACTTCCTTGGCGAGGCGGTCATATCGCGGATCCTGTTTTCGATACCCCAGCCATTCGGAGATGACGACAAAGATCGGGGCCCCCAGGATAAAGGCGGCAAACAGGATGTGGAGTTGCGCGACGATCCAAACCGCCGTCCGATTCCCTGTGTAGGGAAATTCGGCGACCGGCGCGTCCGGAGCCTGGGCATAGGCCGCAGTTCCGAACGCCGCCAGAAGGCCGAGCATGATCAGAAGACTACGTTGCCATGAACTCACAATGTCTCGCCGCCCTCTTCAAACAGAATACAAACGACTCACTTGCCACCAGCGGTCGGCTTGGCCGGAGTCGCCGGAGCTGCAGCACCACCCGCCGGCGCTGCTGCTCCATCTTTTTTCATATCCCCTGTGGCTGCCGGGGCACCGCCTCCCGCCGCGCCCCCGATCGGCACCCATTCTTTTTGGGCGACATCATATTCCTTGCCCTTCAGTCCGAAGGTGCGCTCATAAGCCATCACCTTCCATCGGTCTTCTTCGGGCAGCTTACTCTTCCACGGCTTCATCTTGGTATTGGGCACACCTTCGGAGATACGCCAGAGCCAGACCGAGTCCGAGTAGAGCTTCATACGTTCGGTGTTGCGGAAATCCCGGGCTCCGGCTTTGACCGGCTTCCCGTCCTTTCTATGGCAGCTCGCGCAATTCACGTCGATATTTTTCGCGCCGATAAGATCTGGCGCCCTTCCTCGATGATCTTCTCATCCGCCCACCATCCGGCCGGCATATGTTTGTCGGCATATTCAGCCGGCGGCGGCGGGGGCGCCACAATTGGTCCCTCGCCTCCCTCACCGCATCCTGCGACCGTCACGCTTAATCCTGCCGCACCGACAAAGAGAGCTGTCTTAAGCCATGCCATGCGCTTCATAGAAAGCCACCCGCTCCTTTCTCTACCGATTTTCACTCTACCGTCCGCCTGGTTTTCTGCCGCCAGCGATGATCAGCCGCCGATCTCAACAGGGCTGTGACAAAAAAGACGCTTTCGCTCAAGCCTTCTTGGCCTCAAGCAAAAGCGCCGTTACAGAAAGAACCCCGAGGTAACGCGGTTGCCCACTCCACCTACCTCTTCGACCGATCCGGCGAGGTACGTGGACGACCCGCGGACCATCATGACCGGTGCTGCTTACGCTGCCCTGTTCCTCGTTTCTGGGAGCGCCGACGCTGACTCCGGATAAGCTTCGCCCCCGCAAACGCTGCTGCTGCCGCAACAGCAAGCCCTGCGCCATAATAGGCCCAGCGGGGCTCTTCGGTACCTACCTCACAGCCCGCTCCAAAATTAACCGTGACTCTTCGTTCTGTCCGAACGTCCTTGGGGTCGAACTGAACCTTGGTATCTTTTTGCTCGTCACGGCCAGTCACCAGAACTGGATCGCCCAAGTTATCATTATGGAGATGGAGGGTTGCTTTGTAGTAGCCGCGGCTGTCGGTGAACACCGTCGCTCCAACCGAGACTCGCGTATCCTTGACGACCACTTCCTGGTCCGTAACCGGACGGCCGTCCATTCCACAGACATACCCCTCAACCGTGAATCGGTGGTCCACCTCGTGCATCGCAACTGCCGGAGCGGCAAGATACGCGCTCCACCCGAGCCCAGCAGCCGCAAGGCTCAGCGCCGTCACGAAACCGGTTCTCTTGTGGTCCCCCTTTATCCGTGCCCCATGCACCTCGGCGCCTGCGTCACCGCCCTTGTGTTGTCTTCGCTCCAACGCTCAGCGGGGTTTAAGCTTGCAAGACCCTGAAAAAACACGACGCGCCTGGTTTAGGGCGCGACACTTCTAGCACAGATGATTTTCTTTGTCAACGATCGCATGGCCGTACCTGGCAGGTCGGCAACAAAGGATTATCAATGGATTAGCCTGCGAGTCGCCCCGCAAAATGGGACGTGAAAAGAGGGGGCTCTGAGAGGAGAAAATTGAACGGCAGGAAAGTGAACCAGTAGGGCTAGAGGTGCCCGCGTGCCTTGGCGGCCGCTTCTGCCTGGTCGGCCTCAGTGCGACGCTGCGACTCTTTCTTGTCCACCCAGGCTTCCCACGACTTGCCGGAGGCCGTATCCTTGCCGGTGAAGGCAATGGCAGTGATGTCGGCATAGGGAATCTCGATGGTCCCAGACTGCTGCTTGGCAAATAATTGAAGGAACGGTCGTGGGCCGGATGGATACCGGTTAAAGACATAGCCCTCGATCTTGACGCCAGAGGTGAGCTCCAGCGTCACGTCCCCCCGATAGTCAAAGGCCTGCTCCACCGCCTCGGCCAGTTCGGCCAAGGTCGCCGGGCGGAACACGCGCCCCTCTAGGGTCATGCTCTCGGGAGCCCTGTACTTGTCATCGGTCATGGCGCGTGAAGCCCGTTACACGTGAATCGTTAAACGTTACACGAGAGGAGCCGATGTCTCTGTATTGTGCGATGGACGTGTAACGAAGGGCACTACCGGGCATTCGGAAGGAGCGTCGCCTTGACGGTGCGGCCGAATCCTGACCAGGAACCGAAGGTGTCTTCGACAGCCGAGGCCTCATAGCCACAGTGCACCATGCAGTCAGCGCACTTGTCGTTGCGCCCGGTCCCGTAGCGGTCCCACTCCGTGTCGTTCAGCAGGTCCTGAAAAGTCTTGGCATAGCCTTCCTGGAGAAGATAGCAGGGCTTCTGCCAGCCGAAAATGTTGTAGGTCGGGTTTCCCCAGGGGGTGCACTGATACTCGCGCTGGCCCATGAGAAACTCCAGAAAGAGAGGGGACTGGTTGAAACGCCAGGTCCGCTTTCGATCGCTCAGAATCCGGGCGAACAGATCGCGGGTCCTGTTGCGTTTCAGAAAGTTTTTCTGATCCGGAGCCTTCTGATAGCTATAGCCCGGGGAAATCATCATCCCCTCGACCCCCAGCTTCATCATCTCATCGAAAAAGGCGCGGACCCGTTCAGGGTTGGCATCATCAAACAGGGTCGTGTTCGTCGTGACCCGGAAGCCCCGCTTGAGCGCCGCACGAATCGCTTTCACCGCCACGTCATAGACCCCGTCCCGGCACACCGCTAGGTCGTGCTCCTCCAGGAGGCCGTCCATGTGGATGCTGAAGGTCAGGTACTTGGAGGGCAAATAGTCGTCCAGTTTCCGCTCAAGGAGGATCGCATTGGTGCAGAGATAGACATACTTCTTGCGCGCAACCAACCCTCGCACGATGTCCGGCATCTCAGGGTGGATGAGGGGCTCCCCTCCCGGGATGCTGACCATCGGTGCGTCGCACTCCTCGGCCGCGGCCCAGCATTGTTCCGGCGTCAAGCGTTTGTCCAGCACGTGATCCGGGTACTGGATCTTGCCGCACCCAGCACAGGCCAGGTTACAGCGGAAGAGTGGCTCGAGCATGAGCACGAGTGGATAGCGCTTGACGCCCTTCAGTCTTTGAGTGAGGACATACTTCGCGACCGTGTACATCTGGGAAATCGGAACCGCCATATCGCTCCCTCCGAGTCCTTCTCTAAATTAAACGGCGGGTCAAGCCCGCCGAACTCCAACACCCGATGACTCTAAACAATTCTAACAGCTGGACCATCTGATCGTCAATCGAATCCTCTCGCCGTAGGGACAAACTGGCGAAAGTTTTGCCATTTGGTTTGAGACTGAGTATGATCTCGTCAGCACAAAACCACAAGGGGAAGGAAAAGGAAGAAGATCCTTGGCTCAACGACCCCGCTCACTTGCTACCTTCGTCGCTGGAATTCTGACAATCTTTTCCCTTGGCATCGTGTGGACCGTGGTCCTTCATGATCTCCCGACGCAAAAAGACATTCCTGCTGCTCCAAGCTCTTCAGCGACCGACCCTCCTCCGCCTCCTCCAAGCGCCTCACCGTCCCCTCCCCCAAGCACGATGCTGCATGAGTCCGCTCCAAACCCGACACTCTCTCCTCCTCCGATCGCTCAGGGGCCCCGCGCTGGCCGTGAGGTGGAGCGGAATTGCCTGGCGGTGCTTGAGAAGCTATGCCAAGACACGCCGCCCGGCGGCGGTCGCCGCAGAAAATGCTTCCAGGATAATCTGGGCAATCTTTCTCCAGCTTGCCAGGTAAAGCTACAGGCGCAGGCGTTCCAGGTGAGGGAGGGACCGCAACAGTTTAAGGCTGCCTGCGAAGCAGATGCGAGACGACTCTGCCCGCAAGTGCCAGGAGGGCGCATTCTGCAGTGCCTCGAAGACCACTCGAATGACCTGTCTGACAGTTGCTATCGAGCCCTGGAGAATCGACCGCTGAGGAGGTAACGTCACGGCCGGTTGGGCTCTTTCAAGTAGAAATACATCTTCACGCCCTTGAGCTCCAAGAGATCGCCGTCTTTCAGATCAGCCTGCCCCTTCACCGCCTTGTTGTTCACGTGAATGGTTTTTACCTCTTCCGAGGTGCTGATGAAATACCCCTCCCCTCGACGACCAATCATGGCCGCGATTTTCGGCACAAAGTATCCGGTGAGTTTGATAGTCGCTTGATCCTGTGATCCGATGATGGTCAAGCGTTTGGTCAGCTTGTACTCTTTGCGGTCCGTCCTGCCCGAAATGATCTGTACAACCCCGACCTTCTGCTCGGCGCGTGATTCACGCAGCTTCTGACCAGTCATAACCATCGTGCTGTTTAGGTCGCTGAATTTCGGATGACCCGATGGCGACCCATTGTTGACTTCATCTCGGAAGATCAGCCGATGCTTCCCAATGGTCACCACATCCGTGTCCTGCAACTGCCGCCGGTCAATCCGTCTGTCGTTGACAAAGGTCCCGTTGGTGCTCCCGACGTCTTCGAGAAAGAACACGCTTTGCACCTGGACGATCCGGGCATGACGCCCAGAGACTGCGGCATGGTCAATGACGAGATCATTATCGGGTCTTCGTCCGATCGTGAACTCAGGCTGCGTGATTTCTATCTCTTTCAGGATGGACTCATTGAATTTCAAGATGACCTTTGGCCCTTGCGTCATGACTTCTGACATGATCCTTCCTCCTTTCGGTCCCAGGACCTCTTCACCGCCAGCGCAGAATCCGATTCCAGATCCGTCGCCACACTCCTTGTCGCGTTTCTTCCCCCAGAGAGACGACCACGACGGTCGTGTTGTCTTCGCCGCCTGCCGCATTGGCCATGGCAACCAAACGTTCCGCAATGGCCTGCGGATTCCACTCACATCGTACAGCCTGGAGCATGTCACGCGGCTTGACCCCACAGGTCAGCCCGTCAGAGCACAGCACCAGGAGATCCCCATTCATGACCGGGACCTCACCCAGTTCCACCTCGACAGTGGCCGCAACGCCCAAGCCTCTGGTCAAGACATGCTTGTAGGGGGACCGATCGGCTTCCTCCTCGGTCAACAGCTCGCGGCGGACTTGTTCCCCAACGACCGAGTGATCAGCAGTCAGCGGTTCAATCATGCCTTCTCGGATCAGGTACAGACGGCTATCGCCGACATGGGCCACAGACAGCACTTGACCGGCAATGAGGGCGGTGACCACCGTGGTGCCCATCCCGGTGTGAGCCGGTTGATGTTGCGCTTCGCGATGGATGACCTGATTGGCGAGATGGATGGCGCTGGCCAGCCGGTTCGTCTGCGGCGAGAAGGTCGGATCGTATTGCCCGACCATCGGAAGGTTCCCATCCTGCACCGCCTCCAGGACGTGCTTCTGGATGACCTCCACCGCCAACTCGCTCGCGACCTCACCCGCGTTCCGCCCTCCCATGCCGTCGCAGACCACACACAGGCTGAGGTGGGGATCGGCGCAGAACCGATCTTCGTTCTGCGTCCGCTTCAGCCCGACATCCGACTTGGCCCCGTACGCGAGTTTCATGCAACTTCCCCGAGTCATGCGGAGAGACTTTGCTGGCGCTTGCGCAGATCCTGCGCCAGGTCCCGTGCCCGCTGGTACCGGTTCAATGGTTCTTTGTGCAGCGCCCGATTCAAAATCGGCTCCGTGCTGAGGGGCAGCTCCGGACGGACGGCCCGCACTGAAGGGTGGGGCTCATGCGCGATCTTGAACAGCACCGCGGAGACGTTCTCAGCCTCAAAGGGCGCTGTCCCGCTCAGCAACTCGAAGAGGACAACTCCGAGCGAAAAGATGTCCGACCGGCCATCCACCTTGGCCCCGGAGACCTGCTCGGGCGACATGTAACTGGGCGATCCCATGACCGTACCAGTCTGGGTTTTTTTGGACGAGGTGATCCGAGCAATGCCAAAATCCATCACCTTCACGGTCCCGTTGGTCGTCACCATGATATTGGCCGGCTTGATAT
>Ga0184626_10000575_pt1 | contig 11708 bp, 15 predicted proteins | sample PLM3_60_b1_FD_133142 | JGI IMG/M metagenome (GOLD analysis project Ga0184626, IMG submission 133142) | Groundwater sediment microbial communities from an aquifer in East River, Colorado, USA - PLM3_60_b1 | ecosystem: Environmental > Terrestrial > Soil > Riparian zone | place: USA: East River... | reverse complement strand
TCCCGTATCCGTTAGAATCAGATGCCTTCCGCTCTTGTGGAAAAGTTTTTCGCCAAGCGACTGTTCCAATGATTTAAGCTGGGCGCTAACGGTCGCTTGGGTGAGCCGGAGTTCAGCGCTCGCTCGCGAAACGCTGCCGATTCGCCCAACCGTCCAGAAGTAAAGCAGATGATGATAGTTAAGCCACTCCATGGTAAAAATCATAGTTCGATTATTTCTATGAATCAATGAGATTTAATGAATTTGTCTAACGAACTCCTAAGACCTATGTTGCTTTCCAGTGAGTCACTTTTCCCGCGGAGAGGGAAAGGAAAGAGAATATGACGATGCCTGCCAGCCTAATTGCGATCCACGATACGGGGAGGCTCTTCGAACCGGACACGCTCTTGCCGACCCAGTTCTACGCCATGTTCAAGAACAGCCAATACAGAGAGCCCGAACGAAGGCTCATGGTGGCCATTCTCGAGGACGCTGTTTCGTGCTTGTTGACGGATCTGTACCGGAGCAACCTGCGGCAAAGAAAGCAATATGAAGAAGCAAAGGCCTGGATAACTACGGACGAAGAAAGCGAATGGATCTTCTCATTCAAAAACATTTGCGAGGTATTGGGAATGGACCCGAGTTACCTGCGCCGTGGGTTAATCCGTCCCATAACTAGCAGCCGCATTCGTAGCAGCAGCGCCATCGTGACGACGCGGCGCCCTTCGAGGAATTTGCGTTCCCTATTGCCGCAAAAGAAAATCAGGATAAGAACCACCTCCTGATCTGTCTCTCTCCAGCTGGCCGATACCGGGACGTGAGCCGGCAGTGCTTCGACCAAGCCGCCTTGACGGCCCCCACTTGCACGGCATATATTCCCGCCAAGTGTGAGCCACTTTAAACACTCCCCGTTCGTCCTGAGTTCGTCGAAGGCCGAACGGAGAATTCTTCTCAAACCGCTTAAAAGGTAAGACCCAGCTATGACCTACCTGATCACGCAGCCCTGCTCTACATCGATCCTGAAGACTGCATCGACTGGAACGGCTGCGTTCCGGTATGTCCGGTGAACGCAATTTTTCCTGAGAATGAAGTTCCGGAGAAGTGGAAAGAGTATACTCAGATCAACGCCGATTACTTCAAGGGAAAGAAATAACCCCGACTCCGCCTCACCACCCCGGGTTCAAGCTGTTCCAGTCGTTCAAGCCGTTCAAAGCCATCTCAAACGAATTGAACTTGTTGAACGCGTTGAACGTCTTGAACGGCGCTTCAGCGCTTACGCCGTTGCCCTATCATCCATCTGGATGTAGTTGCCGTCGGGATCGAAAAAATAGAGCGTCCGACTGCCTTTGCGCCCAATAGGGCCGAGATGAAAGTTCACTCCCCATTCCTTGGCCTTCTCCAAAAACAAATCGAAATCCTCCTTGGTGGCTGAGAACGCCGTGTGGTTAAAGCTGTCCTCTTTCCAATCTCGGTTAATCGGTTTGGGCCGTTTGACCAAGACCACCTCGACATCGTCATTCCCGCAACACAACCGCAACGTCTCGGGCCAATAGCCTAATTCATCGCGCCACGGCTTATTATCGTCACTGACCCGATAGTCCCGCTTGCCGTTCTCTTTAAATGCCATGGGTCCGTGAACCCGCATCCCCAGCACATCAACGTAGAAGCGTTCGGCCCGTTCCAGGTCGTTTACAGGAATCCCGATATGATAAACGCGCTTGAGATTGATCTTGCCCATTTCGGCCTCTTCTTCTTGGAATGGAATTTGGTTGGCGGATTAATTTCACGCTCCTGATTTCCGCAGCAGCACCCTATTATAAAGTCCGATCAACTCTTGATACCGGTCGCCCCATCTTTCCGCTGAAGGAATCACGACCTTACGCTCGCCAATGTCGTCAGGCCCCTTTGCCAGAATACTCTTGTGACCTACCCAGCGGCCGTGACCGTACATAATATCTTGCCCCTTCTTGGACATCAGAAAATCCGCAAGAAGCCCCGCGGCGTGCTGATGCGGGGGGCGCGATGCCATGTAAATTGGAACCAACGACTTTACCGGCACGAAAGGTTGCGGAAAGACGTAGTCGATGGGCGCGCCGGCTTTCTTTTTCGCGATAGCCTCCTGGTGGTGGCCGTCGATTTCCAGATGAAACTCACCGGCGGCAACCAACTGCGTGATGAGCGTCGGCCCCCGCCGAACGTGGAGTGATTGCTGGCCGATTTTAGTCGCGATCTCAATTCCCTTTGATTCCCCGTAGTAATCGAGCAGCGCTGCTAGCCAGTCAAAAGACTCATCGTCCACCGCCATCTTACCTGCCCATCTAGGATTCGCCAGATCCTCGATCGAGTTGGGAGCGTCCTTCCGATGGACCATTTTTGTGTTAAAAATGAAAACCAGCGGCGTGGCGAAAATGCCGTTGAGAAATCCTTCCTTGTCGTAGAAGCTGTCGCGCAATTGATTCCGGTAGGGACTCCTGTAGCGCATGATGGCGCCGGCTTTCTTGAGCGTATTGATCGTCATGCTGCGGGTATTAAAGACATCGTACTGAAACGATTTCGCCCGATGCTCCGCCAGGACGCGGTTTAATAGCGCGCCGCCACCGCCGGTCAAAGCATTAACCTTGAGAAAGGGATATTGCGCTTCAAAAGCGTTGATCAGATCTTGGGCATAGGCACGGTTCATCGCGACGTACCACGTGACGGTCCCTTCTCTTTTCGCGCCATTGACAAGCCGCGCTTGCCGCTCCGCTTCCGGCAACTGATTAATGTCGTCGAGAAGCTTCTCTTCAGTTTGGGCCGCGAGTCGTCCTGCGGCGAAAATTATCACGCCGGCAAAAAACAATGTCGCTAACCACCGAAGAAGAATTGTCATACGCATTGTGGTTTGCTCTTGATTCGCTTTTCGTTTCGATCGAATCGGGAAAGCTCCATAAATAGGTCCCTGATAAGGGTGTGTCGGTTCATATCGCTCGACAGTTTCGCTATCGCGCGGACGCACGGATTCTCGTTCGGCGCATCTTCCTTGTCAAGGCAAAATTTTGTCGCCATTGACTGATAGTGTCGAAGCATTATATGGGGGAGCCGAAGACCGGCGAATGGAGGAGAAACCTATGAAAAACGACTTAAGAATCATTGACTCCGACATGCACATCATGGAGCCCTTGGATTTGTGTGACAGACACATGGAAGTCCGCTCAAGGATCGTGCGCCGCGGCCGGTGCGCGTACCAACGCGCGGCGATTTGAATCTTCTCATAATCGATGGCAAGGAACCACGCGCCAACAGCCCGACGCTGCCCATGACGTTCGCACGATCAGTGGCAAACGCAACAATACCCGGGGGGACGTCATCGAATTCGCGCGCAAGCAAGGCTTCAATGCCAAGTCCCCAGCTCGAAGTGATGAACATCGAAGGTATCGACGTGGCGGTGCTCTTTCCCACGGCTTGCCTGCATATTATGACGATGCCCGACATGGACCCATTGCTTGCTGAGGCCATCTGCCGAGCATACAACAATTGGCTCTACGACTTTTGCCAGGAAAATCCCAAGCGGCTATACGGCGCCGCGTTGATTCCGCCGCATGATATATCACTCGCTGTGCGCGAAGCGCGCCGAGCGCGTGAGGAGCTCGGCTTCGTCACCGCGTTTCTGCGCGCCACTCCCCTGCCCGGACAAACTTGGTTCAGCGTCTATTGGGAAGCGTTATGGGGCGGAGCTGGAAGAAACTGGAATGACGGTCGGCTTTCACGAATGTACCAACTCGGGACACTACCCCCATCTGGAACGCTCGGTACCGGCAATCGCCTGTTGCGACACGTCTGCACCCATGTCACCGACCAGATGGTGACGATGGTCGATATCATCCTGAGCGGAGTGTTGGAGCGTTTTCCGCAACTCAAAGTGGCGTTCTTGGAATGCAACTGCGGTTGGCTGCCTTCTTGGCTTGGCCGTATGGACCGTCACTGGGGACAGCTTGGAAAAAATGATGCGCCGTTGCTGACGATGAAGCCGAGCGCATATTTTATGCGCCAATGCGTGATCGGCTGCGAGGGCGACGAACGAGATATCGGTTCGGTAGTACAACTCATCGGTGATGACAATCTGGTTTTCTCCACCGACTATCCGCACAGCGACTCGGACTTTCCTAAGGCCACCCAGGAGTTTTTTCACCAGGAAATGCCGACCGACAGCCGAAGAAAGATTCTGTGGGATAATTGCGTGAAGTTTGATGGAATCGAGCGCTAAAGTTTCGGCTTCTGCTTATTTCTGATTTGCCGCTTGCCGCTCCTTCTCCACCGCTCTTAGATAGCTCATATCCAAAAAGGTCGCCGCGGGCGGGGCTTCCTTGATCTTGCCGTCCTCTTTGAGCACTTCCAATATGGACTGCACTGAGGTTGCAACGACATAGGGATAGTCGGGATGGGCTCCATTCAGATTCTCATAGCGCCGCTTCGCCACGGCTTCATCGTTGTCGCGGTAGAACTTCGCCAGCAGCTCCGTAGTCCTCTTCGGTTCGCTTTTGACGAAGCGGACCACGTCGGCAACACCGCGGAGAAACCGAAGAACCGTTTCGCGATTAGCTTTCGCGTAGGATTCGGTGGTCACGATGGCGCTGCCGAGAAAATCGATATTTTCCGTTTCCGTCAGTATGCGCAGGCCGTACCGATCGACGTAGAGTTTATCGAAACTGTTAAGCACCGTCGCGTGGACCGCTCCCGAAGTGATGGCGCTCAATCGGGCGGGAACATCGCCAACCTGGATGAAGGTCACGTCCTTATTGGGCCGCAGGTTGAATTGCTTTAGACCCAGCCGCATGCCGTAGTCGGATGTGGTACCGAAAACGCCGATGCCGACCTTCTTACCGATGAGATCGGCCGGCGATTTGATTGACGGGTGAACGACCACCATCTGGCCAAGCCGATTCAAACCCCCGATCACGATCAGATCTGCGCCGGAAATCCGCGCTTGAATCGTCTGCGGCCCTCCGACAAAGCCAAATTGCACGTCGCCGCCGAGAAGCGCGGAGATCGATCGGCCCGCGATATAGACCGCTTCGACGGTAAGACCATTGCGCTGAAAGACACCCGCTTGCACTCCCAACGGGAAAATGACCTGGGTCAAACTAGGCGAGCCGTAGGAGGCCTTAACTTTAATCTGCGCGAGTCCGACTCCATGTAGGAAGGTCAGCATCAGCACAACAACCGACGAATAGTATCTCAACATCTGACACCTCGGTGGTTTCGAAAGATCCTGATTGCATCTATCGGTTGGAAGGCGAACCCACCGGCAGGCTAGATGATACTATGAGCCATGATTATTTCTTCCGTTCTCGCTCCACTTGCGCTAACACGCTCATATCGGCAACATCGATCCGTTCTCCCTCGAAACTCTCAATCGTGGTTATAAAGCCTGGCACAGTTATCCCACAGAATTTTTCTTTTCGACTGTTCGGAAATCGGTATCGACAAAAACTCCTCCAGCGCGTGCGGCCAACGGCAATCGATGTGCGGATAGTCCGTCGAAATAACGATATTGTCGTCGCCCATATACTCGATGACGTTCTTGACCAGCGCCTCGTCTACGTCGACCGAGATAAAACATTGCTGGCGGAAATACTCACTCGGCTTCTGCCGGAGGGGGATGTCCGCCATCTTGCCCTGCATCTCCCAATACTCGTCGATGCGATACATTAGCCACGGCAGCCAACTACAGTTGCCTTCCAGAAAAGCAACTTTCAATTTGGGAAATCGTTCCAGCGCACCACCGGCGCAGAAAGCGCTGACCGCAAGAATCTGCTCGATCGGGTTGCGCAATGGATTTACCAACAAAGCCTGGTTGGGGTGACCTTCGAAGCGGTCTTTGGAAACCTGAGGCTGCTGCGGTCGTCCGGCGGATGGAAACAAATCGGGATGTTCATCTCTTGCGCTTCTTGCCAGAGCGGATCGAAATAATGGTCGTGAATTTGCCTGCCGTTTATCGGCTCCGGACAAAGGGACAATCCGACGGCGCCGTTTTTCACCGCCCGTTTGGCTTCTTTAACGGCCAGATCTACGTCGTGCAAAGTAATCAAAGCGGAAGCCTTCAACCGTTTGGAGTCTGCCTTGCAGAAATCCGCCATCCAATCGTTCCATGCCTTGCACAGGTCGTTGGCATATTCCGGCTCGAACGATTCGTTGGTGTGCAGCGGCGAAGTACGGAACAGAACCGCCACGTCGAGCCCTTCCTTATCAATGGCGGCCAACTGAGAAACGTTGTCGTAATCGCGCGCCAGCGATTCGTTGAAGCGATCCGCCATCCGATTCTCATGAAAATTCACCACGTCGCTCGGCGGACGAATCGGGTTGCCGTCGCCGAGAAAATACCGCGTCATTCCGTGTTTCTTGCGTGGCGCGCCCCGCGGAATCCGTTGGCCCCACTTGGGGTTCATGTATTTGGTGTAAAGATCCGCCGGCTCGAAGACATGCATGTCGCTATCAAAAGCGCGAAAACCGTTTTTCGCCATTGCTCTTCTCCTTATAAGCCGGCCGTATCTGATGAGAGCTCGCCATCGCCAATCATGATCACTCGGCGGCCCGGATGTTAGGCCAGTGCTGACTTTACCTTGACCCGAGTTCCGGTATGAAGTATCGCCATACCAGCAGGAGGTAGCCATGGCAAGGGCAAAAGTCGCAATCTCGTTAGATGAATGCATTCTTGATCGCCTTGACAAGCTGGTGCAGAAACAGGTTTTTCCCAGTCGTAGCCAAGCCATCGAGGAAGCGGTGACGGAGAAACTCCAGCGTATCGAAAGAAGCCGGCTCGCCCAAGAGTGCGCTAAGCTCGATCCTGCGTTTGAAAAAGCACTAGCGGAAGACGGTCTTTCCGAGGAACTCAAGGAATGGCCCGAATACTGAGGGGCGAAATCCGTTGGGCCGATTTAAGCCCGGTTCGGGGCCGCGAACGAGCCGGACTGCGCCCAGTTTTGGTCCTGAGCCAGGATGTTTTCAATGACCGCTCGGGAACTGTCATCGCTATCGCGCTCACCAGCCAGCCTCAGCGAGCAGGATTTCCGTTAACGCTTGAACTGCAGACCAAACGGTTGCCAAAAAAGTCCTGGGTCAAAATTAGCCAGATTCGAACGCTTGCGGGTGAAAGAATTGGGAAAGTGATCGGCAGAGCTTCTCCTGAAAAAATCGGCCAGGTGGTTGAGGGATTAAATGAGGTTATCGGCAGTTAACTTCCCACCGGCAGTGTCGACTAAAGCCCTGACGACGGTGCTTTTTGTACGAAGGGCAACTACCGGAAGAAAAAGAGGATGGAAGGACGCCCGACTAAGCGGTACTCGCCACTGCATCATCCCGGTTGGCCGCCTTACTCTTTGATTCTTCCCGGCTCCATGCCGTGGCGCGTCATCAGCGCTCTCTCGTCTTCCGGACTGGGGGGAAGTTGCCCAGACCAGAGCGTTTGCAATTCTTCAAAGTAAGCGTCCATGGCCGGCGCATGGATAATCAGCAAGCGCGACGACGCTGTCGCTGCGTTGCCGAAGGTGTGCGATACGCCTCCGGGAACATGCACGAATGACCCGGGCCGGCCAATCACCGTATCGTCGCCGAGGAAAAATTCAATCTCTCCGTCGAGAACGTAGAAGGCTTCTTCGCAATTGGTGTGAATGTGGGGCGGAGGTTTCCTGCCGCCCGGAGGAAGCGTGCGTTCCATCAGCGAAAAGGCTCCGTTCGTGCTTGCGTGGGTGGCTTTGAAGAACATGGTGCTGCCACGCGCGCTGAGCACTTTGCCCTCACCAGCTTCAAAGGCAATTGCTTTGTCCCTCATATTCACCTCCATTTTCGCTGAGTTCACATTCGTCCCATAGTAAAAGCAGGCGAGCCGGTGCCGGTGACCCTACATTGTGAGTGGCCTACACGAACATGCTCCTATCTCCCTCAAACATCGTCGGATCCCTCTAATACTATCACTTGCTCCCCATCTCCCGCTGCGCCTCCCTGAGAATCGACAGATCGGCAATGTCGTTGAAAGACATTTCGCGGCTACTCTTCACGGTTTTCTTGGTCTCCTCGATCACGAGCCGCAGTCCCTTCTCACAAATATTGATATCGTCGTCGTAAACCTTGACGACGCCGTCGTACGTCGCCGTAGCGACCTCGCGATTGAGCTTCAACCATTCCATTAGAAACTGAATCGTTCCGTCGCGATTGGCGCGAATATAGCGGTTGGCCTTGATGCCGGCTCGAATCACTCGCTTGATCTCATCGGGCTTGTCTTGAATTTTCTTCACACTGGTCACTAATCCCGTCTCAGGAAAAACGAAAACATCGTGAGCTCTGGCAAGAATATTAAATCCCTGCTTCCTCGCCTCGAAATCCAGCGGCGGCCCGAGTACGGCGGCGTCAACCAATCCCTGACTAAGTGCGGCGAAGCGCGCGTCCGGAGGACCAACGGCGAGGTACTTCAAATCTTTCTCGGGATCCAGACCATAGTGCTTGGCTACGGCCCGCGCCGCGAAGTGCGCGACGCCGCCAAAGATGAGCACCGCCACCGTTTTGCCTTTAAGCGCTTGGACCGATTTGATTTCAGGCCGTGCCACCAGAGCGAGCACCGGGGCGGGCACATAGCAGGCCACCACTTTGATCGGCACCCCGCTGAGCGCGCCGCCGATGGCCGTACCGCCGATGCCTGTCGAATAATCCACTTCACCACCGCTCAACGCCGCTCTGCCGGCGACAGCGGCGATCCGGATGATCTCGGCTTCGATTCCCTCCTCTTTCAGAAAACCTCTCTTTTGCGCCAACGGAAAAGTCATGAACTGGCCGGCAAATCCGGTCATCGAGATTCGAATCTTGTCGGCGGCATGGACCGAAGCATGGAGAAGAAAAACCGTGAGCAACGCGCCGACTATCCTATTCATATGCAACCTCCGCGGCGCGATCATCGCTTGCTTTTGTACAGTCCGTCGATAAAACCATTTTCATCCAGCTCCTTCACGAAGCTCGAGTCCGCAAAGTCATCAGGCTTTGCGCCGCGGGCTTTGGGATCTTTCTCGCCCAACTCCAGGAGAACTTCCTTGATCCCATCCAGAGGCGGGTAAGGTTTGGACGGCACAACGGGAGAGAAAAACTGGTAGCTATCCTCCACGGCGTCCGGGTCGTTCACCCGCATGTATTTCGCGATGACTCGCTTGCTGAACTCCTTTTGAGTCTTATAGACGAAGATTCCCTCAACCAAAGCTCGCGTGAATCGCCGGACGGTATCTCTCCGGTCTTTAATGAAAGCACCGGTAGCAGCGATGGGTGTGTTCGTATAGGCGCTGCCAAAGTCCGATGGCTCCGCAAGACTGTTGAGACGCGCCTTGCGCGCAAGCACCGTCACGGGCGGCTGGGCGACCAGGCCGGCAACCTGTCCATTCTGTACTGCGGCGAGTCTTGTGGGTTGCCCGCCGGGAATCTGAACGATGGCAACATCCGTATCGGGCTTCAGTCCCCATTTGATCAGGATCTTGCGCGTCGCATAGTCCGAATTGGACCCGTATCGGCTAATCGCCAATTTCTTGCCGCGGAGATCCTCGGGCCGTTTGATCTCCGGATGGACAATCAAACTGTAGGCAAGGACATTCACGATACCTGCGATGAGCGTCACATCACCGCCGCGCAAGCGCGCCGCGACCGGCGAGTTGCCGCCGCCCTGAACAATAGGCACATCACCCGAAAGTAAGACCTGGATCGCTCTGGACCCTCCGTCCAGATAAATGAGCGTCGTGTCGAGGCCGTGCTTCTCGAACAGTCCGGCCTCTTTCATGATCCACGGAACCGCCTGCGAACCAGCGATGGCGCTCCAGCCGAAGACGAGTTTATCCGCGGCGCTCGAAGAGCAGGGAAAAGAGACGATGAGCAAGAACGAGCGCACAACCGGCAGTAAAAAACCTGATGTTCTCCGTTTCGGCAGCGAACCTCTGAAAGAATCGATTTTCATCATAGCCTCCTCCAAACGAGGAATCTCGGTGGGATCGGCTGAGTTCTATTATTCCGTGGCTCCAAGTGTCACCTGCTCTACCGCTTCCCCGTCCCGATACTAGCAATCGCCTCGATCTCGACGAGAATCTCCGGAGTCGCAAGGCTTCTGACTTCAACCAGCGTAGAGCATGGGAAATCCCCGCTAAAGAACTCCTGCCGCGCGCGCCACACTTCGGTATTGTTCTTGATGTTCACGACGTAAATGGTCACCTTTACGACGTCCGCCATCGCACCGCCCGCCGCCTCCACGAGGCTGCGGATCTTACCGAAGATCACCTTCGCCTGTTCGTATTCATCGCGGCCCTCGATGGTCCGGACGTCGTTGGCGCGGGAAACCATGCCGGAGATGAAGAGCATGTCACCGACGCGCAAAGCGTTGGACCATCGACCCGGTGGCGGTTCAGCGACATGAGGGCTCGTTACTCTTTCAATCTTCATGCTCCTATCCTCCATGCGTATGTTCGATTACGCAAGCCGCAAAGTTCGTTCGCATGTTGTGTGCTGTACAAGAAGAGTCGCCACGCGCCAATACTCATGCCTCCGCGACCTCGAACATAGTCGCCTTGTGGGCTACTCTGTTTTAACCCAGTCGTTCGATGCGCTCCGCCGCACTGAACGGCGTCTGTAGCGGCGGAATTACTTCCTTGGCGAGAATTTGTACTTGTTCCACATGCGTTTCCCTTGGACCGTAGGGACGCATGACAAACTTGGTAGCGCCGGCGTCGATATACTCTTGGATTTTTCTCCGCACCTGGTCAGGGGTGCCCAGGGCAGAGTAATCAGACGGCGGGATGTCCTGCCGCCTGCGAATCGAAGGGCCAGCAATCTTTAGCGCTTCGTGGCTATCGCTTGCAAAGACATAGGGAACCAAAACTCCGTAATGATCTTCAGGAATCGCCCGACCAACCTCTGCGGCGTGATTGCGGATCGCTACAATGCCCGCCGCGACTTCGCTCGGCGTCACGGAGGAAACGAGCCAACCGTCCGCGAGCCGCCCCGCGCGTCGAAAGGCAGCCTTGCTGCGGCCACCGACCCACAGCGGCGGTCCGCCTTCTTGGTAAGGTCGCGGCAGCAGCGTCAGGTCACGAACCGAATAGAACTGCCCCTCAAAGTTAACCTGCTCCTCAGTCCACAGTTTTTTCATCAGCACGATCGCCTCGTCGCCCCGTTTGCCCCGTTCTTCCTTGCGCACCCCCGTCGCGTCGAAGTCACGCGAATCATCGCTGCCGATGCCGACTACGAGCAAAAGCCTTCCTTTACAGAGGAAATCGAGCGTAGCAAGCTGCTTGGCAAGAACTACGGGATGGCGCGTCGGTAACACAAGGGCGCTGGTGCCAAACTTCATGTTCCGCATGCGCGACGCCAGGTAAGCCATAAAGACAACGGGGTCGAGGGTCGGCCTAGGGGCAGCGATCCGGTCGCTGACCCACACCGAGTCGATGTCCCAGCGCTCGCAATCGTCGATAAACTCGAGAAGACTGTCCGGCGATTCGCTGTCCGATGCACCATCACCCAAACTGATCCCGATGCGGATTTTCATGGTCATCGACCTACCACCGTTTGAAAACAGTGTCTTTGTGACTTACTCAGATAGGCCCCCTTCGCCCCTTGAGGGGGGAGAACTGAAGAGGGGGTGATCCAGCGTTAAGCGTATCGCAAGGCACCGCCATAAAGGCACCCCTATCTTAAGCTTCCCCCGTCGAGGGGGAAGAAAAACTCATATTCGC
>Ga0184626_10000574_pt1 | contig 11709 bp, 14 predicted proteins | sample PLM3_60_b1_FD_133142 | JGI IMG/M metagenome (GOLD analysis project Ga0184626, IMG submission 133142) | Groundwater sediment microbial communities from an aquifer in East River, Colorado, USA - PLM3_60_b1 | ecosystem: Environmental > Terrestrial > Soil > Riparian zone | place: USA: East River... | reverse complement strand
TAAAAAGCTCGAGACTCCTTCCCTTAGCTCAGTACCGTACATGTAGCTGGGGTCTGCTTGCTCGGCTTGCTGAAAGTAGCCGAGGGCGGCTTGATTGTTGCCCGCCAGCAGCGCCTGTCTTCCCTGGTCGACGTCGCCTCCGCCCCGAATGGCCGCGCATGCGGAGAGAAAAACACTAAACAGAAACACCGACAGAAAATATATCACCTTCATAATTATCTCCTTTTCATGTGTAGTTTCACCGCCTGCGATCTCCATTCCCGTAGAAGACTGACAGTGGTGCTGAGTTAAGCGCATTTTGCCTTTCTCAAAACGTGCGCAAAAGATCTGCCAAAATCGGTTTTGGGCCGAGATCGTCGGAACTGATTGAATGTAGGAAAAATTTCGACTGCTGGAAATCGCGAGCGGAACAATTAAAGACGCTTGACGAGGCCAGCCGGATTGAACTCGGGTTTCCGAACGACCTTTATACAAAGGAGGGGGTTCGTGCATTCGCCTACGGTGGACTGCGAGACCAGATCTTGGCCTAACTGCGGCGGCTCGCGCGGTCCAGATGAACCGGTATGCTTTCAACCAGAGAAGTGTGGGGCTTCTTCTGAAAACGAGTGTTGCCGTACCGATATGCAAATCAATTCGCAAAAAGGAGCGACAAAATGAGTAATTCAATGAAGGCTATGAGCGTAGTACGAGGAATGTCTCCGTCCCTCTGCATCGTATTATTGCTGTTGATCGGCTTCGCGCTCTCAGCGCAGAACGAAGAGCATCGCGTTCGGAATATTGTTCTGGTTCACGGTGCCTGGGCAGATGGTTCTGGCTGGAAGGGCGTTTACGATATTCTTGTCAAGGATGGCTACAACGTCAGCATCGTCCAAGAGCCGCTGACGTCGTTCCAAGAAGATGTCGCCGCTACGAAGCGTGTCCTTGCTCAACAAGATGGACGGTGCATTCTTGTCGCTCACAGCTATGGGGGATCCGTAATTACCGAAGCGGGGACGGATCCGTCTGTTGCCGGTTTGGTGTACGTCGCGGCCCACATGCCAGATGCCGGAGAGAGTGAGGCTGGTGCCGGAAAGCGCTTTCCAAGTGACCTCAGCAAGTCTAATGCGATAAAGAAGACAGCAGACGGTTTCGATTACCTTGACCCCGCGCAGTTTCGTGAGTACTTCGCAGCCGACCTGCCTGCTGAGCAAGCCGCTTTCCATGCGCGTTCGCAGGTGCTGATCGCCGATGCCAATTTCAAGGCAGTCATCACCACGCCTGCGTGGAGAAGCAAACCGAGCTGGATGTTGGTACCGACAAAAGACAGAACCATCAACCCCGACCTCGAACGGTGGTATGCCGCACGAGCCAACAGCCACAAGGTCGAAGTCTCAGGCGCCAGTCACTCGGTCTACGTCTCCAGGCCGAAGGAGGTTGCAGCTCTGATCGAAGAAGCTGCATCGCACGCTCGTTAGTGCGCCATTGAAACGCGAGGTAATGCCCGGCAACTTGAAAGGGGCTGAACTCGTCGGTAGTGTCCTAAAGGCGTGTTGCTCCTATTAATTTTTCGACCGTCCAGACGTGAGTCGTCAACCCAGCTTCCATCATCGGTGTCATCTTCAAGCTTTTATGTATGCGGCAGAAATTATACCAAGCGAAGTAAAGCGCGAGCGCTGCTTTTAAGTTCTCCCATTTTTTACTGAAGGCATTCGTCAATCGCGTTAGCCTTCGGATGTGCATTCTCATTGTGAGATTTTGTCTTTCAATATGTGACGTGCAAATTCTCTGGTCGTCTGGGTTTCCCCATACTGCGTTTCGAATAGCGCTGATAACTCTGGCTGGCGAATATCGGTGTTCGTCGTCGGCTGGCTGTCCGTAGACTTTAATGATCTGACCATAATCAACGCGGGTTCCTAAAGCAGTGTGGATCGCTTCGGGATAGGCACGAAAGCCGTCCGTCGAGATCTGGAAGTTTCCAGATGTCGCCATGTCCAACTTGTCTATAAAAACCTCTGTGTCTTTCGCCGTCCGTTTACCAAGATGCCAGGATAAAACTAATTTGTTGTGTCGTTCAATCGCAACAAAGCAATAAGCATCGCCGCGTTCCGGGTGATCAAGTATATTCCGTTTTTCTTTACAGCCGACGAATCCCCACATTTCATCACATTGAACGTCTTTGACCACTACTCCCTGAATCCGATCCTCTAGCAATTGCGCGCAACGTTCACCGGCATTAACTAGCACGCGGAGAATCGTGTCTCTGTGCGTGTCCGTTAGCCTCTCAATACTCCGAACCGAGCCCCCTTCAACGAGGAGTTTTATGATTGCAGTAGCTTTCTCAGTGGGTGTATACATACTCGCAAAATTTCCGTTGTGAGGTTCAATGAACGTCTTGCCACACTTAGGGCAACGGTAGCGTTGATGGCCTTTCCGATCTTTCCAAACTTGCTGAGGCTTCCAGCATTGCACTTGTTGCATGTCATTTTGACCCTTGCTTTCTTCGAGCACGGGAGCCAATATGACAGCGGGCTTGAAACCCTGTCCTTGGCTCACTCCCGAGGACATGCCCCGTAAGCGGTTGCCGCCGCTTGTGGGGCGATTAATTTTTAGTGGAGGGAAGGGGAATAGAACCCCTTGTCGGCCCCGGTCCAGATCCGGTTCGACAGCGCCAAGCTCCCCCCGCAAATGACGAAGGCCAACGAGTCGTCGGATTTAATATCCTTGATTTGCTGGCCTTTTTTCATGGTAAATTTATAATAAATATATTATACAAGGTTGTCAAGGGGGTTTCGGTTGACATATAATAAAAAAATGATAATAATTCCCTTGGCGGGTTGAGGTGGGGTGGTGATCCAGGTTTGGAGGTTTTGGGATTTCGCTTATACCAACAATTCAAACCCAATTGAAGATTGGTATCAAAATGATTTATCCGATGAATCGAAGTTCGATTTTGACAATCTTCTCAAGAACATATGTCAGATCAAAAATCACCTTGAATGGGGAAGCTTCAGAGGCATAATGAAAGGCGAATTGCGGGAGCAAAGAATCTGGGAGCTAGGGTTTGTGAGCGATAGTCGCCAATATCGTTTGCTCGGCAAATTCAGCCCAGGCCGCAACGTAGTTCTACTCGTAGGGTGCTACCATAAACAAAAAGTGTATACACCGGCAGACGCGTTACGTTCAGCGTGCATCCGTAGTAAGGCTCTATCAGAGGGGAGAGCGACCTACCATGAGCGCAAAATCAGAATTGATCAATAAGTTAAAGAGTAACAAAAAAACACGTCAATCGTATGTGAGAGCAAAACTCAATGTAAATTTACCATCTCAAATTAGAGCGCTACGTTTAAAGCGAGAGATGAAGCAAGGGGACCTTGCTCAAGAGGCGGAAATGATGCAGCCGCGCATTTCTGCGATGGAGCGTCCCGGCGCAACGAAATTCAATATTGAAACATTAATCCGTCTCGCTGCCGCTTTCAAAGTGGGCCTCATGGTTAAATTTGTTCCGTTCAGCGAAATGTTAAAATGGGAAAACGAATTTAACCAAGATACCTTCAATGTTGTAAAAATCGATGAGGATGTAGAGTTTCAAAAAGAGGAGCAAGGCAGGGAAACCGCCACGCTTAAGATTGAACCAGACGCAGGCAAGACCGCTACACTAGCAAATTTTTGGAATGATATTCGCGAGAAGCGTCTTAGCGAGGTTCTTGCGCCTCTCGATGCTGTGGGCGATCAGTTTGCAACGACTCCATTGTGCTTATCGTTGTCAGAAGCACTAGCACCACTTAGCGGGCAAGAGTCGATTATACCAAAAACAGCTATTGGTGAAGGAGCGGGATTAAGCGCTGCTATTTCAACTGCTACTGGAGCTGGTCGAAGTGAAGATGATATGTGGTCGTTCTGGTTTTACACCCCCGATGGCAAGCGGGTTGAAGTTACCCCTAGAGATAAACCATCAAGGAGAGATACATGGCTGAAGAAACTAAAACACCGGAGCAAACACCAGAGAAAGCATCGGAGTTCATACGCCATCCGGAGTTCAGCTCCCTCTATGCCAATAATATCCAATTCGAGTGGAGCCAGTTTGACTTGAAATTGATTTTCGGGGAACTGGATCAGTCGGTGAACCCGTTACGCATCGAACAGCATACGGCCATGACGATTCCCTGGATTCAAGCCAAACTCGGCATTTATTATCTTCAATTGCACATTGCCATCTTTGAATTCCAAAATGGGAAGATTAGAATTCCGCAACAGTTGGTGCCCCCAGAAGTTGCAGAGCCGACCGAGGAACAAAGGCAAACTCCGCAAGCAGAAGAACTATTAAAAATCGTTAAGGCTATCCGCGATCAATTTGTAGCTAGCCTTTGATATTGTAATGGAACCGGCAAAGCTTTGGATTGAAGTTATTGCAGCTATCACTATTCCCCTCGCCATCATTCTTGTGGTTTGCCACCGGATGTATACGAAAAAGGGAATGGGCGTTTAGAAATATACAATTCCTGGCCGTTGCATCAACACGCCTTTAGGACACTACCAACTCGTCGCCTTCCTTGCTTCCGATCGCGCTTCGTTCATCACCGGTAGAGAACACATAATCGACGGCGGAACGATCCCAACAACCTGACGCCGCGACGAAGGAGAAAACCGATGCCAGCTTACGTTGTATTCACACGCGAAAAGACTCGCAACACTGCCCAGTTGGAACACTACAAACAGCTAGCTCCGGCAAGTTTTCAGCAACACCCGGTTACTTTTCTCGTCCGTCACGGTCGTCATGAAGTCTTGGAAGGGGCCGAAATCGAGGACATCCTGATCCTCGAGTTCCCCAGCTACGAGGAAGCGCAAGCTTGGTATCACAGTCCAGAATATCAGTCCGCGTCCGATCACCGTTTCCAGGGAGGAGACTACCGTTGCATCCTAACCGAGGGCAACGTGGCCAAATGATCGATTCAACCTTAAGGATTAGCTAGCCATGACTACTTCACCATCTATGCGTGCCCTTGTACTCGAGCGCTATAATGCTCCGTTCACTCTCACAGAAGTAAAACGTCCCATAGCCAACGCGGGTCAAGTCCTTGTTCGGGTCAAGGCCAGCGGGGTAAATCCACTGGATACCAAAATCCGGATGGGAATGCAGCTCACGCGAGAGTGACACTTCCAGCGATCCTCGGGATGGACTTGTCGGGGATCGTTGAGACGGATCTGCCTCGTTGATATTTGAAATAGCGTGATGACTGCATCACGCGGAAATTCTTCGACCAGGTTTTCTACTCAAGGGGCATGGCCGACGTCGGTTCTTCGCCGACGAGCTTTATAAATTCTTTCCGAATCCTGCCTCAGGATGAAGCGCACAACTCTTCAAGTAGGGATAAAAAGACTGGCATTGCTCGTCCGAGCTAAAGTCGACATTTCGACACCTGTCGATAAATCGTCGAGGAATCGTCGTCACAATCCGTCCGAAACCAAGCTGTAACATCTGACTCTCCTGTTTCTAACATTTTTAGAAGTTCCGGACATTCATCTGTTCTGGCACATGGGTTGCTCCGGTTCCCTCGTGTAATTCGAAACACGCAACGAACCCGGAGGGAGCCGCCATCGAGTTATCAAGCCGAGAACCCGGGCCAGGCAACGTTCCGATGAGCCGTCACAGGGTACCGGCGGGGAATGTCTGTTTTGAAACTGGAAAGCAAAAACATGTCGCATGCAACGCCCATCAAATCCGCTCCGGTCATCGAATACGCAGAATATGCGCCCCAAGAAGCTGACCGCCGCCCTACGGACTGGGCGGCTCAAGCCATAGCGGTCGAAACCAAGAATCTCTCCCGCGCTGTCGTGGACAAGGTTCTGGTACGCGATATCAGCGTGCAAGTGCAGAAAGGCGAGGTGCTCGCAGTCGTCGGTCCGAGCGGCGCTGGGAAATCGTCCTTCCTGCGGCTGCTGAACCGGCTCGATGAGGCAACGGGCGGTACGGTGCTGCTCGACGGTGAGGACTATCGTGCCATAGCGCCACGAGAATTGCGGCGCCGCGTCGGGATGGTCATGCAGATGGCCTACTTGTTCCCGGGAACCGTGGCCGAGAACATCGCCTTCGGTCCCCTGCAGCGCCATCAGACCATGTCGCAGGAGCAGATCAAAGCGCTGCTCGATCGCGTCGCCTTGCCCGGCTACCAGGATCGCGACGTGAGCACCCTATCGGGGGGCGAGGCGCAACGCGTGTCGCTAGCGCGCACCCTGGCGAACTCTCCAGAGGTATTGCTGTTGGACGAGCCCACCTCGGCCCTCGATGAAGCATCAGCGCACGGAATCGAGGAGCTTGTGCTGCGTGTCATCCGCGAGCGGCAGATGACTTGCGTGATTGTCACGCACGACATGCAGCAGGCCGCCCGCATCGCCGACCGCACGATGTACCTGGAAGCCGGCAAGCTGGTCGCGGTTGTTCCCACGAATGGAGTGTCACATGCTGGCTGAGTTGATGCAGAGCCTGAGCAGCGACGTCAGTAGGGGAATGGCCCAGGCGGCAGGTGCCGTCACATTGTGCCTTGCTGTTGTGCTCATCTGCCGGTGGTTCGCTGTGCACGTGGAGCGCGAAACGGTGCTATCGCTGGTGCGAGGCCTTGTGCAGATGGTGTTCGTGGGCATCGTGTTGGCTCTACTGCTGCACGGGAATGCGTTGGTCGGCATGCTCATCCTGCTGGCCATGACGTTTGCGGCTGCCGTGACTGCCTCGCGCCGCGCTCAGGGAATAAAGGACGCGCTGCTGCTCTGTTTCTATGCGATCGCGGCGGGAGCGGGCGTCGTAATTGTTGGAATGCTCGCGACCGGGACGCTCCACTCTGACATCGCGATCCTAGTGCCTGTCGGCAGCATGATCATCGCCAACGCTATGAACGCGTGTGCGCAGTCGATCGAGCGATTCAGTGCCGATGTCACGGCACACGTTGGCCAGGTAGAGGCGGGCCTGGCACTTGGGGCTGAGCCGGCAGTGACAGTTGCGCCTTATGTACAAAGCGCGGTTTACGCCAGTCTCCTCCCGCGTCTTGATATGCTCAAGTCGCTGGGCTTGGTTTGGATACCGGGCGTGATGGCCGGCATGATGGTGTCGGGTGCCAGTCCGATCTATGCAGGCATCTACCAGTTTATCATCGTCGTCATGATCTTAGCGGCATCGGGCATAGCGGGCCTGCTCGTCACGCTGCTTATCCGAACGCGTGCCTTCTCGCCGGCAGCGCAATTGACGCTCCGCCCCGGGGAGCCGCACAAGCCGAGGCTCGCAGCTGTCAATGCGCAATAAGCTCATTACTGGCTGATTACATTACGTAGATCGTCACCATGGTGATCGGCGCTGCTCAGCAATTGCATGGTCGACCCGCTTGAAGCTCAATTCGCCCGAGATGTTCATCCAGGCCGACCTCAGCGATGCAGACGGGGTGGCGAAGGTGATCAAGGCCACTTTGGAACGCCCGGCCGCACAGCGCCCGAAACGTGCTCAAGAGTAAAGGAAGGATCATGAAGAAACAGACCTTCGACGTCATAATTGTAGGCGCCGGCTCGGCCGGTGCGGTTCTTGCGGCCCGACTGAGCGCCGATGCGCAACGCCGCATTCTGCTGCTTGAGGCGGGCCAGAATTTTACGCCCGACAGCTACCCCCCAGTACTGACGGACGCAAACGTCGTCGCAGGCTCGCCCACCTTCGATTGGCAGTACCATAGCGAGGACGTCGCCCGTCTCGGCCACGACATCCCCCTGCCCCGTGGCCGCGTGATCGGCGGCAGCTCGGCAGTGAACGGTACCGTGGCGATGCGCGCGAGACCGGCCGACTTGGCGCGTTGGGCCAAGCGCGGAATCGAGGGATGGTCGTGGGAGGAAGTTCTCGCCGCATACAAGGCCCTGGAGAACACGCCGACCGGCGATGACGCCTGGCCACGGCCGCAGCGGCCCGCTCCCGATCCGACAGCGGACGGCGGCGGAGAACACCCCGTCGATGCGTGCCTTCGTTGAGGCCTCGGAAGCTGTCGGCTTGACGCATGTATCGGATTTCAACGGCGCGACCCAGCATGGCGTCGGTCCTTATCCGCTCAACGTGGTCGATGGTGTGCGCGTCAACACGGGGATGGCTTATCTCACGGCTGCGGTCCGCGCTCGCCCCAACCTCGCGATCCGTGGCGGCGCCGAAGTGGACAACGTCGTCATCGAAGACAAGCGCGCCGTCGGCGTGAAGCTCGTCGATGGCGAGGTTCTACAGGCGGGCGATGTCATCCTGGCCGCTGGCACGTTCGGCAGCCCCGCCATCCTCATGCGATCCGGCATCGGCCCGTCGCAGCATCTGCAAGAGTTGGGCATCGCGACAATCGCTGACCTGCCGGTCGGCGACCGGCTGAAGGATCATCCCTTCTTCTTCAATGTCTATGCGCTGAAGCGCGAAGCGAACGCGATGAAGCCGGCCGCAGGCGCGATCGTCTGGACGCGCTCGCAGAGCGCGGAGCCCGGCGATCTCGATCTGCATATTTCGGGCACGCATTTCATCGATCCGAGCGCGAGCCCGACCGGCGGCGCGATCGTCCTCGCCTGCGCCGTAACGCTGCCGAAGTCGATGGGCCAGCTCCGCCTGTCGAGCCGCGATCCACGCGCGGCGCCCCACATCCATTACAACTTCTTCGACGATCCAAACGATCTCGATCGGTTGGAGGAGGTGGTGCTGCTGTCACGGAAGATCGGCCGGACCGCGCCGTTGTCGGACCTCATTGATCACGAAATGGCGCCGGGAAACGCGGTGGACGACGGCGAGGCAGCACTACGGGCGAACATCGTCTCCACTGTCGACGCCTACGAGCATCCGACATCGACCGTGCCGATGGGAGCGGACTCCGATCCGACGGCCGTCGTCGACGCCTGGGGCAAAGTGCGGGGTGTCGAAGCGTTGCGCGTCGTGGACGCGTCGATCCTGCCCGACATTCCGTCGGTCGCGACGAACGTGACGACGATCATGGTGGCCGAGCGCATCGCGGCAAAACTGTCCGCATGAGCAAGCGCCGCCCTCGCTACGCCCTATCGGACGGTAAAGGGCGAAATCATCCCGTGATCTTGGGCGAAATCGTTCGGCACGCGTAGCGGACCCGGACGATTGGCAGACCAGGCCGCCAAGTCTCATCGCCGCCTCGCGGGTAGAGACGCGGGGCCTGGCATAACAATCTTATCAATCTTCAAAGTCGTGCAGGGGTATGGCCGACGTCGGTTCTTCGCCGACGAGCTTTATAAATTCTTTCCGAATCCTGCCTCAGGATGAAGCGCACAACTCTTCAAACACGGATAAACCTGGGCATCCCTCGGCTCAGGTAATGTCGACATTTCGACAGTTGTCGATTAGCCGTCACGTGTTCTTGGTCACAATTCGTCTGAAACCAACTGTAACATATGAGACCCTCCTAATCCGCACACCCTTACACGTTCCGGACATTGATCTGTTCTGGCACATGCGTTGCTCCTTGTACGCAGCAAGATACGAACCCTATGCGGGATCTCTTAGATCACCATCATCCGCCGGTCTTCGAAGGGCAACGGAGATCGCAGCGTAACGAGGAAACATGATGCGACCGCGCAAAATCATCAGGACTACGGGAGGAGAGCTTATCGTTGCAGTAACTGACGAGGTATTCGCGTCGGGCTCCAAAAAGCAAATTCCTATCATTTTGATTCCTTCGGCTGTTCGATTTGATTGGAGTTGAAGATGTCGAACGTCCCTGAAGCCCCAGCAGAAGCCGCGCGGCAGCGCCTCGACAAGGCCAGCACGCTGGCAAGACTCGCATTGATCGGCGTCGCACTTGCGGCGGTCATCGGAACGTTCGCCTATTTCGGCGGGTGGTTTACTCCGAATGATCTGACGCCGGCGCGGTTCACCGATGCTTTCGAGCACGTCGATGGAGTCCACTCCGGCTTCCGTCGCAATCATGCCAAGGGGGTGGGCGTTTCAGGGTTCTTTGAAAGCAATGGGAATGGCGTCCGTCTCTCGGAGGCAGTCGTTTTTCGACCGGGGCGCGTGCCTGTGATCGGTCGCTTCTCCTTGGGAGGCGGACAGCCTTATGTTGCCGACACGCCGGATGCCGTGCGCGGCCTGGGGCTTCAGTTTTCCCTTCCCGATGGTGAACTATGGCGAACCGCGATGATCAACCTGCCGGTGTTTCCGGTCCGCGCCCCCGAGGCCTTTTACGAGCTGTTGATCGCGTCGAAGCCTGACCCCAGTACGAGCAAGCCCGATCCAGGCAAAATGAAGGCGTTTCTCGCACGCCATCCTGAAACCGTGAAGGCACTGACGGTCATCAAGGGCCAGCCGGTCTCATCCGGGTTTAGCAACAGCACGTTCCATGGTCTGAATGCGTTTCGCTTCATCAATGCGGCGGGCGATTCCATCCCGGTACGCTGGCTGATGACGCCGATGCAGCCGTTCGAGGCGGTAAGCACCGCTTCGGCGCCTCAAGGCAAGAATTCTCTCTTTGACGCGCTGATCGCCGCGATACACCGCCAACCGCTGCAATGGCGCCTCAGCGTCATCATTGGGCAACCGGGCGATCCGACCCACGATGCCACCATCGCCTGGCCAGCGGGGCGGGAACAGGTGGATGTGGGAACCCTGACGCTCGATCGAGTGGAGAGTAACGAAACCAGTGCCGCGACGGAGATCAACTTCGACCCCTTGGTGCTGCCCGCGGGTATCACGCCATCCGACGATCCTTTACCGAGCGCTCGCTCAGCGGTGTACTCGCAGTCGTTTACAAGGCGTGCCGGCGAAACGAAGCAGCCGAGCGCGATCACGCCAGCCGACATACGTAAAGGAGACTGAGAATGTCAACCCAAGGCCGCCAATTCACCGCCTTCTCGCGGCTGCTGCACTGGACGATGGCCGCGATGGTCTTGACCATGCTTTGCGTCGGAGTTGCCATGGTCGTCTCGTTGGCCAACTATCATGTGCTGCTCGTGTCGATCCATCGCCCGCTGGGCATCGCGATTCTGATCCTGGTCGTCGTTCGCTTCGTGAACCGACTCTTGAATCCGCCTCCGCCGTTTCCGGCCACGATGTCGCGCGCGGAGGGTCTGGTGGCAACGGCGTCGGAATTCACGATGTATGGTTTGATGTTCGTTCTCCCGCTGGTCGGTTGGGGAATGCTGTCGGCGGCGCGCTATCCGATTGTCCTTTTTGGCTCCGTGCATCTGCCTTTTATCCTCCCGCAAGATGCCATGCTGTATTCGGTTTTGCGGATGGCGCACACCATCCTTGCATACCTCTTTTTCCTGACGTTCATCGCTCACTTTGGGGCGATCTTGTTTCACACGCTGATCGTGCGGGACGGAATCCTGAAGCGGATGGCGCCATGGAACATATCAAACTAGCTGCAAGCCGGCGCCAGCCGGGAAGGAGACGCGCACATGTCTACATCGGCCACACCGGAACCCGTCATCCGTCAGATAGTCGAAGCCATGAGGACGCTGGCCGGCCCACATCCCGGCTTCCGTCCCGTCCACGCCAAGGGCCTCGTGTGTTCTGGAACGTTTCGCGCTTCGGCGGATGCTCCCCGGCTCACTCGGGCGCCCCATTTCACAGGTCAATCGGTGCCGACCATCGTCCGGTTCGCCAATGCCAACGGGAACCCCGACGTACACGATGGTGTCCCCAATGTGCGCTCAATGGCGGTCAAGTTTCAGCTCTCCGACGGCAAGAGCGCTGACATCCTCGCCAAC